>Ga0302326_10000026_pt1 | contig 364834 bp, 293 predicted proteins | sample Palsa_T0_3_FD_202264 | JGI IMG/M metagenome (GOLD analysis project Ga0302326, IMG submission 202264) | Peat permafrost microbial communities from Stordalen Mire near Abisko, Sweden - Palsa_T0_3 | ecosystem: Environmental > Terrestrial > Soil > Palsa > Peat permafrost | place: Sweden: Abisko... | reverse complement strand
CTGATCGCGAAACTGGCCCGAGCCTGATGCATGCAACACTCTGGCTCCAACTGCAGTCGCGCCCAGCGATGAATATTCGTCGGGTTTCGTAACAGACTCTTCACCAGCGGGCCGAGGGATCTCCCGTAAGCACACGGCCGTTTGGATCAAACTGCACCACTGGCCGCAGCCAAATATGAACGATCACATACGAATCGAGGTATGCGTTGACTCCGTCGCTTCTGCGATTGCCGCGCAGCGAGGCGGAGCGAGGCGCATAGAACTGTGCAGCAACTTACTCGAAGGCGGCGTCACTCCCAGTGCCGGCCTCATTGAGCTGGTGCGGGCGGAAACATCCATTGGACTTCAAGTGATGATTCGACCCCGCGGCGGCGATTTCTGTTACACCCCGAAAGAATTCGAAACCATGCGCCGCGACATTGCGTTTGCCAAAAAGTTGGGAGCCGACGGTGTCGTGCTGGGAATTCTCGATCCCCACGGCAACGTGGATATTGAGCGCACGCGCGAACTGGTCGAGTTGGCTCGGCCCCTCGACGTAACCTTCCATCGCGCTTTTGACATGTCCGCGGATCTTCTGCGTGCCTTGGAAGACATCTGCGCCACCGGGGTAGATCGGCTACTGACCTCGGGCGGAGAACAGTCCGCACTCCAGGCAGTTGACATGATCGCCCAGCTCGTGCGGGCCGCACGTGGCCGCGTTGTAATCACAGCTGGAGGCGGTATCGGCTGCGACAATGCCGCAAGCATCATCGAACGGACCGGCATTCGAGAGATTCACGTGGGCTTGGGAAGTCCGGTGCCGAGCCCGATGCTCCATCGCAACCCGCGGGTCTCCATGGGAACGGCTCCGGACCGCGAATATAGACGCTTTCAAGTGACGGAGGCGGACGTTACCAATCTAGCCAGTGCAGTTGCCCTTGCCCGCATCTGATTTTGCGTAAATCCCGTCGTCTCAAACGCCCGTCACCATACAATGGATCGATGAAAACTCCCTTCGACGAATGCCCGGTGGGCCGCTAGATGAAACTTCTTTGCAAACTGCCCCTTGTGATTTTCTTTCTCGGCTGCGTTGCCTGCTCCCGCTCCCATTCGCAGGAGTCCTCGCACACCGAGCCCGTGGATCTGCAACTGCAGGTGAGCACGCCCTTTCATTTCGTCGCCTACGGAGACGCGCGCTTCCACGATCCCAAAGACACGGACGCCGCCAACCCGGCCGTACGCCAGGTTCTCGTACAGGCAATCGCTCAGGTCCATCCTGCATTTATCTCCTTCGGAGGCGACATCGTCTATAACGGCTACGATAGGAACGACTGGAAGGTATGGGACAGCGAAACCGCGGTGTGGCGAGCGGACAACATTCCGGTTTACCCCGCCCTGGGCAACCACGATCTTCAAGGTGACCAGAAAATTGCCTTGGCCAACTACTTCGAGCGCTTTCCTGATCTGAAGAACAGCCGCTACTATTCCGTCCGCGGCGCCAACACTCTCTCGCTCATTCTGGACAGCTCTCTGGACGAGACCTCCGGCCCACAAGGGAAATGGCTTGCCGGGAAGCTGGACCACCTTCCCGGCGATGTGGACTTCGTTTTCATTGTTCTTCACCATCCTCCCTACACCAGTTCGTCGGACATGAGAATGTTCGCCGGCGGGCACTCGGCTCGCTCCCCGGAGAAAGAACTGGCCCGGATGCTCGAAGCGCGGCAGCCGAACCTGCGCGCCCGCATCGTGGTTTTTTCCGGACACGTGCACAACTATGAACGCCACGAACACGGCGGCGTCACCTATTTTGTGACCGGCGGCGCCGGGGCGCACCCCTATCTTGTGAAGCGCGCGCCCGATGATCCTTTCCAAAGTAAGGATGTCAACTACCACTACCTCCTGGTGGAAGTCGATCGCGGCAGCCTCAAGATCACCATGCACCGTCTCGACCTCACCGGCGGCACCGCCCTCTGGACGCAACCCGACTCCGTCGCAATCTCCGTGGTGCCCGCAGCGAAAGCTGCAGAACGCGGACATTAGTCGCAACAGCCCAGCGCTCCGGTCGCGCGCCGCTCCGCCCAGGCGCGACACCAACGCTCCAGTCGCGCAGCGACGGCATACGATAGCCCAGCACGGGAGTGCCGGGAAGTTCAGAGTGAAAGAACCCGAGTCCGCTTTAGCGGACGACACGAGTTTCGTAACAGCCTCAAAGTGCGACCGGTAGAGAAGCCTGCGCTCATATATGATGTGCCCCCCCAGGGTAGGTTATGGGCGCCCTGTTGGCAGGATCACAACTTGGCGGGGCGCTCTTGCTTGTTTGTCGCTGACCGCGCTTGTTGTCGCCAAATCCATTGGATCCCGGGGGGTGGCAGCGACAAGAAAACAAACACAATTTCAGAATCGGGTCACCGCACAGGAAGATCTGCGCAGCCGGAAGAAAGGATTTCTTGAAGGCGCGATTCGCTGGCTGATCGACGCCCAGCATTCACGGCCCTAGCGAGGAGCTGCCACATTTGAAGTGTCGACTCTAGCCAACCGACCTTTTCCAGTCAACGTGCTTAGATCGATGTCGGCGATACACTTCACCTTCACATAGTCAAGTGTCAAATCGCCTTCGACGTGAACGGTTCCTTTTCCATTCTCAAAATCGGCCGCGCTGAAATCTGAGGTGCTTTGGTTCAAGGGAAACCCAAGTTCCGTCCCTCCCTCGGTCTGGGCAAACCTGATATGAACGTACTGGCGATTAATGGCCTCTTTGAACAGTGTCGCGCTTCTCTCAGGCCGGAGGGCCACTTCAACCGAGTGATCCCCTTCACACAGTCGTTCGACCAGCGTTTTCTCCCGCCGGACATCAGGATCAAGCGGAGGATGCGGAAGCGGCGGGTTCTTGGCGAACTCCTCCATCTTCTTTCTCAGGCTTAGCGGCCTCATGTCCGTCCAAGTTTCATCAATATAGGCCAGACACTCGGACTTAAGGCCTGAACGTCCGACCTGTGTCCATCCAAGGGGCAGGTCTTTATAGTCCGGCCATATCGAATATTGCTCTTCGTGATTCACCACAACCTTGTAGATCGTGGTATCTTCCCGGTCAAGATCGCTCAATGCCATTGTTTATATCCCCCTCAGTTGAGGTTATGACAACCCCAAACGCAGCGCCTCAACAGTCATGCACAAATGTATTGTGCGTTCCTTCTACAAACACCATAGGCCCCAAAGAATCCTAAGTGTCAAATGCTTTACCCTGATTAGTCCGCTGCGTGGATTGAAGAACTATAGGCCAGCGCAAACTAAACCAGCCTTGCCTCAGGTGAAGCAACAAACTGTTTTTCGTTACGAAAGTAGAACAGGAGTCCGCCCGCTAAAAATCAGCGGACAGTTTCGCATTCATCAGTAGTGACTTAGCTGCGGCCTCGGCAATCGCCGCTGTCGGACCATGCCCTGAACGGCTGCGGAAGTCTGTTACGAAAACCGGAAGAGTCGGTCCGCTCGTCGTGATCGACCGCTGTCATGTAACCACCTCCAGAACACGGCGTAGAGGGTTCTCTGGTAGCGATACCAAAGCCGTCAACCTCTAGCGACTGCTCATACAGCCCGCAGGGTGTACCGTGAACTAACATATAGCAATATTCGACACCGCGACGGGGCCGTCTTCGACAAAAGTCCCTCGGGAGAAAAACGATGCGAAGATTCTGCACAACTTTGGTAGCCATCCAGGGCGCCTCCCTGTTGTTGCTCGCCGCGGCCAGCGCACAAACCACCGAAAAGCTCGACCTCAGCCAGCAGCCCACGCTTTACGTCGTCGGCTATGCCCATTTGGATACGGAATGGCGATGGGAGTATCCGCAGGTCATCGACGAATACATTCGCAAAACCATGGGGGATAACTTCGCACTCCTCGATAAATACCCTCACTACGTCTTCAACTTCAGCGGCGCAAATCGATACCGTTTTATGAAGGAATATTTCCCCGCCGATTTCGCGAGGCTGAAGAAGTATGTCGATGAGGGAAGATGGTTCCCGACGGGATCGTCCGTGGAAGAAGGAGATGTCAACGCGCCCAGCGCCGAAGCCATCATTCGCCAGGTTTTGTACGGCAATGATTGGTTTCGCAAAGAATTAGGCAGGGCAAGCGCGGAATACATGCTGCCCGATTGCTTCGGATTTCCGGCCTCTCTGCCAACCATTCTCGCGCACTCCGGGGTGAAAGGATTCTCGACGCAGAAACTGGTGTGGGGATCGTCTGCTCCCGGCGGCGGTCCGGAATCGCTGGAGGAGACGCCGGAAGGTACGCCGTTCAATGTGGGTGTGTGGGTGGGACCAGACGGCGAAAGCGTGCTGGCCGGGCTGAATCCGGGCGCCTATGACGGAGGTATCGAAACCGATCTCAGCAAGCCGTTGCGTCCCATACCACCCGATGCCGCACTTCAGGATGTACAAAACAAGTTGCAGGCGGTGCGTGCGAAGTTGGACAACGAGCAGAACAGCGGGCATGCCTCCGATCCAAACGAGATTGAGGAATCTATCCACCTGCGGAACCAACAAAGGGCGCTTGCCCGCATCAATGCAGACCGGGCGCAGGAACGGCATCAAGGAGACTGGGCGGCACGAGTTGAGCAGAACGGCAAAATCAGTGGAGTGTTCACCGATTACCACTATTACGGAACCGGCGACATTGGTGGCGCTCCCCATGAGGAATACGTGAAGCGTCTGGAAGCCATTGTCACGCAAGGGACAACCAGCCTGCCCGCACGAGGGGGACTATTCTCTCAAGGAGAGCACGACGATGGGCCGCCTGTGAAAGTGGGCGATGGCCCGGTGCATGTGATTTCCGCGAATGCTGAACAAATGTTTCTCGATATCACACCGTCACAGGCCGCCGGACTGCCGCGCTACACGGGCGAGATGGAGCTGACCAACCACTCCGCGGGATCGCTGACGTCGCAGGCCTACCAGAAGCGCTGGCTCCGTAAAGAGGAGTTGCTGGCCGATGCGGCGGAGAAGGCCTCGATTGCAGCAGAGTGGCTGGGTGCACGCCCGTATCCGCTGCAGCGCCTAAACGATGCGTGGACCCTGGTGATGGGCGGCCATTTTCACGACCTTGCTGCCGGAACCGCGACTCCTAAAGCGTACGAGTTCGCCTGGAACGACGACGTGATCGCGATGAACCAGTTCGCGGGCGTACTGAAAAACGCCACAGAAGGCGTGGCGGCGGCGCTGAACACCGAGACGAAGGGTGTGCCCGTGGTTGTCTTCAACCCGTTGAATATCGCGCGCGAGGATGTGGTGGAAGCCCGTGTCGACTTTCCTAATGGTGTGCCGGGAGCTGTGCGTGTCATCGGTCCAGACTGCAAAGAGGTTCCAGCGCAGATTTCAAACGGCAAAGTCATCTTCGTGGCGAAGGCTCCATCGGTAGGCTATGCGGTCTACGATGTTCAGCCTGGCGCGGGCGCAGCCTCTACGTTGCGCGTCTCGGAAAATTCGCTCGAGAATCAGTACTACCGCGTGAAGTTGAACGCCGACGGCGATGTTGCCAGTATTTTCGACAAGACGATTGACCAGGAATTGCTGGCCGAGCCGGCCCGCCTTGCCATCTCCTATGACAACCCCGAACACTGGCCCGCCTGGAACATGGACTGGGATCAGGAGCAAGCGGCTCCGAAGGTCTACGTCGGTGGCCCGGCGAAGATTCGAGTGCTGGAAAACGGCGCCGCTCGCGTGGCCGTGGAAGTCTCGCGAGAAGCTGCGGGCTCGAAATTCGTCCAGACCATCAGCTTGGCGGCAGGAGACGCGGGGAAGCGCGTGGAGTTCGGAAACGTGATCGACTGGAATACGAAAGAATCCAATCTGAAAGCGACTTTTCCGCTGAAGGCTTCCAACCAGACGGCTACCTATAATTGGGACATTGGGACCATCCAGCGGCCCACAGCCGAGCCGAAGAAGTTCGAAGTACCGTCTCACCAGTGGATTGACCTGACCGACATGAGCGGCGAGTTCGGGGCGACGATCCTCACCGATTGCAAGAACGGATCCGACAAACCGAACGACCACACCATTCGCCTTACTCTGATCCGAACCCCGGGTACGCGCGGTGGCTACGCCGATCAGGGAACGCAAGATATCGGTCATCACGAGTTTGCTTACGGAATCGCCGGGCATGCCGCCGACTGGCGTCAAGGCCAGACCGACTGGCAAGCGCAGCGCTTGAACGATCCGCTCATTGCTTTTGAAGCTTCCAAACATCCGGGCGCGCTGGGCCGGGAATTTTCTTTGTTGAAGGTCAGCAATCCCCGCATTCGAGTGCTCGCGCTCAAGAAGGCGGAGCAGGGTGACGAGATCATCTTGCGCATGGTTGAACTCGACGGCAAGCCGCAGCCAGGTGTTCGCATATCATTCCACACGCCCATCACCGCTGCGCGTGAAGTGAACGGGCAGGAGCAGCCGGTTGGAATGGCGACTGTGGACAGCGGTGTCCTGGTCGCTAACTTCTCCGCGTATCAGCCGCGCACGTTTGCCGTTCGGTTTGCTGCGCCGCCAGCCAAAGTTGCAGCCGTACATTCCACGCCCGTGGCGCTACGCTATGACCTCGCCACAGCCAGCAACGACCGCACGCATTCGGCGGGCGGCTTTGACAGAGAAGGCAACGCACTGCCTGCGGAGATGCTGCCCGGCCAAATTTCATTCAATGACGTGCAATTTCAACTCGCCCCAGCGAAAACGGGTTTGCCCAATGCGGTTGTCGCAAAAGGGCAGACAATTAATCTACCTCCGGGCCAATACAACCGCGTGTACCTGTTGGCAGCCTCGGCAGAAGGCGACCAAAAGGCCACGTTCGAGGTCGGACGCAGGAAAGTCGACCTGAACATCCAGGACTGGGGCGGGTTCATCGGCCAGTGGGACGATCGCCGGTGGAGTTCGAGCGACACTTCCAGCGACAACTATGGCACGATGATTGGCCTTACGCGGGCCTACATTAAGCGAGCCGATCTAGCGTGGTACTGCTCCCACCATCACAACGCCGCGGGCGATAATATCGCTTATGGGTATTCGTACCTGTTTGCGTACGCGATCGCCATGCCGGAGGAAACTCGATCGATCATCCTGCCCGACAACGACAAGATCCGGGTTCTGGCGATGTCGGTGGCCGATGAAAATCCGGACGTGAAACCGGTTCAGCCGCTCTATGATGTGTTTGCTCCGCCGACTTCCGGCGCAGACTAATTCACGGCTCGAACCGGCCAGTGACATCGGCGGTGGAAAAATGGTTGGCGTAGGTTCCCCGGGAAGCGAGCGTTATTCGAGTGTGCCCTCAGCCGCGGCGGATACTACGTGAAGGTATCTACCGTTCCTGTCGCAACACTTAGATGGTTCCTAGCGCGCTGTGTGAGAAAGATTGTTCGTAGTTGTTCTGGAATCGTAAATTGGTGGAAGTCACCATTTGTTTTGCGAAACTGGAGTCTTGAGCGACGCTGGCTCAACCCAGAATCACTTTTTCAATTCCGCAGGCCAGTTGGTGATCAGTTGGAGCGGAGCCTGAGCTTCTTCCTCGGAGTGGTTCACCAGCACGCGCTTGCCATCGGCGAACACGTCGAACGATATCCCAAGACCGGGCGAAGCGGCGTGGAACAGACGCTGGGGCGCGCCAACTTCGACCTCCGATCCCTTCGGTGTCACCGTGCAGACGAAGATATTGTCGGTAAGATCCTTGAAGAACAGTTCCCTCCCGTTTCCGCTCCACGCCGGAAAGGCTCCGCTATTCGCCGAGACTCTCCATTTACCTTTTCCTTCCGGGAATGTCGTGATGTAAACCTCCTGCTGTCCGGATTCGTCAGAAGCATAAGCCACCCAGTGGCTGTCGGGAGAAACTCGGTAACCGATGAGGTTGGATTGAGCCGAAGGCGGCTGCACGGCTGCCACCGGCTTGGCGTCTCCGTTCACGGGCCGTATCCACAGGGAAACCATTTTCTCGCCTTCGCCCCAAAGGTAGGTGAGATCTTTTCCGTCGGGCGACCAGCCCGGCATGTGGTAGTTATTCTGCTCGACAAGCAGTTTCTCGGCTCCGCTGCCGTCCGCGGCTTTGGAGCGGATTTCGACGTTGCCGCCGCCGGAGGTGACGAGGGCCGTGAAGATCAGCGTTTTCCCGTCCGCAGACCACGCGGGTTCCTGAATCACTTGCTCGTCGAAAGTGATGCGCGTCTTGGTCTTGCGTTCCAAATCGAGTGTCCAAATGCCATTCCCGCTGGCGAAGGCCACGCGCTTGTTGTCGGGCGAGAGCCGCACATCGCGCACTCCTAACAAAGCGCGCACGTTGGCGGTCGTGTTCTCTTGCGGGTCGTAGTCGGCGAGCGTCTTGCCCGAGCGGTCGAACAACACCACGTGGCTCTTTGCGGAGTCGGTACTGCCACGCTGGTAAGTCAGCAGACCGTTCTGGGAGACGGAAAAAATGCTGCGCCAGACGCCGACGTCGTCGCGCAGGTTGCTGACCAGCGGAATGGCCGATCCCGACAGAATGCCTTTCTGCGGATCGAAGGGCTGCGCCACCAGCGCCGTGCTGGACCGGTAGAGAAGATAGCCGGGTGCGTATTGCGCCGCCGAATCGCTGGCCAGAACCTGATGCGTCTCCTTGCTGTCGAGTGATCCGAAGTAGATTCCGTTTTGTTTGGGGTCGCCTCCGGTATGGCTGGTGGCGAGAAAAATAAAATGTTTGCCGTCGGGCAGGAACCAGGGCCAGCGATGGGTGGTGTGCTTGGCCCTATCCAGCACCGTCGCGGGCTCCGCGGTGCCGCCTTGCGCGCTCACCTTTGCCATTGGGCCGACAAAATCCGGAGCGAACACGATCACATCGTTGGCGCTCCAGCTTCCGCCGCGGGAATTGGGCGCGTCGGCCACAGTGGCGATGGGGCCTCCGGTGGCGGCAATCCTCATAACCTTTCCGCCCGCGAAGAAACCGATATTGCGGCCGTCAGGCGACCAGAAAGGATGCGCCGCCCCCGCTGTGCCCTCAAGGGCCTGCGCCGAATCACTGCTCAACGAGCGCACCCACAACAACTTGGTTTCGCCGGAATGCGCGACGAAAGCCAACTTGTCGCCCTGGGGAGAAAGAACGGGCATACCGCCGGCATCGCCGGTGGTATCCAGGGAAAACTTGTCGGGCGGCGGAATTTCGGCGTGAAGCGACACAACGGAGTCTGTAGAGGATTTCGCCCAGCGGTATCCTGCGAATCCAGCGACTACGATGAACGCGAGCAGAAGCGCGACAGTCGCGGCTGCCCATGACTTGTTGAACTGCGGTGAGGATTTTGTAGCTTCGCCCGGCGCCGATTCGGCGGTCGTCGAGTCGGCGATCCAGCGCAAGTCCATCGCAACGTCATGCGCCGACTGGATACGGTCCGCCGGATCTTTGGCGAGGCATGCGCGGACCACGCGATCGAGCATGGGCGGGGCGAGCGGCTGGCTCGCGCTGATGGGCTCGGGATCTTTTTCGAGAATCGAGCTGAATACGCTGAGTTGCGATTTGCCTTCGAAGGCGCGGCGTCCGGTGATCATTTCGTAGAGAACGCATCCGAAGCTGAAGAGGTCGCTGCGCGCGTCAGCCTCCGCTCCTTGCAGAAGTTCGGGCGCCATGTATTGAAAGGTTCCGACGATCGAACCCTTCTGCGTGAGCGGCGATGCAGCGGCGGTCAGCGAAGCCAGGTTCATGGTCGGCGTGGAAGGCGTGAACGGACCGATGGCACGTGAGGCAATCGCCACTTCCGGTTTCGCCAGCCCAAAGTCCATCAGCTTTGCGCCCGCTTTGGTCAGCATAATGTTCGCCGGCTTCAAGTCGCGATGAACGATTCCGTGTTGATGTGCCTTCTCCAGGGCCTGAGCGATTTCCGCTCCAATCTTCAAAACTTGCTCGACAGGCAGGGCGCCTTTCACGAGGCGCTCGGCGAGAGTTTGCCCTTCGAGATACTCCATGACCAGGAAGGCGGTGCCGTCGTGGGTGCCGATGTCGTAAAGCGTGCAGATGTTCGCGTGCTGGAGCGCGGAAATGGCTTTGGCTTCGCGCTCCATGCGCTGTTTCAATTCCGGGTCGGAGGAAAGATGCGAAGGCAGAACCTTGATCGCGACCGGGCGGTCGAGGCGGGTATCCTTGGCACGATACACCTCTCCCATGCCTCCGGCGCCTAGCGGAGATTGAATTTCATAGGGACCGAGTTTCGTGCCAGAGGTGAGGGCCATTCTCGCGTGCAATTATAGCTTGCGCGACCGGTTGAGGACATGTTGCCTCTCCGCGCACCGTCTGTCAAAAGCTGGTTTGCGACGTGGCCCAGCGTTCCGGACGCAACTTCCTCAAGGAGGCGGTTACGTTGAGGTTCCCACTTGCAATCGCGCGAGGTTTGCCTACAATCGATTGGGCTCGACGCAGGCGCGAAGACATCGGATGTCGCCAATCCTTGTGCTGGATGCCTTCCCGCGGTCACGACCACGGAGCAATCGCTAGGGAGGGAGAAACATGGCCACCACAACCGCACCCGTTCCACTGCAAAGGTCTGTCCAGGACTTTCTGAGCCGGCCGAGAAAGCTGCTGATCGGCGGCCAGTGGCTCGACGCGCAATCGGGCAAGACTTTCGAAACCTATAACCCCGCCACGGGCGAGGTTCTGGCCCACGTAGCGGAGGGTGACCGCGCCGAGATTAACCAAGCCGTGGCAGCGGCGCGCAAGGCTTTCGAAAGCGGACCTTGGCCTGATATGTCTCCTGCGGAACGCGGACGTCTTCTATGGAAGCTCTCCGATCTGGTCGAGCAGCACCACGAGGAACTTGCCGAACTCGAGACCTTGGACAATGGCAAACCGCTCTTCTTCTCGCGCATCGTCGACGTGCCCACGGTGGTGGAAGTATTCCGTTATATGGCGGGATGGGCCACGAAGGTTGAGGGGACGACGATTCCGATCTCTGCGCCCTTTGCCAAGTACTTTGCCTATACGTTGCGTGAGCCGGTTGGCGTAGTAGGGCAAATCATCCCATGGAATTTTCCGCTCATCATGGCCGCTTGGAAGCTCGCTCCTGCGCTCGCCGTGGGATGCACGTGCGTACTTAAACCGGCCGAGCAAACGCCGCTCACCGCTCTGCGGTTGGGGGAATTGATTCACGAAGCGGGCTTCCCCGACGGAGTGGTTAATATCGTGCCGGGCTTCGGCGAAACCGCCGGCGCGGCGCTGGCTTCGCATCCCGACGTGGACAAGATCGCCTTCACCGGTTCAACCGAGGTCGGCCGACTGATTGCAAACGCTGCTACGGGCAATCTGAAAAAAGTCTCGCTCGAACTCGGGGGGAAATCTCCCAACGTGGTTTTTGCCGATGCCGACTTGAATGCGGCCATTCCAGGCAGCGCGAGTGCCATATTCTTCAATCAAGGGCAGATCTGTACCGCCGGCTCTCGCCTGTTCGTGCACAAAAGCATCTTCGATAGAGTCGTGGAAGGAGTTGCGGAAACGAGCAGGAAATTCCAGGTCGGTCCTGGCATGAACGAATCGACGAACCTCGGCCCGCTGGTTTCGAAGGAGCAACTGAGCCGAGTTTGCGGCTATATCGAGTCCGGAACCAAAGAGGGCGCGAAGGCCATCGTAGGCGGACATCGGATTGGGAATGCGGGATACTTCGTGGAACCGACAATTCTCGTCGACGTGAAGCCGCACATGAAAGTGGTTCGCGAGGAGATCTTTGGTCCGGTGGTTACGGCGATTCCGTTTGACGATGCGGATGAGGTCGTCGGCTTCGCCAATGACACGATTTACGGGCTGGCGTCTGCGGTCTGGACGCGCGACATCAGCAAGGCGCACCGCATGGCTGCCAAACTTCGTGCCGGCACGGTGTGGATCAACTGCTACAACGTCTTCGATCCAGCCTTACCTTTCGGTGGATACAAGCAGTCGGGATGGGGCCGCGAAATGGGCCATGCGGCGCTGGAGTTGTATACCGAAAGCAAGTCCGTCTGCGCCCAGCTTTAGAATTTCGCCGCTCGTAATGTGGGACCTGCGAGTGTTCGTGCATCTGTCTAGCGGCCGCAGCTTCGAGATGAAATTACTATGACACCAGCCGTCGAGTTGCTGGCTTCGTACTGGACGATCTCGGCTGGACTACCTCACACCGACCGGGAGTATAGTCCGTTCGATTTCAAGGATCGTGTGCAATCGGCTGCCAGTGCAGGGTTCAAGGGTTTTGGCATCTGGCATGCAGACTTGGAACATGTTCTAGAAAGATACTCGCTCAAAGAGATGAAGGCGATCCTCGACGATAGCGGCATCCAACACGTGGAGTTGGAGTTCTTAACCGATTGGTTTCTGGAAGGAGAAAGAAAGAAGGCTTCGGACATCCGAAAGCGAAAATTGTTCGAGGCTGCAGGAGTGTTGCGCGCGCGTCACATTAAGGTTGGCGATTTCCTCCAGGAGCCGTGTTTTCTGCCCGGCCTCGTCGACGCATTTGCTGTTCTTTGCGAAGAGGCGGCGCAGCACGGCACAAAGATCGGCTTCGAGCTGATGCCTTTCGCAATGATCCGAACACTGGAAGAGTCGGTGGCCATGGTGAAGGATGCAGGAGCACCGAACGGCGGAATCATCTTCGATCTGTGGCACGTGGTGAAGCTTGGCATTCCCTCTGACAATGTTTGCCGGGTTCCGATGGAATACGTCGTCGGCGTTGAGTTGAACGATGGGACGGTCGATGCGCCCTGGAGTTTGCACGAGGATACGATCAATCACCGCCGACTCTGCGGCGAAGGAGAGTTTGACGTCAGGGGTTTCGTTCAGGGCATGCAGAAGGCGGGCTACACCGGGCCTTGGGGGATTGAGGTTCTGTCTGCGGAACTGCGAACGCTACCGCTCGAAGAGTTAACGACGCGCGCGTTTCGCACGACGATGGCGCAGTTTCAGTAAGTTCGGGAACACGGGGAGGGTTTGCGGTCCAGACTCACGCCCATGACTCCGTGCTTCCCCGACATAACGTGAGATACTTCGGTTCGCTCTGAACCTCGTGCACCAACACCCAATGCCTCACAACTCTCATCCCTGGCCGTGGGCGGACTCGCTCGATGCGCTCGTAGCGGCGCCGGGCCATCATCAACTGTTGCTTGAGAACGAGCGGGTACGGGTGATTCATACCCACATTGCAGCGGGAGACGTAGTTCCGCTGCACACTCATCGCTGGGGCGGCATCGCGTACCTCCAGAGCTGGAGCCATTTCATCCGCCGAGATGAGAGAGGCGAAGTTTTATTCGACAGCCGCCACGCGGCAGAACTGCCGAAGATCCCTTGTGCCCAATGGGCGCAGCCACTGCCGCCGCACACTGTAGAAAACCTTGGACCGCTGGAGATCAGCATCGTTTTGATCGAATTCAAAGATCAAGAGGTTCGACAGCCATAGAAGTCCAAATTGGGTTATTGTGAATTTCACGCTGTGCACTTTTTCTTGTCGGAACGAATCCATTACGTTCGTGAATCGTATGAAGACTAAGGAAGCGCTGGTGGAGGAAGGAGGGTCATGCGCAAGCTGAAGCTGGGAATTATCGCGGTCGTTCTCGGTGTTCTTGCTTTCCAGGGATTCAATCTTTCCACTGCACGAGAAACAAAGTCGCAGACGGCGGCTCCGGCAAATGTGAGCGACGCCCAGCTTGTAAACGCAGAGAGCCAGCCGGGAGATTGGTTAACCTACGGGCGCACGTATAGCGAGCAGCGATTCAGTCCGCTGCAGGCCATCAACGACAAGAACGCGGCGCGACTCGGTTTGGCATGGTACTTCGATCTCGACACCGACCGGGGACAAGAAGCCACGCCGATCGTGGTCGACGGAGTGATGTACTTCTCCACGGCATGGAGCAAGGTGTTTGCGCTGAATGCCGCGACCGGCGCCCGGTTGTGGTCCTACGATCCAAAAGTACCACGGCAGTGGGGAGCAAACGCGTGTTGCGATGTGGTGAATCGCGGCGTCGCAATTTGGCGAGGAAAGATTTACGTCGGAACTCTTGATGGCCGGCTGATCGCGCTTGATGCCGCCACGGGCCGGCCGGTTTGGGAACGGCTCACCGTCGATCCGCGCTGGCGCTATACCATCACAGGCGCGCCACGCATCGTGAAGGGCAAAGTGATTATCGGCAACGGTGGCGCTGAGTTTGGTGTGCGCGGTTACGTGTCGGCCTACGACGCGCAGACGGGCAAGTTGGTGTGGCGCTTCTACACCGTGCCCGGCGATCCCTCGAAGCCATTCGAGCAGTCGATTCTCGCGAAGGCTGCGAAGACTTGGACCGGCGAGTGGTGGAAGATCGGCGGCGGCGGCACGGTTTGGGACGCTATTGTCTACGATCCCGAGCTTGATCTGCTTTATATAGGAGTCGGCAACGGTGGACCTTGGAATGAAAAGTATCGAAGTCCTAAGGGCGGAGCGAATCTTTTCACTTGCTCGGTCGTCGCTCTCAAACCGGACACCGGGAAATACGTTTGGCATTATCAGGAGAATGCGGCCGACGAGTGGGATTTCGACTCGGCGGAGCAGATGATTCTCGCCGACATCCCCGTGGAAGGCAGGCGGCGGAAAGTATTGTTGCACGCGCCGAAGAACGGGTTCTTCTATGTGATCGACCGGGAGAATGGAAAGCTGATTTCCGCGAAGCCCTACACTTTTATCAACTGGGCCACCGGAATGGATTTGAAGACCGGGCGTCCGATCGAAAGCGCTACGGCGCGCTACTCCCGCGTCGACTCGCCGCCGATCGTGCCCGGTCCACTGGGCGCGCACAGTTGGCAGCCGATGTCTTACAGCCCGCTGACCGGGTTGACCTACATTCCAGTCAACGAAGTCGGATTCAATCTGAAGTCACCGAAGGATTTCGAGTTCAAGAATTTGGCGTTGAATTTTGGCATCGACATGGTAGCTGCGGGAATGCCGCAGGATCCCGCGATCAAGAAAGCTATTCTAGACAGCGTGAAAGGAAAGTTGGTGGCGTGGAATCTGGTGCGGCAGAAACAGGCGTGGGCCGTAGAGCGGCCGGGACCGTGGAATGGCGGAACGCTCGCCACCGCTGGCGATCTCGTTTTCGAAGGCACGGCCGCGGGGCGCTTCGAGGCGCTTCGCGCCGACAATGGCGAAAGAATTTGGTCAATCGATGCGCAAACCGGCGTGATGGCGGGTCCTGTGACCTACACCGTGGATGGCGAGCAATACGTCGCGGTGCTCGCCGGCTGGGGTGGAGTTTTTCCGCTGGTCGCGGGCGAGGTTTCGTTTAAGTCAGGGCGCGTGCGAAATATCAGCCGGATGCTGGCCTTCAAACTGGATGGGCGGGCGGGCCTGCCGCCGCTGGCGCCGTACGAAGAGCCGGTTCTGAATCCGCCTGCTTCGACCGCCAGCGCGGCGGAGATTCATCACGGAGAGGCGGTCTACCAGCGTTTTTGTTCTGGGTGCCACGGAGATGTTGCGGTCAGCGGTGGATTGCTGCCTGATCTTCGCTACTCCTCCCTGCTCACGGACCCGCTATGGTTCGGGATTGTTCGTGACGGCGCATACCAAGCGCTCGGCATGGTGGGGTTTGGCAAGGAAGTATCGCAGCAAGATGCGGCAGACATTCGCGCCTACGTCATCTTTCGCGCCAACCAAAGCGTGAGCGGAGCGAAGCCTGGTGCAGCAGGGGCGACCGGCGACTCGAAGAAAATCACGCCTGAGCATTAAACACTTCTGCGCCCGGCCTCACAGTCCGGCGTCGTAGGGATCGGCGGCCGTGGTGAGGAAGTTGATGCTCACTGTCGCCAACTCGGACGGTGGAAACTTCGACTGGAATCGAGGATCGGCTCTCAGGCCGGCTTCTTTGACCGCATCCAGGAAGACTCTTAGCTCCACTAAGTATTGATCGGAGAATCCGTGAGTACCGTCATAAGCCACGGCCGGCGTCCTGGACAAATTTGCGGTCGTGACGTCCGGTGGTAGTGTGTGCAGTTCCAGCACCAGCAAGCCGAAACGTCCTACATAAGGCGCCCAGCGCCGCAAGTGGCGCGTCAAGTTTTCTTCCAGTTCGTCGCACGAAATCTCTTTCCCCAAATGCGCGAAGGCTCCGGTAGATTTGCCCGTGCGCGCGCCGGCAGCGTAATTCGCGGGCGGAATGTAGGGGCGGTTGTGATCAAGGAAAGAACGCACGTGCAATAAATCGTGGATGTCCAGGTTCAGTTCCTCCAGATCGCTCGCTAACTGCGCCGGCCGATTAATGTCGCCGGGAATTACGTGATAGACGGGAATGCCAGCTTTCCTGAGGGTTTGCTTGGCGACCCTGCGCGCTACCTTATTGAAATCGGCGCCGACGAGGATCAACGGATGCTTGTCGAGCGCCTTGCCGCGGTCGGTTTTATCTCTTACTACGGAATACAAGTGTTCCAGAAAACTTCCGTCGCCACAGCCCATGTCGCAGATGCCCCGAGGCTGCTGCTGCAGTGGGCGATTGAATATCTCGACGATGACCTCGTCCACCTTCTTGAAATATGTGCTATGCGCGCCACCGCTGCCCCAGACGTTCATGCCGCGGTTGACGAGCAACTCCACTCCACTTTCGTCCATGCGCGGAATGCGAGAATTGCCGAACAAAAGAGTGCTCACATTGTCGAACAGTGGAAGGTAGGAGACCGTGACTCCGTAGGATGTTGCAATCTGGGCCGCGTAACGGCCGGACGCGGTCAGGCTCACGGAATTCTTGTCACGCGCGATCCATCCCTGCGTCATCAGTAAGTCGAGAATGCAGGTGAGGCTCGCGCGATTCGCGGCAATGGCAGTCAGCTCTATCGGGTGTTCGAGTTGAATCAGAATCTCGGCGCGCGCTAAAGCAACCATGGCGGGTCCGACGAGCATGCCGTCGAGGTGTCCGCGAATCTGATTTCCTATCCGGCTAACAATGGGATCCGAGTCAAATTGCAGACCGCATCGCTCTCCCGATCGGCGAACCAATTCCTGCAGCGACGGAAGCACGGGCCGGTCCGAGGTCCCGAACAGAAAATCTTCCAGGAAGACTGCTTTGGCAACAAACGAAAGCACTTCACCGTACAGAAGTGGCGCCGTGTTCACTGCGACTCTTCCTTCGTCCGTCAGGGCATAGCGTGGAGCGTGTCCGCTCTCGACTTGCTGTTTCAACCAGCCGCACGATGCCAACAGCCGTAACGCGACTCGCAAATAACCGCGATTGGCGCGGGTCTCACGCGCGAGCCGGTCGAACTCCACCCACTCACCGGCAGACCCGAATAGATCGAACACGCGCCGATCCCACAGGGCTTTCACTGTGGGAGCCAGAACAATTCCTGCGAGATGACCGAACACGACGGCGCGGACCTGTGTTTTTTCGTCCTCGCTGATGAATGCAGCCGTCATCGCTCCTGGCATGCGTGCAGCCTGTCCTGAGCCCGTCATCGCAGTACCCTAAGCCCTGCCCTCGAACAGATTCCGTCCCTCCACCAGCGCGCGCATCTTGCGATCCGCCACACTGCGCTGCAGCATCCAAAAGCCGCAATCGGGATGGACATAGCGCAAACGCTCCGCCCCCAATGTCTTCACCACTTGCTCGATGCGTGAGGCCACGAGTTCGGGCGTTTCCACTTCGTTGTCTTTGATGTCGATCAGGCCGATGCCGAGTGCGATCTTCGGATCCAGATCGGTGAAGACATCGAGTTCGTCATAGCCGCGCCGCGCGAATTCGAGCACGAGATGATCGGCATGCAAAGAATTGAGGAAGGGAACCAGATCGCGCCAGAAGCCGCGGAGGATCGGCTGTCCACCGTAATTGCCGAAGCAGATGTGAACGGCGCGCTCGTTGAGGATGCCGTCCAGAACATGGTTGATCGCTTCCGCGGCCCACGACGAATCCTGCGGATAGCCCGCGATGCAGGCCTCATCGAGTTGCACCACATCGGCTTCGATAGATTCGAGCTGGCGCCGCAACACGGCGGCCATGTCCATGGCTAGGTCGGCAATGTCGGGGTAGAAACAGTTTGTCATCATGCGCGACAGCATGTGCGGACCGGTGCAAGTGAACTTCAGCGGCATCTTTGTGAGCGGAGCCACGACCTCGTAGTCGCGCGGAAGATTCAACGTGCCTTCGCCGATTTTGCCGATCACCATGCCCGCCGTCAGCAATCGAGCCGACGCGGCGCGATCGGAACGGAAGCGATCGAAATCCGAAAGAGCAAAGTGACTGCGAATACCTTCCATCTGCGAGACAAAATAATCGACCATGCCGTTGGTCTCCGGATGGCTGGGGTCGAAACGCATGAGTTCACCGTCAGTCAAGAGGTCCAGACCAGCGAGCTCCTGAGTCTTCAACACCGCCATCACCGCATCGCGAAGAACAAGCCGCGAAGTATTACCCACCAGCCATGAGGGCACCGGATAACTTCCCACGACAGTAGCTTTGATATTCGGATTCATTGTCGACTCCAGCATCGCGAGGCAGCGCCGGTTGGAGCGTCATCATACTCCCCAGCAATGCCCCTTGGTAAAAGGCACTTCAAAGTAACCCAAGCAGGGCACAGAAAAGTAACCAAATATCGTGCAACATACCATATGGTGAGATCATAGTTCCCACTTGTAACTCCGGCGTGAACTGGATTAGAGTGATGCCGCTTCGTTGCTCTCGTGGACCACGACGAGAAGGTTGAGTCCGTCGAACCGGGTTGCTTTCGATGATGCGCAGTTCGTGGAGGCCGGCGTGTATCGTAGCGATGTAGTTGGAAGTCTCTTGCGTCCCGCGTATCTAAAAGAAGCCCGCGATCGCTTCGCGGCTGGAAACCTTACCGACGCGGCGTTCAAACAAGTGGAAGACCGGGCCGTCGACGAATGCATCGACCTGCAGATTCTCGCTGGCATGGAAGTGATCACCGACGGCGAGGTGCGCCGCTACGCTTTTTACGGACACTTGATTGACGCCGTCGAAGGCTTCGACAAATACGGCGGCTGGGCAATTCCATTCCGCGACGAAAAGGGCGAGCAGTTGGTTTTGCCTCGTCCCGTGGTCGTTTCCAAACTGCGCCGCAAGCGGCCCCTTTGCGCGGAAGAATTTACTTATGTGCGCGCGCGCACCAAGCACCCGGGCAAGACCACGATCATCAGCGCGCAGCAGGCTGCGGCTTATTACGACAGCAAAAAGTCAACCGGGGCATACGCGACGATCGACGCCTACCTCGCCGACTTAGTCGACATACTGCGCGATGAGGTGAGCGAGTTGATTCGCCTTGGTTGCACTTACATCCAGATTGACTCGCCGCAGTACACCGCGCTGCTCGATCCCGAATTGCGCGAGGGTTATCGGCAGCGCGGCAATGATCCGGACCGCCTGCTGGATTTGTCGATCGAAATGGATAATGCGGTGATCGGCGATCATCCCGGCATCGCCTTTGGCTTGCACCTCTGCCGCGGAAACAATCAGAGCAAGTTCTACGCCGCCGGCGACTATGGCCCAATCACAAAAATCTTCCGCAATACCAAGTTCCAAAGATTCCTGCTGGAGTATGACGACGAGCGCTCCGGCGGTTTCGAGCCGCTGCGGCAGGTGCCAGCAGATCGCACCGTTGTGCTCGGTCTGGTGAGTTCCAAGAAACCCAGCCTGGAGAGCAAGGACGAACTGAAGAGGCGAATTGAAGCCGCCTCCGCTTTTGTCGCCTTGGAGCGGCTGGCCCTCAGTCCGCAATGTGGTTTTGCTTCAACCATGGAAGGCAATGCCGTCACCGCTGCTGATCAGGAAGCGAAGCTGCGACTGGTGGCCGAGACGGCGCAGGAAGTGTGGGGCCGGTCTGTCCCGTTGACGCACGGAGGCTGAGGGGCGATGCCGGCTGTTTGAGTGTGAATCGAACGCACGTTCGCTCGAATGACAGGAGATCTCATGAAATCACGTCGGCTGTCTGTCTGCTTGTGTGGTCTGTTGGTGGCTTTGGCGTCGATTCAATGTGCCTCAGCCCAGGCCAGCTACGCCCTGTTGAATGGAACGGTGACGGATTCGGGGGGGCGCCCCGTCGCCAAGGCCGCGATTACGGTCCGCTCACTGGATACCAACCAGACCTTCACCGCCGCATCGAACGACACCGGTTATTACGCGGTGCCCAGCCTGCCGCCGGGGCGCTATGAGCTGACCGTCAGCTATGCGGGCTTCGGGAAATACACGCGCACCGGCATGGAGCTTTCGGTCGGTCAAACTGCCACCGTCGATGTGACTCTCAAGGTGGCGGCAGCCTCTGAGCTGGTCACCGTGACCACCGAAGCTCCTGTTGTCGAGACAACGCGGACCGAGATCAGCCAGGTGATACAGGCGCAACAGATTCAGGACTTGCCCATCAGCGGCCGCCTCTTTACCGACTTCGCTCTTCTAACGCCCAGTGTTGCCAAGAGCCGGACGGCTTTGGGTAGCACGTTTACGGAATTCGAAGTGACGCAAATCTCCTTTGGCGGCATGCGATCGTTCAGCAACGAGATCACGGTGGACGGCGCGGACTTCGTGAACTCGGTGAGCGGGGTGCAGCGCGCCACGCCGCCTCAGGATTCCGTGCAAGAGTTTCGCGTGGTCAACAACAGTTTTGGCGCCGAGTACGGCCGGGCGCTCGGTGGTATCGTTAACATCGTCACCAAGACCGGTGGGAACAACTTCCATGGCTCGGTTTACGACTACCTGCAGAACAGCGCCACCGACGCGCGCTCGCTTCTGCAACCGTCGCCCCTGCCCGATGCCCTGCGGCAAAACCAATTCGGCGGCACTCTCGGAGGCCCAGTCCGCAAGGACAAAACGTTTTTCTTCCTGAACTACGAGGGTAGGAGGAGCGGTCAGTCTCCCACCTACGCCCCCGACTTGGTCAACAATATTGCGAACATCGATCAATCGAAGGCCTACCTAGGACTCTCCCCCGAAGGCTGTAGTCTTCCTCCCGCGCAGTGCACCGGTTCGCCCTTCTCCTATCTCCAGTCGGTGCTGAAGACGGTCAATAACGACTACGGATTTGCCAAGCTCGATCATCAAATCAACACGAACAATCGCTTCGCGTTGCGCTATGTAGTGGAGGATGCCCGCGACCTGGGTGAATTGATCGGCAACACGGAGGATGGCGGCGGTATTGGCTCTCCGAGCGGAGCGCGTAATCTCTTCATCCGCGATCAATCAGTGGTGGGAACGCTGGATTCGGTGCTGAAGCCCAACCTGGTCAACACCGTTCTCGGTCAATATTCAAGACGGCACTACAACTTTCCCGGGGCCACAGGAGAACCCGATCTGAGTGTGGTGAACGACCTGGAAATGGGACACAACTTCGGCACCTATGACGCAATCTATGAGAGCCGCGTACAAGGATCCGAATCACTTGCCTGGGTCAAGGGCAATCACGTCGCTAAGTTCGGATTCGATGGTAACTATGTCTGGAGCTATAACAACTATCCTGGTTTCACGCCGGAACGGATATTGCTCCCGGATCTCGATTGCATGTACGCATTTGCCGACACTGTAAACCTCCTGACGACGGGCTTGACAACCGGCAACGCTACCTATGGAACGGTTCCGGGGGCGGCGAATTGCCCGCTTTCGTCCCAAGCGGACGGGGTGAGCTTCCTTTATTGGGGAGTGGCGGTTCCCAGAACCGGCTTTGTGAACGGTTATGTTCCATCCCCAGCGACAGGCGGTGGTTTCGGCAGCGGCTGGCCGAATGCATTTCCGACGAATCAGTACTCCAATTACGCCTACGCTTTGAACCATGGATACTGGGGTTTTTTTGCGCAGGATCAGTGGCGGCTCACCCCACACTTCACTTTGAATTACGGCCTGCGGTGGGACGTCGAAACAGGTTTAGGAAACACCATCGACCCCGACCATCGCGCCTTCCAGCCACGGCTTGGGTTCGCCTGGTCTCCGGATTCCAAGACCGTTATCCGCGCCGGCTCTGGAATATTTTTTGATCGTAATAACCTGACGTTCTTCTTCACCACCGGAAATCAGAAAGCCCTCCCGGGATACTTCTGTAATCCTCCGAGTGCAGATCCCAGTTGCGCTGCAAACGGATTAGGCGCAGTGGTGGTTCCGATGATCCAAAACAAGGCGGCCAGCGGCGGCTGGCAATTGTCCGCAAACCCTGGCTACCCGGGTACACCTTCCCTCCCGTGTGCGTTTGTGCCACTGCCCGCCACGATTTGCGCGGGCCTTCCTGCCGGCGACCCACCGACCATAAGCGTCGCCGCGCTGACGGCCTTCGGCATTCTCGGCGATGGCGCGAACGGCTCTCCTGCCCCTTACCCCCCCGTGAGTTTAACCGGGGCTTGCACGGCGAACCCAATAACCGGAGCTCCGACCGGAGCCTGCGGCGTTGGTTCCGGCGGTATCCAGCGTACCGGTCGGCTCCCTTATGCCGAACAGGCCAGCTTCGAAATTGACCGCCAGGTTGGGGGAGGACTTAGTTTGCAACTCGGGTATCTCTTTGTGTCGGCGCACAAACTTGTCCGAGGCAATAACATTAACGTTCCCTGCCCTGCCGGCACCAGCAAGGCTGCCAATCCTTACTACGCCCAAGGTCTGCTCGATCCGAGCGGCAGCCTTACTCCTTGCCAGGGAACGCCAACCCTTGGGCCATTCGGCCTGGGGCCGTTCTTCGCCACGTTGGCCAATCCCTCCGGGCTCGAATTCGGAGTGCCGAGTAGAGTCGGGGCCCCAGCCACGATCAGCGGCGGCCTGCTTGATTACAACAACGACGTAGCCAACGCCGTCTACCATGGCCTGACGGTTACGGCGGTTGAACGGATGGGCAAGCTGTTCAACCTGACCGCCAATTACACCTACTCTCACACGATCGATAATGGCAATTTCACCACCTTCATCAATCTGCCGCCCAACCAGTTCGACTATGCTTCGGAGCGGGGCAACTCAAATCAGGACGTTCGCCATCACTTGGTTGCGAACTTCACTGCGGATGCGCCTCATGACAGCTTTGCCCGGAACTTCGAATTCAGCAGCATTATCACCCTGCAGTCCGGCCGGCCCTTCACCTTGTTTGCCGGGGAAAATGTTTTTGGAGACGTGGCTGGCCTGAGCACAGACCGAGTTGGAGGCCTGGGTGGTGTCTGCACCAACGTGTCGAATTGCAGCACCACAATCGGCCGGAACACCTACGTTGGCGATCCTTTGTATTCCTTTGATTTACGATTGTCGCGGTATTTTCAGATTCAGGAGCACATGCGGCTCGATTTCACCGTGGATGCATTCAACGTATTCAACCGGCCGAACGTAGACGAAGTGAACTATATCTATGGCTCGCCCGCATTCTGCGGAGCCGTGCCGCAGCATTACAAAGACGCGACGACGCGAGCCATTCAGAGCGGCGCGGCGTCAGTGTCTTGCGCCTCCGAGCAGACGACCGGAAACCCGGGCGCATGGATTGCTGACGGGCTGCTGCCGGTCTCAATTCCGAATGCTCCGAATGCTACTTTCGGCGAGCCGAGAACAATGCTCAATCCGCGGCAGATGCAGTTCTCCGTAAAGCTTTCGTTCTGAGGGGGCAGGCAGCGACGCCGGCGGTTCGATTTTCGAGTGGCTAGCGTCGCCTTCGCCTTACACTCCCATCAGGGAGGGGCGAGGAGGCCGTACGGAGCCCGGCTCGCGAACGCTTAGCCTTCCCATTTCCAATCTCGAAAGCGGCGCCTCAGCTCTGCCTTCAGCAGCTTCCCTGTAGACGTGTGGGGCAGTTCCCCCACAAACACGAATGCATCCGGCAACTGCCATTTTGCAAACTTTGGCGACAGGAACTCACGCAGCCCTTCCGCCGACAAACGCGATCCTTCGTCGGCCACGATCACGGCCACGGGCCGCTCCTGCCACTTGGGATGCGCAACTGCGATCACTGCTGCTTCGCGAATCTTTGGATGCGCGACCAGAGCGTTTTCCAAGTCGACAGAACTGATCCACTCCCCGCCCGACTTAATCAAGTCTTTTGTCCGGTCCACAATTCTCAGATAGCCTTCAGCATTAATTGTTCCCACATCGCTGGTGCGGAACCATCCGTCCTGCGTCCATTTGTCATTCTCCGCCGGCAGGTTGTAGTAGCTGGCGGCTACCCAGGGCCCGCGCAGTTGCACTTCTCCCATGGTCTGTCCGTCCCATGGAACCTCCCCGTCCTCGTTTACGACTCTTCTTTCCACGAACGGAACCGGGATCCCGGCCTGCGCCTTTATTTCGCATTGCTTTTCTTCGGACCAGTTCTTCATGTGCGCTTTGATTTGGCTCGTCGTGGCTTGCGGACTGCTCTCGGTGAGTCCCCAGCCTTGCACCATGCTCCATCCCTGCTGCCGCAGCTTTTGAATGAGCGAGAGAGACGGTGCTGCGCCGCCAATGAGAATTCGCATGGGCCGGGGATTCCACCTGCCGGGATTTTTCTCCAGGTACTCCAGAATGTTGTGCCAGACTGTCGGAACGCCTGCGGCAACCGTGACAGTCTCCCGTTCACAAAGTTCCAACAGGCTCTCCGCCTTGAGGTGCGGACCAGGCAGAACCTGTTTCGCTCCCACTAGTGTCGCAGCGTACGACAGCCCCCAGCCGTTGACGTGAAACATGGAAACAATCGGCAACACGGTGTCGGCGTTGCATATTCCGAAGTTGTCCACGGTGGTGAGCAGAAACGTATGCAGCATCACGGATCGGTGCGTATACACGACCCCTTTAGGAACCCCGGTCGTGCCCGACGTGTAACACATGCAGGCAGCTTCGTTCTCGTCGAGATCGGGATAACGGAAGTTGCCGGAAGCTGTACTCAGGAAATTCTCATAGTCTTCGAGCCCTGGTTCGAGTTTTGATTCGCCGCCGCTCGACGACCCAACTACGATGACGCGCTCAAACCGGACTGAATCCTTCAGCTTTTCATATAAAGGAAGAAGAACATCGTCAACGATCAGAAACCGGTCCTGCGCGTGGTTGGCAATGTAGGCAATCTCCGTCGGCGCCAGCCGCAGGTTCAGCGTGTGCAGCACGCCGCCCGCGATCGGAATGCCAAAGTAGGCTTCCAGGTGCGCGTGATGATTCCACATCAGGGTTGCCACGCGATCGCCGCGCTGCATGCCCGCTTTCTGCAGGGCTTCGGCCAGAGCGCGCGATCGCCGGTACAGTTCGGCATAGGTATAGCGGTGCAACGTATGATCTGGCCGCCGGGAGACGATTTCGGCATTCGGAAAGTATTTACCCGCGCGCTCCAAACTGTGAGAGAGCGTCAGGGGATAGTGCATCATCGTTCCGTGCATGCGGAGTCCTTATAACCCAGTTAGGGTATAGGGCGTCAAGGTCAGACTTCAGACACCACCAGAAATTAGGTTTCACCCTAACATGAGGACGCTGCCCGGGATCAAGCTTTGAGAGGAGAGTTAGGGTACCCCTGCTCCCCGGCCAACCTGAGGAGGCTCATTCCGCAACCGGTCGCGAAGCTGAGACACGGCGCCGATTTGTGCCAGGAATCGATAGCTGTCATGCACCGACCAAACTTCGATGCACCTGGCACCGGAGAAAAGATTGATTTGTATTCCGCCAGCCGAAACCGACTTTCCCGTGGCCGAAATTCCCAGGAACTCGCCCCGATGTGTTCCGTAAAAGGTGAACCGGTGAGCGACCTTTTCGTCTTCCGCAATGATGTCGTCGACTTCGACTCTTAAGTCAGGGAAGCCTTTTAGAAGGCTGGTGTAATGGTCCTTCAGCCCACGAACGCCCGGCCGGATTCGACTGGAATAGCCGTGGTGAATGACCGATTCGCGATACAGCGCGAGGTACCCATCGAGGTCCCTCACTCTCAAACGAGCCCAGGCCCGCTGCATGGCGGCGATGTTTTCGTGTGGCGGCACACTTCTCCTGCGCCAGCAGTCAGCAACAAATCCTTATGACTTGACGCGTTTCCACGTAAGTATATGGCGACCTATCATTGGCGTCGTCACCCGACGGGACGATAAGTTGATCGGCTGTTCCTCTTCCGGGAATGCGAACCGACTGCGGAATGGCGGTGACCCGTAGCAGACACTAGCTAACAGCTGAAGAGTTCTCGAGCAGCAAGGCGATGCCTTGTCCGCCTCCGATGCAGGCCGCGGCAACACCGTATCGCAGGTGCGAGCGCTTCAATTCCCGCGCAAGCGTAATTGCCAGTCGAACGCCAGTGGCTCCGAGGGGATGCCCGATGGCGATGGCGCCGCCGTTCACGTTGAGCTTGGCGCGGTCCAGGCCCAGCTCACGCTGGCAAGCGAGAACCTGTGCGGCGAAGGCCTCATTAATTTCGAAGCGATCGATTTGCGGCAGGTTCAGTCCAGCCGATTCCAGCAAAGCTTGAATCGCAGGGACCGGCCCAATGCCCATGATCTCCGGGCGAACGCCTACTACGGCTCCGGCTACTACTCTTGCTAACGAATCTCTATTGTGCTGTTTTAGATATTCGCGGGAAGCTATGATCGCCGCCGCCGCACCATCCACGATCCCGGAGCTGTTTCCCCCGGTCTGCACTCCGCCAAATGCCGGCTTGAGCTTGGACAGGACTTCCAAGGGCGAGGGCCGGATGTGCGCGTCCTTGCTTACCCCATCGACACCGCGCGACAGCTTAATTCCCCGCAGCGAATACCCGGGAAGTTCGAACACTTCACTTGTCAGCGGTACGATCTCGCCGCTCAGGAAGCAGCTTTCCTGCGCCGCCATTGCGCGCGCGAAGCTCTCGGCGGCAAATTGATCGGCGTCTCCGCGAGTGATCTCATATTGCTTCGCCAACTTCTCCGCCGTTCCACCCATGGTCTCATTCGGACAAGGATCGAGCAGCGCCTCCCACAGGAAATCCTTGAACTCCACTTCGCCCATGCGGAATCCGCCGCGGTGAGTGTAAGCGGCGATCGGGTTGCGCGACATTGACTCCGTTCCAACCACGAGCGCCAAGTCGGCTTTCGCCAGGCTGATATTGTCACCGGCCTGAAGAATGGCTTCGATTCCAGTGCCGCACACGCGTTGCACCAGATGTGCGGGCACTTCCACGGGCACACCCGAGTAAAGCGCGATGTGGCGCGGCAGGACATAAGCGTCGAAGGACGCCTGCGCCATATTGCCTGCAACTACGATGTCTACATCGGAGGGCGGCACACCGGTGCGCCGGAAAACCTCTCGAGCCACTTTGATGCCGAGGTCGGTGGGAGACACGAGTCCAAGAGCCGTGTTGTAGTCCACGAAAGGAGTGCGCACGCCATCGAGCAGGAAGACGTCGTCATAGCGTGAAAGCAGAGCTTTGTGACGGGAACTCATAACACTGCTTTGCCGTCCCGGATTTCCTGGCCCGCTACCACAGGACGCGACAAGGGCAAGGTCAATGCTGCGTCCGGCCCCGCCGCATCCACAGGATGGCCAGCCGTTTCGCGCTTCTGCGGGCGCACCGTGGTTAAGCCATATCGCGCCCGATGCCTGGTTCCCCACCCTGACATCAGCTTCAAAATCGGCTTCAGGCTCTCTCCATGGCGGGTGAGCGAGTACTCTACGCGCGGCGGCACCTCGGCATACACCTTCCGGTGAACAATTCCGTCGCGCTCCAATTCCCTCAAGTGCTGGGTGAGCATTTTCTTGGTCAACCCAGGAATGAGCCTTTGTAGTTCGCAGAAGCGCCGGGTTCGGCCCTCGAGATGGAACAAGAGCGACGGTTTCCACTTCCCGCCGATAATGGAAGCCGTCAGCTTCACCGGGCAATTGGAATGATCCATTTGGATAGCCCCTAAACAGGTATCAGGTTACCGAAACGTGCCTACTAGCCAAAAAGACACTTTTGCCTAGAATTAACCCTCGGTCCCCAGAGGATACCGAATTTGGCGTCGACTTGGAAGTGTTTGTATCATCGAGCTCCATTGGGGCGGTCACACCGCGAGGACAAAGCATGAGCGACAAAAGGCCTGTGGTGATCTACGGCGCCAACGGTTTTTCGGGCCGCTTGATAGCGGAATTTCTCCGGGACTACAACGTGCCCTTCATTGCCGCCGGCCGCAGCCGCGCCAGGCTCGAAGAAGTGATGAAGCACGTACCCGGCATCGAATCTGCCAACTACGAGATTGTCGAGACGAAGGGCTCGAGCGCAGAACTTACTCAGGTCTTCGCCGGCGCGAAGGTGGTCTGCAACACTGCCGGCCCTTTTATCTACAATGGCCCCGCTGTTATCGATGCGGCACTGAATGCGGGCTGCCATTATCTGGATATTGGCGGGGAACAAGCCTGGCTTCGCGAAGTAGCGGCCAAGTGGGGTTGCAAGTTCGCCGAGCGGGGTTTGCTCGCCGCTCCAGCCACTGCCTACATGTCGGCGGTAAGCGATGCCGCCATTCGGATGTGCCTGGAAGACCATCGCGGCGTGGACACGCTGGAGGTGCTTACCATGTTCAAAGGCAATCCAACCTTCGGCTCGACCCAGACAATTTTCGCCGTCATTCAAACCGACGCTTACTACCTTGAACAAAACACGTATAAACCATGGCCGCGCGCCACCCGCTATGACGTCGTCATCCCCGGCAGCATTCAGACGCAGCTTGCCCTGGCCTGGGGAGGGTTCCCGCATCCGGTCTGGTACAAGAATCATCCGCAGGTGGCGAACGTGCGGTCTTTTGGAGGGTTGCTCGATCGCCAAATCATGGAGGGCGTGGCCGCAACCGAGAAATTGTTCGAGGAGCAGATTCGTCCGCTGCCTGCGGCCGAACAGGAACGAAAGCTTGCCGAGATGGCGAATGCGGTGACCGGTGGTACGCCACCGCGAGAAAATCCGCGTGAGAACCGCACCATCGATGTAATCGCTGGCCGTGGAAGCACAGACTCGGTTCAGTGCGTGGTATTTGGCACGTGTTGCTATCGCCAGACCGCACTCGTTCAGGCTTTCGCGGCTCACAATCTGGTGCAAGCGCCTCCGCGCAAAGTCGGCTTCGCTTCCGCGGCGGAGGCCTTTGGCCATCGCGAAATCCTCGGCATTTTGGAAGGACATGGTCTTTCCAAGGCAAAGCTGTCGTCTTAGATAATTAGCGGTGCGTGCGGGCGGCAGGTTGCAGAGTGTTCTAAGTTAACCATGCGAGCTATCGACTATTTTGATAAGAGCGCGGATCTCCACGCCGACCGAGTCGCGATCCTCGACGGAGACGCTCGGTACTCCTACGGTGAAACCCGCACCTTCAGCGAGCGGATCGCCCGCGGGATGCGAGCCGGCGGCCTCGAGCGGGAGCAGCGGGCCGCAATTTACTCCCATAATCACGCAGCAGTTCTGTTCTGCATGTTGGGCATCCTGCGCGCCGGAGCCGCCTGGGTTCCGATCAACTTCCGCAATGCCGCCGACGCCAACGTGGAATTCCTGATCTACTCCGAAACGGCTTGGCTTTTCTATCACAGCCGCTTTCGCGAGCAAGTGGAAGAGATTCGCAAACGTGTTCCCTCGCTGCGGCATTTGATTTGTTTCGACGGTCCCGATGGCGAGCATCCCTCACTCGCAAGCTTCATGGACTCGGGAAACAGCGGCGCTGAGGTAGGCTGCGACTACTCCGACGCTCACGGCAACCTGGATCGGATCATGGGCCTCGTGCCCACCGGCGGGACGACCGGCCCGGCCCGCGGTGTCCGCGTTACCAACCTGGCCTGGGGCACGATGACAGAAATGGCCATTCACTATTGGAAGGGCGACACCGCCAATCCGGTCTGCCTCTGTACCGCTCCGCTCTCGCATGCCGCCGGGGTCGTTGCCTTTACCATGTTCGCTCTGGGCGGGACGAACGTCGTCTTGCCCGGGTTCGATGCAGCGCAGGTATTGCAGGCGATAGAAAAGTATCGCGTCACACATCTCTTCCTGCCTCCGACCGCATTCTACGCACTGCTCGCTCATCCGGATGTGAATAAGTTCGACTACTCCAGTCTGCGGGTCTTTCTGCTGGCGGGTTCTCCAGTCTCCCCCGACAAACTCAAGCAAGGCGTGGAAATCTTCGGCCCTTGCATGTGCCAGTCCTACGGGCAAACCGAAGCTCCCATGCTGCTCACCTGGCTGGACGCGCGCACGGTGGCCGCCGCCGCGGCGGGCGATCATCCCGAACGTCTGCGCAGTTGCGGCAGGCCAACAGCGTCGGTGCGCGTGGCAATCATGGACGAAGCCGGCCGCATTCTTCCGGCACAGGAAGTCGGAGAAATCGTAGCTCGCGGCACGCTCGTCACGGCAGGCTACCATAATCTGCCGCAAGCAACCGCCGAAATTCGAGGCCACGGCTGGCATCACACCGGCGACGTCGGGTATATCGATGAAGATGGATATGTGTATATCGTGGACCGCAAGAAAGACATGATTATCAGCGGCGGCTTTAACGTCTACTGCGCGGAGGTCGAGGCTGGCATCATGGCGCTTCCGCAAGTCCAGGAGTGCGCCGTCATCGGCGTGCCCGACGACAAGTGGGGAGAAGCAGTCAAGGCCCTCGTCGTCGTGAAGAACGACCTGAAACAGGGCAAACCGCTCACTGAGTGTGAGGTCATCGCGCACTGTAAGGCAAAACTGGGCGGCGTAAAGTCTCCCAAGTCGGTGGAATTCGTGGCGGAAATTCCCAAGACTCCGGCCGGAAAGTTTGACCGCAAAGCGATGCGCAAGCCATATTGGGCAGCTGTGGACCGCGCGGTCCATTGACTTATAACGTTGGCTTGGCAGTGAATGAACGGGAGGCGGTGTCATTCTTACGACGTTGAAAGTCCCAAAGACTGGCGGAATCCCGACCACGAAAGCCAACGTGTTGCATTGGTTCAAGAAGGAAGGAGATTCCGTACAAGTGGGTGAGGCGGTTGTGGAGTTGGAAACCGAGAAGGTGAGCTACGAACTGGAGTCCCCGATCGCGGGCGTCCTGCTCAAAATTGTCGCGGCAGAAAACGTCCAGGTTCCAGTCGGCGGGCCTTTATGCCACATCGGCCAGCCGGGCGACCCAGTCCCTGCAGAATAAGGAGTGAAAGATGTCGAACCAAAATGCCCTCGGGAAAGACCGTTTGATTTGGATCTACACCCAGATGGCGCGGATTCGCGAATTTGAGGAGCGCGTCAAACGCACCTTCCTCGAACATCCCGGAGCGATGCGCGGCCACACTCATCTTGCCGACGGGGCGGAAGCCTCGATTGTGGGAGCGCTCGCGACGCGCAATGCCACCGACTTGGCGATGCCCACCTATCGATGCCATGCCCAACCCATCGTGCTCGGCACGTCTCCCAGGAAGATGATGGCTGAACTCTACGGCCGGAAAGACGGGCTGTGCAAGGGTTTCGGCGGCTCCATGCACCTTGCCGATCCCGAGCATCACTTTCCCGGCACTTCGGCCATCGTCGGTCAAAGTATTGCCCATGCCGCGGGCGCAGCTTTAACGGCTCAGGTCAAAAACACGGGACAGATCGTCTACTGTTTCTTCGGAGACGGAGCGAGCAAACAAGGAGCATTTTTCGAAACACTCAACATGGCAGCGGTCTGGAAACTCCCGATCGTGTTCATCCTCGAAAACAACGAATACCAGGCTTACACGCACGTCCGCCTGGAGGATGCAAATGCTCAGGCGAGCGATCCGCTTTCGCAGAAGGCGGCAGCCTTCAGCATTCCGGGCATCACCGTCGATGGTACGGATCCGCTGCAGGTCTACGATGCGGTCGCTGAGGCCGCAGAACGGGCCCGTGCCGGACTCGGCCCTAGTCTCATTGAGTCGAAGTTCTACCGGTTCAGTGCGCACGGCAACGCCATCACTGTGCCTCCCGTCCCTACGCAATTCCCCGAGCACGAAGCCATTGGAGTATACGGAAACAAGGCGGAGTTCCGGACAGCCAAAGAGAGGGATCCGATTCCGCGATTCCGTGCGCAGTTGCTGAGGCAGAACATCGTCACGGAAGGCGAACTCCTGCGGATTGAGGACAGCGCACGCGCGGAAATGGACGACGCCGTCCATTTTGCGCTCGCTAGTCCGCATCCTGATCCGGAAGAAGCCACCAACTACGTCTACGCCTAGGAGGCTCCGATGGCCAAGCAAATGATGTACGGAGAAGCGATGGCGACCGCTATCGTCGAGGAAATGCAGCGGAACGCCGACGTGATTTTCTACGGTCAGAACATGGCTATGACCGAGCGCGACCCGATGCTGAAGATGTTCGGCAAAAACCGCGTTCGTCTCGCTCCCATTTCCGAGACCGCCGAGATTGGCATTGCCGTGGGGGCCGCGATCACCGGACTGCGTCCCATCGTCGAGTTGTGGATGAGCGAGTTCATGCTCGTGGCGATGGACCAGGTGCTGAACGAAGCTCCGCGCCTGCGCTACATGTCGGGAGGCCAAGTGAAAGTTCCGCTGGTGCTGAAGGCAGGTTACGGATTCGCGGCCGGCTGGGCCGGGCAGCACTCCAACTGTCTCTATCACACCATAATGGGCATCCCGGGTCTGAAAGTGGCGCTGCCTTCCACGCCAGCCGATGCGAAGGGATTGATGGCATCGGCCATTCGCGACGACAACCCGGTCGTGTATCTCCACCACTACATGCTGACGCTCGACACCGGCGATGTGCCCGATGGCGAATACCTTGTGCCCTTCGGTGTGGCCGATATCAAGCGCGCCGGCAACGACATTACGATTGTCGCCACCGGTTGGATGGTTAAGAAAACCCTAGCTGCGGCCGACCAACTCGCGCGCGAAGGCATCAGTGCTGAAGTGATCGATCCACGCACATTGGCGCCGCTCGACGTGGACACGATCATCAAGTCCGTGAAGAAGACCGGGAGGCTGGTATTGGTGGATCAGGCTCCGCGGCATTCCTCGGCTGCGGCGATAATCGCCGGCGACGTCGCGGAAAAAGGCTTTGAGTACTTACGCGCGCCGGTAGTCTTGGTAACAGCGCTTGATGCGCCGGTGCCCTACAGCGAGCCGCTGGAAAGCTATTTGCTCCCGAATGAAGATAAGATCGCGCACGCGGTGCGATCGGTACTGGCCGAGCGCGCGGTTGCAAACTTATCGCACTGATTTTGAGCACAAGTGATCCAAGTCACCAATCCATGTGACCAGGCTGGAATTCTTGCTGGAACTGGGGCGGTTTGGTGGGCTCACAGGAGTACTCTCACACTTCCGTGAGTTGTTCCAAATGACCACATTCAAACGTTCCGATCCGGAAGATATTGCGATATCCGGATCGGAAACATCGGTCGATCACCTCTCAAAATCCATGGTCTCTTAGAAGCTTACGCACTGGCCCTGCTTCAATCTGGCCGTATTTCCTCCTCCCGTGATGGACACGTTGTTTTCGCACTGCAGAGTGTTGCCGATGCTGTTAGTGAAGACCTGAGTCGCCGCGGTGTTGTTTTGGTCCTGCAAATTTCCTGTCACGGTATTACTTGTGACGTTGGTGGTCGCGGTGTTGTTCTGTACTTGAAGATCGCCGCCGATCACGTTGCTGGTAAGCGTGGAGGCCCCACTATTTTCTTGCAACTGCAAGTCACCGCCCACTTTATTGCCGGTAATGGTGGTCGCCCCGCTGTTTTGTTGCACCTGGAGAATGCCTCCTACCGTGTCGCCTACAACGCTGATCGGCGCCGAGTTTTGCTGTACCTGGACAACGCCATCCGTCGTATCGGCGGGGCACGGCGGCGAAGAACTGGACGATCCCATCACCAGCGCCGTCCCGTTATTCTGGAACTGCAGAACCCCCTTCACGGTGGTTCCACAAATCTGGTTCTGCGCGGTACCGGCGGGAAGGTTCTGAATCTGCAGGTTGCCGTCTATCGTCGTTCCCGGATTGATCATGAACGTGCCCCCGGTGATCTGCACGTTGCCATCAATGGTGGAGTTCAGCACCTCCAGATTGCCGCCAGTCTGCGTCAGATTGCCGGTCACCACCGCGTTGACGATGCAAAAGTTCTGGCCTGTCGTCACGGTTAGGTTGCCGGTGAAGGTTCCGCCGAAAACGCCAGTGCAGGGTGCGAAGGCGACTCCAGTCGGAAAGTCCTCTACCGGAATAGTGGCCGTTATTGCATTCGTGGCTGTGGAGATCACCCCGACCGCGTTGCCGGCCGTCTTCGCCACATACACACTGGTCCCATCGGGTGTGATGGCAATGTCACCGGGACTGAAGAGCGGGAAGGAGAGATTCGCCACGGGGATAGTCGCCGATACCGTGTTGGTGGCCGTGGCGATTACCGTGACATTGTTGTCAAGGCTGGTCACGTAAACTTTGGTCCCATCTGGCGTGATGGCCACTCCCAAGGGCTCAATCCCCACCGGAATCGTTGCCGTCACGGTGTTGCTGGCCGTGGCGAGCACCGAGACCGTGTTGTCATCAAAATTCGCTATATAGGCGTTGGTTCCGTTCGGAGTGACCGCCACTCCCAGGGGTCCGTTGCCCACCGTAATTGTGGCCACCACGGTATTGCTGGCCGTGGCGATCACCGAAACGGTATTGTCCGATACGTTCCCGGTTACGTAGGCAAAGGCTCCATTCGGAGTAATAGCCACTCCGAAGGGCTCGATCCCCACCGGAACCGTGGCTGCCACTGTATTGCTGGCGGTAGCGATTACCGAGACGGTATCCTCGGCAACGTTGGTGACATAGACGTGGGTCCCATCCGGTGTGATGGCTACTCCAGTCGGTTCGATTCCCACCGTAATCGTCGCCACTACGCTGTTAGTGGCTGTAGCGACCACCGAGACCGTGCCGTCCTCGAGATTGACGACGTAAGCGTGCGTCCCATCCGGAGTGACAGCCACTCCAATCGGACCGTTCCCAACCGGAATCGTGGCTACCACGGTTTGAGTGGCCGCGTCGATCACCGACACAGTGCCGTTCTCCAGGTTGGTCACGTATGCAAACGGCGCGGCCACAGCATGGACGCCAGATAGCGCCACTGCCACAAGGACGCCAGCCATCCAGAAAGTTGATTTCAAAACTCCGAGCCGCCAGGAACTTAATCTGGTTGCAGATTTCGCAGTCATCGTCGTTCTCCTATAAAAAGTCATTTTCTTGCACAACTCGAATCCGTAAATCACACCACTATCGAACGGGGAGACCGCCGGCCCGGGCTGCCCAGGTCTTTAGTTTTGAACCGGGGTATCGTAGGTATGTTTCCCAACAAAGCTCGCGCGTGGGCAATCACGTTATCGCTATTGATCCCCCGAGGTTTCGAAGTCCGGCCCTGCGTAAAGGCCTCCACCTGGCGCTCCAGCTTCATGCTTGCGCACTCGGGACACTTGGTTCTGTGCTGGCCCAGGACAACAACCTCAAAGCGGTGATGGCATGTTTTGCATACATATTCGAAAATCGGCATAGTGCATTCGCCTCGATTCAGTTCACCTCGATAGAGTCGCTACCAGGGCGGATTGATCGCCCGCCAAGGCTGCCTGAAATTGGGTGTCGCTGAGGTGAAGTGAACTATTGAGCTCCCGCAGCGTCTTAAAAAGGTAATAGGGCGTCTGCGTCATATTGTGCTTGGTCATGATCGGGTCACTCAAAAGCCAGGTCAGTTTCTGCAGCTTGATGGTTTCCGTGCAGAGCGTTCCTCCCCTCCACGTGAGCACGCCGGTCTCATTGAGGCTGCTCACCAGCTGGTTGAGGTAGACGGCGTTGTTGAGATAAGGAACGGTATAAAGAAGAGTGTTATCCTCTGCCCGTCGCTCCCATGTTTTCAGCACTTCCAAGGCCCGGTTATAAGGGCCGGCCGTAACTTCCAGGCGCAGCATCGCTCCGGAATCGCCAGTAGGTTCATGATCAAATTGTTTGCGAACCTTCGCGGGAATAACTCCGATGATGGGATGGCGTTCCAGGGGATTGACTACAGGATAGACACCAAAAACATCGCTCTGCGTGTGGACGCCGTCGGTCTTGATCAGCATGGCAAACCCAGCCGCGCCAAAGCCCGGGTCACCTTTGCCGGCAGCGAGGATTACAAAATAGCGATGTCGATCAATTCTGGTCCATCGTGTAAGCGCAGCGCCGGGGTCCTCGCCTGCGGCCGTAACAAAGAGTCCGTCGTCAAACGTTTTGATCGGCAACGTAGTGTCGACCGAGAAACTGCCTCTATTGTCGAGGGGAGTTACCATGATGGCTTTGGGAGCTTTGGGATCGTCCAGCTTGTATTTGGCTTTGCCCGTCGCGTGCCACTCGGCGCCTTTTTCCGAGCTTTTTTCCGAACTATGGCGCGAAAGCTCGGTGACGACTCCATTGGATCCAAAACGCTGCCGCGCTGGACTCACTTGACCGTCTGTTGACGATTGCCATGTGCCGGCAATGTTGAGCTGGCAGGCATTCTGCTGCTCCTGGCCGACCACGGCTCTCGGAAGTAAAACCAGAAAACTAATCAGCCAAAACGGAGAAGCAAATCGCTTCATGGAAAACTCCTCGGAGTGAAACGGCCGCGAGTCGGCCCGGTGCGGCTCCCCACTCCAGAACCTACAACCTTGTTGGTGCTCGAACCGCGCCAGAACATTGCCAAACCGATCTGGCGCGGCCCGAGACCAGCCTTCTCCTACGCCCTTGCCTGCAAGAGAGCCTGGAGCTTCTTCATCCCCGCTGGGTTTTCGTATTTCGCCGTTCTCTCGGTCCAGCCGCAGGCACGCTTGAACTGGGCCCACTTCGGCGCCGTGATCGCGCTTTCCCGGTCGATCTGCGCTTGCAGTTCGGCATTCTCGCGCACCCTCACTTTGAACGGCTTGGTTGGTTCAACCCAGGAAACGGCCTCCCTGATCAAACGCGGCGGATCAGGCAAGACCCAGGACGCCCAGTGGCTGTTGTTATCGTTGATGATGCGCAGCATCGACGCATGGACGTCGAGCGAGAAGTCCATGAGCGGATCGTCCAGCCGGAACAGCTTGAAGCGAATGCTGGTCAGGTCGTACTCGCTGCCCGTCAGGAAAAGCCAGCCCGGCCGCGCGCCGTTGCTTTTGGCATAGGCCGCCAGCTGCGCTGGTGTATCTTCGTCCGGCTTCAACGAGAAGGAATACATGAACATGTCGCGGCCCAAGTGGTCGCCGAGCAGGTCCTGTAGCTTCGTCAGGCAGACGATTGATCTTGGGCAATACTTGTCACAACTTGTAAACATAAAGTTGATGATCGAGATTTTGCCTTTGATCAGGTCGTCATAGAAGCGCACCTTTTTGTTTTCGTGCGTGGTGAACAGGCCATTGCTGTAGTACCCCGGCCCCAAAGAGGCTGCCGGCCGTGACTTATCCGCCACGTGGCAGGTAAAAAAATCTCGTCGGTTCATGCTTTAACTCCCTTCTTGGAGCCCTTGACACCGGGGCGATTGAGCTTGGTTGTTTCGTAACTCGCTGGCAGCTGTGACAGCAGGGTTATGGCCGGGGTTAGGTTCGGCTGTGCGCCGGCATTGGGTTCGCCGTTACCCGTGTTAGGCGTCCCATCCGAGTAGGTTGGGGACGTGACAGTAGAGCTGGGGCCGGTAGTGACATCCCACCGCGTCAGCATCAGGTTATCTTCGTGCCCCAGGTTATGGCAGTGGATCATGTACTTGCCAAACCAGTCGCGGAACTGCAAGAAGATGAGGACTTCATCGCCGGGCACGATCGGGTAGACGTCGCGCCGACCCTGTTCCAGCGGTGGAACCCCTTCACTATTGATGCTGATGAGAGCACCGGTCGTGGGGTTGGCATTAATGTTTCTGCGGTCCAGAACCCGGCCTTCTTCCAAGTGGATGTGGACAGGATGGGTCCAGCCTGTACCGGGGAACCGGTTCCTGATGAGCCAGGTTTCTGACGAGCCCTGTTGTATCAACGCGTCGGGACGGTTCGGATCGAAGGTCAGCCCGTTGATATTGAATACCTTTGTTGTTGGGCTTGCTGGATCGCCTTCCGCGCCCGCAACAAAGTCGTTGAAGTTCCAGATTCTCGTCGCAAACAAGTTGGCGAGAGGTGTGGTGATGTTCGGCAAGGTAGTCAAAACCGCTGGCACCTGGCTCAGATCCGGGGACGGAGGCGGGCCAGTGACGTTGAATGCCATGACGACGTTGTCGATGTTGACTCCGGGCGCGGGCTCAGGCTCGGCCGCATTACCCACAAACTGGGCTGCGACGTTCGTCAGATACCAGCTGGTACCGGGTATGGCGTTGGTGAAATCAATGATCACGTCATAGCGCTGCGACACGTAGACGGTCAGGCCTTGCAGGGTCGGTTGCGACGAACTCGGGATAATCTCGACCGGTGAGGGCAGCAGGTTGCCATCGGTGGTCACAACCGTCATCGGTTGGGCATTGCCGTTGTTGTCATACAGGTTGAAAGTCCAGATTCGTGCCGGACCGCTGTTAAGGAAGCGGAAACGATACTTGCGCGTAAACACATTGAAGTACGGCTGGATGGCGCCGTTCACAATGAACTTGTCGCCGGCAGGGATGGTATCGGGGGCCGTGGCGTACATCTGGCCGTCGGCACAGAACAACTTATCGGTGAAGTTCAGTGGGATGTCATAAACGCCGTAGCCTCCGGGCAGGCAAAGGGCCTGGGGGCCTTGGCCGGCAGCCTCAGACCCGGTATCGACGTCGTCGTACATCAGGTACATGCCGTTGATACCACGGTAGTTGTTGCCGGCCGTGAAGCTGTGACGGTGATCGTGATACCAGTAAGTATGCTGCGCTTCGAGCGGATCACCTAGAGGCGGGATCGAGTTAAAGCCGGCATAGACATTCGGGTAGTGATGGTCCTTGAACAGCCCCGGACTCCAATAGTCACCCGCAAACCCGTCGCTCTCTGAAGCAGTATGTCCATTGTGCATGTGGGTGGTGTGGTTGTTGTCTCCAAACCCAATATTGTCCACGGGCAAATTGTTGTAGAACCGCACAACAATGGGAACTCCGTAAACATTGAGGAACGTCGGTCCCGGATATATCCCGTTGTAACCCCAACAGTAGGTCGACGGAATCTGGGGGTGGAATTGATGCATGCAGGGTTGAACGGAGATGGAATACTGCACTAAGGGGAAGAACTGAGTCCAATCTTGATGGTTGGCGCGAGCGGCTTCGCCCAAGGCGGTATCGGCCTGGAGGGTTGGAAACGGATTCAGGATCGTAGGGGTGGCGGACGGTGGGATCGGCAACGCCTGCACAAAAGGTGTAGTCGCTGGGCTGTTGGTGGGCTGGGGTGTGCAATCCGGCGGTTGCGTTGGGATCGATTGCGCCAGCAGCGACTTCCTCGAAGTCAGCATGGTCACAACGCCGGCAGCCGCGCTGGCCTTTAGCATGGTTCTTCTTGACCAGCCGGAGCCATCCGGAGGTTTGTTGCTCTTTCTTTTTTTCTCCTTCGTAGTTGCCATAACAAATCCTTTCGAGCGGGAGATGCTCATCAAACGGTTTAGCCGCTGCGTTCGCGAGGTTATCGTTTCAAGGAGAGCGCGTTCTGAATAGTTTCTGGCCAGACCTTCTTCGGGTTTCTTTTGCCCGCGGCGCGCACACTTACTCAAGAGCGCCGGCTTACTGCTGCCAGCGCTGGATGAGCACTAGACCCCGGCGATAGCCATGAAACCCGAATTAGTCAGGCCACGCCAGGCTTTCGCATTTGTTCTTATCTACCTCTGAGATTACCGCCGAAGACTCTTGTACCCCTGCCTAGGTAATGCGACACATTGTTCGGTTGTTATGCCTATTTAGTCAACCTAATTGTGTTAGCGGAGAGAGCTATCTCTTAGCTTAAGTCGCTGCGGGGCCCGGAGCGCGGGGTTCCAGGTCTGTTGCCCATTCACCTCGGAATCATGAAGGAAAAGAATCTCTGCCGACAGTTCCGGTTTTTGGAACACCAAATGCCGCTTGTCGCGTCTGGACGATCGAAAGACACTCCGTAAACAACTCGTGGTATCCGCAACGAGCACTTGATGATCCCGGCGAACTCCCGGCGCATTCTGTTCCACTTTTGTAACGTCCAACAATTTTCGGTTGTGCGCCACCGAATCTGCGTTAGGAGTGACGGCGGTAGTTTCGGACACCCCTGCATTCTTTTGTCCGGATTAACTTGTGTATTTTCCACTCCACGTAGTTTCCGACCGCAACTCACATCCCACAACGGCGAGTCGTCGCCAAACCAACGAACTCGCTGTCTCCGGTTTGGAAAGCATTAGCAGCATCGGGGATCCTTAGTTTCCAGCAACACTGTCGGCCCACGCGAAGTCAGACGTCGTCGCGACCCACGAGGGATGTAATTGCGAATGGGAGGTTCTTATGTGCGGGTTTCGTCATGCCATAAAACAGGACATTCCAAGCCCTGTGTCATCGAGCCGAAAGGCAGCGGCCGTTGCCTCGAGCACAGGGACGGCCAAGGACAACGATACTAAGCTGGACACACTTCTTTCAGTAGTGCAGGACGCACGTCTTCGCAAAGTGTTGCAGATGATTGAATCCCATCCGTCCCGCAGGATTCACGACTTGGCTCTCGAATGTCATTTGAGCGGGTCTCGCCTGCAGCACCTTTTCAAGCAGCGCACTGGACTGGTCCTGGGTCAGTTGCTCACTGAACGACGAATGCAGCAAGCGGCGGACCTACTCGTGAATACCGAGATGAGCATCAAGGAGATCGCGATCACCACAGGTTATGGACACGCCTCAAGTTTCACTCGCGCTTTCGAACGCCGTTTCCGGCAAGCACCAAGCTGCTACCGGCAGATGCCGGGCCCAGAGGAAATGCCCACAGAGGGCGAGGTTGCTTCCTGATCTCCGCTTCACACAGCGCGCAGAAAAAAGTGATGCCTGACCTTCCGACGCCAACAACGGCAACAACCGTTGTTATTGTTATCTGGCGCAGGCGTACCACGATGCGGCAAATATTTCGTCTTCGATAATCTCCGCACCAACCGCCTAGGTCGTTCCCTAAAGGGCACCATGTGGCCGTCTGAAATCGAATTTTTCCTATACGTCAGAGGCCCGACCCCACAGCACGGCATCTGCTACAAACTGAGGGAGAAGCGGCAACCGCCGCTTCCCCCCTTTCCTGCCGTGAGACAGACTCACGCGGTAGCCGCATGGTTACGGCGCTCCTGTTTACGATGGTTGGGGAATTCTGGCGGAGAGGGAGGGATTCGAACCCCCGATACCCTTTCGGGTATGCCGGTTTTCAAGACCGGAGCCATCAACCACTCGGCCACCTCTCCCGCTGCTACAGTTTTACTATAGTTCTCATTTCTCCAGAAGCAAGTCCCCAGGAAATTTCCGCATTAGGATCGGAGGCCGGATGGCCGTTTTCTTTTCCGTGTATTTTCGAGAACCGGGTCGTGAACGCTTATTGGGTGAGGCCGAATGCCCGCGAATGAAACTCGATGACTTCGGTGAAGTGAGCCAGGAAATAGGACAGGCTATGGTCGCCAGGGTACAGATGATACTCGTGCTTCACTCTTTCTTTCTGGAGTTGTTCGTGGAGAGCGGCGGCCCCTTTTTCAAAACCGTAGTTGTCATCCTGGCCGCAGTTGAAATAGATGGCCATCCGCCGCAGTGCCGTCTGATTCTTATTGGCTAAGACGAACAGACTATTCTCTTTCCAGTGTGCAACGTCGATCGGCGTTCCGAAAACCGTCGCCAGCAACTTCCCCAGTGGAGCGCCGGAGCGTGCGGCAGTGTCGAGTTCCTGCGGAGACTCCGTGATCAGAGCGCCGCTTTGCGCGCTGACGGCCGAGAACATTTCAGGATGTGAGAAAGCGAAACGTAGCGCACCATAGCCGCCCATCGAGATCCCGCTGATTGCCCGATTGCTCCTGCCCTTGTTGACGCGGTATTTCGATTCGATCAGGGGGATGAATTCTTGCAAAAAAAAATCACTGTAGCGCACGGAGCCGTCGGCGGAGTTTATGTAGAACGTGCGCCCGCCTTCGGGAGCCACGATGAGGAATTCTCCGATCTTGTGCTGCTGGCGGAGATCGTCGAGCAGGGTCCATCCCCCGCTATTGAAGAGGGTTCGCTCGTTGTCGCCGAGGCCGTGCAAGAAGTACAGCACCGGATAAGTTTTCGCGGGACGACTGGATGCGCCGGCGTCATAGCTTGCGGGAAGATAGACGCAGTAGTGAACCGGATGTTTCAAGATCCGGCTGCTCATCGCGTTGCAGTCGATACGCCTCTGGGCGTGAAGCGCAAGCGAAACAGTGCAGGCCGCGAATAAGAGGATGGTTCGGAGACGGCGATCCATTGATTTTCAGTTTACTCGTAGCGTAAGGCTTGCACGGGATCGAGCCGAGCCGCGCGCCCCGCGGGGTAGAGGCCCGCGGCGAGACTCACCAGGAAGGAAAACCAGACAGCGAACGCCACCAGCCACCACGGAACCGACCAGAAGTGCTCCGGCGGAAACGATTGGCTCTTGAGGTAGATGTTAGTTCCTATGTTAATGACCTGGCCGATGGCCCAGCCCAGTGCGACTCCCACGATCCCGCCCAGAATGCCCATGGCGCCGGCCTCGGCGAAGAAAAGCCTCTTTACGTCACCGTCGCTGGCGCCGATCGCCTTCATAATTCCGATTTCGCGGCGGCGCTCGAGGATCGCCATCACCAGCGTGTTTACGATTCCAATGAACGCAACAGCCAAGGCGAGGCTGCCGAAGATTCCGAGAAAAACGTCGAGCACCTTGAAGAACTGCTGGATGCTGCGGCTGGCATCGAGGATGGAGAAAGTATTGTAGCCCATCTTCTTGATGGCGTTTTCCACCGTCTGCACCTGACTGGGGTTTTTCACTCGCACACTCACCGAGGAATAGACCGGCTGATCGCTGGCCGCGCGCGACATTTCGCGCAGGTCGGTGGGGTGCATGACGTGCAGAGTTTCGGCCAGTGCGAGCGGAAGAAAAACTCGCGCGCGAGTCGGCCCGCGCATGCTCTCGGGATCGAGATCGGCAACGCCAACAATCTTCAGCTTCAGTTCACGAGAAACCACCGAGTAGGCTGCGGCGGCGAGACCCTGATCGCCCGGCGCGGCTTTGTCCGGCGCAGCCGCCGAAGACGCGGTCTGTGCGGTTTCGCGCTGGGCATAACGCATAGTCAAATCCTTGCCCAGAAGCGGAGCGGCCAACTCCTTGACGTTAGTTTCGTCGATCCCGGGCTTGGGAGTTCTTCCCAGCAGTTCTTCGGCGAACGCTTTCTGAATGATTGCTTCGGGCGCAAGTTCAGACGAGAAAAAGTTTCCCTGCACTCCTTCGAATGCGTCATTGGATTTAGCCGACGAAGGCAGAGCCGCGACCATGGTCAAGTGAGGCTTGTCTTCGTAGCGCAATTCGGTGATGAAGCGAATGTCGGGATACGCTTCAAGCACGTTGGGTAGGCGCTCAATTTCCTGTCGAGTCGGCTCATCGAGAATGCGGCTTTCGCCTGGAGCCAGCCCGCTGCGCTCTTCTTCGCGGCCGAAGTTGCGCAGATCGCGGCGCGAGGTGACGACTACGGTATCGAACAATCCGGACTTCATCAAGCGGCGCGAAGCGAGCTCTTGCAGCCCAATGCCGAGCGAGAGCATCGCGACCAGCGACGCCACGCCTACGGAAATGCCGATCGTGGTCAGCGAATTTCGCAGAAGAGACTCGCGCAGATTGCGCAAGGCGAGTTCGGTGAGGTCGGGAAGTTTCATCGCCGCTCTCCATCTGCTCCGGCATAATCGGTTGCGGTTGCGGCGGCAACGGCTGGATTCGATTCGTCGCCAACCAGCTTGCCGTCCGCCAGAAAAATGAGACGCTGCGCGTAGCGCTCGGCCAGAGCCCGCTCGTGCGTTACCATGACCACCGTCATTCCCAATTGCTGGTTGAACTCGCGCACCATATTCATGATCTCGGTTCCGGTATGACTGTCGAGATTGCCGGTGGGCTCGTCGGCGAGCAGGAGTTGCGGGCGGTTGATCAGCGCCCGGGCCAGCGCGGCCCGCTGTTGTTCCCCGCCGGAAAGCTCGCTCGGCCGATGGTTCATGCGCGCCTGCAGCCCAACTCTAGCGAGAGCTTCGCGCGCCAGACTGGCGCGCTCCCTGCGATCGACCTCGGCAAAGCGCATGGGCAGCTCCACATTTTCGGCGAGCGTCATGCTGGCAATCAGGTTGAACGATTGAAAAACCATGCCCACCGTATGCAGGCGATAGCTGGCGAGTTCTTCACGCGAGAGTTGCGCGAGATCGCGTTCCTGCACAATCACACTGCCCGACGTAGGGCGGTCTAACCCGGCGATGAGATTCAATACCGAGGATTTTCCGGAGCCGGAACTGCCGAGGAGAGCAACGAATTCGCCGGCGTTCACTTTCAGCGTGACGCCATCCACGGCTCGGATGAGAGTCTCGCCCATGCGGTAGTGGCGGCGGAGCTGTTCCGCATGAATCGCAGGATGGCCGTTGTGAGGAACTCTGTCCGTGCTGCTCATGGTCTAACGGACCTCTCCCTTGAGCACGCGCAAGGCGTCCGCCGATTTCGCGCCGCCGTTTTGCGCCGGACCCGAGCCACCGCTGCCGTTCTCGTTCCCCTCCACTTTGTCACCCTCGCCGGGAGCGAGAAAAAGGTTCTCCTCCACTCCGTGTTGCCTGGTGTAGAGATCGTAGTAACGGCCGTGCGCTTCATAAAGTTGTTCGTGCGTGCCGCGCTCCACGATTTGCCCTTGTTCCAGCACCAGAATCTGGTCGGCGCGGCGAATCGTCGACAGCCGGTGCGCAATTACAAACGTGGTCCGGCCCTGCATGAGATAAGAAAGTCCGTGCTGGATTAATTGCTCCGATTCGGAGTCGAGGCTGGAAGTCGCTTCGTCGAGAATCAAGATGCGCGGCTCGGCCAGTATGGCGCGGGCGATCGAAATCCGCTGCCGCTGGCCGCCCGAGAGCTTTACGCCGCGTTCTCCGACCACCGTGTCATATTTATCGGCGAACGATTCGGCGAACTCATCCACGCGCGCGATGCGGCAGGCGCGCAGAATTTCTTTTTCGTTCGCAGAGGGACGCGAAAACGCTACATTCTCGCGAATCGTCCCGTCAAATAAAAATGACTCCTGCAACACGACTCCGAGGCGCGTGCGATAGGAATCGAGGCGGACCGTACTCAAGTCCGTGCCATCCACCAGAATTCGGCCCTTCGTGGGCACGTAGAAAGCGGAGATCAAGCCAATGGTCGTCGACTTCCCCGAGCCCGAGGAGCCCACCAGCGCCGTTACTGTTCCAGGCTCGGCGCGGAAGGAAAGATCACGGAGAACCTCGTGAATTCCATCGTAGCTGAAGCTTACATCGTCAAATTCAATCGTTCCCACGATGTCGACCAGAGGCACAGCGCGCTTCGGATCCTGATCCTCCGGCCGCTCGCGCATGATCTCTTGCGTTCTTTCGAGTCCGGCTAATGCCTCGGTAAGCTGGGTTCCGATGGATACGATCTGCATGATGGGCGCAACCAGAAAACCCAGCATCAGCGTGTAAGAAAAAAAACCGCCGACCGTCAGCGTTCCGGCAGCGATCTGGTGCGTGCCGACGTACATTGTGACTGCGCCCACACCTCCGAGCAGGACGCTCGCCGAAAGACTCATCACCGATGTTGCAGTGAGCGTGCGCATGACGTTATCGAGCAGGCGGCGCACGCCGGTCGCAAAAATTGCTTCTTCACGCGCCTCGGCGTGATAGCCCTTAATCACGCGCACACCGCCGAGCGACTCCGTAAGCCGGCCCGTGACCTCGGCATTAATTTTGCCGCGCTCGCGAAAGATCGGCCGAATGGTCGCAAAGGCCTTGTTGAGTGCCACCGCAAAGCACGCCAGCGAGCCGACGGCGATCAAAGTCATCTGCGGGCTGGTACGGAACAATATGACCAGAGCAATTCCGGACGTGACCAATCCTCCGGCAAAGTCGACCAAGCCGGTGCCCAATAGATTCCGCACACCCTCCACGTCGCTCATGATGCGCGCTACCAAATTGCCGGTTTTATTGCCGTCGTAAAACGCGACCGGCAGGCGCGAGATATGAACTTGGACTTGTTCGCGCAACTCGGCGATCAAACGCTGCGCCGCCTTCGATAGCAATTGGGTCAGCGAAAACGAGGTGAGGCCCTGCACCAGGGTGGCGCCCAACACGGCCAACACCAAAGGCCGCAATTGGTCCATGTGATGCTTGTTGATGACGGTATCGATCAGGAACTTGGTGGAATACGGTAACACCAGCGCCGCGACGCGGTTGATTACCATCAACAAAAAGCCGAGCGCGAGCAGCCAGCGCCGGGGACGCATCAGTTTCCAGACTTCTGGCAGAACTGCCTTCAGTCTTTCTACTTTCGGGGGCTTCGGCGGCTGTTGTGGATCGGGACTCAACTTGTAATTGGACTCCGTCAAACGCGCATTCGCTTCATTTATTACTGCATTGTGACACCCCTGGGCCAGCCGTTGTATGCTCGGGGCGTGCCACGTCCGCCTTCGCCGGAACGCTCTCCAACCCTGGGCCTGTTGCTCGGCCTGATCGTTACGCTCGGGGTGGTTGTGGCCTACTCCGCTTATATCACGTGGCAGGTCGCCGGGTTGCGCAAGCTGCAGTCTGAACTGATCGACCGCAACCGCAAGGATTCCCTGCAACTGCTGCGCATCCAGAACGATCTGAACCTGCTTGCGGTCGCCATGCGCGACATGATCGACAGCGATGAGCCGTATCCTCTCACCGCCTGGTCGGCGCAATTCCAGCGCATTCGCACCGACCTGGACGACGCCATGCGCCTGGAAGCCGGTTTGGCCCCGACCAGCCGGACGCAGGAGCAGAGCGCTTCGCTCAGCAGTTCGCTCGCGCAGTTCTGGGACGCGGTCGACCGTGTGTTCGCGTTGGCGGGTTCAGGGCAAGACAAGGATGCGAGGGCTCAGATCCAGCTCTCGCTGCAGGCTCGGCAAGCGGCGCTAAGCACGACCGTGGCTCGTCTGCTGGTGCAGAACAGCGAGAACGAAGAGCAGGCAGCACTGCGCATTGTTCAGATTTATGACCGGGTGCAGCGGCAGGTTTATCTCTTCCTGGCCGCGACTCTAGCCGCGATCCTGCTGACCGGATTTTCCATGATCCGCTGGAACCGGCGACTGTTCGCGCACATGGCTGAACTCTCCGAGCGGCGCAGCGAACTGGCGCAGAAACTGATTGCCACGCAGGAATCGACACTGCGCTACATTTCGCGAGAGTTGCACGATGAATTTGGCCAGATTCTTACGGCAATGGGATCAATGCTCGGCCGCGCTGGAACTCATGCTCCCGAAGGCTCGTCTTTACGCACAGACTTGCAGGAAGTCCAGCAGATCGCCCAGGACACGCTCGACCGGGTGCGGAGCCTTTCGCAAGCGCTGCATCCAGTGATGCTGGATGAGGCTGGACTGGAGCCCACGCTTGACTGGTACATCCCGACGATGGAACGACAGACGGGAATTGCCATATCCTATGAGAAGCAAGGTGTGCCGTTTGCAGTAGATGGCAGTGCGGCAGTACAAATCTACCGCGTGCTGCAGGAAGCGTTGAACAACCTCGCAAGGCATTCCGGCGCAAAGCAGGCTTGGGTGCGATTGCGCTTTCTGCCTGCGACGCTTGAGTTGGAAGTAGAGGATCATGGTATCGGCTTCAGCGGGCGGCCTGCGAAGCATGGCATCGGACTGGTCGCAATGCGCGAGCGCTCTGAATTAATGGGCGGGCGAATTGTGTTTTCTACTCCCGTGGAAGGCGGGACGTTGCTGCAACTGGTCGTTCCCCGCGAGAAAATCGAATCCCGGGACAAGGATTAGAGATTAGGAATTAAGAGACAAATATGACAAAGAAGATCACGGTATTGCTGGTCGATGACCATAGCCTGGTGCGGCGGGGATTCCGGCGCATGCTGGAAGATGAACCAGATATGGTCGTGGTCGGCGAAGCTGGCGACGGAGAAGAAGCCATCAAGCTGGCCCGTGAGTTGAAACCGCAAGTCGTGGTGATGGATTGCGCTTTGCCGAGGATGAACGGCCTGGTTGCAACCCGGAGAATTCTTGAGCACTTGCCGGATACTGCGGTGCTTATGCTCAGCATGCACTCGGAGAATACCTGGGTGCGGCAGGCAATCGACGCCGGCGCTAAGGGATACATTCTGAAGAACGCAATGAATCTTGAACTCGGGCCGGCTGTGAGGCGCGTGGCCGGAGGAGAGACGATCTTCGATCCGCAGGTTGAGCGGCGATCGGCGCTCAAGGGCGAACGCAGCAGTGGTCTGACTCCTCGCGAGCTTGAAGTCTTGCAGATGATTGTGGACGGCAAGTCGAACAAGGAAATCGCCGTGGTGCTCGATCTCAGTGCCAACACGGTTGCCGTTCATCGCGCCAACATCATGAACGCGCTCGGCATTCACAAGACTGCCGAGCTTGTGGTTTACGCCATTCGCGCCGGCCTGGTGAATGTTCCGTGAATCCATGTTTAGCGAATCAAGGTTTGGCGAATCAAGGTTTGGCGAATCGAGGTTCCGTGAATCGCAGATCGTTTCTGCGGGGTATGGCCGGTCTCGCGTCCGTCGCACAAATACCTCTTCTGCGGGCTCTGAGCGCGGTAGGCGCATCCGCGGCTTCGCCCGGCTTTCGGTTCGTCGATGTAACCTCCAGTGCTGGCATTCACTTTCAACACAATAACGGCGGCTTCGGAGGGAAGTTTCTGCCTGAGACTCTGGGCTCCGGCTGCGCTTTCCTCGACTACGACCGCGACGGCTGGCAGGATATTCTTCTGATCAACGGAATGGATTGGCCCGGCCACAAGCAGCGGCGCTCGACGCTGCGTCTTTATCGCAACAACCGGAACGGAACTTTCACCGACGTTACTTCGCACGCCGGACTCGATCTAGAGATGTACGGCATGGGCGTGGCCGTTGGCGATTATGACAACGACGGCTTCCCGGACATTCTGGTTACCTGCGTGGGACAGAATCTTCTGTTCCACAATACCGGCAAAGGAACTTTCGTCGATGTGACCAACACCAGCGGCCTGGGAAAACGCCTGGGGTTCAGCACGTCCGCTTTATGGTTCGATTACGATCGCGACGGCCTGCTCGATCTTTTTGTCTGTAATTATGTGAAGTGGTCGCCTGAGCGCGATGTGTTTTGCAGTCTCGACGGCAAGCACAAATCGTATTGCACTCCGGAAGCGTATCGCGGTGAGACTTGCTGGCTCTTTCACAACCGCGGCAACGGCACTTTCGAAGACGTCACCGCGTCCAGCGGAATTTTTGACAGCAGCTCGAAATCTTTGGGCGTTGCCATGCTGGATCAAGACCAGAGCGGATGGCCCGATCTGCTGGTGGCCAACGACACTCAGCCGAACAAGCTATATCGCAACCAGCACAATGGTACTTTCAAAGATGCCGCGGTGGAAGCTGGACTGGCCTTCAGCAGCGAGGGCAAAGCGCGAGCCGGTATGGGTGTGGATGTCGCGGATTTCGCAAACTCGGGACATTCGGGAGTCGCCATTACGAACTTCGACAACGAGATGACCGGGCTCTATGAATTTGGAGGCAAGACCTACGAAGACATTGCGGCGCAGGCCGGCGTGGGCCTGGCTTCCAAGAATAGTCTGGGTTTCGGATGCGTGTTTCTTGATGCCAATCTCGACGGCTGGCTCGATCTTGCCGTGGCCAACGGCCACATCGACGATACAGTGCGCAACATTCGGGGCAACGTGGGATACGCTCAGCCGCCGCTGTTGTTTCTAAACAATGGCGCAGGAAGTTTTCGCGACATTGCCACGGAAGTTGGCGGCGGATTCGAGCGGCCAATAGTCGGACGCGGGCTGGCCTATGCCGACTTCGATCGCGACGGCGACCTCGACTTGCTGCTGACGACGAACAACGGCCCTGCTTATCTTTATCGCAATGATCAACTAGCGGGAAATCGCAGTATTCGTTTTCGACTGGTTGGGACTAAGTCGAACCGTGACGGAATCGGCGCCTCCGTGCGTATTGTCTCCGGCGGCTTGAGTCAGTCGCGCATGGTGAAGAGCGGTTCCAGTTATTTGTCGCAATCCGAGCTTCCGCTTACGTTCGGCGTGGGGAAACGCGATCACGTCGAGCGGGCTGTCATCACATGGCCTAGTGGTAGAACAGAAGAATTCCAGAATCTCGCGGCGGGACGACGCTACGAGTGCACCGAAGGGAAAGGGATTTCCCCGCAGGTTGGATATTGACCTCTCCGTTGACTTGAATATCTTCATCGCCGGGTAATGGTGCCGGCGGCGGTCAGGTCGATGTCGACCGTTCCATTGACTCGCAGAAAGAACGTGCTTGGATTCTTCACGCCCCAACTCGCATAGGGCACTGCGAAGTGGATGGTTGCCGTCCAGCGATCGGACGAGACATCCAAATCCGCGGGGGCCGTGAGTTCATGGTCCGAGCCGTGAATGCTGAAAACTCCGTGGACTTTCACGGAAGACTTTCCCTGCAACGCCACGGTTCCCTCGACATGATCGGGACGAAAGGTGATTTCTGGAAACCGGTCGCTCTCCAGCACTTCGCGATGCATCTTGCGGTCGCGCATTCCGCTGCCGCTCTCGCCGCTCTTTGCGTCCACCACAATTTCGCCGGTGAGCTTCTTCGAAGCGGGATCAAGCCGCAGAGAACCCCGTTTCAAGTGGAAGGTTCCCCGAACCGTGTGCAGTACATCGCCAAGCGTGAACCCGACCGTGGTGTGCTGAGGATCCAGCTCGAATGCCACGTCCTGCGTGGCCGCCGCGATGCTGGCAATGGCGAAAAGTGCACCTGCAGCCAGAAATGTGCGCAACACTCGACCTCGGCGGGATGCCCGGGCGTGGTTCATCAGGTTATGCAGTCAACAGTCCCCACCCCAGAGCGAGGCCGTCGAGAGCGAGGTGAAACGGCGAAATAGTTCCTATGTGCAGGGCCAGCATTCTGCGAAAAATCTCGGGACGCTTACGAAAAATCTGGAGAATACGCCGCTGAAGCTTGGGGCGGCCGTCGAGCGCAAGCATCAATCGCGCCATCAACAAAGGGCGCCGCGCCAAGCGGCGGTGCGCCTCCTGATACCCCGCGAGATTGCCCGAACTGAGGCAACTCGCCAGCACCGCGGCCTGACTGAAGGAAAGGCCGAGACCCTCGCCTGTGATGGCATCCACGGTGCCTGAAGCATCGCCGATCAACGCCACATTGCCTCGCCAAACTCGCCTCAATTCGCGGTTCGCAGACGATGCGCCTCGTTCGGTCGAGGCCGTCTCAGCGCCGCGAAGACGCGAGTTGAGCTCCGGCAACGCGCGCAAAGATTCTTCCAGGCGAAGCTCGGGGTTATGCGAGGCCACAGCCACACAGACTTGTTCACTGCTCACCGCTGTGGCATAACCCTGAACGTGCTCTCCCCAATATATTTCCATGCGGTCGGTCCAGGGCGGTACGCGATAGTGCCGGCGAAAAGCGTAGCGGAGATTGGTCCGCGACTGAGCATCCAGATTCGCCCAGCGCCGCACGCGTGAGTTGACGCCATCTGCTCCGATTATCCACCGCGCACGGATCGTGCGCTTCCCCAGTCGAACTTCCTGGCTTGCGATCCCAGTGACTGCGCTTTGCCAAAGCAGATCGACTCCCAGCCCCTCCGCACGTTCGATAAGTATGCGATGCAATGCCGTCCGGCGAATTGAGAGACCAGGGTCCGAGCCAGGAAAGGCTGCCTCTGCCGACAATCCGGAACCGAGAAAGCGCACACCGCGAAGGCGGCAAGCTTCAGCTGCGGGTATGGTAACGCCCAGCCCTTCCAGCGCCGTAATCGCGTCCGGCATCAGCGCTTCCCCGCAGGCCTTGTCAATCGGCGGCCGAGCGCCGTCGGCAACCACTACACGCAGTCCCCGCTGGCGGGCGGCAATGGCGGCGGCTAATCCAGCCGGGCCGCCGCCGATCACGAAGACATCGGTCGAGTTCAATGACTTCGCGACCTCACCATTGCAAGAGTATTAGTTCGGAACAAAAGCCTGGTCCCATGGCGGCCAGCAGGCCCAGCGTGCCCGGCTCAGGGCGCCGGTTCTTCATCACATCCTCGAGCACACACAGCACCGAAGCGGAAGAAAGATTTCCTACCTTACGCAAACAATCCCAAGAGGCATCGAGCTGCCCGTTGTGCAGTCCCAGTGCGTCGGCCGATGCATCCAGTACCTTGGGGCCCCCGGTGTGCAGAACAAAGCTCTTAAGATCGCTTCGCTGGTATCCATTGTCCGCAAGAAAAACGTCCACATCGCGCCCGAGGTTTTTTCGAATCAGGGTTGGGACCTCGGTAGACAATATGATGCGGAAGCCTTTCTCGGAGATGTTCCAGCCCATCATGTCCTCGGTGCTGGGATAAAACACCGATCGAGTGGCGAGAATCTTAGGACCGTCAATTTCAGGACCGGACGACTCGAATTCCGGTCCGGTCACAATTACGGCGGCGGCGCCATCGGCGAAAAGTCCCGACGAGATCAGGTTCGCCACGGACAAATCTTCACGCTGCAAGGTAAGCGAACAAAGTTCAACCGAAACCAATGCCGCAGCCTGTTTGGGATAGGCGCGAACGTAGTCTGAGGCGCGCGCGATTCCGGCCGCGCCCGCCACGCATCCCAATCCAAAGATCGGCGTACGGCGAATGTTCGCCGGAAGCCCCATGCGGTTGATCAGCAGAGCGTCAATGGAAGGGCTGGCGACTCCGGTGACCGTCGTGAAAAGCAGCGCCCCAAGGTCTTGCGTCTTCAGCCCGGCGTTTTGCAGTGCGACGCAGAGCGCCTGCTCCCCTAATTCCTGTGCGACCCTGATCCAGATGTCATTGGCCTGTCCCCAGGTCTTGATATCTACATACTGCTCGGCGGGGATCGCGAGATAACGGCCGTCCACGGTCACGTTGCGATGCAGACGAGCCAGCAACAGAGGGTTCTTGAGTTGGTCTCCCCAGTAGTCCTGGAGCCGGTCGAGAAGAACTTTCTGTGTGTAATAATGCTTCGGGAAAGCGCTTGCAGCGCTTGCGATCCGCATGGATTCTGACTCCTGAGTCAGTCTCGGCACGGAATCAGCCAAAGCCTGACGAATCGGTGAAGGCTTATTCCGATTCGATAGCTGGGGCTCCCGTTGTTGTCGCAACCGGGTGAACCGGTGCCGGCTTGTACATTGTCGCAGAGTTTAGGGCTTTTGTTTGTTCCTGACTCACAAATCCTGGCTTCCAGCCAAACTGACGCGGGAGACAAACTCCGCATGCCCGGCGGCAAGGTCCCGCGGTACCTGATGCAACTACTGCACCACCACGATCGAAGTGATGCCGTTTCCGAGTGGATATGTAGCAATCGAGTTCAGACTCCCGCCGCTGGAGCCAAATGCCTGAACTCCCCCCGACGTCTGGTTCCCCACGTACAAGTACTTTCCACTCGGGTCGATGGCCAGGGTACTCGGCTCGGCTTCGGAGCCGAAGGGTGAATCGGTAATCGCCGCAGGAAATCCAGTACCGGCGGTAATCGAGAAGGACCCGATGTCGCTGGGGGATCCCAGATTCGCGACGTAGAGATACTGCCCGGCCGGATCCACGAGCACGGCATCCGGCTGCGCCAGGCTGGCGCCGGCGAGCGGAGATCCCGCGACCGCCGTCAGCGCTCCATTCGAGCCAATGCTAAAGATAGAGATGGAGTTTGCGGAAGTGTTGGTCGTGTAGAGATAGCTGCCGCTCGGATCGATGGCCAGCCCGGTTGGATTATTATCCGCGGTGGCAACCGTGCCGGCAAAAGTGGGCACTCCAGAGCTGAGGCTGAAAATCGCGATCACGCCGGTGGGCGAACTGGGTGCGCTGATGTAGAGGTAATTACCCGATGGCGATATTTGCATGTTGGTCGGAGGCAAGTTGATGTGAAATGGAGACTCGGTAATTGGCGAGAGCACGCCTGTGCCGCTGGCAATCGAGAAAACCGAAATGTCGTTCGATAGAGCATTGCCGACGTAAAGGTAAGCGCCGGCGGGGTCCATAGCCAGGAGCGTGGGAGACGTTCCCGCAGCCGTGCGGGGAGGAACCTCGCTCAACGTGCCGTCGCTCTGAATCGTGAACAGGGAAATATCATCTTCGTTTTGGCCAGGATTGGAGGCGTACAGGAATTTCCCGGAAGGATGGAGCGCCAGGGCCCGGACTCCATCGCCCACGCTGTATGGACTTCCTGAAAGCTGCGTGAGTACGCCGGAATAGGGGTCTCCCCGGAACGCGGCCAATTGATTGGCGGCGGGGATGGCGGCGTAGACGAAGTGGCTCGACGTGCCATAACAGCTCACGAAACTGGCTATGCTCGCGACAACCAATGCCAAAACCAATGCTTTCTGAAGCATCCGTTACTCCTGAGAGAATTTTAAAGCGAAGAACAATAATACCGGGCTGCCGGGAAATCGGCATCCAAACACCACAATGCTCTATCATACGGGCGCCACAAGAAAAAAGGGGACTGCACGAGTAGTCCCCGCGCCGTGCTGGCTGGAGGGTTCTCAGGCCTCGCTGAAGCCGCCTTCAGGCTGATTCCGCCAACTCCTGCGATGCACTGCCGGTTAAAACAGGTTGCATGCCGTCCGCGGCGGGAAGCAATCAACTTTACTTCGTTCAAGAAACGGACTTGTTCAGTGGGCTGGGCTCGGCGTGGCCGCGCCGGAGGAGCCTTCGATCACAGGCGTGGTTTCTCCACCGCGCAGCGCCATCCGCACGCGGTCGAGATAAACGTACACGACCGGGGTCGTGAACAGAGTGAGCGCCTGGCTGACGATCAGCCCTCCGACGATCGTGATGCCCAGAGGACGATGCAATTCGGAACCAGTCCCACTCCCGAGCGCCAACGGCAGACCTCCCAGCAGAGCCGCCATGGTCGTCATCATGATGGGCCGGAAGCGCAGCAGGCAGGCTTCATAGATGGCCTCGACCGGCTTCTTTCCTTGCGTGCGCTCCACATCGAGTGCCACGTCGATCATCATGATGGCATTCTTCTTTACCAGCCCGATCAGCAAAATGATGCCGATCATTCCAATCACGTTGAGTTCGTTGTGGGTCAAAAGCAGCGCCAGCACGGCGCCAACGCCAGCCGAAGGTATTGTCGACAGAATCGTGATGGGGTGAATATAGCTCTCGTATAACATGCCCAGCACGAGATAAACCGTAAGCAGGGCAGTCACGATCAGAAGTTTTTGGCTCGAGAGTGAATCCTGGAACGCGGCCGCCGTACCCTGGAAGCTTGCCTGAATCGTCGCCGGGAAGCCAATGGAGCGTTGGGCGTTTTCGATGGCTTCCGTCGCCTGGCCAAGAGAAACTCCAGGCGCCAGGTTGAACGAAATCGTCACCGATGGAAATTGGCTTTGGTGATTCACCGCCAAGGGTATGTTCGAGGGAATGAATTGCGTGAATGCCGCCAAAGGGATCGGTGTGCCGCTGGTAGAACGCAGGTAAATATTCTGCAGAGCCTCTGTCGTCTGTTGGAACTCCGGCGCGACCTCCATGACCACGTGGTATTGGTTGAGAGGGCGGTACATGGTCGAGACCTGCCGCTGTCCAAAGGCATCATAAAGCGCATTATCGATGTCCTGTGCGGCGACTCCCAGCCGGCTGGCGGTGTCGCGGTCGATTACCAACTGCGCTTGTAATCCCTTATCCTGCTGGTCGGTATTCACGTCGCGCAATTCTTTCAGGGGACGCATTTTCGCCAACAACTGCGGCGCCCAGTTGTTGAGCTCATTCAAGTCTTCACCCTGCAGCGTGTACTGATACTGGGCGTTGCTCTGGCGTCCGCCGATGGTCAAGTCCTGCGCGGACTGCAGATACAGCGTGGCACCCGGCACCACCGCCAACTTGCCGCGCAAACGGTTGATCACATCGTCAGCGGTAACGTTGGGGCAGGATTGCCAAAAATGACGCGCCGGACATTTGCCGCGTTCCGCCAGAGGCTTCAGCATGATGAAGAACCGGCCCTGGTTGGAGACGGTATTTCCTCCGGCGAATCCAACGATTGTGTTCACCGACGGGTCGGCCATCACAATCTTGACGTAGCGTTCCATCTTGCCGCGCATGGCCTGGAATGAGATATCCTGAGCCGCCTGCACCGAACCCATGATGCGCCCGGTATCCTGCTGCGGGAAGAAGCCCTTGGGCACAATTTTGTAGAGATACACGCTCAGACACGCCACCAGGATGGTCACGACGAGTGTGAGAGGTTGGTGTTTCAGAACCCACGTCAGAGAATGGCGGTACGTCGCCAGAGTCTTATCGAAGATCCACTCACTGCCGCGGTAAAAGCGATTGCGCTTCTCGTTCGCAGGCGCCGGTCGCAAGAACTTCGCGCACATCGTGGGGGTCGTGGTGAGTGAAACCAGCAACGACACTCCGATGGCAATGCTCAGCGTGACCGCGAACTCGCGAAACAGCCGCCCCACAATTCCGCCCATCATCAGCAAGGGAATGAACACAGCGACCAGTGAGACGCTCATGGAAAGCACGGTAAACCCGATTTCCGAGGCTCCTTTGAACGCCGCTTGCACCGCGTCCATGCCGTGCTCCACGTAACGTGTGATGTTCTCCAGCACCACGATGGCATCGTCCACCACGAATCCGGTGGAAATCGCCAGCGCCATGAGCGACAGATTGTCCAGGCTGTAGCCCAGCAGATACATGCCTCCGAACGTGCCCAGCAGCGAGAGCGGTACGGCGATACTGGGAATAATCGTCGCGCGCACGGTCCGCAAAAACGCAAATACGACCAGGATCACAAGAATGATCGACAGTATCAGCGTGAATTCAATATCTTTCACCGAGGCGCGCACCGTGATGGTGCGATCGAGGGCAACGCTGAGCTTGATCGCAGGTGAAATGGAGGACTGCAAATAGGGCATCAACGCGACCACCCGGTCCACGGTCTCGATGATGTTGGCTCCGGGCTGCCGGAAAACAATAATCAGGACGCTCGGCTTCCCGCCAGATCCGCGCGAAGCGTCATCCGCGTTGCCCAGCAGTCCGACGTTGCGAACGTCTATGACCGAATCTTCAACGTCGGCCACGTCCCCCAGCCTTACCGGAGCGCCGTTGTGGTAAGCCACGATCAGAGGCCGATACTGATCCGCGGTGAAGAGTTGATCGTTGTCGCTGAAAGTCCAGGATGTCGCGCCGCTCGATACTTGGCCTTTGGCCTGGTTGGCGTTGGCCAGATTGAGCGCGTTGCGCACCGTGTCCAACCCGACGCCCAGCTTATTGAGCAGCATCGGATTCACTTCCGCGCGCACTCCGGGCTGCGCCGCTCCGCCGACGAAGACTTGTCCGACTCCACTGACCTGAGCCAGTTTCTGCGACAGAATGGAATCGGCCGCATCGTACATCTGCGGCACCGTCTCCGTGTCCGACGTGAGCGCCAGAATCATGATGGGCGCATCCGCGGGATTGGCTTTGCGATAAGTTGGATTGCTCGGCAGGTTCGCGGGAAGTTGGCTGCGCGCGGCGTTGATCGCAGCCTGCACATCGCGCCCGGCTGCGTCGATGTTTCGGTTCAGATCGAATTGCAGCACGATCGTGGTCGAGCCCAATTGGCTCGTGGAGGTCATCTGGTTCACGGCTGAGATGCGGCCGAACTGGCGCTCCAGCGGCGTGGCTACGGCGGAGGCCATGGTTTGCGGATCGGCGCCCGGCAGACTGGCGCCGACTTGAATCACGGGAAAATCCACACGTGGCAAGGAAGCTACCGGCAGATAGTTAAAGGCGAGAATTCCAGAGAGCAGCAGCGCCGCTGCCAGCAGCGACGTGCCCACCGGACGCCGGATAAATGGAGCCGAGATACTCATCGCAATGCAGAAGTAGGAAGTCAGAATGTTGAAGTGAGAAGCTACGTTCTCAACTTCTGCATCCTTGACTTCTTACTTCTGACTTCTCCTTCTAATCTGCCATCCCCTCCTGCGGAATCGTATTGCCGATCTTGTACTTCGCAAATCTTTGCCCCAGCCGGTCAAACCACAGATAAACCACCGGAGTGGTGTAGAGCGTGAGCAACTGGCTGAGTATCAGGCCGCCTACGATGGTGATGCCCAGAGGCCGCCGTAACTCCGCTCCGGTGCCCGACCCCAGCGCCAGCGGTAAGCCGCCGAGCAGTGCCGCCATCGTCGTCATCATGATGGGACGGAAGCGCAGCAGGCAGGCCTGAAATATTGCTTCCTCCGGCGGCTTGTGTTCCTCGCGCTCGGCTTCGAGGGCGAAGTCGATCATCATAATGGCATTCTTTTTTACGATGCCGATCAGCAAAATGATGCCGATCAGAGCCACCACAGTGAGATCGTTGTGCGTGATCTGCAACGCCAAAATAGCACCCACGCCCGCCGAGGGCAGCGTGGAAAGAATCGTGACGGGATGAATGTAGCTCTCATACAGCACCCCCAGCACAATGTAGACCGTGATGATAGCCGCAAGAATCAGAAAGGGCTCGCTCGAAAGCGAATTTTGAAATGCCGCGGCCGTTCCTTGAAAAGACGCGTGAATGCTCGCCGGCATCTGAATATCCCTCTCTACCTGTTGAATAGCCTTCGTGGCATCGCCCAGAGAAGCCCCCGGTGCGAGGTTGAACGAAAGCGTGACCACCGGGAACTGTCCCTGATGGTTGACCGCCAGCGGAGTGTTCGTGGTCTCCATGCGGGTGAACGTCGAAATCGGAACCGGCGTGCCGCTGGTAGATGCCGCGGCCGCGTTGGCGGTGGGTGCGCCGGAACTCGGAGTCGTGCTGCCGGCGCGAACGTATACGTCGTTCATCGCATCGGGTGTTTGGGCGAAGTTGGGCAGGACCTCCAGGACTACGTGGTACTGGTTCAACTGCGTAAAGATGATCGAAACCTGCCGCTGGCCGAAGGCATCGTAGAGCGTGTTATCGATGGCCTGCGGAAGAATTCCCAGCCGCGACGCCGTGTCGCGGTCGATGGTGAGGCTGGTTCTGAGACCGCCGTTGAGTTGGTCGGTGGCTACGTCGCGCAGCGCCGGCGCAGCGCGCAATTTCTCCACCAACTTCGGAGTCCACTGTGCCAACTCCTGCGCGTCGGCGTCTTCAATCGAGTACTGAAACTGGGTGCGGCTCACGCGATCTTCGACCGTCAGATCCTGCACCGGCTGCATGTAGAGAGTGATTCCGTTTACTGAGGCGAGCTCGGGCTGCAGCCGCCGGATGATTCCCGAGGCGTCCGTATTACGCTCATCGCGCGGCTTCAGGTTGATCTGAATGCGCCCGCTGTTGGGAGTTGTGTTGGTGCCGTCCACACCGATAAACGAAGACAAGCTCTCCACATCTTTATCTTTGAGAATTACTTTCGCCAGTTCCTGCTGGCGCTGCGACATCGCGTCGAAGGAAATATTGTCCGGGGCCTCAGAGATTCCCAGGATCACGCCCGTGTCCTGCACCGGGAAGAATCCCTTGGGCACAATCACGTAGAGAACCAGCGTCAGAACGAGCGTTCCGAAAGTTACGAACAGGGTCGCCGTCTGGTGTTTTAACACCCACTTCACGGTGCGTCCGTAAAACGCAATCACCCGGTTGTAATAGTCCTCCGTAACCTCGTAGAAGCGGCCTTTCTCGCCTTCTTTGCGATGTTTGAGCAACTTGGCGCACATCATCGGCGTCAAGCTCAGAGAGACTCCTGCCGAAACGAGGATGGTCACGGCCAGCGTAACCGCGAACTCGCGGAAGAGCCGGCCCACAATGTCGCCCATGAACAACAGTGGAATCAAGACAGCGATCAGCGAAACCGTCAGCGATACGATGGTGAACCCAATCTGTCCTGACCCTTTGAGCGCCGCATCCAGCGGCGAGTCTCCAGCTTCCAGATAGCGGTCGATGTTCTCGATCATGACGATGGCGTCATCCACCACGAAGCCGGTGGAAATGGTCAATGCCATGAGCGTCAAATTATTGAGGCTGTAACCCAACAGGTACATCACGCCAAATGTGCCCACGATCGACAGTGGAACGGCGACGCTGGGAATGAAAGTGGCCCGCAGATTTCGCAAAAAGAAGAAAATGACAATGACCACCAACACGATGGTCAGCGCCAGCTCAAACTCAACATCTTTTACCGATGCGCGGATGGTCGTGGTCCGATCGGTGAGAATCTGCACCTTTACAGCCGACGGCAGCGACGCCTGCAACTGCGGCAACAGCTTCTTGATGCGGTCGACCACGCTGATGATGTTCGCCCCGGGTTGCCGCTGAATGTTGACGATCACCGCGGGAGTCTGATTCATCCAGGCAGCCAGCCGCGTGTTTTCCGTGCCATCGATCACGTTGGCCACATCGCTGAGGCGCACCGGCGCCCCGTTGTGATAAGTGACCACGATTGGCTTGTACTGCGCAGCGGCGAAAAGCTGGTCGTTGGCGCCGATGGTGTACGACTGGCGCACACCATCGATTACGCCCTTTGCCTGATCCACATTGGCCGCGGCCAGTGCAGTGCGAACATCTTCGAGGCTCAACCCGTACGAAGCCAGTGCGGTTGGGTTTACCTGCACCCGCACCGCGGGCTTCTGTCCGCCGCTGATGGAAACCAGGCCCACTCCCGGCAACTGCGAAATTTTTTGCGCCAGAGCCGTATCGGCGAGATCCTCGACCTTGGACAAGGGCAGCGAATCGGCCGACAGCGCCAGCGTGAGAATCGGCGAATCGGCTGGATTTACTTTGTTGTAGATCGGAGGATTCGGTAAATCCGTTGGCAGGTACGTAGCCGCCGCGTTCACGGCGGCCTGCACCTGCTGCTCTTCGACGTCAATATTCTGGTCGAGTGCAAACTGCAGCGTGATCACGGAACTGCCAAACGAACTGGTCGAGGTCATCTGGCTCAGTCCGGGAACCTGCCCGAACTGCCGCTCCAGCGGCGAAGTCACCGATGACGCCATCACGTCGGGATCGGCACCCGGATAAAACGTCACCACTTGGATGGTCGGGTAATCGACTTCCGGCAGAGCTGAGACGGGGAGCTGCAGAAATGCAACCCACCCCACCAGCAGCACGCCCACCATCAACAGCGTGGTTGCCACCGGCCGGAGAATGAATAACCGTGAAGGACTCATGAACCCGGGGTTCCTGACGCGGCCGGCTTGCTGTCGTTTGCTCCGGTCGCATTGTTGCTTGAGCCGGCGCCGCGCGGCTCAATGGTGCTGCCGGTTTGCAGTTTGTCCTGGCCGTCGGTCACTACTTCGTCCCCGGGGTTCACGCCGCTGGCAATGGCGGTGATGTTCCCCTGAGTAAGCGACACTGCCACCGCGCGCGCTTCCACCGTTTTGTCTGGCTTTACCAGATACACGAACGTTCCCTGCGGACCTCTGATTATCGCGGCGCTGGGCACCACCGTGCTGTTCTTCTGCGTCTCCAGCAGCAGGTTTGCATTCACGAACTGGTTGGGCCAGAGCTGGTTGTCCTTGTTATCGAAGACGGCTTTCAGCTTCGCGGTTCCTGTCGTCAGATCGATCTGGTTATCGATCGTCTGCAGTTTGCCCGTGGCCAGCTTCGTCTGATCGTCGCGGCTGTAAGCTTCCACTGCCAGCGTCGAATTCTTCATGTGCTGCGCCACGGTGGGCAATTGATCCTCGGGCAGGGTGAAGATCACCGCAATCGGCTGCAGTTGCGTGAGAATCAGCATCGGATTGGTGTCGGCCGCATGCACAATGTTTCCCGGATCCACCTGCCGCAAGCCGACGCGGCCAGTAAACGGCGCAGTAATGTTGCAGTAGACGATCTGCAGTTTTGCATTATCGATCTGCGCCTGATCCGTACGCACTTGGCCGTCGAGTTGGTCTGCCAATGACTGCTGCGTGTCCACCTGCTGCTGCGCAATGCTTCCGGAGGGAATCAGCGTGGTATAGCGTTGCAGGTTCAATCTCGCATCGCGCAGCGAGGCCTGGTCTTTGAACAACTGCGCCTGCATCTGTTCCAGTTGCACCTGGTAGGGACGCGGATCGATTACGATCAGCAGATCGCCTTCTTTCACGAGTTGTCCCTCCTGAAAGTTGACGCGCATGATCTGGCCATCGATTCTGCTCTTGATGTTCGCCGTGTAAAACGCGGTCACCGATCCCAGGCCGACCAGATAGACCGGCACATCCTCGCGTTCCGCTTTGGCCACAGCAACTGAAACCGCCCGCGCCGGACCCGCAGCTTGCGCTTTCTTCTGGCTCGAGTCGGCGCTGGTGCATCCGGAGACGAATGCACAAAGCACGCCCAGTGCGACCGCCAACACCAATCGAGGATAGGAGTGAGTGGCGCGCAAATGTTTGTCGCGAGGCAAACTGGAATCGATTATGTTCAAAGGATTAGTCCGTTGTAACTGTTCACAAGATCGGCGGTGGAACTGCCATTTATTAGACGCATTCATTGCGACTCGGTTTCGAAAACTCCACACGGGAGAGGAAAAAATCTTCTCACGCCAGGGTCCTCCCGCTGGAGAGGCTCAGGTAGGAACCGAAACGCGGACGTAATGCTAGAACCGTACAAAACCAGCATCAACCGCAGTGCCGGGGCAGGTCAAGCCCGGGGGCGAAGGTTTTACAAATCTTTACTCGCTTTGACTGTAGGTTTACGGTCGAGGCGGTAATCGCTAGGTAACCAGCGCCGACTGCACCGGATGCAGCGCTTCGTAGTCGGTAATCTCCGCCTCGTGCTGCAACGTGAGCCCGATATCGTCCAGTCCGTTGAGCAGACAGTGGCGCACGAATTCATCGATCGGAAACTTCGCGCGAAAGCCTTGATCGTCCCGCACCTCGCACTGCTCCAGGTCGATGGTGAGCTGGTAATCGTTGACGCCGCGCGATCGCTGCATCAACTCCGCCACTTCACCCTCGCTCAGACACACGGTGAGGAATCCGTTCTTCGTGCTGTTATTGGCAAAGATGTCTGCGAACGAAGAAGAGATAACGGCGCGGAATCCGAAATCTGCCAGCGCCCACACCGCGTGCTCGCGCGAGGAGCCGCAGCCAAAATTCTTTCCCGCAACCAGAATGCTCGCACCCTTGTAACGCGGCTCGTCCAGAACAAAGCCAGAGTTCCTCACCCCGTCGGCGGCGAAGCGCCAGTCGTAAAACAAAAACTGGCCAAAGCCCGTGCGCTCGATTCGCTTCAGAAACTGCTTGGGAATGATCTGGTCGGTGTCCACATTGATGCGGTCCAGCGGAGCCACGCGGCCACGATGTGTGCGAAAAGGTTTCATCGGGAGTTCCCCGTCCTAGAGGTCATTGAAACTTCCAATTCCGAATGTCCGTGAAGTGCCCGGCAATCGCCGCCGCCGCCGCCATCATCGGACTCACCAAGTGCGTACGCCCGCCGCGCCCCTGCCGTCCTTCGAAATTCCGGTTGCTGGTGGAGGCGCAACGCTCACCCGGCTGCAAAATATCCGGATTCATTCCCAGACACATCGAGCATCCCGACTCGCGCCACTCGAATCCCGCATCCAGAAAAATCTGGTGAAGTCCTTCCCGTTCCGCCGCTCGTTTAATCGCTTGCGATCCCGGCACCACCATCGCTCGCACCTTGGAACTGACGTGGTACCCCTTTGCCACTTGGGCCGCCGCGCGCAAATCTTCAATGCGCGAATTTGTACACGATCCGATAAACACCCGGTCGATGCCGATGTCTTCAATCCGCTTCCCCGGCTCCAGCCCCATGTACTGCAAGGCCAGTTCGGTCGCGCGCTGGTCGGACTCATTCAAGCTGCGGGGTTCGGGCACGCGCCCGGTCACCGGCGCAACCATCCCCGGATTGGTGCCCCACGTTACAAATGGAGAGAGCTGCTCCGCGTCCATCTCCACGACTTTATCGAAGCCCGCGCCTTCATCGGTCGGCAGGCCGCGCCAGTATTCGACTGCCTTCTCCCATTCGCCGTCGCGCGGAGCAAAGCGCTTGCCTTGCACATAGGCAAACGTGGTCTCATCGGGCGCAACCATCCCGGCCCGCGCCCCCGCCTCGATGCTCATATTGCACAGGGTCATGCGGCCTTCCATGGAGAGCCCGCGCACCGCTTCGCCGGCGTATTCGATCACGTGCCCGGTCGCGCCGTCGGTACCAATCTGCCCGATGATTCCCAGCGCCAGATCTTTTGCCGTCACGCCTTCTGCCAGCCGCCCGCGCACGTCGATCTTCATCGTCTTCGGCCGCTGCTGCGCCAGGCATTGCGTCGCCAGAACGTGCTCCACTTCCGACGTTCCAATGCCGAAGGCCAGCGCTCCGAACGCGCCGTGCGTGCTGGTGTGGCTGTCGCCGCAGACAACCGTCATCCCCGGCTGCGTCAGCCCCAGTTCCGGCCCGATCACATGCACAATCCCCTGCTCCGGCGAGTCCATATCGAACAGCCGCACGCCGAACTCTTTGCAGTTGGCTTGCAGCGCCGCAATCTGCTTGGCCGCAATCAGATCGGTGATGGGAGTTCCCCGCGGCTCCGTCGGAATGTTGTGGTCGACGGTGGCCACAGTCCGTGCAGGCTGCCGAACTTTTCTTCCGGCGACCCGTAAACCATCGAAGGCCTGCGGTGACGTCACCTCATGCACCAGATGCAGATCGATATAAATAATCGGCGACCGCCCGCTCGGTTGCGCTACCAGGTGCGCGTCCCAGATATTCTCGAAGAGTGTTCGCTTTGCGGGCATGGATTCCGCGATTCGGCTGCGCCGAAAGGCAGGCTCCAGTTTTTCACAGAGCGGCGGACCGGAGCAAGCGCGCGCGGCTGTGGGTCGTGTCCTAACGCTGCGGCGACACCTCAGGGTCAGACGTGAACGTCGACTCTGGCACACTCGGCGATCTGGCGCGCGGAGCGGCAGCGGTCTCCAACTCGCGCGACAGGCAGACAACAGACGCGAGCCGCTAATTCTTGCAATCGCGCTTTTGTTTGACGTGTAAAACCACGCCGAAAATGAAGATTGGATTGATTGGCGCCCTCTTCAGGTAAGCTATTGGAAGAGCCTGAACCTGTTCGGCGCAATGATCCCATGATCAACGGCAAGCGCATTGCGGTCGTAATGCCCGCGTACAACGCGGGAAAAACCCTCGAGGTCACCGTGGGCGAGGTGCCCGACCTCGTGGACATCCGCATTCTGGTGGATGACCACAGTTCCGACCACACAGTCGATCTCGCCCACCGCCTCGGCCTGCAAGTTTTCCAGCACGACCGCAACTATGGTTACGGCCGCAATCAGCAAACCTGCTATCGCGAAGCCCTGGCCGCAGGGGCCGACGTGGTCATCATGCTCCACCCGGATTACCAGTACACGCCGCTGCTAATCACTGCCATGGCCAGCATGGTGGCCTACGGCGTTTATGACGTTGTGCTGGGCTCGCGCATCATCGGAGGGACGGCCATGCGCGGTGGTATGCCGGTGTATAAATACATCTCCAACCGGTTGCTTACCGCCTTCGAAAATCTTTTTCTACGCGTGAAGCTTTCCGAATATCACACCGGCTACCGCGCCTTCAGCCGCGAAGTGCTCACCGAACTGCCGCTGCTCGAAAATTCCGACGACTTCGTCTTCGATAACCAGATGCTCGCCCAGTGCGTACACTTCGGCTTCCGTATCGGAGAAGTGTCTTGTCCCACGAAGTACTTCGAAGAGGCCTCATCCATCAACTTCCGCCGCAGTGTGCAGTACGGCTTCGGCGTGGTGGCCACAACTCTGCAGTTTGCGTTACAGCGGGCCGGAATCATCCATCTGCCCCGCTTCAGCGATCAAGGCCGCAAACTAGAGCCCGGCTATCCCACTTACTACGCCAGCCGAACCGCCCGCCCAGCATAGGGCGCAGCTTCTTGCTAGCTCAATGGTTCGTCTTGTTCCCGGCGGTTTGCGCGTTTCGCCGTGGAGTCAAGCTATCCCGCCACAGCCGTCCCAGCAGAGAAATATAGTTCAGCCCTTCCCTCAGCCCAGCCTTGCTGGAGCCCGCTTTTCGCAGCCCAAAAGAAAATGGAATCTCCACCGCCGACCTCACTTCGCCCCGTACCAGGATTTCCAGCAGAATCTTGAAACCCTGGGTTTCGAGCCTGATGTCTCGGATACACGCCCGCCGCACCAAAAAGAATCCCGTCATGGGATCCTTGACGCGAATTTCCGGCTTCTGCAACGGCTCGGTCAGCCAGATCGCCAACCACGACAATCCGCGTCGCGCCAGATTCCAGTCCCGCAAACCTCCCGGCGCGGCATAGCGGCTGGCCAAGGCCAGATCGGCTCCCGACTCGATGGCCTTCCACAACTGCGGCAGAATCTCGGGGGGATGCTGCAGGTCAGCATCGATCACGCCGACAATCTCTGCCTGGCTTCGCTCCCAGCCGTGAACCACCGCGCCTCCAAGGCCACGCGCACCCCGGCGCACCAGGAGCCGCACCCTCGGGTCGGCTTCGCTGATTTCTTTCACAATCTCCGATGTTCCGTCCTGGCTGTCGTCGTCCACTACAATGACCTCATAGGGAATGCCAAGCGGATCCAGGCTGCGGCGAACGCGCAGCAGCACGGCCTTGATGTTGCCGGCTTCGTGCAGGGTAGGCAAAACCAGCGCAAGTTTTGCCTGCACTTGCGGAACCGCTTGAGGAACATCAGGAGCGGTTTTAGGAACAAGCACCGGCGCCGGCGTCATCTGCGGCGCATCTTCTTGTTCCACAATCTGTGGGTGTGCCATTGAACCTCTCGCGCAATTCTATAAGGGATAGGCATGAAAGACCATTCCGCGGGCAAGATTCTAATTATTTTGTTTGGCCTAACCCTGCTTGCCCTCCTGGTGCATGGCTACCACCCCGGTGCTGAGGACGACGGAGTCTACCTCCCGGCCATCAAGCATGACCTGAACCCTGCGCTCTATCCCCACGACTCGGACTTCTTCACTCTGCAACTGCAGGCTACCGTTTTTGACAAGCTGGTTGCGGGCACGATCCGCCTAAGCCACCTGCCGCTGCCCGTGGTCGTGCTGGGGTGGCACTTCCTGGTTATCTTCTTGATCTTGTGGGGATGCTGGCGGATCAGTTGCCACTGTTTTCCCGAGTGGCCTGCCCGGTGGGCCGCTGTATGTACCGTGGCCGCGCTCCTTACTATTCCTGTGGCCGGCACCGCCCTCTATTTGGTCGACCAGAACCTGCACCCGCGCGCGATCGCTACCGCCGCTATTCTCGCCGCCATCGCGGCCGCAATCGAAAGAAGATACTGGCTGGTCGCGATATTTCTCGCTGCGGCCGCTGCCATGCATCCCATCATGGCCAGTTTCGGAATTTCCTACTGCATCTTTCTTCTATGGAAACCAGCCCATCAACCCCAGATTTCCCGCGCCGCGAGCGTGTTTGTCTTTGCCCTGCCGCTGAGCTGGATCTTCGAGCCCACTTCTCCCGCATGGCAGCAGGCGGCGCATACGCGGGATTACTTCTACCTCTCGGCCTGGCACTGGTATGAATGGATCGGAGTATTCGCCCCGCTGCTTCTGCTGTGGTGGTTCAGCCGCCTCGCCCAGACGGGAAATCTTCCAGCGTTAGCCCGACTTAGTTCGAGGCTGTTGCTTTACGGGATTTTCCAGCTCATGGTGGCTCTCATCATTCTTCTGCCGCCGCAGTTCGATCGCTTCAAGCCCTTCCAGCCCATGCGTTACCTGCACCTGCTGTATCTGCTCATGTTTTTGTTCGCCGGCGGATTGGTGGGGCAGCGCTTCCTGCGCACTTCCTGGGTTCGCTGGGCCGCGTTGTTCGTCCCGCTATGTGCCGGAATGTTTCTCGCGCAGCGGGCCACGTACCCAGCTTCGAACCATATCGACTGGCCCGGCGCGACTCCGCGTAACCAGTGGCTGCAAGCGTTTCTATGGGTTCGGCACAATACTCCGCAGGACAGCCTCTTCGCTCTCGGCCCCAACTACATGCACAGTCCCGGCGAAGATGCCTACAGCTTTCGCGCGTGGGCCGAACGCAGCGTCCTGGCCGACATCGGCAAAGACGCCTCCGTCGCCACGCAAGTTCCGCGCCTCGCCCCGCGCTGGCAGCAGGAAATACAAGCGCAGACTGGCTGGGATAATTTTCAGAAATCCGACTTCGAAGGCCTGCGCTCCCGCTTCGGTGTGACCTGGGTCATCGTCGAACGATCCCACTCCAACCCAGCCTACGCCGACGCAGCCTACGACCCCGGCCTGCCCTGTCCCTATCAGAACGCGACCGTAAAGGTTTGCAGAGTTGAGTAGCCCCAGGTGTTTCCTCTGTGCGACCCTGTGCCCCCTGTCTTAAAGATTTTAGCCCCCGCAAGTTTGCATCTCCCACCCCCTAGCCGTAGCATCAGTGAATAGCAGACAATGGCAACCGCCGCCCCAACCCGTTCCCGCCTTCGCCCGCAAATGGCCTTCGGCGAGATCATCGCGTTTTCCTACGACACTTTTTGCAGCAACAAGATCCGCTTCATCCTCACCGCGCTTGGCATGGTCATCGGCACTGCGTCTCTCATTCTCGTCGTCACCATCGGAATGACCGGCCGGCAATTCGTGCTCAACCAGATCCAGGCCATCGGCACCAACGAAATCTGGGCTGAGTATCTGGGCGGCGCGCCGCACATCAGCAACTCCAACCCCGACCCGCTCACCATCGACGATCTCCACGCCGTCCAGCAGGTCGTTCCTGGCATCGTCGCCTCCTCGCCCGTCACCACGCTCTCCGACCGCGTCCCCGTCGGCAACGGCAAAGAAAAAGACGTCTCCATCCTCGGCGTCAATCCCGAATACCTGCAGGTGCGCAACCTGGTGATCCCTTCGGGAAGATTCTTCGATCAGGAAGATTCCCAGGCCCACAACAAAGTCGGCGTGATCACCGAGAAGATGGCCATCGACGTCTACGGTTCGGCGCAAGCCGCTATCGGCAAAGTCATCAAGCTCACCGGACTGCCCTTCACCATCATCGGCACCTTCAAGGAGCGCGTCGAAACTTTCGGCCAGTCGGAGATCGTCGATAACACCATGCTCATCCCCTACTCGGTGAGCCGCTATTTCCTGGAGACCCCCAGCGTCAAGCTCCTCTATTTCTCCATGGAAGACCCCTCCATGGTGCCGACCGCGACCGCACAGATCAAGCGCGTGCTGCAATCGCGCCACCGCGGCGAGTCGGTTTACAACGTTTCGAATCTCACCGCGCTGCTCGTCATGACCGACCGCATCTTCACCGGCCTCACCTGGATGCTGCTGGGCATCGCCATGGTGGTGCTGCTGGTGAGCGGTATCGGCATCATGAACATCATGTTGGCCACGGTGAATTCCCGCATCCGCGAGATCGGCATCCGCAAAGCGGTCGGCGCCACCAACCGCGAAATCCGCTTCCAGTTTCTCGCCGAAGCCATTCTCATCTCGCTCATCGGAGGCCTCGTCGGCATCGTCGTCGGCCTCGCCATCCCCTACTCGATTCGCTTTCTCACCGAATACCGCGTCCCAATCTCCGGCATCTCGGCAATCATCGCCATCCTGGTGTCCTCGCTGGTCGGAGTAATCTTCGGCACCGTCCCCGCTGCGCGCGCCGCGCAGTTGGACCCGGTGGAGAGTTTGCGCTACGAGTAGAACCAATCGCCGGTCCTTAGCCCCGCGTCGTTGTCACGACGTACGGACCTTTGACTCCGACTCAAACTTTCGGCCCTATGTCCGAATTCCAATTCGTAGTATGATTCGCGCCCATGAGTGTGAGGTGCCTTTCTATGCGACCGCAACAATCGTCGTTTCGCTTGCACCGAATTATCGGGTTCGTAGTCCTCGCCATGCTCGCCGTCCCACTATCGTCCTGGGCGCAGTGGAACGAAACTGTGCTGTATACGTTTCCGCCGGGCGCTGACGGTACATACCCTTCGAGTTCATTAGTCTCCGACCCACAAGGAAATTTCTACGGCACAACTCCCGCGGGGGGCACATTTAATTTTGGAACCGTTTTCGAGTTATCGCCCAACTCTGGGGGTGGCTGGACTGAGACGATCATTCACGTCTTCGGCGGCAGCGATGGCGAGGCGCCGGAAGCGGGACTGGTTCGCGACTCCGCAGGCAATCTGTATGGCACAACGGTCGTTGGTGGTGCAAACCTTTGTTCCAGCGAAGGATGTGGCGTTGTTTTCGAACTCTCGCCAGTTGCCGGCGGATGGACGGAGAGTGTCCTTTACAGCTTCACAGACGGGGCAGATGGAGGCTTTCCCCATTCGCAACTGATCTTCGATGCAGCCGGCAATCTTTACGGCACGACCTCAGATGGCGGTGCGTTGAGCGATTGCAACGGGTATGGCTGTGGTACCGTTTTCGAACTCTCGCCCGGTTCTACCGGCTGGACTGAGAACGTACTTTACTCGTTTCAAGGCTATCCCAGCGATGGAAGTTATCCGGGGCCTCCACTGCTTTTCGATAGCGCGGGGAATCTTTACGGTACGACGGGCCAGGGTGGAACGTACGATTATGGAACTGCATTCGAGCTGTCGCCAAACTCTAGCGGAGCCTGGAATGAGACCATTCTTCACAGTTTCGCCAACACCTTTGTCGGCAACGACGGCGCAGATCCTGACTCGGGGTTAATCTTCGGGCCCGGAGGGAATCTTTTCGGAACAACCGGGCAAGGAACCTTCAACGGCGGAGGCGTTATCTACGAATTAACCAATTTTTCCGGCGCGTGGGAAGAGAAAGTCCTATACCGCTACAATGCCAGGTTCCATGTGGGAAGTGGCGGCCACCCCAATGGCTTGCTTTACCGTGACGGAATCTTATACGGCACCACCGAGGGGGCTGGCTCCTACAAAGATGGAGCCTTCTTCAAGCTTGTAAAGGGCACGAACAACGTGTGGAGCGAAACGGTGCTGCATTCGTTCAGCCGCGGCGGTGAAGGCGGATACTCTCCTACGGCAAATCTAATCTCCGATGGCTCCGGCAATTTCTACAGCGTTACACCGTACGGAGGTGTAAATGGGTACGGAACGGCATTCGAACTAACTGCCAGTGATGGCTACGCTGAAACTGTCATGCACAGTTTCTCGGCCGACCCAGGAGGCGCCGATCCTGCAGCCGGATTGGCATTCGATTCGAGTGGAAATCTTTACGGTACCGCTGAAGGGGGCGGTGCGCACAACAACGGAGTTGTCTTTCGACTGGTACCGGGATCCAACGGATGGACGGAAAGCGTTCTGCACAGTTTCAAGGGTGGAACGGATGGGTCGCTGCCGCAGGCGCCGGTTGTCGTCGACGCTGCGGGAAATCTTTATGGAACGACGCCATTCGGTGGAACCCCCGGCAAGTGCGAGACCTCCGGCTGCGGCACTTTATACGAATTGTCGAACTCCGAAGGCGGTTGGATGGAAACCGTTCTTCACAGCTTTAGCGGAACGCCAGACGGGATATTTCCGTACGCCGGGTTGACGTTCGATTCGGCCGGGAACCTCTATGGTACGACCTACCAGGGCGGATCCTCCGGGCGCGGAACAGTGTTCGAGCTCTCCCATGGTGCGAGCGGCTGGACGGAGAGCGTCCTGTATAGCTTTACCGGCGTGAGCGACGGTGGCTTTCCTGTTGCCTCAGTGACCTTCGACTCTGCCGGTAACCTCTATGGCACCGCATCAGGCGGTTATAGCGGACTAGGTGTTGTTTTCGAACTCACTCCCTCCGCTGGCGGCTGGAGCATGAACGTAATTTACAGCTTCGCTGGTCGCGCAGACGGCGGCGACCCCCGCGCGGGCGTAGTCTTCGACTCGGCTGGGAACCTTTACGGCACCACTGCCGAGGGCGGCTCATCCACGACTTGCTATGACTATGAAGGGTGTGGAACTGTTTTTCAATTGGTTCCGATCACCGGCGGAGGCTGGCAGAAGAACATCATCCTCAATTTCGATGGCGTAACCGAGGGCAACTTCCCGCAAAGCAATTTGGCCTTCGATTCATCGGGCAATCTGTACGGCTTATCTGGGCCTGCGTTCGAACTCAGTCCTTCTGCAGGCGGAGTTTGGACAGTAACGATTCTCGACAGTTTTACGACTCAAACCGGGGGCTACGGTGCCAATGGCAATGTGGTTTTCGATAACGCCGGAAATCTCTACGGCACGGCCGGCGGCGGCAGCCCGGAGCTAGGTGTCGTCTTCGAGCTGTCGCCGTAACGACTGAAAACCCTAGGTTCTTGGATTGGGGGCTGGCCCAGCTTTACTCTAAGACGACACGGGATGCCCCACCGGTGGCAGTTTCACGGGTGGGCTGCTGCGAACTCTCCATGGCGAGCTGCGAGACAGACTGGTTCGGCTTGGCCGGTCGCCCATGTCAAGTCTACTTTCGGAGTCACCAGACCCCGTCCAAAGTAGACATTTCTTCCACAGCCTAAACCCGTGAATCCATTGCTACGCCCAAAGGCCCACGCGAGGAATCAATAACCTACGCCCCAGATTTTCGTCATTTTGAAATGTTCCAATTGGAACGGCAGGACGATTTGCCGCCGCCCACACGCCACAAAGCCGGGCTGGTTGGCCCGGCTTTCTCTTTGCGTGGAACTGGTTCGGTCAATCTTGTTTCGATCAGCCGACCCAGAATGTCAAAATCTCGACGCGCTTGCTTGCCTCGATCGATTTCAGCGCGCGCGGCGTCGCGCGCGCGGGTTCACCGGCCCGCGCCGTGACGCCCTTTACATCACCAGCGCGAGGTTCTCCAGTTCATACTGCAGCACCGGCAGAGCGCACCCAGCCATCTCGACGCGGCCCGCCGCATCCAGAGCCGCCTTCGGCGAAACCCCGTAGCCCCGGCCCATGAGGAAAACCTGCAACAGTTCGGCGGCCTCGTACGAATCGATCATGCCCCCTTGCAGCAGATCGCTGCGCAAGGCAGCCAGTTCGGTTGCCGTGAACCTGTCTTTATCGTTTCCAGCTCTGTCATTACCGCTTCTGTCGTTCATTGTCTTTTCAAACATGGCCGTCATCACCTCCGACTCCGACCTTCCCACCACGCTTAGCTATTAGACTCATCGGCAGCCACTCAAGTTGCATGCAATTTAAGTGCCGCGGCTGCCCCTACCTTACCCATACGGAAAGCAGACCGGTTTAGATTCATAAACCCCTCTGGATATCGGAAGTTGCAAGCATCCCACCAGAAGCGGTCTCCTTACGGAAGGTCTCATCAGTACCGTTGCAGTCTCAAAACTGACACATAGTGTCATTCTGGGCGGGAATTTGGCCCTTCTCGCCCCCACCCAGCAATAGTGCGTGAACACTCTAATAATGATAGTGAAGATACGGGCAGGAATGTTTCAGAGGTGTCAAATCGATGTAAAAAACTAAGCCGGGAAACCGCCACGAGTCAGTCGCCTTCGACCACGGCCTCATCCACCAGCATGATCGGGATGTCGTCCTTCACTGCATACACCCGGTGGCACTGCGTGCACTTCAAACTCTCGGGATTCTCCCGGTACTCAAGCGGCTGCTTGCACGCCGGACAAACCAGAATTTCCAGCAAATCCTTGGCAATCATGACAAACATTGTACGCCACGAAAGAGTCGCCCCACCACAGAGTCACAGAGTCACAGAGACACAGAGAACTGGTTGTTGTTTTTCTCTGTGCCTCTGTGACTCTGTGGTGAACGATTTCCTTGTTGCGGTGTAAGATTTCCTAGCCGAAGCCCGGAGCCCGAATGTCCGCCAGAATCCTCGACGGCACCAAGATCGCCAGCGACATCCGCAGCGAAGTCGCCGCGGAAGTGAAGACCATGGCTGCCGCCGGAGTCCGTCCCGGCCTCGCCGTCGTCCTCGTCGGCCACAACCCGGCGTCGGAGATTTACGTGCGCGGCAAAGTCAAAGCCTGTGAGGAAGTTGGCCTCTACAGCGAGCAGCACACCCCGCCCGAAACCGCCACCACCGCCGAGCTTCTCGCACTGATCGAAGACCTTAATCGCCGCGACGAGATCGATGGCATCCTGGTGCAGTTGCCCCTGCCATCGCAAGTGGACTCGAAACAAGTTCTGATGGCCGTCGACCCCGCCAAAGATGTTGACGGCTTCCATCCTGTCAACGTCGGCTTTCTCTCGACTCAGCGGCCCGGCCTGGTCCCGTGTACGCCCGCCGGAGTCATCGAAATTCTGAAGCGCAGCCACATTCCCGTGGCCGGCCGGGAAGCCGTGGTCGTCGGACGCAGCGACATCGTCGGCAAGCCCGCCGCCATGCTGCTGCTCAACGCCAATGCCACGGTCACCGTCTGCCACTCGAAAACACATGATCTGCCGGGAGTTTGCCGGCGTGCCGACATTCTCGTAGCTGCGATCGGCAGCGCCGGCATGATCACCCGCGATTTCGTGAAGCCCGGCGCAACTGTAATCGATGTCGGCATGAATAAGGTGACCGACCCCGCGGAATTCCAGCGCCTGTTCGCCGGTGTCTCGGCCAACAACGCCAAGCGCGAAGAAAATTTCCGTGCGAAGGGATCTACGCTTGTTGGAGATGTTCATCCCGAAGTAGCTGAAGTGGCGGGAGCGCTCACGCCCGTTCCCGGCGGCGTCGGTCCGCTGACCATCGCCATGCTCATGTACAACACCGTGAAAGCTGCCAAGCTGCGCCGCGGGCAGTGGTCAGGGGCCAGTGGTCAGTGGTCAGTTTCCCACCCGCCTCTGGTCTCGGTGAAGTGATGAAGGCTTTTGGGAACTCAGCAAGGATCTCGTGATGTGCAAGTCACTGGTAGCTGGCCCCTGACCACTGGCCACTGAACTTATGCTGAAAGTCGGCCTTACAGGCGGCATCGCGTCCGGCAAATCGACCGTTGGAGAAATGTTAGTCGCGCTGGGCGCGCGCCTCGTGCAGGCCGACCGCATTGCCCACCAGCTCATGCTGCCCGGCCAGCCGGTTTACAACGAAGTGGTGCGCCATTTCGGCGGCGGCATTCTCAATTCCGACCTCAGCGTGAACCGTGGCAAGCTGGCCGAAGCTGCGTTCGGTTCGCCGACGTCCGGAGCGCAGCGCGACTCCGCGACCGCAGCCTCCGCATCTCGCATTCAGGAACTGAACCGCATCGTGCATCCTGCCGTGATCCGCAGCCAGGATGAATGGATGGAAGAAGTCGGACGCGCAGATCCCCAATCCATCGCCGTCGTGGAAGCCGCTCTCATCATCGAGGCCGGCGCAGCCAAACGCTTCGACTGCATGATCGTCGTCACCAGCGGCGACGAGCAACGCATCGCCCGCTTCGCCACCCGCCAAAAACTATCCCTCGATGCCGCCCGCACAGAAGTCGCCCGCCGCATGGCCGCACAACTCCCCGAAGCGGAAAAGATCAAAGCCGCCGACTACGTCATCGACAACTCCGGCCCGCTCGATCACACGCGGAAGCAAGTGCAACAGGTGTGGGCGAAGCTGCGCGCGGAACTCCAACCTTGAGGCCGATTGCAAGTCGGCTGTCTGTTAAGCCAAATTTGCGTGAATCCCAAGACCCGCAGCGGCTTTTCGCAGCCGCTTATCTCGTGTCCATAGCAGCGTCGATGGATTGATGAGGACGGAAGCTAGCAGATATGCGTCGATCAGGCCGATGCCAAGGTTGAAAAGACGTCGAGCCTCAATCGTCAGCCTCACTTCGCTCATCTGCGCCACTTGCACTTGCGGCAACAGATCCAGCAGGGCCAGCGTCCTGGTGCGCTCGCGCAGCGCTCCCAGGGCAAGCTCCGCTATCACGAACGGATGGATCACAATCTGCCCTTGCTCGAGCAGCTTTTGCAGCGCTTTGTTGCCCGAACGGAGATGGTCGATCCAAACCGAAGTATCGGCGAGAATCAACGCAGCCGCACCCTGCGGCGCGGAACACTCTTCAACTTCGGCATTGTGCCGCCGAGAGACGCCAATCGCCGGGCGCTTTCGCGCTCGATCAGCGCTTTGAGCGCTTCGCGAATTAACGCCGTTTTCTCCGCGACGCCGGTAAACTCCTGCGCGATGCGGAGGAGATCGTCATCGAGTACGAGAGTTGTGCGCATAGGCACTTAATATAGCATCAAACGATGCCGAATATTACGCTTACGCAACAGCCAGCGAGGCCACCGACGAGCCCCGAGGCGGCAGAGTCATCAATCGGCGCGACGAAAGCCGACCGTCGTTTTCATTTGACAATGGCGATCATCGTTACTACGATCCAAGCGATTCTTTCCCCCAAAGAATCTGCGTACCCCAGCGCTGCGCCGTCGCAGATCGCGCCCACGAGCTTGGCAGAGAGATGACGGCACTTACCGCCCGAAAGGAGAACGTCCCATGAAATCCACCAGTCGCGCCAGCAAGCAGGTTTGCCTCGCCATCGCAATCGCGTTTGCGATGCTAGCGTGCGCGATCCCAGCTTTCACGCAGTCCGAGCGCGTGCTCTACAGCTTCAAGGGCGGAAAATCGGACGGTTCGAGTCCCTACTCTAGCGTGATCGCCGATGATTCGGGCGCCTTGTACGGCACTGCTGCTTACTTTGGCCCACACGACGACGGTGAGGTGTTCAAACTTACTGGTCCCTCGACATCGGGAGGAATCTGGACGGAAACCATTCTTTGGGCCTTCACTGGTAAGGGCGACGGGGCAACTCCAACTTCGAACCTCATAATGGACGCGACTGGGGCACTTTACGGAACCAACGCCAGTGGTGGAACGCTGGGGTGCGGCACTTTTTTTCAGTTAGTGCCTCCGACCACCACAGGCGGAAACTGGACGGAAAACACACTGGCTAACTTCCCTTGTTCAGGAGATGCGGGTTCCGACCCTGAGGGCATAATCCGTGACCCGGTCACCGGTGTATTTTACGGAAGCGTATTGTACGGTGGCGCTTTCGGCGGCGGCTGGGTCTACCGGTTGACGCCCCCGACATCGGGTGGCAGTTGGACGTACACCGTGCTTCACAACTTCAATCCCTATGCGGCTGCTCCCGAATATGCCCAAGGCTGCGAGCCCTGGAGCGTAGTACTCGGCCCGAATGGCGACTTGTATGGGACGACGCTCTATTGCGGAACGGGCGGAGGTGTGGTTTACAAACTTTCTCCGCCCACCGGCGGAGGCGAAAATTGGGCAGAGACCGTGCTCTACACGTTTGGATCCAGCGCCACCAGTCTCAGCGGCAACCAAGCGTATGGTTTGACGTTTGACCAAGGCGTGCTTTATGGCGTTACCCCCTTGGGCGGCAGCACGGGGAACGGAACGATCTATAGCCTAAGTCCGCCCTCCGAATCGGGAGGTGCCTGGATCGAAACAATTCTGCACAACTTCGGAGCGAGCGACGACGGAAATACGCCTCTTGCGGGGGTGATTGTCGGACCGGGCGGCGTTCTTTACGGCACAACTACCGGAGGCGGTTCGAGTGAGAGTCGGTGCGGCGCCTATCTCGGCTGCGGAACCGTATTCCAACTAACCGAAGTTGGCGGCCAGTGGACGGAGACCATACTGTATGAGTTCTCCAGTACGGGCGACGATGCCACAAATCCCGATGTTGGCCCCCTATTGCTTCGCTCAGGCTATTTGTTTGGAATGAGCTTTGAAGGCGGCACAAAAGGCGACGGCACGGTGTACGCAGTACACCCGTAGAGACGGTTAGAGCGGGACAGCATCACCCCTTCTTCAAAAACTTCCCCTGCTCCAGTTCCTGAAACGCCTGCCGCAACTGCTCCTGCGTGTTCATCACAATCGGCCCGTACCACGCCACCGGCTCTTCCAGCGGTTTCCCGGAGACGAGCAAAAATCGAATCCCATCTTCTCCTGCCTGCACTGTAACTTCGTCTCCGCGATCGAACAAAATCAGCGAGCGGTTATCCGCTTCCACCGGAGGCGCCGTATCCAACCATTTCACGGCCTCGGTCGGAACGGCCAGGGGTCCCGATGCGTTGCAGAACTTTCCGCTTCCCCCGAACACATAGGCGAAAGCGTGCCGCTTCGTCTCTACCGGCAGCGTCTTTCTCTTCCCCGGCGCAACCGACACATCCAAATAGATCGGATCGGTCGCAATCCCATCCACCGGGCCTTTCTTTCCCCAAAAACTTCCGCACACGACGCGCACGTGCGTGCCGTCGTCATCCTTTATTTCTGGAATATCCAGCGACTTCACTTCCTGATAGCGCGGCGGAGTCATCTTCAGCGACGCCGGAAGATTGGCCCACAACTGAAAGCCGTGCATTCGTCCCGTCGGATCGCCTTTCGGCATCTCCTGATGAATGATGCCGCTGCCAGCCGTCATCCACTGCACGTCGCCAGCGGCGATGGCGCCGCGGTTGCCCATGCTGTCGCCGTGCTCCACCGTGCCCGCCAACACATAGGTGATGGTCTCAATGCCGCGATGCGGATGCCATGGAAACCCCGCCAGATAATCCTCCGGAACGTCATTGCGGAAATCGTCGAGCAGAAGAAAGGGATCGGTCTCCTTCGTGTTTCCGAAGCCAAACGCGCGCCGCAAATGAACGCCTGCGCCTTCGAGAGTGGGTTTCGATTTAATAACCTGCTTCACCGGCCGTATCGACATAAAGTCCTCTGTTTGAAAGCTGTTTGATGTTGCAAAAAGCGTCGCGGATTCTTAGCAAACCCAGCCTTGACAAACGCAGCGCATTGGGCGATAAGATTATGCCACCGCCGAGCCGTTCTCCCCTGATCTGGCGCGAGGTGATCCCATGTCTTCTCCGCAAGTCCCAGGTAAGGCAAGAACCAAAAATCGACCGGCCGCGCGGCTGGACCGCAATCTGGAAAAAAATCTCTTTGCCTACGCGACGGCGGCAAGCGCAGGCTTGCTGTCTCTTGCGTCGCGAGCCGAAGCGCAAATTGTTTACACGCCGTCCAATACCCCAATGGTCATCAACGGCGCGAACCACGGCCTTGGGCTCACCCAACTTGACCTGAACAACGACGGCACTCCGGACTTCGCTTTCGGATTATCGTCGACGATCCGGTTCACAAGCATCGGGTATACATCGCGTTTCAAGTTTTTGCTGAGACTTGCTCCGGATCAAGCCGGCAACCAGGTGGTGCAAGGGCAACAAGCAGGGACTGCGGCGGCAATCGCGGCGGGAAGAAAAATAGGACCGCAACAAAAGTTTGGCGCCAATGGCTATCTAGTGCACCAGGTGTACAACATCAGCTCCAAGAGTAAAGACGTAAGCTCGGGCAGCTGGCGCAACGTGGAGTTCGCCTATGTCGGGCTCAAGATAATGATCGATGGGCAGGTTCATTACGGCTGGGCGCGCATTAAGTTTCCGTATCCTGACGCCGGCTACGACTATCCCAGCATCTACGGCTACGCGTATGAAAGCATCCCGAATCAGCCGATCATCGCGGGGCAGACCAGCGGAACTTATGAGGCGTCTGCGGCGCAACCATCACCGGCGGTCGGATCTACGGAGCAGAAAACCGCCGCGGCAGCTGGCATGCCTGCCACGTTGGGTATGCTCGCGGCCGGGAAGCAGGGTTTGAACCTATGGCGAAGCCAGGGCCTGGCGAGCGACCAACGTTAAATGGTTATCGAAAACACAGCTTCCGAATGAGAGAAGTTCACCCAGGGAGACGGCATATGCCAAATTTATCTTTCGCAGGATTGACATCCGCAAGATTGACATCAAGAGCGGGCCGGATTTGGGCGGTCGCGTTCGTGATTTTGCTTGGCGCCGCAAGCGCATGGGCGGGAGAAAAGGTAATTTTCCCATTGACCAGTCAATATCCTTATTCCTATTCAGGTCTGGCATCGGATGCGACCGGCAATCTGTACGGCCTGGTCGCCGGCGCCACTCAAGAAAGTTGCTACTCCATCTTCGAGCTTTCGCCTGTGTCCGGGGGCACGTGGACTCAGACGATTCTTTACACCTTTCAGAGCTGCATCAAAGAGGGCCTCTACCCGTCCGGCACTTTAACTCTGGATAGCCAAGGGAATATTTATGGCGTGCAGGTTTCCAACCTGAGTGATGGCTCGGGACGCGTCTACGAACTGAAGAGGGGGAGCAACGGTACGTGGACCTATGGTCTGGTGCACAGCCTCAACCCCGACGAGGGAGCTCCAGAGGGCGATCTTACCTGGGACAAGTCAGGCAATCTCTACGGCGCCGCTTACTATGACTCGACCGCTTTCGACGGCGAAGTGTTTGAACTGAGTCCTCAGCCGGGCGGCAGTTGGAAAGAAACTATTCTCTACACCTTCAATTATGGCGATGGCGCGAATGGTCCAGTCGGAGGAGTAATTTTCGACAGCCAGGGAAATCTTTACGGGGCGACCTTTTTTTCCTCTAACGCTAACGGCGGGGGTGCGGTCTACGAATTGTCACCTCAAACCAACGGCCCCTGGAAGTTGACGGTCCTCTACAACTTCGTCAATGGAAGCGGAGCAGCGTTCCCGGATTCGAGACTCACCTTCGATTCGAGCGGAAATCTCTACGGCACCATGAACAGCACTCTCGACGGCGGAATTTTCGAGCTGAGTCCCAGTTCTGGTGGCACGTGGACCGAAACGACGGTACACAACTTTGCAGGCGGCGATGATGGCAACACGCCCGTCGGAAATCTGGTTGTTGATGCCAGTAGAAATGTGTATGGCGTGACTTCCGCAGGTGGCAGCGGCTGCAACAGAAACCTCTGCGGAGTTGTCTACAAATTCTCGCAAAGCGGAGGTGCGTGGAAGGAAACGATAGTGCATCCGTTTGAGAGCGCCGACGATGGTTCAAAACCGGGCGCGGGATTGCTCCTTGACAGCGCAGGGAATCTCTACGGCACTACGATCCATGGCGGCAGCCGCTACGGCTACGGCACAATTTTCGAGATCACGCCGTAGATTCACGCCTGCACTGATTAGCGCATCGTCTGGCTGTGCACTTCCGCGATATACCCGCCGGGAAATTCCACGACCGCGCTGCTTCGGTCCTTTGCCGCGTAAGGCCCGAATAGAACCTTCACCCCAGCGGCCTTCGCCTTGTCTAGCGTAGCTGCGAGATCCTGCACCTGGTATCCGGTCAGTTCGTGACCAAACGGATAAGGCAGGTGGCCATCCGTGACCATGACTTGCATGTTGCCGAACAACGAAGTGATTCGTATCCGGCGATAGGTTTCTCCCGCGCGTCCGATTTCACCCGCATCGGCGTGCTTGTCGTCCGCGATCACCCTCCCGCGTGCAAAGCGGACGAAGTCACGAACGAATCTGTCAGCCGTGTCGGACGAAACATACACCCGGTTGTCCGGAATCGTTTCGAGCGGCACGCTGGTGGACGGTGTAAAGTGCCAGTAAAGCTGCATCTTTACCCCGCCTGGCCACTGAATAACGGAGTCGATTCCGATCGGGTCCTTGAACGGCTCAACGATCACTTCCGCCCCAGCCGCGCGCGCGGCCCGGATCGCCTGGTCCATGTCGGTGACCAGATATCCGGTGCGCTCCTGCCCGAAGGGAAACGGAACCGGCGTCTGGTAGGCGAATACGGATAGCCCGCCCGCCGGCGTCGACACATATTGCATCTCAGTGCTGCTCGGCACGGGCAAGACGTTGCTCACAGCCCGCTTGGATGCCTTGCCACCGAATGTGGCGACGATGCTGGTAACGAAGGCATCGAAGTCGCCGGGGGCGACATACACGTGTGTCGTATCGTACTGCGCTCCGACGGCGACGGCGCCGCCGTGTGCGGGATCGCTTTGTGCGCCCCATGCCGATGCGGCAAAAAGAAACAACACCGCGGCGGGTCGAATAGACATAAGCCCTCGAGAGTCAAACTAATCACCTAGGCCGGGCCAGTTACCGAGTCCCGATTAAGGCCGGGCGTTTCCTGAAGCCCAGTCTAGCCTTGGCGCATCCATTGTCAATTGCGATGAGCTTTCCCGCTGTTGCCGGGACTGGTACACGCCTGCCTTCCGGCATGGCGGCGCGCGTTTGCCTCGCTTCCCAATCGCCGCGTGCCTCCCACTGGAACATTGTTTAGAATCAAACGTAGAACCGAATGGGTTTCGTCCCCAGACTCCGTTCGCGGTTCCAAAGGTGTGTTCTTATGCGACTCATACGGCCTGCAATCTTCGCGCTGCTTATCGCCGGCGCTTTCTTCTACTTCACCACCTGGCGTTCGAATGCGAAGCCGGGATCGAATCCGGTAAGCTGGCTCAGCCATCCCGCGCAGGTCGAGATCACCGAAGCTGCGCCCGGAGGCGAAGGCCTCGACAGCGAAGAGCAGAACAACATCAGCGTCTACCACAAGAACATTCCCTCCGTGGTGAACGTCACCTCGCGCGCCATGTCGTTCGACTTCTTCTACGGAATGGTTCCGCAGGAAGGTCAGGGCTCAGGCTTCGTCATCGACAAGGACGGCCACATCCTCACCAACTACCACGTCATCGCCGACGCGCGCCAGGTGGAGGTCACCATGCACAACCGCAAGAAGTACAAGGCGACCGTCGTCGGCACCGATCCGGCCCACGATCTGGCTGTGATCCTGATCAAGGCTCCCGACCTGGTTCCCGCCGTGCTCGGCGACTCGCGCAACCTGCAGGTGGGTCAGAAGGTCTATGCCATCGGCAACCCATTCGGCCTTGCCGGTACGATGACGCGCGGCATCGTCAGCTCGATCCGCCCCGTGCGCGAGCCCAACGGCGCCACCATTGACGATGCCATCCAAACCGATGCTGCCATCAACCCGGGCAACTCCGGCGGTCCGCTGATGAACTGGCACGGCGAAGTGATCGGCATCAACACCATGATTCTCTCGAGCGTGGGACAGAATGCCGGCATCGGCTTCGCCATTCCGATCAATACCGCGAAAGCCGTGCTCAATGATCTCATGACGCTCGGCCGGGTCCGCCGGCCGGCGCTGGGCGTGCGCACCATCCCCATCAGCCCGGAGCTGGCAGATGAAATGGGCCTGCCCGTGGCCTACGGTGTGCTCATCGTGCAAGTCATTCCCGGCGGCTCTGCGGATCAGGCCGGGCTGCGCGGCGGCACCGAGCGCGCCTACCTGGGCAACATCCCCATCATGCTGGGGGGCGACCTGATCGTCGCCATCGACGGCGAAAAAGTCGAAGACGAGCAGGATCTCTCGCAGATCATGAACAACCACCGCGCCGGTGACACAGTGAAGGTGACGATCTACCGCAACAAGAAAAAAATGGATGTGAACGTGCCGCTGGGCGAAGCTCGGGAACAGGTATGAGCGGCTGCTATCGGCTCTCAGCCGTCAGCTCTCAGCTAAGAATGCGATGCGACGGGACGATGCCATTGCTGATACTTACTCCTTGATGTTCAGCCCGCGGACGAAGTAAAGTGTGGTTCTTGCCTATGACTGCTGCACGCTAACCTGCAAGCTGCGATTCTGAACGAAGTCGCGCCGACGCGTGCGTGCTCCGTTCTGTCCAGTCATTGTTCCCAACAAGGTTTTCATGACCCAGAAAGGATGATTCCCATGCAATTCGTGGATAAGCCATTGGCGCGTCGTTTTGAGGCGTGCGAAGAGATGCCGCAGGTTCTCTATGCGCGGGTATTCCAGAAAACGCGGCCCAATGTCGGAGCCGCGGAAGCGGAGATCTGTGGCGGACACATGGTGTTCGCTGGCTTGGGATCGCCCATCGGCCGGGCAACTGGCGCGGGCCTTGACCGGTCATTTACCGCCCAGGATTTGGATCGCATCGAAGAGTTCTACCGTTTGCACAACGCACCGTCGCAGGTGGATTTGTGTCCTCTGCACGATGCGGCCGTGTTTGAGATGTTCAAGGAGCGCGGCTACGGCATCGCGGAGCTAAACAATGTCCTGTACCGGAAGCTGGACCCGCAGGAGGAGTTTCCGGCGGGTCCGGCGGGTTACGAGATCCGTCGCGGCCTTCGGGAGGAAGCGGCGGAGTCAGGCGTGATCGTCGAACGCGCGTTCTTTCCTGAGGGAGCGCCCGAGCCCTTTCGCGGACTACTTGAGCCTCTGTACCAAATGGAGGGTGCGCTCGCTTTCGTAGCCAGCATTGATGGCAAGATAGTGGCCTGCGGCACAGGACTGGCTATTCCGGAGCATCGCATCTTCGCGCTGGGCGGAGCCGGAACGCTGCTCGAGTTGCGCGGCCGCGGACTGCAGACGGCGCTGCTGCGTGCCCGCATGGCGGCCGCAGCCCAGGCTGGATGCGACTACGCAGTCGTAGTCACCAACGGCGGAACGACGTCGCAACGCAACTGCGAGCGGCTCGGATTTCGCGTGGCTTACAGCAAGGTGACGGCGATCAAGAAACCCTAGTCAGGTACTCGGGGAGTCAGGTAACTTAGCTGTGGCGAGGCGGTTTCGCCGAGTCTCGGGTGGCTGACTCCCTGATGGTCAACTTATCCGATTCATTGATATGAGCGTTGATTCCATCCGCGAATACTGTCTGTCTTTCCCGCACGCGACCGAAAAGCTGCAATGGGGCGATGCCCTCTGCTTCAAGGTTAGGGAGAAAATGTTCGCCGTGCTGGGGTTGGACAATCCGCGCTTGTCCTTCAAGTGCACACCCGAGGCATTCGCCGAGCTGACCGAGCGTGAGCACATTCAGCCGTCTCCATACCTCGGGCGCTACAAGTGGGTGATGCTAAACCGGCTGGATGCAGTGCCGTGGAATGAGTTGCAGAAACTGATTCGCCAGTCGTATGAGATGGTGGCCGCGAAGGCGCCGAAGAAAAGGCCTGGAAAAGAACAAAAGGCTCCGATGTCCCGCACTCGTCGGAAGTCGAAGAGGGGTTGAGGTCGGCTATCGTGGATAGAGTCGTCGGGCAGGGCCTGCCCTGAGCTTGCCGAAGGGAGTACCCACCCACGCGGAACCCGTCCCCACGCATCCTGATTTGACTCTGCTTGCCGCCGTCGGCTAGCCTCAAGAGTCCGCCCTTTCCTGGACGCTCTCGACCTTCATGCGATCCCGACAGAACGCATTTATTTTGCTGCTGATGGCCGTGACCGCGTGGCAAGCCTTGCAGGCTTTCGCCGCCACCGAGCCGCTGCACGCGCGGCAAGGGATCGTGGTGAGCAGCCATGAGTTGGCCTCGCGTGCCGGAGTCGAAATGATGCAGGCGGGCGGCAACGCGGTAGACGCCGCCGTGGCTACGGGATTCGCACTGGCGGTGGTGCATCCGGCAGCGGGAAATCTGGGCGGTGGCGGGTTCATGCTGATCCGGATGGCCGATGGCAAGACGCACTTTATCGACTACCGCGAGAAGGCTCCGGCGGCGGCAACGCGCGATATGTATCTGGATGCACAAGGCAACGTGATCGAAGGCGCCAGCGAGTACGGTTACAAGGCGATTGGAGTGCCGGGATCGGTTGCGGGCATGGTTTACGCCGAGCAGAAATACGGGAAGCTAACGCTCCAGCGAGTGACGGCTCCGGCGATCCGGCTGGCTCGCGAGGGTTACACGCTGACGTGGAGAGAGGCTCGCGACCTGCAACACGACAAACATTTGGGCGAGTTCGCCGAGTCGCGGCGGATCTTTCAGCGCGACGGCAACTATTACCAGCCCGGGGAGCTTTTCCGCCAGCCCGAACTGGCGCGGACGCTGCAGCGGATCGCCGCGAAGCCCGATGATTTTTATCACGGAGCGCTGGCGCGTGAACTGGCGGGTGCAATGCAGAAGGGCGGCGGGCTGATCACGGCGGACGATCTGGCGCATTATGAAGTCAAAGAACGCGAGCCGGTTCGCGGGACCTATCGCGGATACGAAATCATCAGCGCACCGCCGCCTTCTTCCGGCGGAACCGTTCTGATTGAATCGCTGAATATTTTGGAAGGATACGATCTCGCCAAGATGGGAGACCGGTCGGCAGAGTCAATTCATTTCACAACGGAGGCGTTCCGGCGGGCGTTCTTCGATCGTGCGGAATTTCTGGGAGATCCGGACTTCTCGAAGATTCCGGTGGCGCAGCTCATCGACAAGAAATACGCGGCCGCTTGGCGGGATTCGATCGACGCGAAGCAGGCTAGCGCCAGCAAGGACTTGAAGCGGCCTGCGATTTTCAGCGAGCTCGAGCAAATTGCCGCCGCCCGCCCACAGCCCACGGCGAATCACGAGTCGCCGCACACCACGCACTATTCCGTGGTGGACGCGGAGGGAAACGCAGTGGCGGTCACGACCACGATCAATGACTGGTTCGGGTCGCGGGTGACGGCGACGGGCTTGGGGTTCCTGATGAACGACGAGATGGATGATTTCTCGGCCAAGCCGGGCGTACCGAATTCCGATGGTTTGATTCAAGGCGAAGCCAATGCCATTGGGCCGGGGAAACGGCCGCTGTCGTCGATGACTCCGACCATTGTCGTGCGTGACGGCAAGACCGTGCTGGTGCTGGGCTCGCCCGGAAGTTCGAAAATCATTACGACGGTGGCCAATGTTCTGATGGGCGTGATCGATTACGGGATGAACATCCAGGAGGCGGTGAATGCGCCGCGCTTTCACAACCAGTGGCTGCCGGATGTGTTGAACGTTGAGCAATGGTTCTCGCCTGATACTGTTCGGATTCTGCAGAAGATGGGATACAACGTGCAGCTCGGGCTACATGACGGCGCGGCAGTATTTCCGTACTGGAGTGAAGCGGAGTGCATCGCTATCGATGCGAAAACTGGTGAGCGGCTGGGCGCCAGCGATGGCCGGAGCGAGGGGAAGGCTGTGGGCTACTAGAATATTGATGATTTTTGATTGCTGATGGTTGATTGAAAATCAACCGCTGTTGAGTTCTGCGGTTTAATCAACAATCAGCAATCAACAATCAGCACTCGACAAGGACTGGGCATGCTGAAAGCGGTATCGACTTACTTGTACGTAAAAGAGCGCCTGCATCCGGGAATTCTGGATGGCCTTACTCGTAGCGGAGTGCAGGCGGTTGAGATTTTCGCGGCGCGGCAGCACCTCGACTATGCCAACCGCAAGGCGCACGTGAAAGAGATCGCCGAATGGTTCCGCGGCAGCGGAGTTCCGCTGAGCTCCGTGCACTCGCCGCTCTACGCCGATTACGAGTGGGGCCGGGCGGGAGCGCCGCCGGTAAACCTGGCATCCACGGATCGCGCGGGACTGGTGGAGGCGATGGATGAGGTGAAGCGGGCACTGGAGATTGCGGAGCAGATTCCGTTTCGTTTTCTGGTGCAGCATCTGGGATTGCCGAATGAAGGTTTCAGCGAGAAGAAGTTCGAATCGGCCATGACTTCGATCGAGCACTTGCGCGCCTTTGCCAAGCCTTTGGGGGTGCGCATTCTGCTGGAAAATATTCCCAACGACCTTTCCACGCCGGACAGATTGATGGAGATGATTCATACTGCCCACTTTGACGATGTGGGGATTTGCTTCGATTTCGGGCACGCCCACATCATGGGTTCGGTGCGCGAGGCCTTCGAGACGCTGCGAAAGCAGATCTGCTCGACGCACGTTCACGACAACGCCAAGGTCCAGGATTCGCACCTGTGGCCGGGGCAAGGAACCATTGACTGGAAAGAGGCGATGGAACTGTTGCGCTCGGCGCCGCAAGTTCCGCCCCTGATGCTGGAACTGGCGGAAGACCCGAAGGTGAATCCGCTAGAGAAGTTCGGGGAGACGTTTGAGAAGCTGGAAAGATTTGGTAATTGAGTAATCTCGTAATCGGGTAATTTTCAAAATCGGAACCCTTATCGAGTCTTGCAGGCTTTGATGACAACATTCAGCGCCACCAATATTACTCCCAAGAAAATTCGCGTGATCGGAGTGCCGCTGGACCTTGGGCAGTCCCGCCGCGGCGTCGACATGGGCCCGTCTGCGGTTCGAGTGGCTGGGCTCGAAGCGCGGCTGGAAGCGTTAGGGCACGAGGTGGAAGATGGCGGCAACGTGGCCGTGGCCATCCCAGAGCAGAAAAAAGAGGGAGACACGCACGCCAAGTATTTGAAGGAAATCACGGCAACGTGCACCAAGCATGCGGAACTGGTGGTCAAAACGATCGAAGCCGGGAAAATTCCATTGGCTCTGGGCGGAGATCACTCGATGGCGGCAGGCACGGTGTCGGGCGTGGCGGAATTTTATCGCCGCCAGAATCAGCGGATCGGGCTGATCTGGATTGACGCGCACACTGACATCAACACGCCCGAGAGTTCTCCGAGCGGCAACGTGCATGGGATGCCGCTGGCCGCGCTGATGGGGCTCGGTCCGGCGGAACTGTCGAACATCTTTGACTTTTCTCCCAAAGTAAAGCCGGAAAACTGCGTGCTGGTGGGCGTGCGTGACATTGACGCGGTGGAAAAGGAAAATGTGCGTCGCGCTGGCATCGGCGTTTTCACCATGCGCGACATCGACGAGCGCGGCATGAGAACCGTGATGGAAGAAGCCCTGCGCATGGCGGGACGCGGCACCGCCGGCTATCATATTTCGCTCGACATGGACTGGATCGATCCCGAGGACGCGCCCGGCGTGGGCACTCCGGTGCGCGGCGGCGCGACTTATCGCGAAGCGCATCTGGCCATGGAAATCATTGCCGACCATGGGCGCATGCTGAGCTTTGAGATCGTGGAAGTTAATCCCGTGATCGACGAACACAATCGCACCGCTGACCTGGCGGTGGAGTTGGCGCTGTCGGCGTTTGGAAAAAAGATTCTGTAATCACAAGAAGGTCATGAAAAAACTTCGAGTCGGAATTCTGTTCGGCGGGCGCAGCGGGGAGCATGAAGTCTCGCTGCTCTCGGCGGCATCGGTTCTCAGCGCAATCGATAAGGACAAGTACGAGGTGGTGCCCATCGGCATCACCAAAGACGGCCGCTGGCTGACTGCCGGTGACGCCGAGAATCTACTGCAGGGCAAACTGATCCTTGAGCCGCGGCACCTGCGTGCCGGCGATCCTGAAACCACCCCAGCCGCGGCGGTTTTGGCACGAGGAGAATCGGTGGTGGTGCCTCCCGAGCCGGTGCACCGGCAAAGCGGTCTCATTCCGTTTCGGACGGATGCAGCTCTTACCCGGCGCGCGAGCGATCGCGCCATCAACGTCGACGTAATCTTTCCTGTGCTGCATGGCACGTTCGGTGAAGATGGAACGATACAGGGGCTGCTTGAGTTAGCTGACATTGCCTACGTGGGCGCGGGCGTGCTGGGCTCGGCGGCGGGCATGGACAAAGACATTATGAAGTCGTTGTTCATCGCAGCGGGGCTTCCGATCGTGATGCACGTCACCATTCTGCGCAGCGGCTGGGAGCAGGAGCCGAAGAAAGTGCAGAAGTTCGTGGAGAGCAAACTGAAATATCCAGTATTTGTGAAGCCAGCGAACCTGGGATCGTCGGTTGGGATCAGCAAGGTGCACGACCGCAAAGAACTCGGTCCCGCGATTGAGGAAGCGGCGAAATTCGACCGCAAAATTGTCATCGAGCAGGGCGTGGGCGGCAAGAAAAATAAAGCTCGCGAGATCGAATGCTCGGTGCTGGGCAACGACGCTCCAGTCGCCTCGATCCCGGGCGAAATTGTTCCGGTGAAGGAGTTTTACGACTACAACGCCAAGTATCTCGACGAAGGTTCGGAGCTGATTATTCCTGCGAAGCTCACAAAGGCTGAAACAAGAACCGTTCAAGAGCTGGCGGTGCGGTCTTTCAAAGCGGTGGACTGTTCCGGACTAGCACGCGTTGATTTTCTGATGCAGCCCGGTTCGCGCGGTGCGCGAAAGATCTATCTGAACGAGATCAACACTATGCCGGGATTTACGGCGATCAGCATGTATCCCAAGCTGTGGGCAGCCTCGGGATTGGACTATGCCGACCTTATCGACAGGCTGATCCAGTTGGGCCTGGAGCGGCACGGGGATAAGAGGAGGAATCAGTACAGCCGGTAGATGGTGCTCGCGGTAAGATGAAAGGGCACTCTTCGCCGACGTCATAACCATGGCCGGTAATCGCCTACAGTATCTCAGCGCCAACGATTGGACTTTGATCAAGGCCAAATCCGTGCGGCGTACTTTTAAGCTGGGCGAGGAGATCATCCGGCAGGGCGCTCTGTCGGAGAGCATTTTCATCATCCGCCGCGGCGAAGCATCTGTGGAGTTGGCCGGAACGAATTCCCGAGCGATTGTTGCGTCGCTCGGGGCAGATGACATCTGCGGCGATATTGCTTTCCTGGAAAAAGGCCGGGCTACGGCCGCGGTGGTTGCCAAGGATACAGAAGTCGAAGTCGATGAAATCAACGCGCGGGAGCTGCGGGAGATGTTTGAGGCCTTCCCCAGGCTGGCCTCCCGCTTCTATCTCTCGCTGGCTCTGATCCTGGCACAGCGACTGAAGAATACTTCCAGAGAACTGGCGCGGGAAATGGCGCTCCGCGACCGTCGAAAGTAGCTTGATCTTCGAGGCCCCTCAGAATCCATCCTGGCCTTACGGCCTCGCAACCATCGGCAACTCGATGAAGCTTGCTGTGCCCGGCGCGTGATACACGCGTTGCGTGGCTTTGCGATAATCCTCCGGCTTCGCCCAGAAGATATTAGGAACGAAGTTTTGCGGATTACGGTCGTATAGCGGGAACCAGCTCGATTGAATCTGCACCATGACGCGGTGGCCGGGCAGAAACACATGGTTTGCCGTTGGAAGATTGAAGCGGTAGAGCAGGGGCTGGTCCGCGACGATGGCTTTGGCCGTTTGCAGACTCTCTCGGTAGCGGCCGCGGAAGATATCGGCGGAGATCATCAGCTGATACCCACCCATCTTGGAATCGCTCGCGACTTCGTCGGGATAAACATCGATCAACTTCACCACCCAATCCGAGTCGGTGCCGCTGGTGGAGGCCAGCAGATTAGCCACAGGTTGTCCGCTGATCTTCATGGGTGCAGTCAACACGTCGGAAGTGAACACCAGGACATCGGGCCGTCCGGAGGCTTCGCGCTGATCATCGACCAGCCATTGCGACCAGGTGAGTCCGTCACTGTAGCCCATGGGCTGAATCGGGCGCGCGCGGAAGGGAACGGGCTTGGCGGGATCGGAAACATATTCATCGAACGGCGAATCGCCCGGCTTGGGCGCGGCCAAGCTCAGCTTTAGACCGGCCGTGAGATAGAGCGGCGTGGGTTGAATTGTGCAACCGCTGGCGCAGCCCGCCGGCCACGCGGGCAGGCGACGCCACGTGTTGGTTCCGGTTTCAAAGGCGGTGACGGGTGCGACATCGGTTCTCGGCGCGGCGTCTTTAGGATTTCCGTCTTTCAGATATCGATCCAGAAACGGCCGCAGAATTTCTTCGCGGAAGTAGAGTCCGGTGTCGCTGTTAAATTTTATTGGGCCGAGTGAGCTGGCATCTCCGATCTCCTGCCCGTGGTGCCAGGGGCCGAGTACGAGAAACAATTTGTCGTTGCTGGTGTCTTTTGCTTTCAGCGCCTTGTAGACCGCCGGAGCGCCGTAGATATCTTCCTGATCCCACAGGCTGGCCACGAGCATGGTTGGCACCGTCAGCGGTTGCGCCGCGAGAATGCGATCCATCGCCTGGTCCTGCCACCATTCGTCGTAGCTGGGGTGCTCCAGCATCTTTCTCCAGAAGCCGACTTGTTCCAGCCCGTGGCGGCGTCCCAGCTCGCCCGCCGAGCCCGCTTCCATGAAAACGTCATAGTCGTCAAAGTGATTGGTCCACCAGGTAATGTCGTTCGCGCGCGTCGCTTCCTGGTCATAGATGTAGCCCATATTCTGTTGGCGGAATGCACCGTTGTGAAACCAGTCGTCGCCCATCCAGCCATCGACCATGGGATTCATCGGCACCGCAACTTTCAAGGCAGGATGCGGATTGACGAGCGCCATCAACGTGGTGAATCCGTCATAGGATATGCCGAGGATGCCGACTTTGCCGTTGCTCTCGGGAACGTTCTTTACCAGCCAGTCGATGGTGTCGTACGTGTCGGTGGCGTGATCGACCGGCGTAGGATTCAGCGGGCCGTGCAGCGGGCGGTTCATCACGTACTCGCCTTCGGAGCCGTATTTGCCGCGCACGTCCTGCACCACGCGAATGTAGCCGCCTTCGACGATGACTTCGGTCGCATTGTCATAGCCGTTCAGGATGGGGCCAAGGTGAGAGCTTTCGGCGTGGCTGGTTAGCGCCGAGGCGCTGTACGGCGTTCGAGTGAGGAGGATTGGCGCGCCCTTTACGCCTTGCGGGAGAATGATGACGGTGTGCAGCTTCACCCCGTCGCGCATGGGAATCATCACATCGCGCTTGACGTAGTCGAAACTGGAGGTGACGAGGTTGAATGTAGAGGGAGTTTCGCTGGGCAGGCCGGGGGATGCGGCGGTCTGCGCGGAGGAGCGGTTGATGAATAATAGAGCGCCGAAAATAAGGGCGAGAACAACTTCGTTACGAACCCAGAAAATTCCTGACCATGAGCTTTTTGTCCGAACGCCAAAACGTGATCCCAGTTTCTCCATGCTCACCTCGCGAATGAAGAGTGTACCGATGAACGGCGATCGGAACAACTGGCGCGTCCTTGGTTCGCGATCACATCTGGATGCAGGGTGCCACCTGGTTGCCGCAGTTGCACTCAAGGCAAGCTGTCCAGGGTGGTGTTGTGAAGGTTGGTGGTGGCGATTTGCAGGGAGTAGAGCATCAGGCTGGCGGTTTCGCGCTCGATCTGTCCGGCGGCCAGCAGGCGCATGACTTGGGTGAGAGAGAACTGAATGGAGCTGGCATCCTCGAGAAGAGGCAGAGTGAACGGGGGGTTGCGGCTGTCGCGCGCCCGTTCGGCGTTGACTGCGAGGAGCTGTTCGCGCTGGCGTTTGTGGTGATAGCAGTAGCGGTGGTGGCGCATGGCGGGCGATCCGCAGTGGGCCCCATCCACCATGAAGTGCATACATTGGTTGGGCAAACGGGCCATAGTGATGGTATACCCCTCCCTCCCTCGGTCTGTTGGAATCAGCAGTTTAGCGGGATTTTGCGAGTTAATCTCCACGTTGCAATCAGTTACGGGCAAAATCTTGAGCCGCAACGGGTTGGCAGACTGGAATGTGTCACTTTGTTGTGAGCTATGAAGCCAGTATTTAATATTTCTAGAAGCTAGTAAAGGTTAGGTGAACATGCGGGTGGTGTGGAAATCGTCGGTGTGGAATCCCGCCGCGATGCTTAGCTTCCGTGTTCCGGACGGCCGCTTCCAGGCTCCAGAGGTGGGTCGATTTCTGTGTAGCTGCCGGGTAGGGCAGCATTGACCGCTTCCACGACGAGCCGAACATGAGGCCGCAGACTTGGCCGTTGCTGTAGACCAAGAACCATCTATGCTTCCGACGCTAAAACGGGGCCAGCCGCTTGTCTGGGCCTTCGATTTCGTCCTTGGCATCGAGGAATTCTTCACTCCATGGCTTGCCTGCGCACCCGGGGCACTCGTCAATCATGTTGCCCACAGCGAAACAGTGATAGCAGGTTCCCTCGGAGCTGGCCCCAGGGAACTTATTGCATGTCTTGCAGGGCGTGAAGAACTCAATCTCGAGGGACCGGTGTTCGCCCCATAGCTCGCGTTCGCAGACGATGCACATTTTCATCCCCTTTGGCCGGCGCGACTCATAGGTCCGGTCGAGCAATTCGCCGTGTATTTTCCCGCAGGGCCTAATATAGCCCGGTGACCTCCTTCTAAGTTCTCCAAATCCGAATTTAGGATCGCCTATCGCAGACATCCATTCCAAAACGGAAAAGGCCACGCTGCTTCACAACGTGACCTTTATTTATGCCGGCAACGACCGGAATTTATCCTGAGCTTGCCAAGGGTTCCCACACACTTGGCGCGTGCAGTACCGTCGGCCCTGCGGGGCTTAGCTTCCGTGTTCGGGACGGGACTCACGGTTAGCGGTGCTTCCCGACGAACAGCGGATTCCTCCTGTCTCGCTTCGCTCGCGCGTCGGAATGACAACGGGTCGGGGGTCATCCGCCGCTCGAAACGCGGGTGACGCAACTCCCTGTTGACGAACCCCTCCCTGCCGTGTAGGATGGTAGGGACAAGTTTGCCCTTCGGGGCAAACCGGAATTTCATGCAGAGTGGCTGAGGGACGAGCCCTGTGACGCCACGGCAACCGGATCGGGATCATATATCTCGACCGCCAGGTGCCAACTCCCGCCCGGAAACGGGGAACATGAGATTCGGATGCGAGCTTCATTTTTATTTGCATTCCGACCTCTTTTCCCTATTTCCTGGAAAAAGAGGCCTTTGTATTTTAGGGCGCTTTTTCCCGGCTCGTCCCCAGCTATTCGCTGCGACTAGAAAGCGAGTAGCCCGATGTCGAATTACGACGCTAACTACGAACTGCGCTGCCGGGAATGCGGTCGAAGCTGGGGAAACCAGCCCCGCTCCATCTGCGACGAGTGTTTCTCTCCTCTCGAAATCACTTACGATTACGACGCAATCCAAGGTTCGATCGCAGGGGGAGCATTTAGCCGCGAGCGCATCGCGCAGCGGCCGCCCAACATGTGGCGTTATGCCGAATTGCTTCCGCTGCCGGCTGGGTTCGAGCCCCGGCTCCCGGTCGGGTTCACGCCGCTCTTTCAGTCGCCGCGTCTGGCATCGCGATTGGTCGGCACAAGGAGCGATGCGAAGGCTGCCGCGCAGAATCTGTACCTCAAGAATGATGCCGTGTGCCTGCCTACGCTGAGCTTCAAGGACCGCGTGGTGGGTGTGGCTCTGGCGCAGGCAGTCGCCTTCGGCTATGACACGGTCGCGTGCTCTTCCACCGGAAACCTGGCCAATGCCGTGGCCGCGCATGCCGCACGGCTCGGTCTGAAGGCCTGGATCTTTATCCCGTCCGACCTCGAACCCGCAAAGATTCTCGGTACGCAAGTTTTCGGCGCGAACGTGGTGCGCATCGCGGGCAACTACGATCAGGTGAACCGCCTGTGCTCGCAGATCGCCGAAGAGCGGCGCTGGGGCTTTGTCAACGTGAACCTGCGGCCCTACTATGCCGAGGGGTCAAAGACTGTGGGCTTCGAAATCGCGGAGCAGTTGGGCTGGCGTTTGCCGGACAACGTGGTTTGCCCGATGGCCGGCGGCTCGTTGATTGTGAAAATCAAGAAGGCGTTCGACGAACTGAGCAGGCTCGGGTTGGTCGAGGAGAAGCCGGTGAAGTTTTTCGGTGCGCAGGCTACCGGGTGTTCTCCGATTTCGACCGCGGTGAAAACCGGCAGCGCGGAGATCGAGCCGCAGAAACCGGCGACCATTGCGCGTTCGCTTGCTATCGGCAATCCCGCCGATGGTCACTACGCCATCAAGACCATCAAGCATAGCGGCGGATGGAGCGAAGACGTGAGCGATCCCGAGGTGATCGATTCGATCCGGCTGCTGGCGGAAACTGAAGGCATCTTCACCGAAACGGCCGGCGGCGTGACCGTGGGCTGCGCCGGCAAACTCTATCGCCAGGACCGCATCCTGCCCGAGGAAACGACGGTGCTGTGCATTACCGGAAACGGCTTGAAGACGACCGATGTGCTGGCCGGCGTTTACGAAGTTGAGAGGCCGATCGCGCCGAAGCTGGCCGAGTTCGAGAAGTATCTGCACGAAACGTTGGACACCGTTGAGGTCGCGAAGGAAGCGGCGGCCACCGTGGGAGCGTAAAAGAACGGAGCAGAAAGATGGCGATCACTGTGCAAATTCCCACCGCACTGCGGCGGCACACCGCGGGTGTAAGCTCTGTCGCTTGCGCTGCTACGAGCCTGGGAGAGCTGTTCTCTGTCCTCGATGAAAAGTTTCCGGAGCTGAAGCCCCACCTGCGCGACGAAGCGGGACAGGTGCGCCGCTTCCTCAACATTTACGTGAATGAGGAAGACATCCGCTTCCTGGGCGGACCTGGGTACATCTTTAGCGATGGAGATGAAGTGCTGCTGGTGCCTTCGATCGCGGGTGGGCTGAGCTAAAGCCGTGAATACACGCCAACCGTTCTCGTCTATGGCTGGCGCGTGGTCACGATGACGGTTTGTTGCAGCGAGTTGGAGCCGTCGCGACGGATCTGCTGCACCGTGCCTTTTTCCATGTGAGCTTGCTGCGAAGCGGACGGCTGCGCCGTGAAGGCCACGCCGTCGTTCACCTGCGCGCAATCCATGCGCAGCGTGCCGTTATCGCTGAACACCAATCCATAGAAGCGCAACGTGCTGCCCACGGAGAGTGGCTGCGTGTTGAGTAGTTGCGTGTTGCTGTCGACGTAAACTTCGACCTGGCTAGGATTGTTCTCGACCGTGGTTTGCCCGGGCTGCACGGCCAGCATCGGGAAGAGATCATAAGACGCGAGCGATACTGTGTAGTCGGTAAAGCTGCCGCTGGTCGAAGACGCGAGGATGGTTCCGTTGATGGTTTGCGGCATCAGCGTCATGGTGGTAGCCACGGGATAGCCAGCAGGTGGCATTACCGCAGCAGAGACGTAAACCTCCTGGCCTGGAACCATATTGGAAGCATTAAAGCTCGGCACAAACGGCAGGTTCCCCAGATTCGTGAGTTGGCCGGACATCTGAAAAATGGCGCTGCCAAAGTTGAAATCGAAAGATCCGCCGCCGAAGCCAAGAAGATCCTTGCCCTGCTCCTGGCGAGGATGCATGTATAAGGCCGAGACCGAGGGCGTCACTCCCATCAGAGGACCACGAAGCACGTCACCCGCAGATGGGTCTTCCACGGCGATGCGCGTCGCCAGGACTGAGCCATCCGATTGGATCGCCCCGTCCATATCGATGAACGTACCAACCGCCAACATGGAAAAGCCGCCAATGCCCTGATACACCGTATTGCTGTCGGCGCCGACAGAAAGCGGTCTCGACCCCTCGATATCGGGTAGAGAGAGCGTGACGCTGCTGCTTGAGCCGATCGCGGTAATCTCGCCGTCGAGTCCCGTTACTTTGCCGTTCGCCGCATTCGTCGGCAAAGGAGACAAGATGAGGGGAGCGAGATTGAAGGTGGGAGTTAGGGAATAGCCATAGAACCCGTCAGGATTCACGCAGTCCCCGACTGTTGCCGACTGTGTGACCAGCAGGTCGAGCGATAGCGCCATACTCGAACCCGTCACAGTGAGGGGCGATGGTAAGTTCACGGTGACGGGCGAGGGGGTTGCGTTGTAGGTGGTGGTATCCAGCACTTGTTCCCCATCCGATGGCCCAAGGGCCAGGCAAACAAGAGCGCCCAGGACGCCAGGAGTCACAGTCATGCTCGTATAGACGTCCTGAGGGATGCTTGCGGTCACCAGTGGTTCCGCAGTGCCATTGATATGCATGAACTCAGCGCCGAGCGGTGGCCCCGATGTAGGCATTGACATTACTGGGACCGTCTTGCCCGATTGGCTGGTCAAGGTTATGTTTTGAAAACCGAGATCGAATTCCGCCAGCTGGTCGTTGGCCATGCTTGACACGACGACCGTTACCGCAGTATTGCCAATCAGAGGCGGTGTCTTCGCCATGCTGCCGCTCGCGCCGCAACCGGTGGAAATGACAGCTGCTGCAAGAACCACGATTAAGAGGCTGGCAAATACCTGGCGGGGAGACGAAGAGGCTAAGCTCATAAATTCTTCCGGCTGGCAGTCCGAGGTCAGAGCCCCACGTCCTGGCTGATCCTGCCCGCGCGGCCAGCTTCACGGCACAAGATCAGCGGACCGAGTATAGCGCGAAAATTATTAGGAGATTCATAGATTTGTGGTCCTTTGGTAATAGTTCGTCAATGAAGCGTGTACTTGCGTAATCGCTAACCCCATGCCATAATCTAACTAACTGGTTAATTAGTCCATGGGTCAACTCTTCCATGCTCGCCACCACCCTCGTATGGGCTCCCGCGGGCAGCCGGAGGAGAGCCGCGCCGCTATTTTGCAGGCGGCTGCGAAGGAGTTTGCCGAGCTGGGAATCGCGGGAGCCCGCACCGACGCCATCGCGCGCGAGGCGCAGGTCAATAAGGCTCTGCTTTATTACTACTTCAAGGATAAGGAAACGCTCTACGGCGCAGTGCTCGACCACGCGTTTTCCGGCATGAAAGCGAAGGTTTTCCGGGTGCTCGACAGCGACTTGCCCCCGCGAGAGAAGATCATGGCCTACGCGGGCGAGTATTTCGATTTCATCGCGTCAAACCAGATCTATCCCAAGCTGATGCAGCGCGAGATGATGCGGGCGCGCGAAGGCAACTCGGTTCATATCGACAGGCTGATCAAGACTTATTTTCGGCCGATCTATCGGCGGGTGGGGGGGCTGTTGCGCAAAGGAATCGCGGAGGGCGAATTCCGCAAGGTGGACCCGGCACACTTCGTTCCTTCGATGATCGCCATGATCGTTTTTTATTTCAGCAGCGCGCCGGTGATGCGAAGGATCGTGCATTTCGACCCCTTATCGCCACGGCGCATCGCCCAGCGGCGGGCCGCGGTTCTGGATTTTATTTCGGCGGCACTTTTTCAATCCCGTGCCAGCGCGAGCCCGGCAGCTCGTAAGTCAGGAGTACGCAAATGAGTGCTCGTAACAAATTCTTCATTCTTATCGGCATCATCTTTGTGATGGCCGCAATTTACTATGGATTCTCCACTGACCATTCGAAAGATCTGGTCCTCATTGGCACGGTTGACTCAAACCAGGTGATCGTCAGCGCGCAAGTGGAAGGCCGCATCCAGAAGTTGCTGGTGGATGAAGGCACACCGGTGAAGGCTGGAGACCTGATCGCGGTGCTCGATCCTTCCGAATTGCAGACGCAGGAAGCGGCGGCAGCGGCGAACATAGCGAGCATGCAGCATAAAGTTTCCGAGATGGAGCACACGGAAAAATCCACGTCCGGCTCGACTTCGAGTGATGTGGCCAACGCGCAGGCCAAGCTGTCGTCGGCAAAAGCGCAACTGCTGCAGGCGCAGGCTACCCTCGATCGCACCGCGAGCGACAGCCGGCGCATGATTGAATTGGCCAAGGCCGGCGTGCAGTCGGACCAGGATCGGGTGCAGGCTGAAACCAACTTACAGGCGGCGCAAGCGACCGTACAGGCTCAGCAGGAACTGGTGAAAGCGGCGGAAGCGGACTTGGCCTCCGCCATTGCGCGCACCCAGCAAGCCAATGCCGCGAAGAGTACGGTGCAATCGACCGAGGCGGATCTGAAGAATGCCATCGCGCAGAAAAATCAGGCCGCAGTGCGGTTGGGTTACACCAACGTTTATGCGCCTGTAACCGGCACGGTTTCGGTGCGCGCGGCGAGGCAGGGAGAAGTGGTCAACATCGGAGCGCCGATTGTGACCATCGTCGATCTGACCGACACCTGGGCCCGGGCGGCAATCCCGGAAACTTATGCGGACCACATCGGCTACGGCGACGTGCTGCGCGTGCGCATGCCTGGAGGAACGATCACCAGCGGGAAGGTGTTTTTCAAAGGCGTGGAAGGCGACTTCGCGACCCAACGCGATGTGAGCCGGCGCAAACGGGATATCAAAACAATCGTGCTGAAAGTCCGATTGGATAATCCAAAGGGAGCGTTTGTGCCGGGAATGACAGCCGAGGTGCTGGTTTCGCCGGCGCAGTTGAAGGGTGAGAGCAGCCCGCAAAGCGCGGCAGCAGTGGGGCAGCAATAATGGCGAACGTAAACGCTAAGTCGGATGGTGGCGCTTCTCCGGCTGGCACCGGAGCAGCCTACGCCATAGAAGTTGACCACATCGTCAAGAAGTACGGCGACTTTACCGCCGTCGACGATGTCTCGTTCAACGTGAAGGACGGTGAGATCTTCGGACTGCTCGGACCGAACGGAGCCGGAAAGTCGACGCTGATCCGCATGATGACCACGCTGATTCCGATCACTGCCGGCACCGCGCACATTGCCGGCCACGATGTGGCAAAAGATGCGGATGCGGTGCGCCGCACGATCGGGGTGATCCCGCAGGCGCTCACCAGCGATCTCGATCTTACGGTGGAAGAGAATCTCAACATCTACGCCAAGCTCTACGACGTGCCGGCGAAAGAACGGAAGCGCTCAATCGATGAATTGCTGGGGCTGGTGGATCTGACCAAGTGGCGCGACGCGCAAACCAAAACGCTCTCAGGCGGCATGCGGCGGCGGTTGGAGATTGCGCGCGGTCTGGTGCATCATCCGAAAATATTTTTTCTCGACGAGCCTACTACCGGATTGGATCCGGTATCGCGCGTGGCTGTTTGGGAGATGCTGGGCAACATCATGAACCAGCGGCAGCTCACTATCCTGATCACCACGCATTACATGGACGAAGCCGATCGGCTGTGCGACCGCATCGCCATCGTGGACCACGGCAAGCTGGTGGCGCTGGATACGCCGATGGCGCTGAAAACCAGCGTGCCGGGAGCCAACGTCATCGAAGTGCAATTCGAGAATCCTCCGGCGGACTGGGAGCAGCGCCTGCATACGCTCGACGACGTCACTTCTGTGCAGCATGAAGGAGCGGGCATGTACCGCGTGCTCACCGGCAGCGGTTCTCGCACCACGACCGAGCTCGTCGAAATGGCCGTGGAAGCTAGCGTAGCGGTGAAGTCGCTTTCGGTGCAGAACACAACCTTAGACGATGTCTTCGTGCATTACACGGGAAGGCAGCTGCGCGACGAACTGCAGAAGGCGTATGCCTTTACGATGCCGCAGCGGCCGGGGCTGCAACCATGAATCGAATGATGGCCATTGTCGAGCGCGAAATGCGCAAGTTCTTCCGTTCGCCGGCGCTGATGATGGCGTCGATGATCATGCCCCTGGTGCAGCTGATCATTTTGGGCAACGCGTTCGGGGGCAAGATTCGCGACGCCCGGGTCGCCATTGTCGACCAGGACGGGGGCACGCAGGCGCTGAAGATTCGCGAGGCTTTCGATTCCGTGCGCGCGAACATTCGTACGTTTGTACCGGTTTATTACGACAATGAAAAGCAGGCGGTAGAGGACGTACGTAACGGCAAGCTCGAAGGCGCCCTGATCATTCCGCCGCAGTTCTCGCGGCGTGTTTACGAGGAGAATCGTCCTCAGGTCGCGCTGGTGGTGGACAATAGCGACAATTTTATGAGTTCCGCCGTGGAGTCGGAACTTACCGATCTTACCAACTCGCTGAATCAGCCCACGGTTGAGCCGCGCATCCTGCAACAGACCGCGCTCGAGATTGTCGAACTCTACCCCTACATCGAATACATGAAGTACCTGCTGCCCGGTTCGCTCACGCTGGCGATGTTTGTCTCGGTGATGATCGGCGGCGGCATGCTGTACATCGATGACAAGGCGCGCGGAGTGCATGAAGGCTATCTGGTTACGCCCATTACCAAGCTCGAACTGGTGCTGGGGCTTAACCTGGCGGGCGCGATCAAGGCGGTGATGACGGGCGTGATCATTTGCGTGATTGGGGCGCTGATTTCCGGGGTGAGTACGATTTTCAATCCGGTCACTATGCTTGGACTGCTGGTGATGATTGTGCTTACATCGCTGGCCTTCAACACCATGATGTTCCTGCTGATGGTGCGCATCGATGACCCGCTGGTGCCACGGGCGATGTTTGGCATTCTGAATACGCTGCTGTTCTTTCCCAGCGGCGCAATCTATCCCATCCAGGCTTTCCCGCCGTGGTTGAAGGCGATCGCCAGGGTCGACCCTTTTACTTACGCCGTGGATGGTTTCAAGTGCTTATTGCTGAAAGAGACGACTCTGACGGCGGTCGGAGGTGACATGCTGTACCTGACGATCTTTGCCGCGGCCACGCTCGCGATTGCGATTCCGCTGTTCAAGCGCACGCTGTGAAGAATCGGGTAATCTGGCGATCGGGTGATCGGGTCATATAAAGATCACCCGATGATCCGATCATAGATCACCCGATTTCTTTTCTGGAACTTTTGACTTACCCGCCGCGTCCGTTATCCTAGAGAGCGATGACCCTACTGGACGCAAAAGAATACCATCCGGAAAAAGAGCGCAGGAACAAAGCTCGGATTGTTTCCGCAGTTGTTCTTGTTCTGGTGTTGATTGTCGTAGGCTGGTGGAACCGTTTCTGGCCGGAGGAACGAATCGCCGGCAAGTTTTTCTCTTCGTTGCAGAGGCAAGATTTCGAAGCGGCCTACGGGATCTACTACGCCGATCCCGGATGGAAACAGCATGCGCAGAGTCATGCGCAATATCCCTTCAACGAATTCTGGCAGGATTGGGGACCCGGCGGCCAATGGGGTGTGATCAAGAGCTATAAGATTTACGGCGCCAGCAATTGTCCGGGCGGTGGAACCGGAGTAGTTGTTGATGTGACCGTGAACGATCGCGCGCAGCACGCTCAGTTGTACGTGGATAAATCGGATAAGACAATCAGCACGCCGCCCTGCGATCTGGAATTCCGCTAGAGCCTAACTTGCGAACTGCTCCAGCGTTTTGGTAAGCGATGCCTCGTCGCCCACATTCGAGCAGGGCTTCGACCGGTCGATCTGCCGCATCAGGCCGCAAAGAACCTTACCCGGCCCGATTTCCACGAAGGTTTGCACGCCCTGCGCGATCAGCAGACGCATGCTCTGCTCCCACTTCACCGAGCCGGTTACCTGGGCGACCAGCGTGTCTCGCGCTCGCACTTCGTCACCAATCAAGGATGCCTCAACGTTGCAGACCACGGGATACACGGGTTTCTGCATCTTCAGCTTGTTCAAGTCTCCTTCAAGACGGTCCTGTGCGGGCTTCATCAGCGAACAGTGGAAGGGTGCGCTCACCGGCAGCAGCTTCGCGCGTTTCGCTCCCCGCTCGTCGGCCAGCTTCGCCCCGCGCTCTACCGCCCCCGTGTTGCCGGAGATCACAATCTGCTCCGGCGAATTAATGTTCGCGGGGGCACAGACCTCGTCTTGCGCCGCCTCCTGGCAAACCGCAACAACTTTTTCCAAGTCCATACCTAGGATTGCCGCCATTGCTCCCACGCCCACGGGAACCGCTTCCTGCATATACTTGCCGCGATTGCGCACGGTTCGCACAGCATCGGCAAAGCTGATCGTCCCCGACGCAACGTGCGCCGAATACTCACCCAGACTGTGGCCTGCTACAAAAGTTGGCTTGGGGATGCGGCCCTCAAGTACTCGGAGTGCCGCGATCGACACCGTGAGAATCGCGGGCTGAGTGATCTCGGTCAGACGCAGTTGGTCTTCTGGGCCTTCAAAACACAGTTGCGACAATTTGTAGCCCAGCACTTCGTCAGCTTCTTCAAACGTTTGCCGCGCGATGGGATATTTCCCGGCGAGTTCCTTGCCCATGCCAACGACCTGCGAGCCCTGGCCGGGGAAGATGAATGCGATCTTTGTCGTGGCGGCGCTGGCTGCGTCTCGTGATTCCGTCATGATTTTCGGAAAGCTAGTGAACCGGAGCGACTACGGCTTCCGCCACTGCAGGCCGAAGCGCAGCCAGTCCCTGCTCGATCGACTGATTGATGTGCCGCTCTGCGAACTCCGCTGCCACGCGCACTGCATTCTTGATGGCGTTCGCGTTGGATGAGCCGTGCGTGATAATACATACACCCTTCAACCCCAACAGGGGTGCGCCGCCGTATTCGGTGTGGTCGATGCGCTTCTTGAAGTGGGCGAATGCGCTGCGCGACAGCATAGCGCCGACCTGGCTGGTGATCGTCGCCCTCAGCGATTCCTTCAGCGCGGTGCGCACCAGATTGGCAACTCCTTCCGAAATCTTAAGCGCAACATTGCCCACGAAACCGTCCGCTACGACGACCTCGACGTGGCCATTAAACAGGTCGCGGCCTTCAACGTTGCCCACAAAATTCAAAGGCAGCCGCTTTAGGACCTGGAACGATTTGCGCGTCAACTCGTTGCCCTTGTTTTCCTCTTCGCCGATGGAGAGCAATCCCACGCGCGGCCGTTTGCCGGCGGAAAAACTAGAGCGGGGCATGGTGTGGCCAAACATCGACCGGAAATAAATCTCGCCCATGACCGCGAACTGTTCAAGATTGTGCGGCTTGCAATCCACGTTCGCGCCCACGTCGAGCAAAATCGCGGCGGTACCTGGAGCCGTGGGAAAAACCGCCGCCAAGGCAGGACGGTCCACGCCGTGCAACGCGCCTAGCACCATCTTGGCCGTAGCCATCGCGGCGCCAGTATTGCCGGCGGTGACAAAGCCCGCCGCTCGTCCTTCGCGAACCAGCCGCAGTCCTACTCGCATGGAGGAGTCGCGCTTGGCGCGCACCGCCTGCACGGCCTTATCCTGCATGGTGATGAATTCGCTGGCGTGGACGACTTCAATGGGCAGCCGCGATGCCGCCGGGTGACGCTCCAGTTCCGCTTTGACCGTGGCTTCCGGACCAATCAACAGCACACGCATGCCGTAGTTGCGCGCAGCATGAATCGCGCCTTCGATTTCGGGCTTGGGCGCCCGGTCCGAACCCATCGCATCCAGCGCGATCACGCTAGGCATGGTGACAGCGAGCTAGCTGGCTTCCTTTACTTCGAGAACCTCGCGGCCCTTGTAGTAGCCGCACTTGGCGCAAGCGCGATGCGGCATCTTCTTCTCGTGGCAGTTCGGACACTCGGAGAGAGAGTGGCTCTTCAGGGCATCGTGCGCCCGCCGGGTCGAAGTGCGCTTCTGCGAATGACGTCGTTTTGGATTTGGCATGGTCTAAGAATTCCTCTCACCGAGGCCCACCGGCCTCGCATGAATCAATTTGGTTGTCATCCTGAACAAGCGTTCTTTGCGCCGTGAAGGATCTGGGCGAGCCGCGCGAAGCATCGCGTTCTTTGCGATGCGTTAATCGCGCGTTTGGCTCGCTTCCTTATCATCTTAATGCGCCAGCTTGCTGCGGATTTCCTTTAGCGCGGCCCACCGCGGTTCTTCCCGCGTTACTGCGCACGCGCACTGGCCCTCGTTCAGATTCTGGCCGCATTGCGGACACAACCCCTTGCAATCTTCCCGGCACGTAAGCTTCAAGGGGACGGCCAGCAGGATCTGCTCGCGGACAACATCATCGAGCAGAAGCCCTTCGCCTTCATAATAGCTGATCTCGGCCTCCGCATCGGTCACCGAGATCTCGTCCCGTCCCGCGTCCGAGCCCTGAGGACGATATAACAGGTCGAACTCCCGCTTTACGTCCTGCGTGATCGGCTCCAGACACCGCGCACAGCTCGATTCCAGGCTGGTCGTGAGCCGGCCCTTCACGCGAATGTCTTGTATGATCTTGTGCTTGCCGTGATGCTCTTCGACCAGATCCGCCCGCCCGCTGCTTTTGATCGGAGAAATCTGGCGGTAATCCGATCCCAGGTCGATCACGCCTGGTTCGAACCTCTCCGCAAACTCCACGGGATGAAGTTCTAACTCTTTGATCTCGAAGAACATCGGAAACCTCCGCGCCCCGTCCAATCGCCGCCCTAGGCCCGCGGAAGCACGCCAAGAAGGCGCAAGTACCGCAAGGAGCAACTTAAAGGATAAAGGCGTGAGAAAGTAGTGTCAAGGCAGGAGGGAGAGAGGCAGTGTCTTAACTCCGTGTTGATGAAAGTTGGGGCCGAACAATCGGCCCTGCGGCCCCAACCTGCTAGGCGACCTATCGTGATTTTAGAGCTGCCAGTTCCCGCTCTAGTTTGCAGACTCTCTTGAGGAGATCGTCGGTAGCTGCATACTGAGCGCTGAATTTAGAGTCATGCTCTCGCAGCTTTGTGGCGATTTTCTCGGAAGAATCAAGCGGTTCTTCGTTCATCATGTGTGTGCCCTCCTTAAAAAGAAAAAAGGCTCAACGGGAATTGAGCCTTTTTCTAGTGATTTTTGGTTGCTTTTAGATACAGTTTCGCCGTGTCTATTTTACACCTGAGACGGCATAGTGAAAAAGAAAACTACCCAGCATTCCAAAGAGATTCTTCGTTCAACTTCGCCTCCGCCCTTGGAGTTGCGCGCTTTCAGTCATGCACGGCGGCTAGCTTCTTCCGTATCAGTCGCCGTAGCCACTCCTCTTCCAGAATGCGCGGATGAGAGGCTCTTGCAGTGGATTCGTCGCGTGGCATCAGTTTCCAGCAGTACGGCGGACCAGCGGTCTCGCGAACCTCTGGCTCAAGAGTCATCTCCCATTCCGTCTGAATGTAGCCAGTCCCCAACAGGAAGTCTAGCGGAGCACGACACTCGTCGCGCACCACTTTGAGCCTGATACGAAAGACCTGATCGTTCTGTTTGAGCGACACCATCAGTTCGTTGGATCGGATGTGCGATTCGGTTTTCTCGGTGTTCGGTTTGAGACCGAGCCGCGAGGCTTCTTCTTCGATGATCCGCAAAATCGCGTTCGTAGCTTCTTCTGTGGTTTGAAATTTCATCTAATTACCCAGATTGCGGCAGTTCTATGGCGAAAAGACAAGAGGCTCAAGGCGTATCGGCTAGCTCAAATAGAGCAACCTGTGTGTCGTCTGGGTACACAAAGATGAGAGCCGAGAGGCGTCGAGGAACGCCCGGAACATCGGCGGACGGGAAAGCGCGGTTGTCGGCATACTTAAACTTAATGACATCTCTTAGGCCGAAAGAAAGAGATGCGCTGTCCAGTCCCTTACCTTCCGTGATCTGCACTACTCCATCAACAGGCCGGGACGCAAATCCACGGACGGTTACCGATACATCACCGCGTCCCCAGAACACAGCTTGCACATTGGCAGATTCAGTAATCAGCTTTTGTAGGAGGTCGTTGGCGTCCTGTGCTGAAATGTCGGCGGCTGTCCCCGGGGAGGGCATGTTTCTTCTCCTTGTCAGACTATACGGAGTCCTTGAAGCGAAGTATTGGGCTGAGGCCCTCGGGTTGAAACACAGCAAATCATACGCGCACTTGGCTGGCATTCTGTACGGAGAGCAATTCTCCAATCGACCAAACGTGATCCGCCAAACCCGCTTCCATCGCGGGTGTAACTCGAAGGCTTGAACGCACGCGACACTTATTGTAGTAAGCAAAGCGCAACGCAACGGCAGCTTTCAAATGCGACAGCTTCTTGCTGAATGCATTCGTGAGTCGGGTAAACCGTCGCATCGCCATTCTCATGGTCAACTTCTGCCGCTTCACGGAAGATGCGCTGATGTATTCGGGATTGGGGTCGCCAGTTCTGACCTTCGGAAGGCATGGAGCCGATTTCCCCGCTACTTCTTCCCCGACAAGAATCCCAGCACTTTGCTGGCGAACTCGTCCGAGAATCCGAATCGAGCCTTGGCCCGCGAATAAAGGTCGACCGCCCTCTTATCCAGCCAGATCGCTGCCGATTTTCCCCACCCATCCTGCGGTCGCGCAAAATAATCGGTGGAATGTCCGGTCACCTTCTTATCGCGCTCGATGGTGTAGTAATACAAGGCCAGACTCTTGCGCGACTGTCCCTCGGGGCACGTCAAAGGATCGGGAAACCCGTGCAGCGACTTTTCATCGGTCGTGAAAATGAGCGCATAGTTCAGCAGCGGCGGATACTTCGCCCCGCATCGCGCCATCTTCCCATCCTTACGCTCCCACAATTCGATCGCGCCGCCCCATGCCTCCTGCCATCCTGGATTCAGATACAGGATCAGATTCACACGCCGGCGCCAGTGCGTATGGAAGTGGTGCATGGAAAAGTCCGTGTGCACGTTCAGATAACCGCCTGGTCCCGATTGGTGTAGCCCGCCGCCCTCCAACATAGGGTCCGCCATCAAGCCAGGGATGCCAGTCAATTCCGAAACCCAGGCCACAAACTCCGGCGAGTTCAGTTCGTCCGCAACCACCCCCAGCATGGCCGGAAAGAGCGCGCGCTTGGACATGCCCAGCTTGTTCTCATTGGCGTGCTTGTACTGCGTCCAGGCATCACTCGTAGCCTGGGGGAACTCCGTCGCCATGGCCAGCGCGGTCTCTGGATCAAGAAAATCCTGCAAGAGAATATGCGGACAGGGGTGGTTCTCGCGGTATTGCCTGAGTTGCGCAGGCGTCGGCAGTCCCCACCTTTCGTAGGGAAATAGCCGGACGGTGGCCCGGACAGCCGGCGCGGTAGACATGGGATCGAGGCTCCTTAGTGAGGAATTGTATCTGAATCACAATTTGCCCTGACGAAAATCTAGCGTGGGATGGGCTGAGTGGAGACGCGACGCTCGCGCTCCGACGAACTTGCCGGACCAAGATGATCACCGAGGCGCGAGCGCCGCCCCTCTCTGGCCGTGCGCGTTCCCGTAGAATGGCTGGGCGCATTCATTGCTGAATCCGAACGATGCTGGCTGCACGAGAGAAACAAAATGAGTGGTTCCACGGCCACGTTAATCTGGTGGCCGCCGCCGTCACGCTGCTCGGCTTCCTGGCGCGCCTTTGGATGGCCTCTGGAACATTCCTCAATCCCGATGAGGCTTTGCATTTCCGCCTGGCCAACCAGGTCTCGCTGGCTCTTGCCTACCAACAAAGCCTCACCGCGGCTCACCCTCCGCTGCTCATTTTTTTGCTCTATTTCTGGCGCGCTCTCGGCACCTCGGAACTCTGGCTGCGCCTTCCTTCTGTGCTTGCGGGCGCGGCTTTTTGCTGGATGTTCTACAAATGGCTAAGCCAAGCCGGGGGCAGCTTTGCCGGATTCATCGGACTTCTGTTCGTCTCATTCCTTCCGCCCGTCATCCTCATCGCCGCGGAAGTGCGGCAGTACGCTTTGCTGTTGGCCTTCCTCGCTAGCGCCCTGTATTTTCTGGACGAAGCATTCGCGAAAAACTCTGCCGGACGGATGGCAGCCTTTTCCCTGTGTCTGTACTTCGCGATGCTGTTTCACTACTCGGCGTTCTTGTTTGCCGCTGCGCTTGGCATTTATGCGCTGATTCGAATCTTCGCGCAACGTCCTCCCGCTCGATTGGTGGCTACCTGGGCAGCGGGCCAGCTCGGCGGACTGGCTCTCGCGTTTTTCTTCTATAAGACCCATCTTTCCAAGCTGGGCGTTGGCGACTCAAGACCGGCGCTGCAAGGCTGGATGAGCGAGTTCTATCTTCACCGCTCCTATTTCGATCGCGCTCATGACAACCCCCTGCTGTTCCTGGTGGGCCACACCTTCGGAGTTTTTCAATATTTCTTCGGGCAGCTTGCCATGGGCGATGCCCTCGGTGTCGTCTTCTTTGTGGCAGTCGTACTACTTTTGCGCGGGAAGGCCTTCCCGAACGATCGTGGTAATGATCAAAGTGACAATCGAACTTCTTCGTGGCAGCTAGGAGTATTTCTGCTCCTGCCGTTTGCGATTGCCGGCGGCGTCAGTCTGGCGCATGTTTATCCTTACGGCGGCACGCGGCACGTTGCATTCCTGATCATCCCGGCCGTGGCTGGAGTCAGTGTGGCGATGGCGTGTCTGGCGGCTGGTCGATGGGAACGCGGACTTGCGATTGCGGCTTTCGTCCTCGCGGTCTGCATTGCCTTTGGCAAAACGCGCCCGCCCCGAATGGACCGCGCCGATCAAAACCGCGCGAACATGGCTACTGCGATGGAATTTGTGCGGCAGAGGATCGATCCCTCCGAGATCATCTTCACCGATTACCAGACCGATCTTATTTTGGGCCACGATTTGTGCCAGCAGCGCCCCATTTCCTTCGAGGCCGCCCCACCCGGTTTCGAACAATTCTCCTGCGCCGGGCGCCGCGTGGTTTCCGCTGACTACAAAATGGCATGGATGTTTTGGGCGGACAATTTCCCCGAAGATTGGCGGCGCTTCGTGCAAGCCTACAATCTCAAGCCCGGAGACACGGTCTGGATTTTTCAATCAGGATGGGGAGTGAAACTCCCGGAAGACTTGCGCAAACACTACGCCGAATTTCACGACTTGCACTTCGACTCGTTCGGCGCCAACATCAAAATCTTTAAGATGACGGTAGGCCAGCCGATGCCCGTATCCGTTCAACAGTCAGGGCTCATTTCGCCGCCGTAATGATTAGCCCGAGCGCCCGCAGCGTGGTTTCATCCGGGACGCTGCGCCCATCTTTTTTCGTGACCACTCCGAAGTTGCCGGAATAATCCCACATCGCCCAGCCCATGCCGTGCCGCTCCAGCGCTGCGCGCACGTCGTGAATCCAGGCCGCACGGTCCCGCGGGTTCGAGTAATCGCGGAATACGCCGAACTCGTTGCACACCACCGGAACTCCTTGCTGCCGCGCCCATTCCGCAACTTGTGTAATCTCGGCGTCGATGCGCGTCGCATCCCAATGATCTTGCCCATAGCGAATCACCGCCAGACGATCCACTGCGTCCGGCACGCCCGCCGCTACCTTCGCCGCCGACTCCGGCGACGACGGATAAGGCAGTCCCTTCACCCAATGCCAGAAATACGCTCCCCACGTCGCGCCCTGGTGCGTGAAGATGTGTGGATCGTAAAAATGAAAGTTGTAAATCACGTTGGGGTCGCGCAGGGGCTCGATGAAAACCAGTTCATCATCGTCCGACCAACGCGCACCGGCTGCGATGATCGTATGTTGCGGCGCCCCTTCGCGAATCCCTGTCGCCAGCTTCGCCTGTACACCGTACCAGCGGTAACGATCGGAGAACTCAGGCTCGTTCAGAATTTCAAAGAAGATCCGCTCCGCATCCCAGGTCGAATAATGCCGCGCCAGCGCCCGCCAAAAGTCGGCGAACTCCTGCACAAAGCTGTCGTCTTTCGTGAGACGAGCCTTGAAGTCGCTCTCCGGATGCAGATCGATGACCACGGCCAATCCCCGATCCAGAATCATCTTCACAGCGGCATCGAGGTAGCCCAGATACTCCGCCGGAATTTCGTCGGGGCGGTGATTCTGCATCATGGGCTGTGGATTCACGCTCAACCGCACGTGATCGAATCCCATGGATTTGATCAGCGCAATGTCTTCCGCTGTCGTCCAGGTCTGGAAGTGTTCCTTCGTATACCCGCGCTGGTCATATACCTGCGCGAACCATCCGCTGGCGTTGATGCCACGCCGCAGGCGCACCACCCGCGATGCTGCAACGGAAGAAACCGGCGGCGCAGGAGAAGCTACAGCGGCCTGGGCCGAAAGGAAACTCGAATCTACGCCGGCGATAAACAGCAGCACGGCGACACACCGCACGATGCGAGGGAATTTCATGGTGAACGTAATCTCGAATAAACTTTCTAACTCAAAATCGGCAACGCCCGAATCCTCTTCCTGGTCGCCGCATAAATCGCGTTGCACAACGCGGGCGCCAGCGGCGGCACAGATGGTTCTCCAATTCCCGTCGGCGCCTCCGCACTGGGCACAGCATAGACCTCCACCACCGGAGCCTCTTCCATGCGCAGCGGCGCGTAGTCATCGAAATTTCCCTGCACTACGCGTCCTTTCTCGATCGTAATCCTGGCCCGCAGCGCATTCGACAACCCGTAGATCACTCCGCCCGGAATCTGCTGCTCCACAATGCTGGGATTCACCACCTGCCCGCAATCCACCGCCGCGACTACTCGATGAACTCGCGGCGTGTCATTCTCCATGCTGATCTCTACCACTTCCGCCATGTAGGAAGAAAAACATCCGAAGCACGCGATCCCGCGAAAGCGTCCCGCCGGCAAAAAATTCTTCCATCCCGCCTTGTCGGCCGCCAACTGCAGAACGCCGCGCATCCGCGCCGTGTGCCAGGTTGTCGTGAAGTATTGTATATCCTGATCTTTTGCCAGCATGTGCAGTCGATACTCCAGCGGATCTTTCCCCGCCGCTGCTGCCAGTTCATCGATAAAGCTTTCGCTGGCAAACCCCACCTGCAGAGCATAGACGGATCGCATCCAGCCCAGCGGCACCGCAGTTTCGGCGATCACACTTTCGATCAAGACATTTGGCGGCCCATACACGAACGCCGCCTCATCGGGAAGATCCGGGTCGACTCCGCCCGGCACAGGGAAACCCTTCTGCCCGCTGATCGACGGCGCAATAATCCGATGGGTAAATGCCACCGGCCAGCCCGCTCCATCCACCACCGCGCTCAGCTGATGCAGGCTCGCGGGACGGTAAGTCGAAAACCGCATGTCGTCCTCGCGCGTCCAGATCACTTTTACCGGACTATTGATCGCCTTCGATACCAGAGCTGCTTCCACCGCGTAGTCGTGCTCCAGCCGCCGCCCAAACCCTCCTCCCATCAGCGTCACGTTCACCTTCACCTGATCCGGATCCAGTCCCACGGCTTGCGCCACCGAATCCCGGCAATCCTGTGGAACCTGCGTCGGAGCCCATAACTCGCACGTTGTTCCTGAGTAATGCGCCGTGCAGTTGCCCGGCTCCATGGGCGCGTGCGCCATGAAGGGCAACTGATATTCCGCGGAAATCCGCCGCCCCGTGGCTTTCGCCACATCGCCGGCCGAATACAGACTCGCTCCCTTCTTCGACGCCGCCTGCTTCAGCGACTGCATTACCGCCGCGGTATTCAAATTCTTATTCGGACCATCATCCCAACTCACGTTCAGCAGGCGGCGCCCTTCCATCGCGCCCCAAACACTGTGGGCGACGACTGCCACGGCCGCGTCGCCGATCTTGCCTACGAAACTCACGCCAGCAATCTTCTTCGATTCCCTATCATCGAAACTCGCGACCTTCCCGCCAATCGTCGGACATCGCGACAACACGGCGTACTTCATCCCCGGCATATGGAAGTCGATGCCGAAAACCGCTTCGCCCTTCACCTTCCCTGGTGTGTCCACGCGCGGCAATCGCTGCCCTACGATCTTGTAATCCTTGCTTTGCTTCAGCGGCACGTCGGTTGGGATCGGCAACGTCGAAGCCCTCGCCGCGAGCTCGCCATAGGTGAGCCGCCGCTTGGATGCGCCATGCAATATGCCGCCCTCCTGCGCTGCACAGCTCGAACGCGGCACACCCCACGTCAGCGCGGCCGCAGAAATCAGCATTTCTCGCGCCGCCGCTCCCGCTTTCCGCATTGGATCCCAAGTCGTGCGCACGCTCGCGCTGCCGCCCGTGGTCTGGTCTCCGTAGAGCGTGCTTGCTCCCGCCTGCTCGATCTCAATCTGCTTCCAGTCCGCTTCCAGTTCTTCCGCCAGAATCATGGGCAATGCGGTGCGCACGCCCTGTCCCATCTCCGAGCGCGCCACCACAATCGTGATCTTATTGTCCGGCGTGATCCGCAAGTATGCGTTCGGCGAGAAGGCTTTCTTGCTCGCTCGTTCCCCGTGGGGCAGGTAAAATCCCACCACCAGGCCTGCTCCCGCGGCAACTCCAGCAGCAACGAACTCACGCCGACTCAGTGGGCTCATCGCGCACCTTCCGTGGCCACAGCGCCCGCTCCAGCCGCCCGGTGAATCGCCTTGCGAATCCGTTCATACGTCCCGCAGCGGCACAGGTTGCCGTTCATCGCCTGCGTGATCTGCTCGTCGTTCGGAGTCGGCGTCTTTGCCAGCAGCGCCGCCGCCGTCATAATCTGTCCCGTCTGGCAATAACCGCATTGTGGAACTTCTTCCGCAATCCATGCCTGCTGCAATGCATGCAGCCCGTTCGCGCCCAGACCCTCAATAGTGACGATGGTTTTTCCCGCGACCTGCGCAACCGGCGTGGAGCACGAGCGAATCGCCGACCCCTCCACGTGCACCGTGCAAGCCCCGCAGAGCCCAGCGCCACAGCCGAATTTCGTTCCCGTAAGCGCCAGCGTGTCTCGCAACACCCAGAGCAACGGAGTCTCCGGCGGGACGCTTACTTTTTTCTCGCTACCGTTAACCCGCAACGTAAAGTCAGCCATAGGTTTTCCCGAGCGTTAAATTGCAACCTGGACAATCATCCTACTCAACCAGCAAGAAAAGTGGAATGGGCGCACGCGGGATAACTCCGAGCTGAAGGGTTACGCGGCCGGTGCCGATGAGATGAGAATACAGATGCGCTCGACCTGCGAAGTTGGCAGGGGAGGGCCATCTCACCTGTTTAAGCGGGGGAAATCAGAATTGGAACCTCACGATCAGCCCGCATCCGGTCGCGTTCAAGGCATGATCGACGCGCGTCGCCGCCCCCGGTTCAAGATCGATGTCGAGATCAGCATTAATTCCCGGACGTGCGGCTTGCTGACCGGCCATACTGGGGACATCAGCGAATCCGGAATCGCAGCCATGCTGAGAATTGAGGTTCCCTTTTGGGTCAGGTCGTCGAGTTGAGCTTCACCCTTCCATTCGGCGCGGTGACGATCTATGAGATGGTCCGTCAAAGGAACGCTTTTCGCTACGGATTCCAGTTCCTTGACTCAACCGCCGCGTCTAAAGTGATCCAGGACACCTGTCGCCATTTTGCCGACTGAGATCTCGACCGGTGAGCTTTAGAATTTCAGATACCCTCGGACTAGCGCCCGGCCGCTCGACTCACTTCTTCCTGCAGGCGTTTGCCAATCTCCCTGGCGAATGCCTGAAACGCAGGAATCTCAAACAGCCGTGATCCAATTTCTTCCTGAGATAGATTCTGCGCATGCACCGCGCTAGTCCCATCCCGCAGCGCCGTGTGCAGCTTGGCTGCCGTCGCCGTGTCAAAGCTTTCCGAGACGATGACGCTGTTATCTTCCCAATGCTCCACAATCACTGGACCCTCTTCGGTCGTAATCTGCGCGATCGAGACCGGACAACTCGTTCCCGAGCAGGCCTGTACCGTCTGCAGGGTCGCGCTGCGATAGCGCTGCGAAACTGCGTCCGCATAGAAGTGGGCAAACCGTTCGGCCGCTTGCGGCGTCTTCCACCGCGAAACGTACAACAGCGCCAAGTCCGCCGTACTGGCCGAGACATCGGCCACCACTTTGTCCTTCCGCCGGTAGGTCACGTATGCTCCGCCCTGCCAACCTGACGAGAGGTCATCCGCGATCTTTCTTCCGCCATATTGTTTCAGCAGCGCCCGCACATCCAGTTCACCAATGCCACCTGAATCGTAGACGTCATACTGATCGCTCAGCACCTCCCGCATGTCCGGGATGCGCACCGGGGGCAGCTTTTCGCCATGAATATAAGTCTCCGGCTGCAGCACCTCGTGTGTGTTCCGCGGCGGACGTGCGAACGCCCCCGCAAACGCCATCTTCTTTCCGCCCTGATGCAATAACTCCCCTTCAAAAATCAAGCCTCCCTGATAGGCAAACGTCCCAGCCTCACGCAGGATCATCGGTGCATCGTGCATGAGTTGAGAATCAATCGCCCCCTTCACCGCCGGTTCTTCCATCTGGTAGATCAGCCCAGGCGTGTCCTCCAGGCTGCGCCCCACGGGCTTGAGCAGGTAATCGACGTACACCACCATGGCCTGGCCTTCCACCACGGCCTTGCGTGCCAGGGCACTGTCATCAGTGGGGACCTTCGCATCGCTCTCCGCCGCCTTGGTTCCGGCTTTCATCCACTTCGCCAGGTCGTAGTTCTGGTCCTGCAGAGCGTGCGTCAGTTCATGCGCCAGAATCGGTTCCTGGCGGTCAGGAGGCACCCAGTTCAGCATCGAGATCGTTTTCGTCTCGTCGTCGTAATAAGCCGCAATTTCCTGGCCCGTGGACTTCACCAGAAATTCCTTCAGATTGAAATCCCGCGGGATGAAGCCGAGCTTCTTCATGCTCAGCTCTTCCTGCGCAAATCTTTTCGTGAATTCTTCTTTCGCCAATTGCCCGGTTGCATATTTTTCTACATCGGCCTTGCTCACAAGTCTTCGCTTTACCGCCGCGTGCTTTGGCATGCCGGTGTCCTCCGCGGCGAAAGCGAAGATCCTGTCCACGGACTCGAACAGCTTCTTTGTGTCCGCGTCCGTCATCTTGACTTCGTTGGTGGTGTCCTTGCGGAGCTTGCGAGCCGTGTCGCCCAGACTCTGCCCCGAATCCGCATCCTGGCCGCAAGCCGGGATTGCAAAGCATGTCAGAAAGCAAGCCGCGAAGAATCCGCATTGCCGCCGAAAGATCTTCATTAGCCCTCACTTAAGGACGAGGATGCACTCTCCTCGATTCTGATTGAGCGAGGGCCGCAACTCACGGCAAAAGTAGGGGATTGGCCTTACGAAGGTAAGCGAAAGAGGGTTACGTGATTGCTAGCGGACAGCTCTGCGCCGAGGGGTTTACTTCAGTTCCGCCAGCTTCTGTGTCGCCAGTTGTCCGGCATCGGTACTGGGATTGTCTTTCTTGATTTGCTCGTAGAGGCGCTTGGCATCCAGCGGCTGGTTGCTGGCCTGGTACAGTTCCGCCAGTTGCAACTGGGCGGTCACTTTGCTCACTGAGGCCGTGGGCTTGCTGATGAGCTCCCGGTAGAGCGAAATGGCATCCTTGGTGCGGCTGGTGTTGCCGTACAGGCTCGCCAGCGCCAGCTTGGCCACCGATGCCAGCTCTTTGTTGCCGGTTGAAACTACCGCCTGGAAGTCTTTTTCCGCGTTGGCATTGTCGCCGGCGGTTGCTGACGTCACGCCCAAAAAGTAGCGTGACATGTCAGCCGTGCGCGTGTGGGGATATTTGTCCAGGATACCTTGGAACTGTTTTCCGGCGGTTTCAGCGCGTTCTTTGGCGGAGGCATAACTGGGCGTATCCGGCTGCGCCGGCACCCCGGCGGGACGAATCGGGGCCTCCAGGGTCCGGACCGCCTGCGACAAGTCAAAGCTTGCCTTCTCATCCTGCGCGCTCAGGTAATACCATCCCCCTACGACGGCGGCCACGACCACCGCTACGGCGAGGACGGCGATGGCTAGAGTGTTTCTGTGCTCCACACTCCAGTGAGCGGTCTTTTCGGCAGCTCCAATGGTGACCCGGCTGAATGCGTCCTGTTTCAGTTGATGGCGTGTCTCTGCGCGCACGACTACCTTCCAATCTCAGTCTCGTGAGTCTATGTCGATGACTCTCTGTTGGTGGGGCAAACCACTAGTCTATCAGCCGGAAAACGGCACCGTCAAAGCCGCATGAGCCTAGCGCGGAGCTTCTTCCAGCAAGCCCTGCTCGAGTTTCTCCTGGCACTCGATGCAGTGCCGCGTCCAGGGCACAGCTTCCAGGCGCTTAGCGTTGATCTCTTTGCCGCAGTGGATGCACTCGCCGAAGCTGCCTTCGCGGATGCGCGCCAGCGCTCTCTCCACCATTTGCAGGAGTAGCCGCTCGTTGTTGCTCTGGCTGAACAGGAACTCCTTGGTGTAGGAACTGGCGGCGCGGTCGGCGATGTCCTGGGCGGTGTCTTCGTCGGCCGAGCGGCCGTCGGCTTGGGTGCGGGAGACCGTGCGGCGCAAATCCTGCTGCCGCGTCTCAAGCCGCTTCTTGAATGCTTCTAACTTCTTCTTATCCATAGTCTCACTTCTGAAATTCAGCGACGGCTCCCCGGAGCCGTCCCGATGATAAGGGCCAAACGAAAATGATAAGCGCGGCAAATGAGATGCGTCAACCATGGGCTGCGGTGCTAATTCTTGTGCGAGGTTGTTGGATGGCTGTCGTCGTGTCGTGGCGGGTTACGACCGAGCGGCCGAGCCGGCTGCGACGAATCAGAGAAAAGCGATACACAAAACCGGCCTTCAGAATGCCCTGCAAGGATGACACATTGGTCGCGCCGCTGAAAATCCAGCACGGTCTTCCTTCGCGCTGCAGCTTCGCCGCCGCCAGGCGAATGGCAGTCGCGTAGTAGCCACGCCCGCGAAGCGCGGCGGGCGTCCAACAGTCGAAGATCATGGCGGCGCCAGAAGAAGACGGCTCGATGCTGTGGTCGATCTCCGCCAAGCGAAAGCCGTCATAGTTGTCGATCCACAAAAAATGGATCGGCCGACCCTCTTCGTCCTGGAGTAGAAAACCTGAGGGCCCGTGGTTCTTCATGCGTCTGGCGCAACGCATCAGGTAGCGAAGCGTGGCCGCGTCGCCAGCGTTGCTGATCGACGCCTCCACCAGATGCTCCCAGGCTAGCGGCAGTAGCTGAAACGGCGGATCTTCCGCCGACTGAACTTCAGCACTTTCAAACAGCAGCACCTCGTCTTGCGAGGCAACGGACCTTACGGCCCTACGAATTGTGTATTGAGCCGTCGCCACAGCACCCATCTCCCGGATGCGGCCTGCCACCGCCTGGTAACTCGCTCTTGCTCCGCGAAGTTTGTTCCCGAACTGCGGAAAGCGTGCTGCCGTGCTGCTCAGCATCTGGCGCCCAACACTGGCAGCGTGCCTTCGCAAGCCGCGAGACAGGTGAACATAGCGCGTCTGCCGGCTGTTGTTGGCAAATCGCTCCTTGTAAGCCTCATCTCCCAGGCCAAGGTCCAGCCATTGCAGCGATGCGTCTCTGGCGCCTTCTTCCACCAAAAGACGAAGCAGACACGCTCCCGGCGATACGTGCGCGTACTCCATCTGGAAGGTTGGCAAATACCAGAACCAGCTGCCTCCAAATCGGAAGCCGTAGTTCCAGGCAACGGGATGCCCGTCGATCTCCAACTGGCTGATTTTCAGCCATCCGGATTGAGAAAGCAGATCGCTGAGTTGGCGCAGAAACGTACGACGCTCGGGGCCGACCAGCGGGCTAACCCTGTCGCTGGCGAGAAAACGTGAAATCTGGGCCGAGACGATCGACTCCAGGCTCACCCCGATCTGCTCCGGTTCGGTGAGATGGATTACCTTCACTGCACCGAGCGTCGTGAGCCTCTTCAGCGCGCGTTTCTCGCGGCCTTTGCCGGCCAGCGTTCGAAGAATCGTTTCGCGTTGCTCTTCGCCGCCCAGTTGGACTACGCCTACGTTATAGGAGGGCCGCGACGTGACATAAAATCTGTGCGATCCCGCTACGCCGGGAAGCTCCTCCAGTGTGGCTGAATTCGAGGGAACATTGGCCAGAACCAGGTCACTGAGACCGAACTTCTTGATCTCTTCCAGAAGCGCAAGGATCACCGCTTTGCGATTCGCCGGCGCGCTCACGATGTCGCAGTAATCCGCCGTGCTGGAGGTCAGGAAGAAAGCCGCCCGAGGCGACTTGGGATCGACGGCCAGCGCCGCCACTCCAGCGAGCCGTTCGAAATCGTAGACGAGAAAAAGCAGGGGAGATAAATGCTTCTGGAAGCCGCGGCTGGCGGCCAATGCCCACTGGTAGGTGAAAAACACCTCCGGATTCTCCATGGTCAGCACCAGGCTGTTCCAAGCCTCGCTGAGATCGGGATCTTCCGGGATTTCTCTTAAGACGGTTACGCGCACAGGTTTCTATACACAGACTTTCATGAAGGAGACTACAGATTCGTGTAAGGATGCCGCATTCTGGCCAGAGGCGCAAGGGACCACAGACTCTAGCCCGCAACCGCGCGCTGCAGGCGGTTGTGCACGCCACTCAGGTGGGCTGTGAACTCGGGCAGAGTCATATCCAACGTCACGTGAGTTCGCAAGAGAGCGAAGGGATTCGACTGCTCCCCCCTCCAGTGTTCAACATTGAGGAATGCACATGAAAACCCGGCCGCTCGAGCCAGCCGAAACTCTCGCTCTCCCATGGTGGCAGGATTGCCGAATGGATAAGCGAACGCCCACACCGGCTTTCCCAAAACCCTCTCCAGTTCGGTTTTGCTTCCTTGAATCTCCCAGCGTGCTTCCTCGTCGCTGCACAGAGACAAGACGGGATGGGTCAGCGTATGTGCTCCGACGCTCATTCCTGCCTCAGCCAACCGCTTCAGCTCGGCAATGTTCAAGAGCCGCCATCGCCTCGCGGAGCGAGACTCATAACGAAAACCCTGCGGCAGGCCGCAATGATTGCGGACGCGGCGCATCCAATCGGCTCGTGTTCCCGCGTCCAGCTGCGAGGCGCTGCGCAGTGTTCTCCACCACTGGGCTTGAAGGCTCTCTGCGAGTGCGGAGTCCGCGCCCGCTTCCGTGAGCAGATGCAAGTCTGACCCACTGAGCGGCTTAATGCGCATCAGGTGATAAAGCTCCTCGTACCAGAGCATCCCCGGGTCATCGCCGCACGAGGCTGCAGTCACAAAGAAAAGGCACGCGACGCTCTCGCTTCGCAGCACCGGAAGCATGTCGGTCAGGTTGTTCACCAGGCCGTCGTCGCAGGTCAACAGAATCGCGCGCGCCGGAAGCCGCTTGCCTTGCTCAATCCAGGCTCGAAAGTCCTCTGGGTGAATAACATGATAGTGAGCCTTCAGGAATTGCAGCTGCTGGCGAAAGGCCTCTGGTTGTACCAGGTTCCCATCGAGAAACGTGTCATCGGCCGAATAGTCATCAGGAACAACGCCGTGATAGTTCACCACGGCATAGCCGCCCGGTGGTGGAACGCGAGCCAGCCATCCGCTGTGATGCAAAGCCGGATAGATCGCGCGCTTGAGGAGTGGACTAACGAGACGCATTTCGTTGGAGAGCCGGACTCATTGTAACAACCTATGGATTAAATGCCCTGCTAGAGGCTCCCTCGCATCAAATGCTTTCACTGTCGAGGCAGCGGCTCCTTCATGTTGGTCAGCGCATAGGCCATGACCGCCATGGCCGCGGCGTTTTCGCGGAGTTCGGAGGGGATAACTTTATCGAGGGTGTCGGCAGCGGTGTGATGATAGTTGAAATAGGTGCGGTCGTCCTGCATCACGCCGAAAGCGGGCACTCCGGCATTCGACATGGCTTCGATGTCGGCGCCGGGAGGATAAGTGCTGGGCTGGAGGACAGTTGCGCCGATACTCTGCAGAACGGACTGCGCCGGGTGCAGGGCTTCGCTGGCGGCGGGTGTGATCCTGACGCCGAAACCGAGAGGATGCGCTGCGCCACTGTCGCTCTCGATGGCAGCGACGTAGTGCGGGAAATCAGTCGAGTACTCGGCAGTATAGGCTCTGCTGCCGGAGCCTCCGGTTTCTTCGTCCATCCAGGCGATGACGCGCAGGGTGCGGGCCGGGCGCAAGTGCAACCGCTGCAGGATCTCGGCAGTCTCCATGGCGATCACCACGCCAGCTCCGTCGTCGATGGCGCCCGTGCCGAGATCCCAGGAATCGAGATGTCCGGAGACGACTACGATCTGTTCGGGGTGCTCGGAGCCCTTGAGGTCGGCGATGACGTTGTAGCTGGTTTCGTCGGGGAGTTTTTGGGGTGTCAAAGTAAGCCGCATGCGAACTTTGCCTTGCGCCGCCAGATGCACGATCAGGTCCGCGTCTTCCGCAGTAACGGCCCCTGCGGGGATTCCGGCGGGAAAGCTAAATCCGGTATGCGGCAGCCGGTAATCGGCGTTGCCGACCGAGCGCACCAGGGCGGCCACCGCTCCGAGATCGGCGGCGGCTTTGGCTCCGGCTCCGCGGTAACGGACCGCGTCTCCATAGGAAGCGAATGCCATTCCGGCGGCGGCTTTCTGCTTGTCGAAGAGTTCGTTGAAGAGGACGATCTTGCCCGCGACTTTGTCGTGGCCGAGGGCTTGCAGCTCCTCGAAAGTGTCGACGGTGACTACGTCGGCGGTGAGGCCCTCGGCCGGAGTGGAAGAACTTCCACCGAGAGCCGTGAGAATAATTTTCTGGGTGGTGCCGGAAACCATTCCGGGATATTCAACCAGAGCGGCGGTCTCGGCTCCGCGAACCCAGTGCGGCACGGTCACAGGTTCGAGGCGAACTTCGAGCCCCAGCTTGCGAAGTTCGCCCTCGACGTATTCGGCGGCGGCATTCGCTTGCGGCGAGCCGGTGGGGCGCGCTCCAATATTCTCGGTAAGATGAGCCAGTTGGCGGTAAGCGTAATCGTCATTCAGCGCCGTCGCTTTGATGGCCGAGAGCTGCTGCAGAAGGAGCGGAGGGAAGTTCAGCTTCTCGGCAGCGGAAGTTTGCGGGGCAGACGCCCACGGATTGGCGGGCGGCGTCTGGGGCGGGGTCTGAGCGCTGGCGGCTACGGCCAAGATCAGCAGAATCGCCGTGAATGTTGCGATGGACATGGACAAAGTTGCGAGGCAGAAACGAAAGGCCGTTGTCATAGATTCAGGCAGTGTATCTGAGAGTAGCCAATGATAAAAGCGGCAGAGTAGCTGAGCCCAGACTAACCGAGGAAATATGATCGCGAGCCGCATCGAGTGCGGTTTGTGCTAGCGTGGGACATGGACAAAAAAGAGATCAACTCTCCCAAGTTGACGCTGAACTTCCTCGTCTGGATTGGTGGGGTATTCATGCTGCTGCTCTTCGCACTCCTGGCGCACTTTGTGTGGAGGCTCTTCTAGAGCTTTGCCGGGGCGGAAAAGCAGGGCTTGCACGAGGCGAGATGAAGATAAAATAAGGGGGCGCAGGATGTGCCCCGCGATCTGTGCAAGAAACTGCGAATTTCGCCGCCGGGGGAACAATCCCTTCTACCTTGGGCCGAGCCGACAAGGCTTGAACGGCGGTGCCTCCGGTGCTAGCCTTTACCGCTGGCTAAAGTTTGTTCGCGGAGGTTCTGTGGTATCTTTCGGGGCGGTAGTGAGTAGCGTCGCCATTCTGGCCGTGTGTGCAATCTCGGCCGCACCGCTGGCGCAGGCGCAGTTCGAAACGCGGGCCAACTTCTCCGTCAACGCGCCCGCCTTCTCACTAGTGGTCGGTGATTTCAACCGGGACGGTACTCTAGATATGGCGGAAGTGAACCTTTCGGCCGACCTAGAGGTCATGCTAGGCAATGGCGACGGTACGTTCCGGCTCGGCACTACCTACGCTCTACCGGCGAATGCATTCTATGCCGCCACCGCCAGTCTCCGAAATAACGGCATACTCGATCTCGTGGTGGGCGCCGTCAATGCCGACGACGTATACGTCCTGCTGGGCAATGGCGACGGGACTTTTCAGTCCCCTGCCCCGTACCCCACCACGGCTGCGCCCGCCGTCATTCTCCTGGGAGATTTTACCGGGGACGGGAAGATCGACGTTCTGGCCGCTGAGGAACACAACACGCAAGGGGGGTTCTGCGGCTGCGTCGAGGTACTTCCCGGCAAAGGCGACGGAACCTTCGGACCGCCGATCACCACCACGGTACCTTACGGCATCACTGGATATTCCATCGCCTCCGGCGATTTTAATAACGATGGGAAGCTCGACGTGGCGGTTGGCGGCGGTCTCAGCTCTACGAACCAAATCGACATTTTGCTGGGCAATGGTAACGGAACTTTTACGTCTGATGGTTTTTATTCGGTCGGCGGGCCGATCGGGAACATCGCTACGGGGTACTTCACTGGCAACAAGAAAAAGATCGATCTGGCCGTCACCAACGAGCTCGCGCTGGGAGTCTTGCTGGGCAATGGTAATGGCACTTTTCAATCGGCCGCGTACTATGACACGTATTTTCCCACTTGGGTGATTGCGGAGGACTTTAGCGGCGATGGCAAGACCGATCTAGCCGCATCCAACGGAGGCATTCCGCCAACCGATCCTCCAGGCGTGAGCGTGTTCAACGGCAATGGCAGCGGCACATTTCAGGCGGGCGTCTTCTACCCCGTAGGGAGCGAGGAGGGAGGCGATTTTGTTGCCGCTGGAGATTTCAACGGAGACGGCAAGCCGGACCTCGTGGTGGTGAACGAGGTGAATGGCATTATTACGACCCTGCTGAACACCGGAGTGGTCAGCTTCTCGCCTACAACGCCTGTGAATTTCAAAAAGCAAGCTGTCGGCACGACCAGCGCGCCGCAGACCGTCACCCTCACCAACACCGGCACGACCGAGCTGAAAATTCAATCAATGAAAGCCAGCGCCGCCTTCGCCATGACCTCGACCTGCGGAACAAGAGTTGCGCCGGGAGCGAACTGCACGATCAGCGCAACGTTCTCCCCGACGAAGCAAGGAGCGAAGCAAGGTACGATCAGCATCGTCGACAACGCATCGTCGAAGCCGCAGGTGATCGAACTCCTCGGCACCGGCGACTAGAGCGCGACAGAAGTAATCGAATCTTCCTTATAGCAACCCAAGCAAAAATTGTGGCCCCATTGCTGGGGCCACGTTTTCAAAGAGGCGAGTTGGCGGGTAACGTCAGGAAAGGCGATGCAAGTTGCCGCTCCGCCAGCCGGAACGGCAGTTTGGGAAACGTTTTGAAGAGAAGAGAGTGAAGGTCATTGCTTTGAGTTTGCGGCCTCTTTAGTACCCTGGAACCAAGCATTTGCCGAGCCAAAGGCGAGACGTTGCACCGGCCAGCCCTTACTTGTGTATGTTGTTGACTGATCGTGGTTTAGGTAAGAGAACGAGACAACACAGCCCGCTGGCTGGATTAGGTGGACTCAGTCAAGTGCAGAAGGATGCACATTGAATGCACGGCGATGGCTCTGAGCGGAGCCAATCCGAGCCGCCGAGTTCAATCGGCGGCTCGCAGAGGGCTGAACTAGCTGTTTCCGGCCACTGTGCGCAGCTTTCCGGGCAGGAAGTGGTAGGGAGGCCAGGGTCCGCTGATGGCCACCTGGCAGTTTTTCAACTGCTTGGTGGCTGTGCTATAGCGGTTCTGGTATTTCTCAACCGACTTGGAATCGATGAGATGGGCGATGTCGATGAGCATGCCCTGAGGAGCGACCTTCTTGCAACTCACTTCTTCTTCCAGCGGGTTAAACAGCTTGTGCACCTGCACCGAGAGGGCACGAGCCTTGGTTTGCCGCTCGCGTTCGCGAGATGCCTTGACGCGCAGCTTGGAGAGATAGTCGCCGCCGACGGTGTCGGGCAGGATGACATCGATCATGGCTTCGCGCAACGAACCGTCGGTGACGGTCAACTTGATGTGCATCTCGGACTTACCGCGAAGACGGGCGACGCTTAGACCGAAAGCGCGACGGTTGACCCGGACAGCCTGGCGCAGTGCGTCGTCGCTTTCGAAGATGGTTCCGAAACGGAACGGCAATACGGTGGAGTTACGGAAGCAGCCGCTGACCACGCGGGCATGCTCGATGACCGATTTCTGATCAAGTTGCGCAGAGTTGGGATCGTATTCGCTCACAATCACAGCAAACTCGCCGCTGGGATAGCTGAGCACTGGGGCTCCGTTCACGCCTTGGACGTTTTCAATTACAAAAGGGCGTCGCGAACGGGTGCCATTTGGGAGGGTTTGGTGCTCGGTAAGGCAGTATGCGTACCACGCCATATTGAACTCTCCGAACCGGGACGGAGGCGGACCAACCACCTCTTATGTTTTTGCACAGGGCCGAAACTGCACGTCTGGAAGTTTACTTAGCGGTACAGGGTTCCGAACTGGGAAGCTTACTTTCGTAACCCCGTAACGCATATTACTTCGGATCGAATCTAAAATGCAACTTTTTCGTTGCAGGGGGCATCTCCGGGGCTTTTCGCGGGGTAACGGCGACGAAAAGCCGTTCCGTCGACCGCAAGGTCAGCGATTGGAATTTGCCGAGGGCGATCATCATGGTATAGTATTTATACCTTTACTATACTATAGTTCAGGCTTCGGGAGCCTATGAGGTTCGAGTATGACCCCGACAAGAGCGTCGAGAACAAGCGGAAGCACGGCATCGATTTTGAGGAGGCTCAAGCGCTTTGGGAAGACCCTGCGCTGGTAGAGACTCCAGCGCGTACCAGCGACGAACCCAGATGGTTGCTAATAGGCAAGATCGACCAAAAGCACTGGTCTGCGGTAGTTACCCGGCGGGGCGAAAACATCCGTCTGATCTCCGTGAGGCGGTCGCGGGAGGAAGAGTTAAAAATTTATGAAAGCGAAGACATTTGATCGCAAGTTTGATGCCGGCGAGGAAGTCATAGAGCAACTCGATCTGGGCCAGGCGCGGCGTGTCGGTACCGGTCCGAAGCGAGTGAACGTTGATTTCCCCGCTTGGATGGTGGATTCCCTGGATCGGGAAGCGCGCCGGATAGGCGTAACGCGCCAGTCGCTCATCAAGCTATGGCTCGCCGACAGGTTGGCCCAACCAGCTTCCGCCGGAAAGCGTTAAGGGGGATTTAGTGCGTTTGTGCCCCTCTTGAAAGCAGCGCCTCAGGGGATACTTGGAAAGGCTGCGCCAAGCCCAAGAGCCGTGCAGTTTCTGGTTCCAGCCCTACGGACCAAAAACAAACACCGTACCGCCCTGAGCACTGGAACTTCCGCCCGTTACCACCGTTTGACCATCAACGCCCACGGACGCGCCGAGGGCCGCGCCAGGCTGCGGCGTCAATTTGGCGCTAAATTTCGACGTCGTTCTCCAGCCGCTGGCGGGTTTCTTGTAAACATAAACTGCATTTGTCTGCAGCCCTACGACTGCGGCGATGTCGTCCACTATCGATACGTAGCTCCCGAAGAAATTGTTTGATGTCCCATCCGAAGCAGTCAGCCTCGCGGTCTGCGTCATGTCGGTCCAGCCACTCGCCGGCTCTACGTAGATATACGCCGCGCCTTGATCTTGGTGTCCGTTCACGTAAGCAGAGAGATCTCCAGCCAAAATGGTGCTGTCGCTAATCGCCACGGACCACCCTAGCTGGCGCGAAGACGTTCCAGTCAGTTTGGCTGTTTGCGTCATGTTCGCCCATCCACCTGCAGGTTGTACGAACACATATGCCGCCCCTTGAGCGCGATTGCCGATGACAGCGTCGGGTGCTCCGGCAACGACCGTATTGCCGCTGAGAGCAATGAACTGGCCGAAATATACGCCGGGATTGTCCGAAGCGGTTAGTTTGGCTGTCTCCGTCATATCGGCCCAGCCGCCTGCTGGCTCAACAAAAACATACGCGGCGCCCTGAGAGAAATCTACACCGAGCGACCCCGCCGCAATTGTGTTACCGCTAATGGCCACGGAGTGAGCAAAGTTAAAGCCAGGAGTGCCATCCGACGCAGTTAATTCGGCGGTTTGAGTCATGTCTACCCATCCCGTGGGCGGCTTCACGAAGACATAGGCCGCACCCTCGTCTTGATTTGAGCCCACGCCGTTTTGATAAGCGCCAGCAACTATCGTATCCCCGCTTATTGCAACGGAAAGACCAAGAAAAGCAAACGCCGTCCCGTTCGACGCCGTTAACTTGGCCGTCTGCGTCATATTCCCCCAACCGGGGGCAGGTTTCACGAAGACATAAGCTGCACCCTGCACTTGATTTGCGCCGATCATGGCCTGCGGGTCTCCGGCAACCACAGTGTTGCCGCTGATAGCGACAGAAAAGCCCAAGTCGTCAATCGCACCTGCGTCCGAGGCCGTCAGTTCGGCCAACTGAATGAACGGGTCGACAACTACGGGATACCGTGCCCCCGCGTCAGCCACCCTCAGAAGCAGCAACTGCCCTCGTAACTCTAGCCACGCCTGCAGGCTCCCACCATTTGAGTCCTGAGCAGCGAGACCCGCATATCGCAGACTTTCTCGGTTGCGGCTATTCAGGCGGACACTGGTGCGTGTCGCGTCGATTACAGCGCTCAAGTCTCCTGAAAGTGCTAGAGCGATGGTCAGAGGCTGACCGTTACCTTTATCCGGCGATTTAGCAATCGTAAATCCCTGCTCAAGTCCTACCGGACCATTTATGTACCATTCGGTGAGTTCTCCCCGACGGTATTCCACTCGATTTGAACTCGCCTGGGGAGCAACAGTGCGCGCCGGCTTGATATCTTCACCGTATCCGTAGCCGCGCAAGGTCGTCGCCCAGTGCTGGGCTCCGCGGCTCACACTTACTCCTTCGGTAGTAAATCGAGTCGTCAGCGCTCCGTGAGAGCTCGCTGCCTCGAAGCCGTTGTTCGTTGGTCGTATTCGGTACTCAGCCTTGTCGCGTCCTATAGCGGCGGAGATACTCGACTGCGCCGCGGCAGGCAGGCTCGACAGTTGTGCTGGAACGGCGAGGTCCGAAGCCACCACACACAACGACGACATGCAGAACGATACGGCGACGAGAGATAAGGAAATAAGTCTCAAGGAAAACCTCCGATGGACGGCGAGTGCAAGCTAATGTCTCGGTCCGGCAAAGACGCTGCGGGGGAGTGCAGAGGCCAGCGGAGCGATTCTCATTGAAGCACCGTAGAATAGTCAATCTGAAGGATTTTGCGCCTCCCACGACCGCCTTCGGCACGGCCTTAGCTGAGGCTGCGCTACTATTCCACAGGGCAATGTGACATCTGCCCTTGTACCCGCCTGCCGATCCGTTCATCATTGCCCCGGCACAGGCGGTACATTTGGTCCGCACTATCGAGAGAGGTGGCAGCCAGAAATCGCGCCACAACTCCTTTGTTTCACGTATTTTGGCCTTTAAGTTCTTTAGATCACGTATTTTGCGGGGAATTTCCTGCTAACTCGATGATTTCAATCGCGGAGAGAGGTAGGGGGAGATACCCCATTTTTCTAACTCGGTCCGTCGTTCGCCAGGGACAGCCGCAGGATTGAGCCGGGAGCGGAGAAATCTATTTTCTCTTCGCCACTGCTGCCGCCGCGGCCCGCGCCGCCCGCTCCTGCAGCGCCAACATCACGACCTGGAGCATGTCGTCCTGGGGGGCGGGCTTGCCGGTCCAGATTTCGAACTGGCGGGCGGCCTGGTGGACGAACATTTCGATGCCGGGAATGATCTGCGCACCGCGCTGTTTCGCCAGTTTCAGGAGTTGGGTTTCGCCGGGGTCATAGATCATGTCGAAAACGTAGCGGGCGTTGATTTCCTTTTCCTGCAGCGGAGTCTCGCGCGTGTTGCCCATGCCGACCGGCGTGGCGTTGACGATCACGTCGAAGGCGTACTTCTTGAGGTCGGCGCGCTTTACCGAGCGCGCATGGGCGCGGCGGGCAAGCTTCTGCGCCGGGGCGAGGCTGCGGTTCAGGATAAAGACCTCTGCTCCGCGTTCCTTGAGGCCGAAGACTGCCGCGCGGGCCGCGCCCCCCGCGCCCAGCACGAGGATCTTCGCATCCTGCAAGGTGCTCAGGCGGCGTTCGAGCGGGCGCACCACTCCGGAAGTATCGGTGTTGAAGCCGTAGAGTTTGCCGTCCTGGGCGCGAACCACGGTGTTGCATGCGCCGATCTTCGTGGTGTGAGAATCGGTGTTGTCGAGGTATGGAAGGATGGCTTCCTTGTACGGCATGGTCACGCTGAGGCCGTGGATGGGAATCTCACGCACGCAGTGCAGCAGATCCTTGAGCGTCTTGGCATGCAATGCCAGATAGACGGCGTTGACGTTCTCGCGGCGGAAGGCCGCATTCATAATGGCGGGCGAAAGCGAGTGCGCGACCGGGTCTCCGGCAACTCCGTAGACGCGCGTGGCGGCATCGACCTGTTCGATGCGGTAGACGCTGCGCAGCTCTTGCGCGGTGGCCTGGCCGGGCGCGGTTTCTTCCCCCGCGCCGACGGCGGCGAAGGTGAACACGCTGCCGGCCCGCACTCCGAGCACGCGGCTGATCAGGCCTTGTTCACCCATGCACACGCCGACCAGCGACTGGTTGTCGGCTTCACGCCCCAGAAACTGGATCATCGAAACGTTGTCGAAGAGAGTCTGAGCCGTGCTTACGACTTTGTAAAAGTCGGCGCCAAAAGCGCGCATCTTCTCCAGAGTTTCATCGAGCTTCTTGGTGCCGCGGAAGTCGTGAAACGAAAGAATTAAAGCCGAGCGGTCGCGCAGTTTCTGCAATTGCGCGGGCTTGCATTTCAGCGCCGTCTGGAGTTCGACGTCAACCAACTGGCAGCCGGCCGACGAGGCCTTCGAGAGAATGTCGAGTTGCGAAACGACGGAACCGCGAAACTTGCCTCCGCTCGTGACCCGCCGGCAAGTGGCGATCACGACGGTGCCGGGGTGGTTTTCGAGGAAATGTTTGACCTTGGGAAGCGCCAAAGCGGGTTTCGAAATGTAGTCCAACCTGAACTCCAGGAAGGAGTTATCGCGGACCAGGGCTTCGGCCTTCTCAACCAGTTCGGTGGAGTCCGATGCGGCGACGGCGACGCAGACACGCGGCAGCCGCAAGGGCAGCAGGCGGGGCGGATAACTCTTGGGGGCAGAAGTCATCGAATCAATAAGTTTGGCAAAGGTTCGGCGCGAATCTTACAGGGGTCGAATTCCAGATGCAACAGGGTATTCACAATTTGCGTGAAAAAACTGTTTCCACGCACGGACTGACACCCTCGTAACCTTGACCCCCTCTTACCCCCTTGTTACCTTCCATCTGAAGCTTTGCTTCCACGGTATTTGACTAGGGAAGGGCGCCGAGTGTGCCTGTTATCGGAGGTAACATGAAGAAAATAGGACTTTTAGTGTTGTTCGCCGCCACGGCGACGTGGGCTCAATCGGCGTCGGATTTGCCCCCGGCTGGTGCGCCTACCCCGGATGGAACGACTGCCACAACGGCTAGCTTCCCGATACAGCGGGTACAAATGCCCACCTACGCAGATATTTACTGCGCCGGTTTCATCAATCGGCAGACTTTGCCCGATGCCAACTTCGTGGCCGGAGGATTGGACACTCCTGAAACCACCAAATTCGTCAAGGACGACGTCGTCTATCTCGAGGGTAGAGGATACACGACGGGCGCAGAATATGAGATTATCCGCGCCTTGCGTGACATCAACGAGTATGAGGTGTTTCCCGGCCAAAGGAAGCTGCTGAGTGAGACCGGCCATCCTTACGAGGAAGTCGGCCGGGTCCGCATCATCGATACCCGCGGCAAGACTGCCATCGGCCACATCGAATACGCCTGTGACCCCATCAATCCAGGCGACACCGCGATTCCCTTCGCCGAGAAACCGATGGTGGCATTTCATGCGCCGGTGCGTTTTGACCGCTTCCTGCCCACTGGCAGTAAGGTCTCCGGCCGCATCGTAATGAGCAGGGACTTTGACTCGGAACTCGGTACCGGCCAGAAGATTTACATGAACGTGGGAGCGAACCAGGGTGTGAAGGTCGGCGACTATTTCCGCGCCGTGCGCACCTATGAGACGGACCTGAGAGATCCGGTGGATTCGCTGTCCTTCAAGGCTGCGCTCAGTGAAGACACGCAGGCAAAGCAGCCGTCGGTCGATCCGGGCCTGTGGGAGAAGTCCAACGGTCCGGTGATCCACGTCCGCAACCTGCCGCGCCGCGCGGTAGGCGAGATCGTCGTCATCGGAACCACGCCCACTACCTCCACGGGAATGATCGTATTCGCTATGGAAGATGTTCACGCCGGGGATAGCGTAGAACTGGACGAACAGAACCAATAACCTTCGCAAGCAGCACGCGCACACTCGAACCGGGGACGGGCAGCCGTCCCTGGTTTTGCGTTGGGCAAAGGCGAGGGCTAGCGGTCACGACTGGCTCACTCAGCGGTCTGGACTGGCCAGCAAGCGGTCTGGTTTAAGAACCGTCCGCCTATTTCACGGTGAGCCTGACTGCTTCGGTCTCAGTCAATGACGCTCCGGTAGCGGCTACGGTAATGTTGGAGCTGCCGGTAGCGGCGCCTGTTCCTTTGGCCAGAGTAAGAGTAGAGACTCCGCTTCCGGGTGAGGCTACGGTATGTGGGCTGAAGCTGGCCGTTACGCCCGTGGGCAATCCATGCACGGAGAGCGCGACGGAAGAACTGAATCCCCCCAAGGGGGCGGTAGTGAATTGCACCGTCCCCTTGGTCGTGGAGCTAACTGTTACGCCGGTCGCGCTTGCCATGAGCGAAAGGCCCGGGATGTTCACCGTAAGAGTTTCCTTCTGAGTGACGCCGCCACCGGTCGCGGTAACCGTCACCGAATAGGCCTTAGGAGCCAGTCTCAAGGCTGCCGAGAGAGTCATCGTAGTGGCTCCAGAGCCAGGGGCCGGGACCACGTTCGAAGGCGAGAAGTGCGCCGTCAAGCCGACGGGTAGTCCGGCCGCAGTGAAGGTTATGGCTGCATTGAAAGTGGAGTTCGGAAGGGTGGTGAGCGTGAGGGTTTTGGAGGTTCCTGGTGCAACGTTGGGCGACGCCGTCGAAGGCGCGATAGAAAACGTAGGAGCCGCCGCCACCTTGACGGAAATCGACTTCCGTTGCGTCACCCAACCGCCGGTCGCTGAGACCGTAGCCGTGTAGGTCCCCGCCTTGGCGCTGCTGGTTGCGGCCAGTTTGAGGACGCTCCTGCCCGATCCGAGAGCGGTAATCGTGGCTGGAGTGAAGATGCCGGAGACTCCTGTGGGCAGTCCGCTCACGGTCAACGCGATAGCCGCGTTGAACGTTGAATTCCGCCTGGTTGTGAGCGTGACCTCGTTCGAGTTCCCACCCGCCGTGATGCTGATGGAAGTTGCTCCCGCACCCAGCGCGAATGTTGGAGTCGCCTCAACCGTGACCGAGATCGACACCTGCTGCTTGGTAGAGCCGCTGGTGGCCGAGACCGTGGCGGAATAAACGCCCGGCGTGGCGCCGATGGTCGCTGTTAATTTAAGGACGCTGCCGCCCGATCCGGGGGATGGCAGACTGGCTGGAGTGAAAGCGCCTGTGACTCCGCTGGGCAATCCGGTAACGGAGAAGGCGACGGTTCCCTTAAAGCCTCCGCTGACCGCGACACTCAATGTGACGCTGTTGTTTGATCCTGGCATGACCGAGACGGAACTCGCCGAAGGCGTTACTTGAAAGCTGGGCACGATGATGCCATCACTCCAGTGGTTGACTAGGACCGAGGCGTCGACGGAGCCAAGCCCGGTGGCCTGATCGTACCCGGTTGTGGCGCTGAAGCCAGTTTGTCCGGGCACGCTGTTATTGCCGCTGGTGATGTCGTGAAAAACGGATGCGCCGCCCGTTCCCTGTTTGCTGGCGAGGGCATAGAACACGCTGTTGGCATTTCCTTGACGGGCTGTTGCGTGCTGTACCACCAGCGCCATGATGCCGGCAAACGAGGGCGAAGCCGCCGAAGTCCCGCCGACCACGTACAGTCCTCCGTTCTGATAAATGAGATAGCCGTCATGCCCCGCGGCAGTGAGGGCAACGTCAGGCACGTCACGCTTGCCGTCCGCTGGAACACCCGTACCTGCCTGCCAGGAGGGTTTTGCATAAATGCTGCTCGCACCGCCACCGGTCGCCCACAAACCGCCCCCGCCGCTTTCGTTCCAAACCACCTCCGGGATATAGCTCAGCGCCGACGACTGTGTGCCCGCAGCGTTGGAGGACGACCAATAGAGAGACGGATTCGATGTGTCGTGGAACTCCGTGCCGCCGACACACTCGCTGTAGGGAGAAGAGCACAGACCATTCACCGCGAGTCCATGGGTAGCCGATGACGCGGAGGATGCATCGCACCCGGCTGCCCCGCTATCTCCCGCGGAGACGAAGACGGTGATGCCTTGTGCGGCCGCCTGCTGCCACAGGCTGTTGATAAAACTGTTTCCTGAGGTACCGAGCGCGGCCTCGCACATGCCGAAGCTCATGCTCATCGCCGGCGCCAGATTGTGGCTCACAATGTACTGCGCGGAAAGATAAGTGCCGTCGCTGGAATTTGTGGACTTGGAGACGACAAACTGAATCGTGGCGTTCTTTGCCACGGCCCCGGACCACTCCACATCGAGATCCGCTTCCGTCTCTTCGCCGGTACTCCAGATTCCGGGGTCGGTTCCGTTGACGATGATCTGGGGATCGTTGGCGGGCAGCCCGAAGGATGTGCGGAACTGCCGCACGTCGGCGATGTTGATGTTTGAGCGTGCCACGATGGCGACAGACTGCCCGGAGCCATTGATGGACGCTTGATACAGTGGACCGAGATCGTAGATGGTGGCGAAATCTGCCGGAGCAAGGTAGTAGGAGCCCCCGCTGGTGAACTCGGGTGAGGGCAGGTGGGCTCCCGTGTGCATCGGTGCGCTGCGGAAGTCGTGCAGCGAGACGACGCCTCCTATCACTTGGGCGAAAGCCGCGGGGATTGACGGATCGGTTGTGTTGGCGTGGTGGACTTCATGGCCAATCTTGTAGGTGTGAATCCGAGTGTGGAAGGAGGATGCGACCTGCCCGGCAGTACCGCTGAATACGATGGAAAGCCGCCCCGCCGTGACCTCCTCCACCGTCATGCCGTGCCCCTGCAACCAGCCTGTGACCTGTGCCAAGTCGTCTTCGGAGACGCCGAAAATCTCGCCATATTGTTGCGGCGTAAGCCACTGATGATAGTAAGGCGACTCGGGATCGTGCTGCTCTTCCAGCAACTGGTCTAGGGTCTCTTGTTGCGTCTCGTCGGGCAGCAAAGTGAGCACCATCCGATCCATGGGGAAGTCAGCTGCGACCGCGCCGGTGTCGTACTGCGGAATGGCGAGGGGATGGCGGTTGCCATGCAAAGTTACGGTTTGTTCGTCATCCACGAAGCTGGTGATGCGGTCGTGAGGCTCCGCGAGCAGCGGATTCTGAGATTCCGCTGGAAGCTGAGCATTAGCAGGTATGTTCAGAGAAAGAAACGCACAGAGACTGGTTAAGACTAGGAATGAAATCGTGCGACTACGCATAACTGCGACGAACGGACGGTACATTCGGCCTCCGAGGCGAGATATGCCTCTAGTGCGTCATCGGCAGAAACGACGCGACACTGTAGGGATCAGCCCATCGTTCTAAGTAACCGGAGTAACCAGCTGGGGGGAACTGTCGGGAGGAAACTGAGGCGGCGAATGGGCCGGGGAATGCCGAGATCAGAAGGTTTTATCGCTGAATATTTCGGCGGTAAAGGCTTCGATGGTTGCGCCCTTTCGCCATGCGTCCAGGGGCAGGCCGGCTTTGCGGCAAGTTTGTTCGAAGAACGTGGTGCGGTTCCAAGTGTGTTCGACCGGGACCTGGGGCAGCAGCAGGCCTCGGTGGCCATGCTGGCTAATGAGCAGACCGTGGTGGCCGACTTCGATTTCTTCGGCGGGAACCGGCTGTGGGGGCGAGAGAATACTCAGCTCGATTTCGAGATAAGGAGCCTCGTCGGCAGTGACGGGGGAAAAGCGATTGTCGTCGAACGCGGCGGCACGCGCGGTTTCCGCGACGGCGCGATAGGCTGAGCAGGTGGGCAGCACATAGCCGACGCATCCGCGCAATTCTCCGCCCAAGTACAGCGTCGTAAACGCGCCACGTGGTTCGGCGAGGTGCGGAGTCGGGGGATCGAAGGGAATCTCGCGTTTCTCCAGCGCAGTGCAAATGGAATCGTGCGCCAGGCGCAGCAGCAGGGTGCGCTCTTCCGGAGAGAACTCCTGTCGGGAGACCCCTGCCGAAGCGGCGATCGGCGGCGAATTATGTCGATGGGGCGACATCGGCATCGGCCGCTCGCGGCGTCGGCTGCGGCTTCGGGCGCCGGCTGAGAATGAAAGCTCGTCGGCGTCGGCGCTTGGAGACTCGCCCGTCAATCTTGGACCAGAAAGCGGCGAAGTAATCGACGGCCGAAACCAGCGAAACGCACACCACAAACCAGATGGCGGCGTAAGCGATCCAGTGCACGGGGAAAACGAAGTTCCCGTAGACTGGCCATTCCTTCCAGCGGTGGTCGAGAATAACCGCGACCACGGAGACGATCTGCACCACCATCTTGAACTTGCCCAGTTCGCTGGCTTCGATGGTGAAACCTTCCGACGCCGCGATGGAACGCAACCCGCTCACCAGGAACTCGCGGCCAATGATGATGACGGCGATCCAGGCCGGAACCAGGCTGGGATTAAACTGCACCAGCACCACGAACGCGGCGGCGATCAGCAGTTTGTCCGCCATGGGGTCGAGCAGAATGCCCATGGTCGTGATCTGGCCACGCTTGCGCGCCAGGTAACCATCAATGCCATCGGTCATCGATGCGGCGATGAATATCGCCGATGCCAGCAATTCCTTGGCGCCGTGATCGCTGCTGAAGTGATTGCTAGACAAGATCCAAAGCAGCAGAGGAATACTGCAGATGCGGATCAACGTGATGGAGTTAGGCAGGTTCACCACAGCTCAGCAAGGTTTCCGGAAGGCGGCCGGAAGACAATTGTGATTATCCTCCACGCTGAGAGGGAACGCAATCAACGGGATGGTAGTTTGTGCACGGGAGTCCTGGGGAGGTTCCGGAGTGGAATCTGCTCGCGATTATTTTGGTGTGGCGGGAGTCGTTGCACCCGGCTTCGGCTGCTTGGCGATAATCTGATCTTTGATCTTGTCGTAAGCCGCCTGCGGAATAATTTTCTTATGCACCAGATCAAGCTTTGTGCGATAGGGACGGCCCGCAATGATTTTTTGTGAATAAGCATCGCCGATCCCGGGCAGGGCCTTGAGTTGATCGGCAGTCGCGGTGTTGATGTCGAGTTTGTCTGCGGCCGCGGCCGGCGGCGCTGCGGCTGCATAACCGTGCGCGGGCGCAACAGCGCGCAACATCAGGGACACAAGCAGCAAAGGCAATATCCGCGCGAATAGTCTCTTGGCGCGCAAGCTCATAATTTCTCCCTCCGCGAATCCTCAGCACTCCGCGCCGCAAATCCTTCGCTTTCTTAACCGGCAACTGGGTACTGACAACTGGCAACTGGTTTTATGCGTAAATCCCGCGCTGGCGGATGGTATAAGCCACGCGGTCGATCGCCAGCATGTAGGCTGCGATGCGATTGTTCACCTTGTGGGTCTCGGCATAGCGCACCACATCGCCGAATGACGAGATCATGATCTCTTCCAGTTGCTCGTTGACTACGGACTCCTTCCAGAAGTAGCCCTGGCGGTCCTGCACCCACTCGAAGTACGAAGTCGTTACGCCGCCGGCGTTGGCCAGGATGTCTGGAATCACGAACACTCCCTTGTCGGTTAAAACATCATCTGCGGCCGAGGTGGTGGGACCGTTCGCGCCCTCCGCCAGGATGCGGCACTTCACCCGGTCGACGTTGCGCGAGGTAATGACATTTTCCGTCGCAGCGGGAATCAGAATCTCGCAATCCGTGGTGAGCAACTCCGCGGCATCATACGCTTCTGCGCCCGGGAAGCCGTGCACGGTTCCGTTTTTCTGGCGATATTCGACCAAGCCGTTCAAGTCGATTCCGTTCTTGTTGTAGAGGCCGCCGCCCACTTCCGCGATACCCACAACCTTGTATCCGGCCTGGTGCATGAGTTGAGCGGCATTCGATCCCACGTTGCCGAACCCCTGCACAATTACGCGGCTGCTCTCGCGCGACAGCCCCAGCTTCTTGATCGCTTCATCGCAGACGACCATCACTCCGCGGCCGGTAGCCTCGCGGCGTCCGCGGGAGCCGCCGATATTGATGGGCTTGCCGGTTACGCACGCGGTCACGGTCTGCCGCATGTGCATGGAGTATGTATCCATCATCCATGCCATGATCTGTTCATTCGTGTTCACGTCCGGCGCGGGCACGTCTTTTTCCGGTCCGATGAATTCGATCAGCTCCGAGGTATAGCGCCTTGTCATGCGCTCGATTTCGCCCATCGACATCTTGTGCGGGTCGCAGATCACCCCGCCCTTCGCCCCGCCAAAAGGAATGTTGACCACAGCGCACTTCCAGGTCATCCAGCTGGCCAGCGCGCGCACTTCATCGAGCGTGACGTCTGGCGCATAGCGGATGCCGCCTTTGGCCGGCCCGCGCGCAATCGAGTGCTGCACGCGAAACCCGGTGAACACCTCGAGATGCCCATCATCCATCTGCACCGGAATGTAGACCGTGAGTTCGCGGTTGGGATACCGCAGAACCCGCCACAAGCCGTCGTCAAGATTGAGCTTCTGCGCAGCCAGGTCAAAACGCGCCCGCTGCGACTCCCATGGGTTGCTTTCTTTGTCGATGTGCAGTGGAGCAGTCATCGTAGTCATAAGAGTGGTCTCCGGAATGATTGCGATTCGAGGTTTTGGCCGGCGCCGGGACGAGTTCCCGGAGTAATCGGGCAAACGTTCAGAGTATATGAGCCGGGACGGCACGGAAGCAAGGCTCGGAGGGTATAGGTAGTGTCTGAAATGACACGGCGAAGGTCATGCCACAGCGTTTAAGACAGTACCCGGTATAGCAGTGGTAGTGGGCCCGACCCACTACCACAAGACGGAGTTCCAATTCAGGATGCGTTCTGTCCCAAGCTCCTTGACTGATGTCAATAAGCCTCGGTCTTATTTGATGTCCTGCCACCCTGCCCCCGAGCCAGAGCCTCCGAGGCAAACATATAGCGTATCGTTGCTTCCGCTTGAGCCAGAGGTGTTTGAGTATAAGCTTCCCGCGGTACAGGAGGAGCCTACCGTTAACGACGCGGAACCAACGCTCCAATTGGGCCAATTCGGGCTGGTGGTGAACCTCGAATATCCAGCATTTGAGACCGCTTCACCCAGGACGTATATGCCGACGTGAGCGTCGGAGACCGAAGTAGAGGATACTTCATCCCTGATGATGTCGCCCCCTGAACTTGAGTTTGTCGCGCCAATAATGCTGGCGTCCGTAACCACATTCGAGGAGCTACCGCAAGAAATGCCGGCGCATAGGTGAATGAGGTTCCCACTGCCGAAAGCCCCGCTGATGTTTAACAGAGTGTTACTTTGTGCCGAACCGTTGGCGCCAACCTGGATGCCGTCCCCGAAACCGGTAATGAAGACATCCTCAATCGAGTTGCTGGGAGAATCTACGTTCACCGCAACGCTGGGAATTGTCGTGGATAGATTCGAACACGTGAGTCCATGGATTCCTCGCGTGGGTGCGCCGATAATTTGGGCGCAGACTGTAGTGCCGGCTGGCGTGACGCCGCTGGGGTATTCGAAGCGGATATTGGTATAAGGCCCGGAGTTTTGAGCGCCCATACTTCCGCTTGCGCCTACCTGAAGGCCCGTTCCCTTTACCCGATAGAACGTTACGCGGTTCACGTAACTCAGCTCCTGGGAGTATTGGTTTTGAATGCCGATAACTCCTGCGACGTTGGCTCCGTCGATGCGCAAATCTTCAACTGCAACGTCATTGCATACGTTGCTGGTCGCCGGGCACGGAACGGGCGTGCCGCTCGATCCGCCCATCTCAATCATCGGACCGGACACGCCAGGCCCAGCTTGCAGGGTCGTAACGAACGTATCATTGGCCCCCGAGCCAACGCCAATGATTCTCGTTCTGTCAGGCAGCACCCAGGGAGTTGCGGTGGACTTTAGACCGATGGTTCCCGCCGGAAGCAAAATAACCGCGTTGGGAAATGAAGTGAAGGATTGCTGCCCGGAGGAACTGCTCCATGGGCTGTAGTTACAGGTAAGGGCTCCCGAGGACGAGCTCGAATTGCTCGTATTGATGCCACGCGCGTCGATGACCCCGGCGCCGTTGTATGGGGACAGGGTCAAAAGATACAGAGCGTAGTTTATCCTGAAGCAAACGTCATGGGTTGCGGTACTGGGGAGTACGCTGGCGTCTATGAAACTCGACGAGCCCACAATGGACGAATTTGTCGTACCGCTGTAGACGGCATTGTTTCCAGCGGCCTGAGCCGCGGCCCGATTCGGTGCCACTAACAACCAGGTCAGAAGGAGGACGGAGGTCGTACGCAGGCAGTGGGAGGCTGTAAGCTTTCTTGCGGTTTTCATCAGATTTCTCCTTGTGATAGTGGGCGCAACGGCCCGATCTTTGTTTGGAATTTCCACGCAGTTCACGACTCGGTGGCTACCTACGCTGCCACCAACGCTACAAGGATTGCAATTCGCTAAACCTAGGGTCACAGTTTTACTTAATGTTCATCCAGGTAGAGCTTGCGGCAGGCCCAAGACATACCCACAAGGTGTCGTTGGCGGCGCCGCCGTTGGTTTGATTGGAGTACAAACTTCCCACAGGACAGCCTCCGCTCGCCGTTGTTGGCGTGCCACTTCCGGTGAGCCAGGTTGGAGCCACAGTCGTCGAGGTGGACGCTGGGCTATGCGAAGAAGTTGTGAAACGCGAAATCCCTGCATTCGTCGTGGTATCGCCCAGGGCATACGTTCCGACAGTAACTGGGGTCATGTTGGTGATGGGCGGGCCCTGAAAAATTGTGTCGGTAACGTCGTCTTCCAGGGCGTTCGTGATACCGCCGCCACCATTGGTGTGCTCCGTAAGCAGGCCAAAGATGGTCTGATCGCCCACCGTTATTGTGCTTCGGCTTGCGCACGGCGACGTGCTCGGTGAGAAGGAACCGCAGATTTCAACAAGGTTCATGACGGGCCCAGCTCCGTCGCCTGCGTCGTTGTTGACGAGCGTATTGCCGTACACGTTCACGTCCGATTCGGTTCCAATGGCAATGCCGTCATAGAAGCCCTCGACGTGGAGGTCCTCGATGCTGTTGCCAGACCCGTTCAGCCGGATGCAGACGGCCGGATCCGTACTGTTCGAGCCTCCGCCACAACTCGATGTTTCCTTGCACACACAGGTCATGCCGTGGATGCCATGGGTCGAGGATGCTTCAAGATCGACGCATTCCCCTTGTTTATAGGGTTGGCAGGTTAGATTCGAATACGGACCCGAACCCTGCGTCGCAGTGGCAGCGGCTATGTACAGTGCCGCGCTCGCTCCCGTACCCTGGAAATGCGTAAAAGTTACGTGGTCCACATAGCTCAAGTCGCCAGCGTACTGGTTCGATATCCCCGGCACCGTCAGCTCGTTTCCATCGAGGATCAATTGTTCAACAGATACACCAGAACAGGCGGCCGTGCAGAACTGAATCATCACCGCCAGGCCAGAAGCTCCCGCCTTCAGAGTACTTCCAACGTTGTTGGTTTCGTTATTGATCTCGCCAATGACTTTGGTTTGCCCAGGCAGTACCCATGCAGCGCTGGCCGAGGTGATGGTGATCGTGCCCCCTGGCAGCAAGACGGTGGAGGGAACAGTTACGCCGTTCCATGGATTGACCGAGCAGTTCATGGAAGAGTTCAAAGAGTTGATCCCGCGAGCATCCACAACCGCTCCAGTGGATGGGTAGTTATTGGTTAGAGCTGTGTTTATTCGCGTGCAAACGTCGGTTCCCGTTCCCGCAGCCCCGAAGAGGCTTGCATCGATGAAAGCGGACGAGGCCGCCATTGTTGTCGAACCGGAACAAGTCGCGTAGATAGTGTTATTCCCCAACTGTGGAGTCGGACAGGTTTGAGCCTCCGCCTGGGGGGAACGGAGCGAAAGCCCAGCCGCGAGAGCGGCGATGGCGATGCCGGAGAAGATACCACGCACCTCTGAGTTTGTGATCCTCACGTTATCCTCCTGAGAGTGTTGAATGTGTGAGTGAGCAAGAAAAGGCTCTGGTGATAGTTTTAAGCTGACTGCAGCGAGGCAGTAGGGTACATGAAATCCGGATGTGCAAAGAGGAAGGCTTGCTTTAGTTCGCGATTCGTAAAAAGCGAGGCAGCGCCGCCATTTAGCGGTTGGAAAACCTAAAGCACGATTTCCATCCCCTCAGCCGCCGCCCGCACTTTGGGATAGTAGTTGCGCGCTTCTTTCACGACTTTGTCGATGACAGCGTCGGTGTGCTCGGGATCGTGATGGAAGAGGATAAGTTCCTTAGCGCCGCTCTCCATCACTACGTTGACCGCTTCCCGCCAATGGCTGTGCCCCCAGCCGCGGCGGCGCGCTTCGTATTCCTCCGGAAGATACTGCGCATCGTAGATGAGGATGTCCGCCCCTTCGGCCAGCTTGCGCACGGCCTTGTCGAAGTCGGGATCGCCGGGCTCGTTGTCGGTGGCGTAGACCAGGATTCCATCTTTCGTCTCCAGCCGGAAGCCCATGCATCCCTGCGGATGGTTAAGCCACGCAGTCTGTAGCTGGACGCCGTCCTCGATCGTAATGCGGCCGCTCTCGATATCGTAGAAATCGCGTTGCGCCTTCATCTCGTCGATTTTTACCGGGAAGTAAGGCGCCGCCATCTGATCGGCCAGCACCTGCTTCAGGCTGCGCGTTCGTGCGGAACACTGAAAGTGGAAGCGGTTCTCCGCGTTGGCATATAAAGGCCGGAAGAACGGCATGCCCTGTATGTGGTCCCAGTGAAAGTGCGAGACGAAAACGTGCGCGGAAAACGGCCGCTCGCCGAATTCGCTTTGCAGTTGCTGGCCGAGCACACGGAATCCCGTGCCGCAATCGAAGATGTAGATGCGGTCGCCGAGGCGCACCTCGACACAGGAGGTGTTGCCTCCATACCGCATATTCTCGGGTTGTGGCGTCGGCGTGGAACCGCGCACGCCCCAGAACTTGATCCGCATAGGTTCGTGAACCGCACGAGGGCCCGATTGCCTGGTAACTTCCTTGTATCTTCCGATGATAGCGTGCGCCCGTCAATTGCCGGATTGGTTCACCCGGTTACTATATTGCAGACGGTTTCATGGGATAGCGAGAGTACGCTGGGCGCTGACCGCGCGAGTGGGGAGTCCGGCTAAGTTCCTTGTTTTAAAGTGCTTGAGCCAGAAACGAATCGAGGTCATCCCCGCCCGGCAGCGTCTACCCTATAATTTAAGCTCGCGGAGGCGGTGCCAATCTGTGCGTGCATCACCCTGAACGCAGCTTAATCTATCCCATGATGAACCCCGACTTTAAGGAATTCTCGCGCCTCGCGCGTTCGGCAACGCTGGTGCCGGTGGTGAAATCGGTGAGCGCCGACCTGCTCACCCCGGTATCCGCTTTCTTGACTATCGCGGAAAGAGAGCCGCACGCGTTTCTGCTGGAGTCGAACGAGCGCGGCGAGCAGATCGGCCGCTACACGTTCCTGGGAGCACGCCCTTACATGCGTCTGCGGGCGCGCGGCCCTGCCATCGAGATCGAACGTGGACGCCACCGCGAACGTCATGAAGGCAGCGTCTTTGAGTTCGTGAAGCTTTTGCTGAGCGAGCACCGACCGGCGACAATTCCCGGTCTGCCGCCGTTCACCGCCGGCGCCGTGGGCTATTTTTCCTACGACGCAGTGCGGCAACTGGAAAAAATCGGCGAACACGCCAAAGACGATCTTTTCATGCCGGATTGCGAACTGATGTTCTTCGACCGCCTGCTGGCCTTCGATCACCTGCGCCATCAGATCCACATCATGGCTGCGGCGGACGTTTCGCGGGAGAGTCCCCGGCACGCCTACGACCGCGCCGTGCGCGACATTGCCGCTCTCGAAAAGAAACTGGCTTCGGGGTTGCGCCCGGCGATGTGGCACAAATCCCCCAAAGCGAGGCCGGCAACGCTCAAGATCCATGCCGGAACTTCGCGCGCAAAATTTCTGCGCAGCGTCGAGCGCTGCAAGGAATACATTGCCGCGGGTGACATTTTTCAGGTGGTGCTGTCGCAGCGGCTCGACTTCATTCCTGGCATCGAGCCGTTCGACCTCTACCGCGCCCTGCGCCAGGTGAACCCCTCGCCCTATCTTTATTTCCTGCGAATGGGCGAGACGCAGATCCTCGGCTCTTCCCCCGAAATGCTGGTGCGTGTGACCGGACGCAAGCTGGAGTACCGTCCCATCGCAGGCACACATCCGCGCGGGCGCGACGAGGCCGAAGACCTGCGCCTGGAAGAGCAGATGCGCAACGACGAAAAGGAACGCGCCGAGCACGTCATGCTGGTCGACCTTGGCCGCAACGATCTTGGCCGCGTCAGCGAGTACGGCTCCGTGAAAGTAAAAGACCTGATGTACGTGGAGCGCTACTCTCACGTGATGCACCTGGTCTCGGCCCTGGAAGGCACGCTGCGCAAGGATCTCGGCGCAATCGACGCCTTTGCCGCATGTTTTCCCGCGGGAACGCTGAGCGGCGCGCCTAAAGTTCGCGCCATGCAGATCATCGAAGAGCTGGAACCCGTGCGGCGCGGCATCTACGGAGGGTCAGTGCTCTACGCCGATTTTGCCGGCAATCTGGATTCGTGCATCGGCATTCGCACTATGCTCATGCAAGGCAAGCGTGCATATTTGCAGGCGGGAGCAGGGATCGTCGCTGATTCTGACCCAGCCAGCGAGTTTCAGGAAAGCATCAACAAGGCGCAAGCGCTGTTAAGGGCGGTGGAGATGGCTAGGAGCGGAGATTAGCGGTCAATGGGCGACGGCAGATCGGCCTTGCGGGATCTCTGGAATCGCTATTCCGTGTTGAGACATGAGGATAATCCCATATGCGATGGGGACAATAACTGCCAACCCCGAGTTGTATGTAGCTGTGTGTTCCTCAACTTGCGCCAGTCTGGTCGCAGAGCACACACCGATCACGTGGCCCGTCGAGACACCATAAACCGGCCCACCGCTGTTTCCGTGATTGACACGCATGTCTGCCTCGTACAGATCGAAGGTTACACGCACTTGCAACTGGTCAGTCCCCGAGTTGAAGTAAGTTGGCAAGTCGAAATCTTTCGAACTGTGGACAGAAGCGACAATCCCACTGTTAGTGTCTAGGACGGTTTGTTCAAGAGGGTAACCGGAGATGGCTATCGACTCTCCCTCACGCAGCTTGCGGTCTGATAGCTGTGCAATTCCAGGTCGCTCCAGATCGACTTTCTTTCCATTCAGCGTGTATCCGGAGTCAATTGGCGTTCTGAAAGGATTTTGCGAGAGCTTCAATAGGGCTACGTCATGTGTTGCGTCTGACTGGACAACCTCGGCCCCCACGAAAGTGAAATTACGTCTCGTGTGAGTCTGGTCCGTCACCGTGTGGACGACCGGGAAACCGACGGTTAACTGCTGTCGTGCCAGGGGCAGTAGCTCGTTCTCCGTTGTGCTTTGAACAGATGTGGCACACGGCTCCACAACGTGTGCTGCTGTCAGGGCAAACCCTCCCTCGCTGACTAAGAAGCCTGTCCCTCCAAAACGCCTTACCTCCATCCCGTACGAGCACTCTCTAACAACCCGAACGACTGCAGAGCGCACCCGGTCGATTGTGTCCGGGAGACTCTGGGATACGCCGTATGGCACACTCGACCAGCTGACGGGCAGCAGGATCGCCGTTAGCACGAACCGCAGAACGATCTTCTCCGTCGGCTTATCGAGTTTCATGTCCATATCCTCTTAGTCCGGCTTCAGCACTCGACAGTAGCTAGTTCCTGACCGTCATGGTCTCGGAGTCAGCGGCCTTCTTACCAGTAACTCCTTCCAACGCAGCTAGAATTCCTCGATAGTCGTTCTTGTCACATTGGATTGCGAGCCCGCCTTTCTTGTCGCCGTCGGCCCACGTCAAGCCCACGAAGTGCTTCTTAGACTTCGTAAGTGCCATCAACCCACCAATGCCAAAGGAGACGACAGCCAAGCCGATCGCAGCGCCCACGCGGCGATGAACGTCCTGTCCGTAGGTTATCTCGGTCACAGCGAGTGCGGGAATGACTAACACGTCTTGCTTGTTCTGCGTAAACCGAATTTGATTCGAGTCTATGTGGATCTTCAGACTAGCTCCGGTTTTGATTCCTTGTACTGAGCCCCCGTCGTAAGAGACTCCGTAACCGCTGTCTCCGCCAAACGCCATGGTTGAAATCGCGACGCAGAGTAACAACACAAGTGTTTTTTTCATGGGTGCCTTTCTTCTGGCTTGAGTGTGCCCTGGCGAGCTGTTTCAGGAGTGTGACATCCGTCACAGGGCCCGTGTGGATTTCCCAGAATGGCAGTGATCAGTAGCAGTTGTCAGCGGCAAGATACTTACCGCTTGCCTGTCAGAAGACTCTGGTCAGATTTCACTAAAAGGAAGGTTCGACCACTGCCAGAAAATTCTCCACGAGGTTTTTCCCCGCATCCGTCAGCACGCTCTCCGGATGAAACTGCACTCCCTCCACGGCAAACTTCCTGTGCCGCAATCCCATGATGGTGCGGCTTCCATCTTTCTCCGTCGTCCAGGCGCTGACTTCCAATTCCTCCGGCAGATCTTTTTCTTCCACAATCAGCGAGTGGTAGCGCGTGGCCGTCATGGGTGTGGGCAGACCGCGGAAGATGCTTTTGTTATCGTGCATGACCGCGCTGGTCTTGCCGTGCATCAGGTGAGGAGCTCGCACCACCCGGCCGCCAAAAGCCGCGCCGATGGCCTGATGTCCCAGGCAGACTCCAAGGACGGGCACTTTACCCGCGAAGTGCCGGATCAGATCAATGCTGATGCCTGCGTCCTGCGGCGTGCATGGACCGGGAGAGATCACGATGCGCTCCGGCTTCATAGCTTCAACTTCAGCCACCGTCACTTGATCGTTGCGGCGAACCTCAACCCGCGCCCCGAGTTCCCCGAGATACTGAACCAGGTTATAGGTAAATGAATCGTAGTTGTCGAGAACGAAGACCACAGACTAAAGCACCGTCCGACCTCCAGTTTACACGCAGGTTGCAGCTGGTAACACGAGCCATGCCGCCGGAGGAACTAGATCGATTGGCGTGGCGCGCTATGGCTGGATGGTAACAAGCGCCGCACTGACAGACGGAAGAGCGATCGTATACACGCCGCCAGCCGGTTGAGTGATCTCCGCATACGCCGTTCCTTGCGCCGTCCCGTCCACGCTGCCGTCGAACGTCTGCCCACCCAGAGTCACGCCTGTAGTTGAGGAATAGGACGGCGCCGTCAGCCGGGTCACGGTGGCCTGCTGGTATCCGCTGAGGGCGACGGAAACCGGGCCGCTCGCGCTTTGGTCTTTGTTCAATAACAGGAGACGAATTGTCTGATTTGCGTCGATCGTCGCCCATGCTTTGATGTTCGCCTGTGTGGTGAGTGTGACCGGCAATAACTGCGCGTTATTCTGAACACTCTGCGCAAACAGCAGGAGCCCGTAGTAGAGCGGGTTGATGTTCCGGACAGCATAAGTCGTCACGCCGTTGCCGCCGACGGTAGGCGTGAAATCGAATGGCGTGTAGGCATTCGGTGTGTTCGGATCACCGGGTGCGAAGAAGTTGACACCGCTGACTCCCACATTGGCGTACGAAAACGAGATATCCATGGCCCACAGGGCCGAACTGAAACTGTTACTCACGCCCACCTGGCCGCCGCAGTTGATGGAGTTGAGCTCGCCAATCCGGAACGGGATTCCCGCCTGCTTCGCCGCAGGCAGGTACGGCGGTATTCCCACTGGGCCGGTGAGAGGCTGCGTGTCCCCATCGACAGCCGGTTCGGTGAGCAGATAGTCGCCCGGTTCCGTTGATCCGTTACAGGCTGTTCCGGAGTAGTGATGGACCGTCACGATTGCGATGGTTGACGCCTGCGTCGAGATGAAGGAGTCCAGGTTATTCATGAAGGCGGAACTCAACCCGGCCCAGACAGGAGCGGACAGCTTGATGCCGCCGGAGGCGGAAACCAGGGCCGGAGCAAACTCCTGATACTGCGCGAGGTAGTCGCTGTAATCGGCTTCATAAAGATCAGGTTCGTTTCCCAGTTCGATAGCCTGCAACTGATTGCCTGGCAAGCCTGCCACTAATTGTTCCGCTTCGCCCGTCGCGGTCGCCACATCATCGTCCACAAAGTCCACCCCCGCGAAAAACTGCGCGCCGAGATCCCTGCTCACCTGGGAAAGAGCCGACAGGTTGCCGGCACTGTAGACATCCGAATTCCCGCCGTCGGCCAATTCTCGTATCAGCAGAGGAGCATTGCCGTACTGTGCCAGGTTCCTGAGCAGTTGCTCGTAAATCGGGTTGACGTTCGTCGAGGAAGTTCCCACCATGGCAAGCGTATCTCCCATTGTTTGCCCGATGCTCAGGAAGTTTGCCGGGATCGGCTCGGTCGCTGACATCGCATCGACCTGTACGCCGGCGATTTGAGATGCCGGCGTCACGGTGACCGTTGCGCTCTGTTGGGCGGATCCGCTCGCATTCGTCGCTGTAAGCGTGTAGGTGGTCGTCGCCGCCGGCGTCACAACAACGGAAGCTGAAGATGTCGCTGGCGCCGCAGTTACATTGCTTAGCTGCACGGACATGGCGCCGGTTACTTGCCACGCCAGGGTACTGATCTGCCCTGACGTGATTTCAGCCGGACTGGCGGCGAAAGCGGTTATGACCGGGGCGGATGAGGTTTGCTGCGAAGCCGCACCACCGCCGCAACCAGCGAGAAAAATTGCAAGAAACAGTAAAGCGGCCGCCGAAAGCCCCGCGCGCACATGGAATAAATTCACTCTCGACAAAGAGCACCCTCGCAGCCTGGATAGCCGAACACGTCGGTTACTCCCTGAGTTTCGCGAAGACCTTCTCCGGCTCAGCCAGAGAATTTGAAACAGTTAATTCTAATCCCGCTCCCCGCCCCAACGTGCCACTCGACTCCCCAAGGGTGGTATTGACGGGACACACCGTTAACCGTCATTCTTTCAGCATACGTTGGAAGCATAGGTCTGACGCCACTTCATTAGCTTGGAGAAACGCATGGCAGAAGCCCAGCAGGAGAAAAGGGCTGCACGACGTTTCGCGCTCCGGATTCCCGTAGCCGTCGCCCGCGACGAAAACTCAAACCACAACGAATCAGCTCAAATCCGCGACGTGAGCGCGCGCGGCGTTAGCTTCTATTTGGATTCGCCCATCGCGCAGGGTTCGCCGATCGGCTTCACCCTCACGCTCCCGCCCGAAATCACTTTGACCGAAAGCATTCGCGTGCAATGCAAGGGCCGCATCGTGCGGGTAGAGGACGCGGCCAACGATGGCAAGATGGCCGTGGCCGCGGTGATTGAAGAGTACGAATTTCTTCCCGGAACCTGAAGCCGAAGCGGCCCGCGCTTCCCATTCTTCATGAATCACCTGCGCGAGGGAGTCTCTGATTGCCCTTGCCGCCCTTCTCCACGTTTCCCACAAATGATAAGGTTCCTTTTAGAAGGTTCTAAGGGGATTTCTTTGCCACGACCCGGCGTCCAATTGGTTTGTGTTGCGCTGCTGGCATGGCTGGTGGTCCCTGAGGCGATTGCACAAGACGCCGTGCCGGATGCAACTCACCAAGGGTCCAGCGTCCCCAACCCCGTGGCCGCAGTTGTAACCAGTGTTCGCGTTGTACACGAGCGCGGCGTTCCTGCGCTCGAAGTTCTCTCCACCCGCCCCGTTGTGCCAACGATTCAGCTTCTCGGCTCACCCCCGCGCTTGGTCATCGACCTGTCCAATGCTCGCTCGGGACTGCGCCATAAGAAGATTCCGGTACTGCAGGAAAACATTCTGGCCATCCGCACCGAGCAATTTCAAAAGGACCCTCCCATCACGCGGATCGTCCTGGACCTCCTGGCTTCCTACGGTTACACCTGGGATGAAGCCGGAAATCGCCTCATGGTGCGTTTAAAGCCTGCCGGGGATTCGAACCCAGACCCGAAGACCGCCAGCAAGAAGTCGCCGTTCCAGCCGCCGGCCGTGCTGTCGCTGGCCCCAGCCTCAGCCCCCGAGATTGTGCCCGTGGCCGGCGCTGCTGGCGACATCACGCTCGCCGGGAGCCGGATCGCTGCGGGATCGTCTCTGACCGCCGGCACCGATACCGCAGTCCTGCAATTGTCCAGAGGCGGCGAGGTCCGTATCTGTCCCGGCACAACCATCTCGGTTACGCCTTCGAAGAATGCCAAAGACCTGATGCTGGGTATGAGCACCGGCGCGCTGGAGACGCATTACGTGCTCGACGCCTCCGCCGATACCGTGCTCACTCCGGACTTCCGCATCTTATTTGCGGGGCCGGGAGAATTCGACTACGCCATCAGCACGGACTCGCACGGCAATACTTGCGTGCGCGGGCTGATGGGCAACACTTCTTCGGCGATTGTTTCGGAGTTGATGGGCGACCGGGTCTATCAGGTAAAACCCACCGAGCAGGCCGTTTTTCGCTCCGGGAGGGTCGACAAGGTGGATAGCAACGTCCCGCTGGAATGCGGTTGCCCGCCGCCGGTTCCCGTGATTCGAGCGGCAGCGCCTGGTGGGGCAGCGACGACGGAAGACGAGTTATCCGCGAGCGCGAAACTCACGCCCGGAGACGCCTCATTGGACTCTACGGCCAATACGACCGCCGGGAAGCAGCCCACCCTTAGCCAAACGCTTTCCAGCGGACCCGAAACCCAACCCCTGCCACCTTCCCAGCCTGGCGAAACGCATGTTCAGGTGGACGCTCCCTTTGTCTTCCGTGCCCGGAAACACCCTGCCGTAGCGCCCGTGCCCGCGGATGAGGTTGCAGCTCTCCCCGTGACGGAACGGTTAGCCGCACCGGCCCAGCTCGAGATACAGATCCAACCCCCGCCCGCGGCTCAGATCAGTGCGCAGCCGAAGCCAGAGCGCCGCGGCATATTGCGGCGCATCGGAAGGTTTTTCGTCGCCATCTTCAGCTGAAAACGTGCGCCGACGGTCGGCGTCAGTAACACTATCCGCGATTGATAACCCGCCTGAGCGGTTCCACCTTCTCCCGCGCCGAATCGCGCAAGTCTTCCGCCAGATCGACGCCGCGCTCGGCCACGTCGCGCACCCGTTCCTTCGCGTCGCGGACGCGGTCCTTGGCCTCTTCCGTCCAATCCTGCAGCGTTTCCTTGGCATCTTCGTAGCCGCGTTTCAGATCGCGACGGAACTGCTTCCCCGTCTTGGGAGCGAGCACGAGCGCCGCTAGGGCTCCCGCCCCGAGTCCAATCAGAAAGAAAGTGACCGCAGTTCCCACGTTGTTTTTGTCAGAAGATTCATAACGTCCAAAGCGCATAATGTTGACCTCATTTCCTGCCCAACGAAAACCACGGCGCATACTCACGCCTGCGGTATCTCAACACCTAATGATTCTAGTCCTGCGGCCGGGGATCGCGCACTTGTCCGGGCGAAGCTACGGGTGCTATGCCATGAATTGCACCACGGAAAGGTTTTCTTTCTCGCCCACCGAGTGTAGAATCAGACTTTCGGTCCTCGTGTGCGGCGGAAAATGTGGCCTGCCCGTCCTTCGGCGCGCTTCACTCGCTCAGGACAAGCTCTTCCGTCAGCTCAGCAAACCGCACTTATTTGAAGGAGATTGTTTCAAGCAATGTCGATCCCTGCCACCCAACTGCGCCCCGGCATGATCATCAAGCACAACAATGATCTGCACTCCGTATTCGCCGTCGAACACCGCACTCCCGGCAACCTGCGCGCCTTCATCCAGGCCAAGCTGCGCAACCTGCGCACCGGCGCCATGTTCGAGCATCGCTTCCGCTCGCCTGACCCCATCGAGAAGGTCAACGTGGATGAGGTTGATATGCAGTTCCTCTACGCCGACGGCGACAACTACTACTTCATGGATACGGCGAACTACGAGCAGACGCACCTGACCAAAGAGATTCTGGGCGACGCCGTCGATTACCTGATCGCCAACCTCGAAATCAAAGTTGAGTTCTTCGATGGCAAAGCCGTGGGCATCGAGCTGCCGCAGACCGTCGAACTCACCGTGGTCGAGACCGAGCCCGGACTGAAGAGCGCCACCGCTTCCAGCGTCACCAAAGCCGCGAAGACCGAGACCGGCCTGGTGGTGCAAGTGCCGCCGTTCATCAATGAGGGCGAGAAGATTAAGGTGGATACGGCCGAGGGCGTCTATCTGTCGCGAGCGTAGGTTTTAAGTCAAAATGCAAAGTCAGAATGCAGAAGTAAACCCAGTCCTGTCTTACTTCTGCATTCTGACTTCTTACGTCTTCATTTCCGAGCATGACCTCTACTGACAAGCCGATCGAAGCTCGCCGCTTCGTGGTCCGCGGACGCGTGCAGGGCGTCGGCTTTCGTTGGTTCGTCGAACGCGAGGCCCACATTCTCGGCATCGCCGGCTGGGTTCGCAACAACTCCGACGGCAGCGTCGAAGTCCTGGCTCACGGCACCCGCGATCAACTTCTAGGATTGCGCTCGCGCCTCCGCCAGGGACCCCGCGCCGCCCGCGTCGACGCCGTCGAAGAATCCGATGCCCGTCCCGTCGCCGGCATCGCTTCATTTCGCATCGAAGGAGCGTGGTAGCTTGTCCCTCAACTCAAGGCTCGACTCCGACCAACTCAAGCGCCTCATCCGCGAGGTGCCCGACTTCCCCAAGAAGGGGATTCTCTTCTACGACATCACCACGCTGCTGAAAGACAAGACCGGCTTCGCCACGCTCGTCGACCGGCTTTCCGAGCAATACGTCGCCCAGAAGATCGACCTCGTCCTCGGCATGGAGGCCCGCGGCTTCATCTTCGCTCCCGCACTCGCCTACCGCCTGAATGCAGGATTCGTTCCCGTGCGCAAGGCCGGCAAACTCCCCGCCGAAACCGTGAAGTTCGATTACGCGCTCGAATACGGCACCAACTCGTTGGAGATGCACAAGGACGCCATCCAGAAAGGCCAGCGCGTGCTCATCGTCGACGATCTGCTGGCTACGGGAGGCACCGCCGAAGCCACGGCCAAGCTGGCGACATTGCTCGGCGCGGAAATTGCAGGCCTCGGCTTTGTAGTGGAATTAGACTTCCTGCACGGCCGGGACAAACTCAAAGGCTACGAAGTCACGTCGTTGCTGCACTATTAGCTGCACTATTAGATGTAGAGGCTGCCCAAAATAATAGCGGCCTAAGTCCCGGTGCCGAGCAGTTCAATCACCTGCGGCTTCGACGAGGCGTTGTCGATGATGCTGATCGTGCCTTGCTGCGCGCCTTGCTTCGTCGGAGAGAACGTTGCGCTGATCGTGCATTCCGCACCCGGCGCAACTCTTGCGCCGCAAGTCGAGGTCACGGCGAACTCGGCGCTGGCTTTCATCGACTGAATTTTCAGCTCGGCAGATCCCGTGTTGGTGAGCGTGACGGTCTGCGGCGCACTGGTTTTGCCGACGGCTTCTTTCTCGAAATTCAGCGGGGTGGTGGGCGAGAAGCTTACCACTCCGGTGTTAAGCAGCGCAATTATGCGGCCACGGCCCTCATCTACGCCAACGATGTCTGGCTTGCCGTCGTTGTTGAAGTCCCCAGCTGCGATGTACCCAACCAGTGCCGGATATATCACGCCCTTCTGGAAAGTTCCGTTGCCATTGCCCTTGAGAAGGGCCACGCCCGGCTCGACAGCCAGCGCAATGTCGGTTTTACCATCCCCGCTGAAGTCCTGAGTGACCAGGGAACCCGGGTAATCTGCGTAGTAGCTCACCGGAGCCCGAAAGGTCCCATTGCCGTTTCCGAGCAGCACGCTCACGCTGAAGCCCTCATCATTAATGACAGCTAGGTCGAGCTTATCCTTGTTTTCGGTGAAGTAGCCGGCGGCAACGGCACCAGGGACGTCGCCGACCACATAGTATCCGTCCGCCGTGAACGTGCCGTTGCCGCTCCCGAGCAGGACCGCAGCGAGGTATTCGGGGTAGGCCTCACCCACGGCAGCCACACCGAGACTGCCGTCGCCATTGAAGTCCCCAGCAGCGATCGCGTATCCCGTTAGCCCGTATGGAAGCGTGGTGGTGATCGGGGCGCCGAATGTGCCGTCCCCAATGCCCGGCAGAACCTCGACACAGTTGCAGTAGTCGCCGTTAGTGTCATGTTCCTCAAGCGCGACGATATCGATATTGCCGCCCGTAAACTGCCCTACGCCAATCGCGTCTGATTCGGCGGTTGTTGGGTATGCAACGGCTGGCTGAAATGTCCCATCGCCGTTGCCGAGCATCACCCAGACGTCATCGCTCAGCATTTCGTTGAACACCAAATCGAGTACGCCGTTATTTCTGAGGCTGCCGGTCGCGGCATACAGGGGAAAGATGCCAAAGACATAGTCGGCGCCCTGTCTGAATGTCCCGTCGCCATTGCCGAGCAGGATGTCGACGCTTCCGGTGGTGTCCAAGGGCCGCACCACAGCCAAATCAGGAATGCCGTCACCATTGAAATCCCCGACTGCAACGGACGCTGCGCCGCCGGGACCGAGATTAAAGTTTGACCGCGTCTCGAACTGCGCCAGCGCTGGCGAACCGAATGCAGCCATCCACGCGGCGACTAGAGCAACAATCGGAGCGGTTCGCGAACGCATGGCTGCATCCCCTGACCTACTCGGCAAGCTTAGCACCGACCCGACGCGCCCTCAACGTCATTTTATGTTCGGCCAGTCGGGTCGCAAGAATTTGCAATGCGTTAGCCTCGCGGGGCGCCGTGCGTGTGCTATCGTCTCTGCTCAAAAAGGGGCGGGGGAAAAATCAGGAAGATGAGGAGATTTCCATGCCTCGAAGATTGTCCGCAGTATTTGTGTTCCTACTGGCGCTCGCTGCCGTTGTGCTGCTTTGTCCACCTCAAGCCGGGGCGCAATCGATGTCCCTCGGAGCCGTCTCCAGCGTAGCCAATGTTACCTGCTCGACGTTAACGGTGACGATGCAGCGGAATTTCGACATTAACTCGAGCACCCAGTGCTACACCGCGCAGATTATCAATTGCAATGGGGCCGACACTCTGTCGTTTGCCTACGCGTGGACGCCGTCGGCGGCAGGGACGCAATTGCTTGGTACGATCGTACTGCTCACCGGCGACGGCGGCACGTACCCCAGCACCACCGCCTTCTCGATGTACTATTGGCCTTACTACCTGAGCATTGGGTACCAGGTTGTCGAGGTGGCCTGGGGCCGGGGACGACCGGGACTGCGTGGGAGATAGCCAACTCCGGCCCGAACAGCACGACCAAGCCGAACATACTGAATGCGGCGTGCAGGCCCGCGACATTCCTGAACTACGTAAGAACAAGCGGCCTGATCTGGACCAGCGGCGGCGCGGGCGCAACCGCCTTCGCTCTGACCTGGTACAACGCCGGGTCCATCCTGGACAAGGTCCTCCTCGAAAACGGGCCGGTCTTCACCGACATCAACCGGGGCTGCGAGGTGCCGAACAATCAGCTCACGACCGTTTGCGCGCCGGGCACGGCGCAAACGGGCTGCAACACCGCGACCTGGCCCAGCGGAAACGAAAACGTATTCGACTACTCGCTGGAGTACATCAACGCGCCGCACCAAGACGACGCGAGTTCTGTAAACCAATGGACGGGGAACGCCGCAGCCAACCCCACGCAGCCCTGCGGCGGGAGCAATCCGACGAATCTGAATTACACCACCCCGTGGACCAACATGAGTATCTATGCCACGGGCCAGGTGGTCAGCGGTTACACGCCCAGCTTTAACTATCCGAGCACGGCCATGTCGGCCTGGCTATGCCAGAGCCTCTCGAACCCGGGCGCAGTTTTCAACAACTCCATGGCCGAGGGCGGGCTGTACTACGCGCAGTTCACCCAGCAATCGCAGGCGGCCAACTCTCTCTCGGTGAACGGCGTCGTCTGCCCGACGACGGAGGATATAGAGGAAGGAACTACCGTTTACGGTGGGGTAAGCTACAACGGTCAGATGTGCGCCATCCAGGGCAGCCAACAGACCTGCAACAACGCGTACGGCGCGTTGGAGGTTGACATGGCGAGGCCCTCGATCCAACAGGCGCAGACTTGGCCCACGGCTTGCTACCACTTCAGGAGGAACTAGCTACCCAGGGGTAGAAAAACCGGGGACAGCCGGGGGGCGGCTGTCCCCAATTGTTTGCCACCGGAGGGCTCACGGAGATTGAGGGGAATGTCTCGCGTCCCGCGAAGGTTTCACCAGATCTCGCCCGCTAGGGACGAACCGGGGCGTTCCACGCGGCGCATTTTGCGCTTTCGCATTCTCGGGCTACGTCGCTGCCCGGGGCACGCCGCCGCGACGGCGAGAGCGATCAGTTCCAAAGGCGCACGATCACCAGCCCGATCCCGGCCCAGAAGCTCGCGCTGATTCCGACCAACAGAGCAAGTCCCAGAAACCGGTTAAACTTGGTTCGGTTCGCCGCCAGGCCAGGCTGAATTTCGGAATCGTACACCAGCCACGAGCGTAGGAACTTCATGTCCTGCGAATCTGCGGGCGCGTATCCCCACGAACCCTGGATGGCCAAGTGCAGTGGTGGGTCGCAAGTGCCGGACAGGGGGTTGAGCTCAGATTTGTAGCTCATAGTATCCGCACCTCCAAGACCTAGTTCAGCAACTAGAATGCCATCTTCCACGGGGTCGCAACTGCATGGAATTGGACAACTTCGAGGCCTTGGAGGGTTGCTGTCATACCGCGCATAAGGTAAAAAAGCCCGAATCCGCTCTGCAACCCCAGCGATTCCCGATTCGGTCGCCCCGCAAATCCACAACTTTTTTATCGAGATTCATGTCCAGGCTTGCGCGGAAAACCAAATTTCCGCTCAGTGTCCTCCAGTGGTCACATCTCTTCCAGTGACAACTTCGAGTCCTTGGCCAGGTAGCCTTTCCGCCGAAACCAGTCTTCCATGGCTTCCCGCAGTTGCTCCAGCGGAACGCTCGTACCGATCTCCATCTGCCCATCGGAGACAGGCAATGTATTGTCGAACACGCTGGCGTTGGTAAAGTTGCGCATGGAGAAGCTGTCCAGCCACTTCAGCGGGCAGGGAACCTTCCGGTCTTTGTCTAACTCCTGGTAAGTCACGCGAATCTTGCGGGCAAACATAACTCGATTTAACCACAGACGGCACGCCCGGCAGGAATACGTCGGCAGGAATACGGTCGGCCTACGTCGCGTCGCCCTACGCCCCCAGCCGTCTCAAAATACACAAACTTGCATCCACGGCTCCAGAGACCTCCGCTCGGGTGTCTATATCCCTGAGGGGTTTCGTCATAAGGAACCGCGCGCAAGAATATCCGCGCCGTACGTTCTATCTGTGACGAGCGGCCCCCACTCGACGGAGGAGCCATGCGTTTTCTGAAAGTTGTCGGGCTGTGGTTGTTACTCTTCTCAATTTCATTTCCCCGATATTCGTTCGGCGAATCTTCTACTCCCAGCGACGCGGCCGATTCAGCCGCGCGCCTGCCTGTCACCCGGGTAATTCTCTACAAGAACGGTGTCGGCTACTTTGAGCACGCGGGCCAGGTTCGCGGCAGCCAGGACGTCAATGTAGATTTCACCACGGCCCAACTGAATGACGTGCTGAAATCCCTGACCGTACTCGATCTAGGCAAGGGACGCATCACTGGAGTCAGCTACAACTCCAACGCTCCTCTCGAACGCCGTCTCGGCTCTCTGCATCTGGCCGTGGGTGAGAACCCGACCACTGCGCAATTCCTGAATGCCCTGCGCGGCGCGCGCCTGGAAGTGCGCGACGGATCGGAAAGCGCCTCCGGCCGCCTGCTCAGCATCGACGAGCGCGAGATCCCCATCAAAGGCGATCAGAAGATCACCGTCGATCAGATCTCCATCGTCAGCGATAGCGGCGAGGTCCGCGTCTTCGATCTCACTCCTACCACGAGCGTCCGCGTAGCCGAAAAAGAGATGAACGACGAAGTTGGAAAATACCTGGGCCTCGTCGCCTCCACCCGCGATCAGGACGTACGCCGCATGACGATCTCCACCGCCGGCGAAGGCGAGCGCAATCTGCTGGTCAGCTACATCAGCGAGGTACCGGTGTGGAAGAGCACTTACCGGATCGTGATCCCGAACGAAGGCAAGCCGCTGCTGCAAGGCTGGGCCATCGTCGACAACACAGTCGGCGAAGACTGGAAGAATGTGGAGTTGTCGCTGGTGGCGGGAGCGCCGCAGTCATTCGTGCAGGAGCTTTCGCAACCTTACTACACGCGCCGTCCGGTAGTGGCGATGCCGCAGAATGCCATGATCACGCCGCAGACGCATGAGGCGACGATGGAGGAAGCGAAGACGGCGGCTCCTCCGCCTGCTGCAGCGACCTCGAGTCCAAGCAACGGCAGAAACTATACTGAACTAACGGAAGTTCAAAACGGTCAGCTGCAGGCGGGAGTCATCGGTGGCATCGCCTCTGGCAGCGGCGGCGGTGTTGCGGGTGGAATGTACAAGTCCTGGATCGCTCACCCCGACGCGAGCGTAGTCGCGCAATCTCTCGAAGCCGGCACCGCCACCGCCCAAACCCGTGACCTCGGCGATCTCTTCGAATACAAGCTTCAGGACCGCGTCACCATCCGCAAGAATCAGTCGGCGCTGGTCCCAATTCTGCAGGCCCGCATCGACGCCGAAAAAGTCTCGGTCTGGAATCCCTCCGAAGGCGCCGTCCTGCGCGCTCTCTGGGTCGACAACACCAGCGCGCTCACGCTCGACGGCGGCAGCTTCAATGTGCTCGAAGGCGACGCCTTTGCCGGCGAAGGCCTGATGGACCCGATCAAGCCCGGCGAAAAACGCTTGCTCTCCTACGCCGCCGATCTCGGCGTGCTGGTCGATGCCAAACAAAAAGCCGAGAACCAGCGGGTGACTAAAGTGTTCATCGCCCACGGCACCATGATGCAGTCGACCCAGGAACGCGAAGAAAATACCTACACCATCCGCAACCGCGACGCCTCGCCGCGCACGGTTGTGATCGAACACCCGGCGCGCGCCGGCTGGAAACTCACTGACGACGAGAAGCCCGCGGAAAGCTCAGCCTCGTTCCACCGCTTCCGCCTCACCGTGCAGCCGAAAGAAACCGCAACCTTGCAGGTCAAGGAATATCGTCCAATCACAAATAGTTACCAGCTATCGAATGTGACCGACGACCAGATCAAGTTCTTTCTCTCCCAGAAGATGATCAATCCCGCGATCGAGCAGGCCTTACGCAAAGTGATCGCGCAAAAGAACGGCATCGCCGCGCTCGACGCCGAGGTGGCGTCACACAAATCGAAGATCTCGGGAATCTCCGACGATCAGCAGCGCGTCCGCGAAAACATGAAAGCCTTGAAGGGCAGCGCCGAAGAAAAGGCGCTGGTGGCGCGCTACGTCCGCGAACTGAACGAGCAGGAAGACCGCGTGCAATCTCTGCACCATGAGATGGCCGATCTGCAGCAGAAGCGCGAGGCCGTCCAGAAGACGCTCAACGACATGATCGAAGGCCTGCAGATGGATGCCACGTTGTAGATGTCTGTGGGGAGATGTCCGTGTAGAGAGGCTCATGTGGGGACAGCCGCCCCTTCGACTTCGCTCAGGGCAGGCTCTCGGCTGTCCCGCCTTGGGCAAAGCCCAGGCGCCCCGCGCCATGGTCTGGTCCTCTGTTTACCTCCGCGCTTTCGGCCCCGCCGCTCTCACTTCCGGCGACGCGTCGAAGGCCTCGAAGTTCTTGGCGAAGCGGTTGCGCAGATCTTCCGCGGCTTTGTCGTAAGCGGCTTTGTCCGCCCACGCGTTGCGCGGATTGAGAACCTGCGGCGGCACTCCAGGGCAAGCCTTCGGAATGCTGAAGCCGAAGGTCGGTTCGACCTCGAATTCTTCTTTGATCAGATAGCCTTCCACGGCCGCATCCACCATGGCGCGCGTGTAGGGAATATCCATACGCTTGCCCACGCCGTAGGGCCCGCCCTGCCAGCCGGTGTTGACCAGCCAGCACTGCGCGGCGTGCTCGCGCAGGCGGCGGCCCAGCATCTCCGCATAGGTCTTCGGTGGCAGGGGCATAAACGGCGCTCCAAAGCACGTCGAGAACGTGGCTTGCGCCTCGTTCAATCCCGCTTCGGTTCCGGCGACCTTCGCGGTATAGCCGGAAAGAAAGTGATACATGGCCTGCTCTGGCGTGAGCCGCGCAATCGGCGGCAACACGCCAAATGCGTCCGCCGTGAGGAACACCACATTCTGGGGATGCCCGCTCACCCCCGGGATCACCGCATTATCGATGAAATCCACGGGATAGGCGGCGCGAGTGTTTTCCGTCTTGCTGCCGTCGTCATAGTCCGGAATGCGGCTGTGAGGATCGAGGGTAACGTTCTCAAGCACGCACCCGAAGCGCAGCGCGTTCCAGATCTGCGGCTCGTTCTTCTGCGAGAGCTTGATGCACTTGGCATAACATCCGCCTTCAAAGTTGAAAACTCCGTTGGCGCTCCACCCATGCTCGTCATCGCCGATGAGGCCGCGCGACGGATCCGCCGAAAGCGTGGTCTTGCCCGTTCCCGAGAGCCCGAAGAACAGAGCGCTCACGCCGTTGTGCCCCACGTTCGCAGAACAGTGCATGGGGAAAACGTTGCGCGGCGGCAACAGAAAGTTCATTACGCTGAAGATGGATTTCTTCATCTCTCCCGCGTAGGAGGTTCCTCCGATCAGTACCGTCCTGCGGGAAAAATTGAGCGCCACAAAGACTTCTGAGTTGGTGCCGTCGCGCTGGGGATAGGCCTTAAACTCGGGAGCCGAAATCACGGTGAATTCAGGGCGATGGGTCTTCAACTCCTCCGCCGAAGGGCGCAGGAACAGTTGCCGCACAAACAGGTTGTGCCAGGCGTACTCGGTGATAATCCTTACCGGCATTCGGTATTCCGGGTCGGCTCCACAGAAAAGATCCTGCACAAAGAGCTCGCGCCCGCGCAGATGCTCCATGACACGGTCATAGAGGGCGTCAAACCTGTCCACTTCCATGGGAGCATTCACCGCGCCCCAGGCCACGGAGTTCGCGGTCACTGCATCCTTCACAACAAACTTGTCCTTGGGAGAGCGGCCGGTGCGGTTGGTATAGCCCACCAGCGTTCCGTTGGCCGCCAGTTTAGCCTCATCGCGCCGGATAGAGTGCTCGACCAGCGCAGCCGGAGGAAGATTAAAATGCGTCCGGCCATCGCTCAGTAACTCCGCTACATCGCTGACGTGCATCGTGGTAGCCATAGGAATCTCCTCGATAGGCGCAAAAAGGATAGGCGCAAAAAAACAAACGTCGTATTGTGCCTTAAAGGCGGGAGCCTGCCAAGTGCAGGATCACAGCAGGGCGCACCGAATCCTCCGCCCGCCTCCGAAACCTCGAAGGATCATAGAGATGCGGTTTTCCGCGAGGTGCAGGAAAATCTGGGAAGAGTGCCAAAATCGAATTGCTTTACCGGTATTCAACCAAGCCTGCGATTCTAAGCGGTTGCCGGCGCCTGCATCGCGGTGACCGCAGCTTCCAGGTGAGCCAGCGTCTCCTCGACCGTCAACGAATACATGTCGCGGCCCAAACCTTCGCCCGCCGCCAGCGCAGCCTGCAAATAGTGCCCGGCAATCTCCACCGCCAGCGAATCCGTAATGGCCTTGCCGCTGCGTTTCTTGTATTCCACCCACGCGGGATGCGGCAAGGCAACCCACACCGTTTTCCCATCCACCAGAAACTTCACGTCGACGGCATCGGCGTGGCGCGTGGCAATGGCAACGATCAGCGCCTGATAGACGCAGTGCACCCGCTTCTTGGTCCAGCGATCGGTGGCGGTGAAATCTGCAAACATCGCTAAGAAAACTATAGCGGAGGGATGCGGTGGGAGCAAATGGTTTGGTTAGCCCGTAACATCTAAGTTTGAGGAGCCACCCATGTAGGGACAGCCGCCCTCGGCTGTCCGGTCGAGCGAAGCTCGACAGCCTCTGCCATTAAAGCCGGCAGCCTGTGATGTTACCCTCCGGCAATCGCTCCCAGCACAATCAGCGGCTCCGCACCGGAGACGACCGCGTCGGGGAGTGGAGCGTCGGGCGATTCGTGAGTCAGATCCTGCTCGCACGCGAAGAAGCGCAAAAACGGCCGCCGCTGCAGCGTGACGTGATCACGGATGGTCCCACACAGCATGGGATAGCGTACCTCAAGCGCGTCAAGCACCGAGCGCAGGGTGACCGGGCCCTCGACTTCGAGTGCCACTTCTGCGCCAGTGCGCGACAGCGTTCGCAAATGCGGCGGGAGGATGAGGCGGATCATGCCAGCGTCTGCACTTCCACACTCAGCACCGCCGGCAAATCCCGCACAATCGGATTCCAGCTATCTCCCGCATCGGCCGACGCATAAACCTGCCCTCCGCTGGTGCCGAAATAAATCCCGCAGTCATCGAGCGAATCGACGGCCATCGCGTCGCGCAACACGTTCACGTAGCAGTTGCTTTGCGGCAAGCCTTTCGTCAGCGGCTCCCACTCATTCCCGCCGCTGCGGCTGCGGAATACGCGCAGCTTCCCATCCGGGACAAAATGCTCCGAGTCGCTCTTGATGGGGATGACATAAATCGTTTCCGGCTCGTGCGCATGCACGTCGATCACGAATCCGAAATCCGTCGGCAGGTTTCCGCTGATTTTTTGCCACGAATCTCCCGCATCGTCGCTGCGCATCACATCCCAGTGTTTCTGCATGAACAGCACGCCGGGACGCGACGGGTTCATCGCCACGTGGTGCACGCAGTGGCCGATTTCGGCCGTCGGGTTCGGGATGTACTTGGAATACAGCCCGCGATTGATCGGCTTCCAGGTTTTGCCGCCGTCATCAGTGCGAAAAGCCCCTGCGGCCGAGATCGCGATGAAGATCCTCTGCGGATCGCTCGGATCGAGAATGATGGTATGCAGGCACATGCCTCCGGCCCCCGGTTGCCACATTGGGCCGGTGCCGTGACCGCGCAGCCCAGAAAGTTCCTGCCAAGTCTCTCCACCGTCCGTCGAGCGGAAGATGGCGGCATCTTCCACGCCGGCATACACCGTATCGGGATCTGTCAGCGACGGTTCGAGATGCCACACCCGCTTGAACTCCCAGGGGTGTTGGGTGCCATCATAAAACTGGTGCGTGGTGAGCGGCTTGCCGGTTTCGGCAGACACATCGTAGACGAACTTGTTGCTCGCGGCCTTCGGAGGGCCGGCCGCAGTCGGTTCCCCGGGCGGCGTTCCAGGCTGGTACCAGGTCTTGCCGCCATCGTCCGAGCGCTGGATCAACTGCCCGAACCATCCGCTCGATTGCGACGCATACAGCCGGTTCGGATCGGCGGGCGATCCCTTCACGTGATACATCTCCCAGCCCGCAAAGTGAGGCCCGCTCACGTCCCACTTCTCGCGCTTGCCATCCGATGTCAGCACGAATGCGCCCTTGCGCGTACCCACCAGAACTCGTACGTTGCTCATCGTTTCCTCTCTGTAGTTTCGTTAAGCTCGCGCGTAGCGAAGCAGAACCACTCCCGAACCAAAAGCCTTTGCTGATAAGAGCTTCATGCGAATTCTTTCCGTGTATGTCCTTGAACAGGAGGCTGCCGCTGCCTAACAGCACGGGCTGAAGAATAATCCGGTATTCATCGACGAATCCCATCTGCAAAAGCGGCGATGCCAGGGTGGAGCTGCCGAATATCACAATGTCTTTGCCCGGCTGTTTTTTCAATTCCAAGACTTCTTCCCGAAGATCTTTCCTCGCCAGCCTCGAATTATTCCAGTCCACCTTCTGCAGAGTCTTGGAAAAGACAACCTTGGGCAAGTTGTTCATCTTGTCCGTGATTTCATCGGCGGGAGCGGCTGGCCAGTGAGCCGCCATGTGTTGGTACGTCGCTCGCCCGAACAAGAGCGTATCCGTCCCTCGCAGCAGCTCCCTGGCATAGTCAAAGAACTCTTCGTCAACCACAACCCAATCCAGTATTCTATTCGGTGTTTCGAAAAAGCCATCCAGGGAAGCCACATTCGAAACAATCACTCTGCGCATTATTTTCTCCGTCACGCAATTAGCCGATTGAACCTTCTTCCGGGTAAGGTGACAGTATTGCAAGTGCGCTGAGAATACGCCCGGCCCAAAGGTTTGTCCTCGAGGCCGGAGCTGTGTGAATCGCTGGTTGCATGAACTTGTTCTCCAAATGTGTGTGCGGTTCTGCCCTACGCGGCCTGCTGCACCGCTTTCTCGCAGTTGATCATCCACGGGGTACCGAAGCGGTCCACGAGCATACCAAATCGCACCGCCCAAAATGTTTCCGCGATCGGCATCGTCTCCGTTCCGTTTTCCGCCAGCGCATGGAATATACGTTCCGCCTCCGCCGCATCGGTGAACCCGAGGCTCAGCGAGAAACCCGCCTGTTTCTGGTAACTTCCCGGAGGCGCATCCGACGCCATCAATACCTGGTCGCCGATGGTCAAACGGCCGTGAAGAATTTTTGTTTGCCATTCCGCCGGCACGTGCTTCGCCATCGGCGTACCTTCGTGCGTCATGAGTACGACGATCTTGGCGCCGAGGACCTTCTCGTAGAACTTGAAAGCGGCCTCACAGTCGCCATCGAAATAGAGGTAAGGATTCATCTGCATACATTCTCCTTTATTGTGAGTGAAGCAGAAACTTGTGTGAGCCGACGTTTAGCTCAGCTCAGCAGCTAGTCAGTGCATATCCATGGGCGCATCCGTCCCGTCCGACCACTTGGCGAGGGGAATCAGGAACACGGTCATTCGATCCTCCGGATCGTCAGTGAACAAAATCGGAGAGCCCGGCAGATTCGCGCCCCACGTTGCGGCCTCCGTTCGCGGAACGAAAAACATCAGGTGGGGATGCCAGTGCCCGGCCTGATCGTTCAAGTACCCTTGCTTTGACAGCATGTAACACATTGCGCCAGGTTCCGGCGTCGGTAATTCCTTCTTGTCGAGGCCGGCTTTTATACCTTCGAACATCTGCGCTTTGGATTGTCCAGCCAATACCAACTCGGTCTTTTTGATGGTGAATGGAACGTAGGATCGTGCAGCCGCCGGGTTGAAGCAGATCGGACCCCGCAGCTTGGGATTCCAAAAATCCGGATCGTCGCTTCCGGCGGTCCATGATCGTTCCACTAGACACACGAAACCGTTCTTGCCTTTGACTACGGTTTCGTAACCATGTCGTCCGAGCACCATAACCTCAGCATCTTTTGAAATGGACTCAGGCGCCGCGCTCCGGGCCAGCGCTATCTCGGCGCTTCTATCTGCGATCAAGTACTGATCAAGCGGTGCCATGCTCGGATACCGCTTCTTGGCGTCCGCAGCCGTCGCCTGGTATGCCGCGCTCAGCACCACAACCAGCGCGGCAGTTTTGACTATTTGCCAGTTCATCGATTTTTCTCCTGAGACTTCGACGGTTTTACGATTACGACTTCAGTGGGCGCTGAGATTCACGCGTTACTCCTTGGGTGCAGCCGTTCCGTCCGACCACTCGGACACCGAAATGATGAATTCGGTGATCGGCTCCGGCGAGTATTGATGGACGTACACCGGGGAACCCGAGAGACCTGCGCCCCAAAACATATCGTCTGTTTTGGGAACCCAAAACATCAGATGAGGATCTGCGTTCCCATACTTGCGGCCAAAGTACTGCTGCTTCGACATCATGTAGCACACCGCACCCGGCTCCGGCAGCGGCAGTTCTTTTTTGTCGAACGCGGCCTTGACACTGTCGAATATCTGAGTTTTGTTCAGCCCAGCCAACGCCAACTCTGTCATTTTGAAAGTGAGCGGCAGGTGGGACCGTGCGGCCGGCGGATTGAGGCAAAGCGGAAGCCGCTGATCGGGGTTCAAGAACTCCGGGTCGTCAAACGGTGCCATCCATGAGCGCTCGACAACGCACACGAAACCGTTCTTGCCTTTCACCGCCGTTTCGTAACCACGCCGCCCCAGGACCAGAACCTCTGCATCGCGCGAAATGGACTCGGGTGCCGCACTCCGCGCCAGAGCGATCTCAGCAGTCCGATCCGCCATCAAGTATTGTTCGAGCGGGGCCATACTCGAATACAGAGTATTGGTGTCCGCGGCCTGCACTTGCCATGCCAAGCTTAGCGCGACAAAAAGCGAAACGCTTCTAAATGCGATCGTCATCTCCACCAAGACCTCCCTCAGTGCTTATGGGAATCGCCAGAGGAGGTCCCCTGCGACGGCTTTTCCGCGGCTACGACCAGCAATGATTCCGGCCCCACCCCGCTCCCCGTCAGATAAGGCACCATTGTGGGCGATACCGATTCATATCCCACGTCTTTCGCCGTCTTATAAGGCGCGTAAAACATCAAGTGAGGGGGCACGAAACCGCTCTTCTTGGACTCGGAATTGTAGACATAGTTTTCGCTCGACATCATGTAAAGGAAGCCCGGTCCGGGCGCTTTGAAGCGGCCGTCCTCATATCCCTTCGCGACGTCATCCTTGATCTCTGCCTCCGACTTGCCCTGTGCCCGTAGTTCTTCTCGGCGCAGATAAGCCAGCATAATCGTCCGGCTGCCCTCGGCGTCGAAGCACGCCGGCGCTGATGAAGTTTGGGTTGTCCCTCGGAATGACCGCTCAATCAAACAACTAAAGCCGTTCGTGCCTTCGCGAATTTTCTCGTAGCCTTTGGGCCCCAAAATATAAACTGCGGCCTTACTCGACACCTCAGTCGGGGCCGCGCTCAAGGCCAATTCGACCTGCCGATCGCGCGGCGTGGAAGAGTCTACTAAGTGCACTTCCTTCGGTGGTTCCTCAACCTTGTCTTCAGCCGCCGCGCCGCTGGATAGGACAGCGACTGACAGGAGCCCCGCAAAAGTCCTTTTCTTCCATCCCATAATCTTCATGTTCGCGTTCTTTCCTTTCTCAGTCAGTATCTCTACCGTTCATCTAGGCTGAGTGGCACAGCGAACAGTATCCATATTTCACTTGCGACTTGCAAGTAATAATTTATGATAGATGAGAGAATTGAAGATGCCGCGAAACAAAACATCTCCAAAGCGACGGTCTGGTTGCCCGCTGAACGCTTCGGTGGAAATGCTGGGCGACCGCTGGTCGCTGCTGATCGTTCGCGACATGATGCTGCAGGGCTTTCGCAGCTACAAGGAATTCATGCAGTGCTACGAAGGGATTGCAACCAATATCCTCGCGGATCGCCTGCGGAAGCTGATGGGATACGGAATCATCGCATCGGAACCGGACCCCTCGGATGGACGCAAGCTGACCTATTTCCTGACCGCGAAGGGAATCGATCTGGCTCCCGTGCTCACGGAAATGGTGTTGTGGGCCGCCGCGCACGAAGATACCGGCAATCAGGCGCTCGTCCAGCAAATGCGCGAAGACAAAAAGAAATTCCTGACCGGAATACGCCAACGCTGGGCCGACCAACACTCACGCCCAACCTGATTTCCCTCGGTTATCCTTTCCAGTTTGCCTCGGGTAACATGGCTAGGTGCCGACTCGGGTTTCCAAGCCAAGCCAAATCAACATTCTTCGCGCCACGCACCTCAGCCAATTCCCCTGGCTCGTTCACGGATTTTCCACGCGCGCGGGAGGATTCTCGCGTATATACGGCAAGAACGCCCTCAACCTCGGGTTCACCAAAGACGATTCGAAAGCCGCAGTCGAGCGCAACCGCACCGCATTTCTGCGCCAACTCGACGCCAAGTCGAATGACAAATCCAAACCGTGGCCTCTGGTAACCCTGCGCCAGGTTCATTCCGATATCGTTCGGCTCGTCGACTCGCCTGCCGACTCGCCACTTGCTGGCGATGGCATGATCACGGCCACTCCTGGCTTGCTGCTCGGCATTCAAACCGCCGATTGCCTGCCCGTCATTCTTGTCGATCCCAAGCATCGCGCCGTAGGGGTGTTTCATGCCGGCTGGCGGGGCACGGTGAAACGCATCGTGGAGAAGGGCGTCGGCGAGATGCGCCGCCATTTCGGCAGCCGCGCTCGCGATCTCAAGGCCGCAATCGGTCCCGGCATTCACGGCTGCTGTTATGAGGTAGGCGAAGAACTTCGCCAGCGGTTCGATTCGCAATTCGCCTATGCGGCGGAGCTGTTCCTCGAAGTCGAAGAATCTGATCCAGTGCGCGAAAAATATCCCATGTTGTTCCTCACGGCGCGCGCCCCTGGCCACAGCGTTTTGCCGAAGAAAATCTTTCTCGACTTGGTAGAAGCCAATCGCCAACAACTGTTGGCCGTGGGCGTGCCGGCAAAGAGTATCGAAGCCTCGCCCCTGTGCACCAACTGCCGGACCGAGTTATTGTTCTCTTATCGTGCGGAGAAGGGCAAGACGGGACGGATGATGGGAGTGGTGGGAATCAGGGGGTGAGGCGGAAGGCAAACGTCAGAAGGCAGAAGTCAAAATGCAGAAGTAAGAACGAATTCGCTTTTACTTTTGCATTCTTACTTCTGACTTCTGCATTTTTCTACGCCGTGGAAGGCGCGGCGGGCGGTGGGGCAGATGCCGCCGGATCGCTGACGCCCTCATTCACCAGATCCTTCAATTCCTTGCTGGGCTTGAAGAATGGAATCTTCTTCGCCGGCACTTCGACCTTTTCCCCGGTCTTAGGGTTGCGCCCCATGCGCGGTTTACGCTGTCGGGTGCGGAAGCTGCCAAAGCCGCGGATCTCGATTTTGTCACCCGCCCGCAGCGATCGCACCACGCTGTCAAAGATCGTTTCCACGATCACTTCGCTGTCTTTGCGCGTAAGTTCCGCTAAACGCGACACTTCATCGATCAAGTCGGCTTTCGTCATGGTGTCCCCTTGGCCCCCGAAACCTTCATAACCTTCTCAAATTTCAGGGGTTGGATGCAAGTCACAGGGGAGAGTCAGGTCTTGAGTCTACGGGTGTCTTAGGTCTGGAGTCCATATTGTGGCTTTGCCTAACACCTAAGACCAGTACCTGATTCCCGGCACCGCAGGGAGCTACTTCCAAAGATAGTAAAACCCAACGTGCTGCTCCAGCATTTTCTCGGTGTCCGGTAGATACTGCGAAACATCACCCAGCATTAAATCGAGCAGCGTCTTGCGATCTCTCTCCGGACGCACCAGCGTCGGTTCGCCCGAGATACCCACCGACTGCGCCGTGTCTTTCACCGCGGCTTCAAAGTCGCCCACGTTATCGATCAGCTTCATGTCGAGAGCCTGCGCGCCGGTCCACACTTTGCCGTTGGCGATGGCCTTCACGTCATCGAACTTCATCCCACGCCCATCGGCTACCGCCTTTACGAATTGCCCGAACATGTTATCGATCAGCGACTGCATGTAGGCCTGCTCGGCGGGAGTGAGGTCGCGCGCCGGATTGCCCGTGTCCTTAAACTCGCCCGTCTTGAACACGATACTTTTCAGCTTGGCCCACTTCAACAGATCTCCATAATTCACCCACTCGGCGATCACCCCGATCGATCCCACGATGCTGCCGTTGTCGGCATAAATCTTGTTCGAGGCCGACGCAATATAGTAGGCGCCGCTCGCGCCCACCGTCTCAATCGAAACCACAACGCGCTTTTTCTTTTCCTCGCGAATGCGCTTGACCTCGCGATAAATCTCTTCCGACGCGGCCACGCCCCCGCCCGGCGAGTTCACGTGCAGGATGATGGCCTTGATGGAAGAGTCCTCGGCAAGCTTCTTGAGTTGTCCCACCACCGGCTGCGGCGAGAGAATCACACCGTCCAGGTCGACCACGCCAATGCGGTCGCCGAAGCCGCCGAACGTAGCTTCGCTGCTGCCCGCATGCAGCGTCAGGTACACCAGCGAAAACACGGCCAGCACAAAGAGGAAGAATGCTCCTCCCCCAATCAGAATCCAGAGCAGGGTACGGGAACGTCGTTCGGGCATAGGGAAAGTTTAGCACTGTGGAGAAGAGCGAGTTTCCGGCTTCCGGAAGAGCCAAGTAAATGGCGTTTCCCGCTCTAGCGGGAACCCGGTCCGCATTCGGGACAAGCGGTTCCACCCAATCTCGCTAACCCATTCAGTTTTCAATACATAGTGTTTGGCAGAGAACCTGCATAGCCTGGGATGCGATGGGAACGGTTCTTCTGAGAATCCTCTCATTGTCAAAAATTCTGTCGAGATTACGAATCTCGTTGGGAGCAGGTGCGCACAGCTATGTCCAGCGCCAAAATTTTCGCCGCTATTTTGATTTCCTTCGTGGGTGTCCTGGCCTCGTCACGCCAAGCGTGGGGAGATCAATGGGCCTCCGCGCCGCTGGCCGCGGCTGGCATCGTCTCCGCTCTTTTTCTGGTTCTAATTCCAGTTCTAACGAGAGCCGTAATGGACTCGCGGCTGGGCAGGCGGCGGAGTAGGTGGTTCCTGCGCTATGCGGGGCCGGCGCTGACGGTTCTGCTGATCCCGGCACTCGTGTGGGCAGGTGGTTTCTCCACTGCGTTTCTGGGCGTAGTGACCACGCTCCCGACCCCCGGCATCACGCTTAATGGGCCTGCCGGCGTGGCTGTGGACACCTTCGGAAATGTCTACATCTCGGACGGCCTCAACAACGGGCAGGTTGTGGAGGTGACCGCAGCCGGTGTGGCATCGGTACTGGCCTTCCCTGGCCTGAGCCCGGCTCTGAATAATCCCAGGGAAGTAGCGGTGGACGAATCGGGGAACCTCTATGTCGCTGACGGCGCCAATGGCCGCGTGGTTGAGCTTTCAGCCGGGGGAGTGGCCTCGGTGGTCAACACGGGCAGCCTGCTGGCCCAGCCGTTTGGATTGGCGCTCGACGCCGCAGGCGACCTCTATATTTCCGATTCGCTGTTGAACTACATCGTAGAGGTGCCTGCGGGCGGCGGGGCCGCGGTGCAATTCGCCATTAGCGGCTTGGGCACGCCTCTAAGCACTCCGGAGGGTCTGGCGGTCGACGTGTCGGGCAACCTCTATATCGCAGACAATAACAACAACCGCATTGTGAAGGTAACGCCGGGCGGGGTCGGGTCGGTGCTCGGCATCAGCGGTTTGGGGACGCCTCTGAGCCACCCTCAAGATGTGGCCGTTGACGGACTGGGGAACGTCTATATCGCGGACAATAGCAACAATCGCATCGTGACCGTTACCCCCGCGGGCGCAGGCGCGGTGCTCAGCACCGGGAGTGACACCCTTAGCGCCCCGGAAAGCGTAGCGGTGAGTGTGTGGGGAGCCATCTATATCGCCGATGCTGGCAACAACCGCATTGTGGAGGCGCAGCCCACGACCGTCGGTTTTGGGCATTTGCCGACCGGAGCGGTATCTGGCACGACGCTGACATTGCCGTTCACCATCGCGCAGGGCACAACCCTCGGTAGTGTGCAGGCCCTTACCCAGGGCACTGCGGGCCTCGACTTCACCGTCGTTTCCGCCGGGACCACCTGCATATCGGGCGTGACGAATACAGCCTGCAACGTGGTCGTACAGTTTCTGCCCGCCGCTCCCGGCTTGCGCCGGGGCGACGTGGTGCTCTTTAACAACGCGAGCACACCCGTCCCATTTATTAGCGTTCCTATATACGCCACCGGCGACGCTCCCTTGGCGGCGTTGTCCCCGGGGACGGCCACTCTGGTCAGCACGGCCGGAGCGACCCTGAGCGCGCCCTTTCAGATTGCCTTCGACGGGGCCGGCAACATGTACGTTGCGAATTACGGAAGCGCCGCCGGCAATGTGGTAAAAGTACCCGCTGGCGGCGGCAACGCGACGGTGGTGAGCACCGGCGGATTCACCTTGGCTGGAGCCATAGGTGTGGCATTGGATGGAGCGGGCAATCTCTACATTTCGGATCACTACAACACTCGCATCGTGGAGGTTACGGCGGGAGGGGTTGTTTCGGTGTTGAACATCACTGGGCTGAGCCCGGCCTTGAACATAACCGGGGCGCTAGCCATCGATGCGGCGGGTAATCTCTACATTTCCGATTACGGAGGGGGCCGCATCGTCAAGGTGACGCCTTCCGGGGCGGGATCCGTGCTGGGTACCGGTAGTTTTACGTTTGCCGGTGACAGCGTGCTGGGAGTGGCGGTGGACGCGGCGGGAACCGTCTACATTCCCGATTCCATCGGCAATCGCGTCGTGAAGGTCACGGCAGCGGGAGCGGCGTCGCTGGTAGTTCCCGCGGGCATCACTCCGCCTCTAAGCTCTCCCCAAGGATTGGCGGTGGACGCCTTCGGCAACCTCTACATCGCCGACGCGGGAAACCACCGCATCGTCGAAGTCACGACGGCGGGGGTGGCCTCGGTGTTGCAAATGCCGGGCCAGTCCCTCCTCACTGACTATGGGGTCACCGTCGATGCCTCCGGCAACGTCTTCATCCCAGACTTCAGCGCAAACCATATTGTGAAAGTGAACGTCGCAGGCGCCACTCTGGCCTTTCCGAACACCAACGTTGGCTCGACCAGCGCTCCGCAGACCGCGACCGTGACCAACCTCGGCAACCTCGCCCTGGTCTTTGCCGACAGCCCGGTTTATACTCCGGACTTTTCCCAACCCACGGGTGCGAGCGATCAATGCCTCATCGCCACATCTCTGGCGCCCGGCACGGTGTGCGACGTATCCGTGCAGTTCACGCCGCAATCGGCGGCCCTTCTCAGCGAAAGCATCTTACTGACGAACAACAATCTCAACGCCACCAATGCCACTCAAACTGTCGCGGTCAGCGGCACCGGCATAAGCGCGGGAAACACGACGGCGGTAATCGTATCCACGAACCCAATCAGCGCGAACATTGGACAACCGCTGACGGTGACTGCCATCGTGAGCGATACGACGACCGGCCACACCTCGACCGTGCCCACGGGCGGCGTGACCTTTATAGACACGGTCGGAGCCACCTCCGTCTCCCTCAATGGCGGCATCGCCGTCACACTGAATGGGGCCGGGCAGGCGATTCTTGCCGGAGTCACCCTCAGCGGCGCGGGGGTACACACTATCACGGCCAGCTATGCAGGCGTGGCCACCGTATTCCTGGCCAGCAGCAATACCGCGACGCTGACGGTCAGCACAGATACGGCGGTCATCGCCGGACCCGCAACCCAGCCCGTGCAGGTAGTGAACGGTCAGGCGGCTTCGGTGCCCGTGACAGTAACGGGGCCTTATAGCGTGACCGTGGTCGCGGCGCCAACCGGATCGTTGAGTTACAACGTTCTGAATTCATCCAGCGTCAGTGTGGCATCAGGAACGGCAACGCTGACCGCGGGCAGCACGAACTCCACCTCAACCATACCCCTGGCGAGTTCGCTCGCCGCCGGCAGCTACACGGTGACCGTGACCTATGGCGGCGACGGCAACTATGCCGCCAGCGCCGCAGCGACCACTATCCTGGTGGTCGTCGGCCCGGCTGTGCCCACCATTAACTGGACCCCGGCTTCGGGCACGATCACCTATGGCGCCGCGCTGAACGGTATTCTGAATGCCTCCGCGGTCAGCGGGTCGACAGCGGTGGCGGGCAGCTTCGCTTACACCGCTACGCTGCTGGGCGGCAGCGCAGTCGCAGTCACCGGCACAACCGTGTTGGTAGCGGGCAGCTATACGCTCACGGCCACCTTCACTCCCACCGACACGTCCGCCTACGCCTCGACGAGCGCGAGTGTAGCTCTGACCGTGGCCAAGGCGACGCCGGCCGTGGCGCTCACCTCCTCTGCGGCTGCGGTGGGAGTGGGAAGCGCGGTTACCTTCACTGCAACGGTTACCTCTCCGGCTGGCACGCCCAGCGGTTCGGTCAGCTTCTATGACGGAACGACGTTGTTGGGCTCAGGCACGCTGGCCCTGGGCGTGGCAACCTACACGACCACAAATCTCCCGGTCGGCGCGCTTTCGATTACGGCAGCGTACGGCGGGGACAGTAATTTCTCGACGCTGACCAGCTCAGCCCTTACCGAGACGGTAACGACGTCCTATACCGTCACCGCTCCCACGGCGCCAGTCACCGTCGCGCCGGGAGCGGCCGCAACCATCGACATTACGGTGCCCCCACTGGGAGGCGCATTCGACAACGTAGTCACGCTCTCGGCTTCCGGACTGCCGCCGGGCGCGACCGCCACGTTCAATCCTCCCACGGTTACTCCGGGCAGCGCGGGTGCGACAACTGTATTGACTATTCAACTGGCGGCCCTGGCTGCGGGTGCGTTCGATCCGCATGGAAATTTCCCGTCTCGGCATCTTCCGTTCGCTGCGTTTGCCCTGACGATTGGCTTGTGTGGCGCGGCGTGCGGGCGCAAGCGTGGCTCGAGGATTCTCAAGCGCACCGTCGCGTTCGCCGTCCTCGCTTGTTTGGCAACAATGTTGGTCGGGTGCGGCGGCGGATTCGTGGGCCCGCCCACCACCCAGCCCGGCAGCTACGTGGTCACCATCACCGGCACGAGCGGACCCACACAAGCCTCGACCACAGTCACGGTGGTGGTGCAATGAGGATCCCGGATATGCAGTCGATGCGAGGAGAGATGCGAATGGCCAAGTTATTCCGAGCCGCAATCCTGCTGGCCGCCAGTCTCGCAGGGCTCGGGTTGAGCCCGGCCAAAACCTGGGCGCAAGCCATCGAGCGAATGGAAATCGGTGCGAGCTACAACTTTGTGAGAACCAATGCCCCCCCAGGCGGCTGCGGCTGTTTCACCATGAACGGAGGCAGCGGGTGGTTCGGTTACAGCCTCGATCACAACTGGAAAGTGGTGGGCGAAGTGGGCAGCGAGCACGCCTCCAACATCGACGGATCGGCTTCCGGCCTTACCCTCACTTCGTTTCTCGGCGGCCTTCGCTTCTCCCCGCATCCCGGCCATCGCATTGCGCCCTTTGTCCAGCTGCTTCTGGGAGGAGCGCACGCGAGCGGAGCCTTAACGCCCGGAACCTCCGGCCTGTCCGGATCGGCGAACGGCTTTGCCTTCGCGCCCGGCGGCGGCTTGGACGTGAAGCTGAAAAATCACTTTGCGCTGCGCGCTGTGCAGGTGGATTACATTCTGACGCGAATCAACAACGGCGGCAACGATCATCAGAATAATCTCCGGATCGGTTTTGGGATCGTCTATCGATTCCGGCCAGAGCGCTAGAAACCTGCGGCTCACGGATGAACCACCACGCGCAGCGCTCCGCGCTGCGCCGTGACCTCAACCGGCGTCCGGCAAACGTACTCGCCGTCTGCGTAAATATCGATCGGCGTCTCCGTTTCCACCCGCACTCGCGCCGCCTGAAAGTACTCCACTTCGCGGATGCGCAGGTGGCGGCCAATGTAAACTGTAGGAAACATGCACGCCAGTTTGAAGGGACCGACCCCGCCGATCACGCAGACATCGAGCTGTCCGTCATCCATTTGCGCCCGGGGCGCAATCTTCATACCGCCGCCATACACCGCAGTATTGGCGAAGGCCGCCAGCGTCGTGGGTTGATCGCTGCGCGTTGCCCAGCCGCCGTCCTCGGCTGGCGCTAAAATCTTCATGGAAACCGGTGCAAAGCGAAAAATCGTGGGAGCCAGCGTCAACGCATAACCGCCGTGTCCGCGCAACCAGCGCGGCAAGGCATTGGCCCGGCGGGACACTTCGGCGTCGAGTCCGACACCGGCGACGCTGCAGAAAAAATGCCCAGCGCCGAGCGGGCTGCGAAAGGTCTCGTGTAGCAAGGACCCGCCCTGAACGTCAGTTGCAGCATCCTTCGCTGCCCCTTCCAGTGCATGAATCACTCCCAAATCAATCGTGCGAACATTCTTCTCTCCGGCGCAAAAGCGCTGCCACGCCACAAGAGAATCCCGTACGCCGCGCAGGCCCAGCGCTCGCGCAAAGTCATTTCCGCTCCCAGTCGGGACCACCAGCACCGGCAAGGCAAGCTTCACCACTTGGCTCAGGTGACGGTGAATGGTCCCATCGCCGCCGAAGAGCAGGACGATATCCGCTTGATCGGCCGCAACAGGCAGTCCGATACGCCAGTTAATTTTTTCGTGGGCGCTTGCGTCCGCCTGGAACGGCTTCAGATTTTTCGCAGAACATCCCAGCCCGAGGATCGCGGCGGCGCGCATGTGCGCGGTTGAGACTATCAGAATCGCAGCGCCTGCGGAGATAACAGGTCTCAGGGCCTTGTCCGAGCGGCCAGCGGTCGAGCCTTCCCAGAACGGGGCCGTTCCGACTATGGTAACCTTCCGGCCCCTCCTCAAAACCGGAAACAGCTGTCATCATTGACACGAGAAGCAGGTCTCATTGGAGGCGGGGCATGAAGTTGCGCCGGCTAACGAACCTATCGTTTTTTCTTGCACTTAGCATGATTTTGGCTGGCTGTAGCTCCAGCTCGCAACCCGGACCTACAGTCCTGAGTGCGGCCGCCCCCTCGATTACCACCCAGCCCGCCAACCAAACCGTCACCGCAGGCCAGACTGCCACCTTCTCCGTGACAGTGATGGGAACCACCCCGTTCAGCTACCAATGGCAGAACGGCGCCACCGCAATCACCGGCGCGACTTCCTCCAGTTACACCACCCCCGCAACCACCACCGCCGATAGCGGCTCGCAATACAGCGTCGTCGTCAGCAATGCCATCGCAACCGTCACCAGCAACGCGGCTACTCTCACCGTGAATGCCGCAGTCGCGGCCACCACCGACGTGCTCACCTACCACAACGACATCGCGCGCACCGGACAGAACCTCACGGAGAGCACGCTCACCACCAGCAATGTCAATTCGTCCACTTTCGGCAAGCTCGGCTTCTACGCGGTAGATGGCCTGGTCGACGCCGAGCCACTCTATGCCTCAAACCTCGCAGTTCCGAATAACGGCACCCACAATGTACTGATCGCCGCCACCGAGCACGATTCTGTCTACGCCTTCGACGCGGATTCCGGCGCGTCCCTCTGGCAGGTCACAATGCTAAAAACCGGCGAGACCACCTCGGACGACCGCGGCTGCGGCCAGGTAACTCCTGAAATCGGCGTGACCTCCACGCCGGTCATCGACCGCACCAGCGGCCCGAATGGCGCAGTTTATGTAGTCGCGATGTCGAAAGACGCATCGGGCGACTACCACCAGCGCCTGCACGCGCTCGATCTCGCGCTCGGCACCGAGCTGTTCGGTGGGCCTACCGAGGTTCAAGCCACCTACCCCGGAACCGGAGACAACAGCAGCAACGGAAAAGTGGTCTTCGATCCCGGGCAATACGAAGAACGCTCTGCGCTGTTATTGCTGAACGGCGTGATCTATACCGGTTGGACTTCGCATTGCGACGCCCGCCCTTACACCGGATGGATCATGGGTTACAGCGAATCCACGCTGGCCCAGACGACCGTGCTCAACGTCACCCCCAACGGCAACGAAGGCTCCATCTGGATGGCCGGAGCCGGTCTCGCCGCCGACACTTCCGGCAACATCTATTTTCTCGACGCCAACGGCGTCTTCGACACCACCCTGAATTCCGGCGGTTTTCCCAGCCAGGGCGACTACGGCAACGCCTTCATGAAGCTTTCAACTTCCGGCAACCAACTCGCCGTGGCCGACTATTTTGAGATGGACAATGGACCGGCAGAGAGCGACAGCGACACCGACCTCGGCTCCGGCGGCACGATCGTTCTGCCCGACTTGATCGATGGCTCCGGCAACACCTGGCACCTCGCCGTCGGCGCAGGGAAAGATAGCAATCTGTACCTGGTAAACCGCGACTCCATGGGCAAGTTCAGCCCGAACAACAACAACATTTACCAGGAACTCTCGGGCGCGTTGCCCGGAGGCGTCTTCGCGATGCCCGCATATTTCAACAACACCATCTACTACGGATCGGTCGGAAGCCCCATCCAGGCTTTCACCATCACCAATGCCAAGCTGTCAACGAGCGCCACCGCACAAACCGCCAACACCTTCGGCTATCCCGGCGCAACCCCCAGCATCTCGGCGAACGGCTCGAGCAGCGGAATTGTTTGGGCCGTCGAGAACACCAGCCCGGCGGTGTTGCATGCCTACAACGCCACGAACCTGAGCGAAATCTACAACAGCAACCAAGCCAGCAACGGCCGCGACCAATTCGGCAACGGCAACAAATTCATCACCCCAACGATCATCAACGGCAAAGTGTTCGTCGGCACCCCAACCGGCGTAGCTGTCTTCGGCCTTCTGCCGTGAAACCGTATCAAGTTCGCGCGCAGCATCCTTTTTGATCGAGCTGTCTTCCACCTCGTGTCATCCTGAGCGAAGTTTTTGTTTCGTGCATGCGAAGCAAAATCGCAGTCGAAGGATCCCTTTTGTGCCAGCGCAATCGGCGGCTGTGTTGGGAGTCTCTACGCGCGATGCATTCGCCAGGATTTTGAGCTGTAGTCGGAACTCCCCGCAGAGCCGCGAGCGGTGCCTGCATGAAAGGGATCCTTCGACTCCGCACAGCAATTCGCGAGGCGAATCGCTCTGCTACGCTCAGGATGACAGGGGGGTGAGCTTCTTCCGCACTCGCCGGACAGCCGAGGACGGCTGTCCTCACGTGAATCTCAGTGTGACAAGGTCTCGGTAACGATTCCCGTGCCGGGGATTCCCGGCCGAACTCTCTTAATCAAGCGTCCAACCTGCAACGTGGGTCGGTCGGAGATGTTCAAGACCGTCGTGGGGTCGTTGACGACCGTACCATTGACCTTCACCGCGCCCTGTTTCACCAATCGGCCAGCATCGCTTACGGATCCTGCCAGACCCGCGCGAGCCACTAATTTGTCAATTCGGAGCCGGTTTTCGGGAGCATCAATCGCGGCCTCCTCGACGCTTTCCGGCACCTCATGCTTCTGAAACTGCTTCCCCCAATCCTCCCCCGCCTTTACCGCCGCCTCCGCAGAATGAAAATCTCCCACAATCCTCCGTGCTAGATCCTTCTTCGCCTGCATCGGATGCGCTTCCCGCTTCATCTTCTCAATCTCGGCGACCTGTACATCCGTCAGCAGCTCGTAATACCTCCACATCATCTCGTCCGAGATCGACATGATCTTCCCATACATCTCCAGCGGCGCTTCGTGAATCCCAATCGCATTCCCCAGCGACTTCGACATTTTCTGCACGCCGTCCAGCCCCTCCAGAATCGGCGTAGTCAGCACCACCTGCGACTCCTGCCCGTAAGCCCGCTGCAACTCGCGCCCCACCAGCAGATTGAATTTCTGGTCGGTCCCACCGAGCTCCACGTCGGCTTCCAGCGCCACCGAGTCGTAGCCCTGCACCAGCGGATAAAGCAACTCATGCACGGAAATCGGCTTCTCATTCTTAAATCGTTGATGAAAGTCCTCCCGCTCCAGCAGTTGCGAGACGGTGTATTTCGCCATCAGGCGAACAAAATCGTCGGCGGAGAAAGCTCCCATCCAACGCCGGTTGAAATCGATCACCGTCTTTTGCGGATTGAGAATCTTGAACACCTGCGCCTTGTAGGTCTCCGCGTTGGCCTCGATCTGCTCACGCGTAAGCGGTGGCCGCGTCACTGAGCGCCCCGTAGGGTCGCCGATCATGCCCGTGAAATCGCCGATCAAAAAAATCGCCGTATGTCCGAGATCCTGAAAGTGCTTCAGCTTGCGCAGCACCACAGTGTGCCCCAGATGCAGGTCCGGAGCCGTCGGGTCCATGCCCAGCTTCACGCGCAGCGGCTTGCCCGTGGCCCGCGACTTCTCCAGCTTGGCGCGCAGTTCGGCCTCGCGGATGATTTCCGCGGAGCCCTTCTTCAGATACGTCAGCTGTTCCTCGACAGGTTTGAAGTTGGACATGGGAAAGGACATTATAAGGAATGCGGAAGGCAGAAGTCAGAAGTCAGAATGCACAAGTTAGTGTAAATGGTGCAGTTTGAAAAGCTAGGGCGTCATCCCGAAGACCCGCGTTTTCACCAGCGGGGCGAGGGATCTCCCTCAAGCACACAGCCGTTTGGGGTCAAACTGCACTCCCGTTAGAATTGGTCCTGAAAGCGAATGAGCACCTGTGAAGGCGACAAACATTCACATCCGAAAAGCGACGGCGTCAGACATTCCCCGCCTGAAAGAAGTGATCGAAGCCTCGGTGCGCGGCCTCCAGACGAAAGACTACTCTCCAACCCAGATTGAAGGCGCGCTGCAATCGGTCTATGGCGTCGATAGCCAGCTGATCGCCGACGGAACGTACCTGGTGGCAGGAGTTTCGAAATCGCAGAACCAACCCGAAATCGTCGCCTGCGGGGGATGGAGCAAGCGCAAGACGCTATATGGCGGCGATCAATACGCCGCCCGCGAAGACTCGCTGCTCGACCCCACCCGCGATGCGGCAAAGATTCGAGCATTCTTCGTGCATCCCAAATGGGCGCGCCGCGGCATCGGCGGGATGATCCTCGAAGCCTGCGAAAAAGCAGCCCAGCAAGCCGGCTTCACACGCCTGGAGATGGGCGCAACCCTAAGCGGCGTCGCATTTTACAAGGCAAAGGGATATGCGGCGTTGGAGAATCTGAGTGCGCCACTCGGCAGCGGAGAAACTCTGCCGATCGTCAGGATGGTGAAGAAAATGAAGTGAAGTCAGAATGCAGAGGTCAGAATTCAGAATAGAGGACTCAACGCGGCAATTCTTTTCAGGATGCGATGCCTTTAGCGGTACAGAGGGATGTCACGAAAATCGAAGTAAGTTCTTGGGCTTCCTGTAGGAGGGCGCCCAATTTTTCGTGATTCACGATGCCCCCCTCAAGGAGCAACTCGAGCCAGAAAACGGTTTCGTCCGCTTCTTCCAGAACGATGCCTAGCTTGGCGATGAATTCCGCCCTCGACCTCGCCCGGCAGGCGGCCCGATAGTTTGCTCCGACGGAAGTACCCGAACGGAGAACTTGCCTTCCCAGAATTCTGGCTTCTTCTTTAGCTGGCAGAGCCCGATACAAGCGCAAGATTCGAAGCGCAAATTTCTTGGTTCGCGCCTTCAGATCGCGACCGTTTTCCATAGCCCTGATTTTTCTATTCTTGTTGACCGGAGGTCTGTGACGGATGTCACACAATCCCAAGTAGGTTTCTTACTTCTGCCTTCTGCCTTCTGACTTCTGACTTGACCTCCTCAATCTCCGTCCCGCAATCTCGAAGTCCCGTCCCAGCACCACGTTGATCGCTTCCGTGTACGCAATATGTTCTTGCTCCAGGATGCGCACGCCGAGAGTATGCTCATCGTCGGTATCCAGCACGGGCACAGTCTTCTGCACAACGATCGCCCCGTGATCGAGTTCTTCATCAACAAAATGCACGGTGCACCCGGAAACCTTCACTCCGTAAGCGAACGCCTGCTCCTGCGCTTCGAGACCGGGAAACGCCGGCAGCAGCGAAGGATGAATGTTCAGAATCCGTTGCGGAAACTGCTGCACGAACCACAGCGAGAGTAGCCGCATATATCCCGCGAGGCAGACTAAATCCACATTGTGCTGCTTGAGCGCGGCGACCACTTCCCGGTCATGCTCTTCCCGCGGCCTGCCCCTCGATGGAATCACCAGCGCATTCAACCCGCGCTGCCGCGCAGTGGCTATCCCCGGCGCGTCCGCCTTATTGGAGACGACCACAGCAATGCGCGCGCCCGCGATCCGCCCCGCGTCGATGCTGTCGGCGATGGCAACAAAGTTCGATCCGCGTCCGGAGAGAAGAATGCCCAGGGAATGCATTGTTGATTAATGATTGCTGATTGTTGACTGAAAACCCAACGGTTTGGATTTTCAATCAACAATCAACATTCAGCAATCATCAATTCTCAGCTGTAGATCACCTTGCGCTCGCCCTTCACGATGCGGCCGACCGTGTAAGCTTTTTCCCCCACGCGTTCCAGCACCGTCTGCGCTTTCTTGAACTTCGCCAGCGGAACCACCAGCAGCATGCCCAGGCCCATGTTAAACGTGCGCAGCATTTCATCTTGCGAAACGTTGCCCAGTTTCTGCAGGTGCTCGAACACCGGCAACACGGGCCAGGATCCCAGTTCAATCACCGCTGCCGTTCCGCGCGGCAGCACGCGCGGAAGATTTTCCGTAATCCCCCCGCCAGTAATGTGCGCCAGCGCGGAAACGCACTGCGCGTCAATCAGCTTCCGCAACGCGGGCCAGTAGCTCTTGTGCGTCCGCATCAGCTCGTTGCCTACTTTGTTCTTGATCTCGTTCACGTAGTCTTCGGGCGAATAGTGCGCCACTTCAAACAGCAGCTTCCGGGCCAGCGAATATCCGTTCGTGTGCAGTCCGTTCGATGCCAGCCCAAGCACGACATCGCCGATTTGAACGTCCTTGCCCGTGATGATCCGGTCGCGCTCCACCACGCCCACAATAAATCCCGCCAGATCGTACTCGCCATCCGGATAGAATCCCGGCATCTCCGCCGTCTCGCCACCGATCAGCGCGCAGCCGTTGTGCTTGCAGGCGTCGGCAATGCCTTCCACCACTTTCTCGGCGATCGAGGGCTCCAGCTTTCCCGTCGCCAGATAATCCATAAAGAACAGCGGCGCCGCGCCCTGCACCGCGATGTCATTGACGCAGTGGTTTACCAAATCCGCGCCCACCGTGGAATGTAGCTTCATCTCAAAGGCAATCTTGAGCTTGGTTCCTACGCCATCCACGCTCGAGACCAGCACCGGATCCACATACTTGGCCTTGTCCACCGCAAACAGCCCGCCGAACCCGCCAATCTCGCTGAGCACACCGCGGGTAAAAGTCTTGTGCGCCAGATACTTGATGCGCTTCTTGGTGCGGTTGGCTGCGTCAATATCCACGCCCGCATCGGCGTAAGTGATGGGTCCGGCGGCGGCGATGGGGTTTTTAGCCACGACTTATCGCGGGTTCTCTTTCTCAGTCTCAGTGCTTCAGTGTGGGGAAACGCTGGGTTCCTTGCGAAGTGTCAACTTCTAAGGCGGCTCATTGTAACACGTCCAAAAGTGCGCCCCGAGAGACATAACTCGCGTGTTCGGGAAGCCGAACACTGCAAATACACTTCTACTCTCTTCCGCGGACGCGCACGCCCGCTCGTCACTGCCGGGCACTCACTAATGCGCGATGAAGTCCGAGAAGAAATAGGCGAGAACGCCGAAAAGAGCCAGCCCACAGATACCGTAGGCGGTAAGTACCCAAGCTCCGCGGCCGGCAAAGCGTTTGCTGGCTGAAGACTGAGAGAGAGACTGCTGGGAAACCGAAGAGGAGGAGACGTCAGGGGCCCGATCTTCCATGCAAAACCTCCGAACGGAAAGATCGTGGCGCAAGTACATTATGCGTCACGCTGCCCGGCATCATGGCCAGGCAAGACTTTCTGAGGCCGCATTTTACTACGGTTTTGTGACGGATAACCAAAGAAATGTGAGTTGCTGACAGCAATCGTACACTGGAGAATCTCATGTGGGGACAGCCGCCCCTCGCCTGCCCTGAGCGAAGCCGAAGGGGCTGTCCTTCGAGCGAAGCTCGATGCTTCACGGCCCCGCTCGCTCGAATAACCTTCCCTTTTGGGATTTATCTGGCCCAGGCCTTACTATTACCCTATGCCTCGCCCTTATCTGCCGCTTCTCTTCGCTTGTGCCTTATCCGTGCCTTTTGCCGCCCCCGCGCAAACGGCTCAGGCTCCCAGCAGTTCCGCCGTCCCCGCGGAAGTTAAGAACGGCGCGAAGGCCAGCGAAGCCAGGCAGTCAGATACCTCCGCCTCCAAGCCGGAAGCAGCCAAGCACGATTATTCCCAGGAGGCCTTCGTCGTCGAGCAATACCGCTCGACCTACCGTTTTGAAAGCGATGGCACCGGCCGCAAGGAAACCACCGCCCGCATCAAGGTGCAAAGCGAGGCCGGAGTCCAGCAGTGGGGACAGATTCAAGTCGGCTACAACTCCGCCAACGAACGCGTCGAGATCGCCTACGTCCGCGTCATCAAAGCCGACGGCACCGTAGTCAAAGCCGGAGCCGACGCCGTCCAGGACCTCAGCGCCCCCCTCGAACAGCAAGCGCCGGTCTACACCGATTACCGCCAGAAGCACATCACCGTCCCCGGCCTGCGCCCCGGCGAAATCCTCGAATACGACATGGTCACGGTGATTCACACCCCGCTCGCTCCCGGAGAATTCTGGGCGGAATACGACTTCGACAAGAACAACATCATGCTCGATGAAGAACTCGACGTCGATGTTCCCGCCGGCCGCCCGCTCAAGCTGAAAAACAAGCCCTCAATGGATCCCAAAATCTCCGACGCAAACGGACGCCGCCTTTACCACTGGACCAGTTCTCACCTCGAGCGCGAAGACGACACCAAGGACAAGGACAAAGAGAAAGACAAAAGTAAAGAAGCAGCCAAAAAAAGAAGGAAGAAAAAGGCCGACGAAGAACGCCCCGACGTCCAGCTAACCACGTTCGTCAGCTGGGAACAGATCGGCCGCTGGTATGCCAGCCTCGAAAAAGACCGGCGCGCGCCGTCGCCTGAAGTTCGCGCCAAAGCCGCTGAACTCACCCAAGGCCTCGACACGGAGATGGATAAAGTCCAGGCCCTCTACGATTACGTAGCCAAGAATTTCCGCTACGTCAGCCTTTCGCTCGGTCTCGGCCGCTATCAGCCCCACGCCGCCGCAGATGTCCTGCACGACCAGTACGGCGATTGCAAAGATAAGCACACGCTGCTCGCCTCCCTACTCGAAGCCGAAGGCCTGCATGCCTCTTCGGTGCTCATCAACTCCAGCCGCAAGCTCGATCCCGACGTCCCTTCGCCTTCGCAATTCGATCACGTCATCACCATGCTGCCCATGGGCAAAGACGAAGTCTGGATGGACACTACCAGCGAAGTCGCCCCATTCCGCCTGCTGGCCTACACACTGCGCAACAAGCTGGCGCTCGTCATCCCCGACAACGGCGGCACGCCGCACCTGGAGCAGACGCCCGCCGACACCCCCATGCCCGACACCGAAATTTCCGAAGTCGACGGCAAAATAAACGACATCGGCAAACTCGAAGCCCACGTCCACTACACCTTCCGCGGTGACGAAGAACTCATGCTGCGCTCCATCTTCCGCCGCGTTCCCGAAGCGCAATGGCAGCGCGTTGTCGAAAACGTCAACGCAGGCATGGGCGGCGACGTCACGAATTTGAAGATCAGCGACCCCGCCGCGACCCGCGAGCCGTTCACCATGTCCTACGACGTCTCCCGCCCCAACTTCCTCGACTGGTCCAAGAAAAAGTCCGAGCTCACTCTCCCGCTCTGCCAGTTCAACCTCCCGGACGTCGGCAATGGCGATGCAGATGACGACAGCGACCCCGACTCCGAGTCCCTGAAGCTCGGCCCCAAGGCCGAGTACGTATACAAGATCAAACTCGAACTGCCAGCCAAATACACCGCTCACGCTCCACTAGCTTTTTCCGTGAAGCGCGACTACGCCGAGTACCAAGCCACCTACAAGCTGGAAGGCACCACGTTCACCGCTGCCCGCACCCTCACCCTCCGTCAGGACGAGCTCCCCGTTCCGCGTGCCGAGGACTATCAAGCCTTCCGCCGCGCCGTCACTTCTGACTTAGGTCAGCTCCTTTCCCTCGAGAGCACCGTCGCCGGCACACCCGCCCCGCCTGCCGATATGAAAGCCGACGACCTCGTCGAAAGCGGACGCGCCGCCATCGCCAGCGGCAATATCCCCATGGCCATCGAGCTTCTCAAGCGCGGCACCGAGGCTGATCCCAAGAACAAATATGCCTGGTATTTTCTGGGCGTCGCCTACATGAATCTCCGCCAGAACGACGACGCCGTTGCCGCGCTGAAAAAACAGATCGAAATCAATCCCTACGACGAAAACGCCTACAACGCCCTCGGCCGCGCCTACTGGCAGCAGCGCAAGTATGACGATGCCGTCACCGCCTTCAACAAACAAATCGAAATCAATCCCCTCGACAAATTCGCCCACGCCGGCCTGGGCGGAATGTATTCCGAGTGGCACAAGTACGACTTAGCCGCGCAGGAGCTGGAGAAAGCCGCATCCCTCACGCCCGATAATCCCGAACTGCAAGTCAGTCTCGGCGACGCCTACCTCAACCTCGGCCAGGACGATAAAGCCCTCGCTACCTTCGACCACGCAGTCGAGCTCTCGGCCACGCCGCTGGTCTGGAACAACATCGCCTACCAGCTTTCGCTGAAGAAGACGCATCTCGACCGCGCTCAGCAATACGCCGAGTCGGCCGTCTCCGCCACCACCGCCGCGCTGCGCAACGTGTCGCTCGATCGCCTTACGCCGCAGGAGCTCCCTCTGGTCTCATCGCTCATCGCCTACTGGGACACTCTCGGCTGGGTTTATTTCAGCGAGGGCAATCTCGATAAAGCCGAAAAGTATGTCGCCGCCGCGTGGGGACTCGGCCACCACGGCGAAGTCGGCGACCATCTCGGGCAAATCTACGAAAAGCGTGGCGACAAAAATCTCGCCCTCCGTACCTACGCTCTTTCCCTGAGCGCCCTGCGTCCCGACCCCGAAACCCGCGGCCGCCTCGCTTCCCTGACCGGCGGCGAAGCCAGAGTAGACGCTACGGTGGCAAAGTACAAAGAAGACCTGCAACAGCTCCGCACCATCGACCTGGGCAAAGTCGCCAAAGAAACCGGCACCGCCGATTTCTTCGTCCTGCTAAGCCGCGGCCCGGGTCATCCTGATTCGGCTCATCCTGGATTGGATCGCGGAGAGGGCTCGGCCGCAACGGTCGAAGCCGTAAAATTCGCCAGCGGGGACGAAAAGCTCAAAGTCTTCACCGACGCCCTCCGCACCGCCGAATACCGCGTCACCTTCCCCGACGACACCCCCGTAAAAATCCTCCGCCGCGGCATCCTCAACTGCTCCACCACCGGCCGCTGCATGTTCGTCCTCATGTTGCCCGACGACGTAAGAACGGTGGACTGAAAGCGCAAAGCCGCCCGAAGTTGTCGTCCTGAGCGAAGCATTTGCTTTCGCGAAGCGAAAGCAAATGTGAAGTCGAAGGATCCCTACCAGCGCGCGCCACCGACGGCCCCGCAAGGCGTTTGTATAGATGCTGCATTTCCCACCTCCCGCATCGACGGCATCGCCGCCGCCCTGAAAGCGCTCGGCAAGCGCCTCGATATGCGCACCGTGTGATGCCGGTCCGCGAAGATGCTCGCGTGGGGACAGCCGCCCTCGGCTGTCCAGTCGAGCGAAGCTCGACGGCCTTCTGACCAAACGGCGGCAGAGAAGCAAGCCTTACGTAATCCAGCCCGTAAAGTTGTCATCCTGAGCGCAGCAACTGCTTTCGCGAAGCGAAAGCAGTTGCGGAGTCGAAGGATCCCTACCAGCGTCCGCCACCGACGGCCCCGCAAGGCATTTCGATAGATGCTGCAGAAAATGGCTAGACCACCGCAGCCATCCCATTTTCAGAGCGTGCGACCAGCTTCCCGTCCTGAAAATCGAAGTGCCGGATGGGCTTGCCGCCCTCCCAAAGTTCAAACCAGACATCCCCATCCCTCTCCTGGAAAAATGGGATCTTCTCGGCAACCCAGATCTCATGGACGTCGTGCAGCGACGGGAACACGGCACGGCGTTTTTCGATTTCCTGGTAGATTCTCTCCGGGAACAGATTCATATGTCGCCGCTCGAGCATAAGAATGCGCTTACTCGCGGCGCTCTTAACAAGCTTCGGCAGCTTCTTCGCGAGCATCTTTTCTATGACATCGCCGAACGTATCGCCAACCTGCTGCCGACGCACGTGGAGCTTCCCTTCTCCGGGGACAGCGACGACCTTAAGGGTAAGCGTGATATCGGTATCTGGTTTGCCCGGAATCCCCTTAACGCGGCAGGCATGCTTCGAGTCCCCGGTGGGGATCGAGAGACGGTTTATTCTCAGCCAATCGTGGACTGCTCTCACTATGGCTTCCCGCACGCGGGGCCTTTGTAGGTGGAACGCGCCAACGGGAACGAACAGTCGAATCCAGATGCCGGGAACGAGCAGGGATCTGTCATGCTCGATCAGAGGGAACAGGGGCAACATCTCGGATTGGTCGGCGATGTCCCCGACGAAAGGCTCGACGACGGTGTGCTCTATCGCGAGTGTCGCGCCGTCAGCCCGCTCTGCGAATCCATCGATCTCGCCATCCTCAACCTCCTCCGGGAATGTAAGCGTGGCGTCCTTCCAAGCATCGTTCTCGTACGCCGAGACGAACAGCCGAATGATTTTGTTCTCCGGTCTCCGGGTCGTCGGCAACGAATTGCTCCTAACGTTTCTACCGCTATTTTACGCATGAGCCATCTTCGGCAATGCCAGCGAGCACGACCGGCCCGCGGTCCGGGAATTCAGCCACTAGAGATAACTTTCCCCCCATAGCCTTGACCGTTTTCCGCAGGGTCGAAAGCAGGAGATCGCTACGCTTTTCGAGCCGCGAGACGCTGTCCTGCGTGATCCCAAGAGTCTTGGCGATCCGGACCTGCGTCAACTTCCGCGCGTGCCGCAGTTCGCGCAAGGTCATCTCCTCGGCCACCAACTGAGCTGCGCGGGCCTCGACCTTCTTGCGCTGCGCGGGCTTCAGTTTCCTGATAATGTCGTCCACGTTCGTGGGCATGATCATCTCCCCTTGTTGAAAAAAGCCTTTTTCAGCCAGATCAGGTGGGCATCGAAACGCTCGTCCGCCTTGCGGATTAATTCCCGGTAGAACCGCTTCTCGCCGACCCCTGACTTATCTCCGGCAACGAGCAAGATGGCCTTGCGCTTCCGGTCGAAAGCAAAAGCCACTCTCCACTCGCCATCCGCCGCGCTGAACCGCAATTCCTTCATGTTCGCGTGGCGGGAGCCCTTCAGCGTATCGACGCGAGGTCGTCCCAATTGCGGCCCAAATTGCTGAAGAAGTCGGGTCAACGCCAAAATCTCCGTCCGCACTTCTTCCTGCAAAGCAAAGAACTCCGGCCTGAATTCGTCGCCAATCTCGACAACCCAACTCACAATCACATTATGACATCATATACATATGATGTAAAATCCATATACACAAAGCTGAACCCGGCCTAACCGAACTCTCCTCCAGCCCGGCTAAGTTCCGCTCGGGCGGGGATCTTCGCAAGGGTTCGGGGCGGCGATGCCGCCAATATCCACACCCACCCTGTGACATCTAACCTTGCGTCCCGCCCAAATTCGTTCCATCATTGCCCCAGCAAAGGCAGTAGAGCCATCCCGCATAACGCGAGACCGGCCGGCCCAAAAACCGGTCCTAACTCCTTTGTTTGACGTATTTTGTACCTAAGCTCTTTGAAAATCGTATTTTGCCAGGAATTTCACGCTAAGGTGATGATTCCAAAAGACCCGGTGGGGGAGGGGGGATACCCGCCATCCGAAGGCTGCTCGGTCTATGACGATCCCGGCCAAGCCAGCCCGTGTAAGATTATTTCGCGGAGAAATCCACAGCCCGCTCATAAGCCTGAGCCAGCCGCAGCACCAAATCCTCCCGCCAGTGCGCCCCCGCGATCTGCAATCCAATCGGCAGCCCACTCTTGGTAAACCCGCAAGGCACTGAGATCGCCGGCAGTCCCCACACATTGAACGGCCGCGTGTTGCGCAGCAACTTCAGTTCCGCCGGACGCAGCGCCTCCGGATCTTTCTTCAGATCGGCAATCGCCGGTGCCGGGATGGGCATCGTGGGAGTAACCAGCAAATCCACTTCGGCAAAGAAATCGCGAGCCCGCCGTCGTTCTTCGTCCAGTTCGCGCCGCCGTCGAATATATTCCGTCGCCGAAACCTTCTCACCCGAACGAATGCGCCGCAAAGTTTCCGGCTGATACAACTCGGGCGTTCGCGCAACATTCTCGGCGTGATAAGCAAAAGACTCCGCTGCCTGCACCGTGCGATCCGCAGGTACGTCGATCTCCACGTCTCGAACCTCTGCCACCAACTGCCTGATCACGCTCAGAGCCCCCTCCACTGCCGCACTCACCTCATCCTCCAGCTCTTCATAAAAATGCGCCCGCGGAATCCCCACTCGAAGCTTCTTCGTCCCTTCGCGCTTCGTCCCCTCGTCCAAGCCAGAAACGTAATCGGCCGCAGGAACATCCACGCTGCAAACGTCAAGCGCATCGTATCCCGCGATCGCCTGCAACACGAGAGCCGCATCGCCAACGCTCGCAGCCAGCGGCCCAACATGATCGAGCGACCAGGAAAGCGGAATCACTCCGCGCGCAGAAACGCGCCCATAAGTCGGTTTGATTCCCACGCACCCGCACAGCGCCGCCGGTTCGCGAATCGACCCAGCCGTATCCGTCCCAATCGCCGCATAGCAAAGCCCAGCCGCAACCGCCGCAGCCGACCCTCCCGACGATCCTCCAGCGATGTGCGCCGTGTTCCGTGGATTGTGAACATCGCCAAAGAAACTCACCAGCGAACTCCCGCCGTAAGCAAACTCATGCAGATTGTTCTTGCCCAGAATCACCGCGCCTGCCCGCCGCAGCCGCCGCACCACTTCCGCATCTTCTGTCGGAACGCGATCCTGGTAAAGTGCGCTGGCAGCAGTGGTTCGCACCCCCGCGGTATCGATCAAATCCTTCAGAGCCACCGGAATCCCGTGCAGCGGCCCGCGCCACTCCCCGCGCGAGATTTCAGCCTCAGCCGCACGTGCCTCCGCCAGCGCAGATTCTGCCATCACAGTGATGAAGGCATTCAGCGTGGGATCGAGCTTCTCGATGCGATCCAGACACTCCCGCGCCACCTCAACCGGAGATATCTCCTTCCGCCGCAGACGCGGAGCAAGCGCAACAATAGTTTCCAAGGTAGGCATCATCCCGAACGGCCTTTATTGTAGACTGCGAGCCGAACCCTGTGTCCTCTGTCCCTCTGTGTCGAACGATCTTGCCCGCAGAAAAAGCAACCGCCAGCCCAAGCCTATAATCAAAACCGCTGCACGTAGGAGGTCCAGGAAATGCCGGAACTCACGCTCGCCCCTGTCGCAACCCACGGTTTCTTTCTCGACGGCCGCTGGATGGAAGACGGCGACATCGTCGAGATCCGCGCCCCCTTTGATGGCAGCGTGATTGGCCGGATAACCCAAGCACGCCGCGAACATGCCGAAGCGGCGATCGCCGCCGCCGTGAAAGCCTTTGGCACCACCCGCCGCCTGCCCGCCTTCGAGCGGCAGCGCGTTCTGCGCCGCGTAGCGCAGTCGATTGCCGAGCGCCGCGACGAATTCTCCCGTACTCTGGCTCAGGAAGCCGGCAAGCCCATCAAGTTGGCGCGCATCGAGGTCGACCGCGCCGTATTCATCTTCAACGTTGCCGCCGAAGAGGCTACGCGCATTTACGGCGAGTATCTCCCTCTTGACTGGCAGCAATCCACCGCCGGACGCTGGGGCATCGTAAAACGCTTCCCTCTCGGCCCCGTCGCTGGTATCACGCCCTTCAATTTTCCGCTGAACCTGGTCGCGCACAAAGTCGCCCCCGCCATCGCTGCGGGATGTCCCATGGTCCTGAAGCCCGCGCCGCAGACTCCGCTCTGCTCGCTGTTGCTGGCGGAATGCGTGCAGCAGGCAGGCTGGCCCGATGGCGGCCTCAACGTCCTGCCGCTTTCGAACGATGACGCCAGCCTGCTCGTCACCGACGAGCGCATCAAGCTCATCAGCTTCACCGGCAGCGTGCCCGTGGGCTGGGACATCAAACGGCGCGCGGGCAAGAAGAAAGTCGCGCTCGAACTCGGCGGCAACGCCGGCGCAATCGTGCACAGCGACGCCGATCTCGCCTATGCCGCGGAGCGTTGCATCGCCGGAGGCTTCGGCTACGCCGGACAGACTTGCATTTCCGTGCAGCGCATTCTGGTGGAGCAGTCGGTCTACGGCAAGTTCACCGATCTCCTTGTGGAAGGCGTGAAGAAACTGAAACTCGGCGATCCCATGGAGGAATCGACCGACATCGGTCCGCTGATCCGCGAAAGCGACGCTGTCCGCGTCACCCATTGGGTTGACGAAGCGGTCCGCTCCGGCGCTCGCTTGTTGTGCGGCGGTGGCCGCAGGGGTTCGGTCGTTGATGCCACGGTGCTCACCGGCACCAAACCTGAAATGAAAGTGAATTGCCAGGAAATCTTCGGCCCCGTCGTGACGGTAGAGCCCTACCAGAATTTTGACGAGGCTCTGCGCCGCATCAACAACTCCAACTACGGCCTGCAGGCAGGCCTGTTCACCCGCGATGTGAAGCTGCTCTTCCAGGCCTACGACGAACTCGAAGTCGGCGCTCTGATCGCCGGAGATATTCCCTCGTTCCGCATCGACAACATGCCTTACGGCGGGGTCAAGGACTCCGGCCTCGGCCGCGAAGGCTTGCGCTACGCGATCGAGGAAATGACCGAGCCGAAATTATTGGTGATGAATCTGCGCTAGCGGCCTTAGATGCTCGGTTGCAAAAAAAGACGGCACTATTTTTGAGCAGCGTCCGGTTTAGGGAATTTTTCTCGCTCCCTGCGGGAAAGTACGCGACAACTGCGCGCGAAATATTTATAATCCTGAGTTTTCCAGTCGCTACCGAAAAAATCCGTTAACAATTTTTTCGTGAGGTGTACCCAACATGACTGACGAAACATCGCAATCTTAGATCTTCATAAGGCATGCCGCAGATTTTTCATCGCAGCACCAATACCCTGTCCCGGGCCACGATTTTTGGCGCGGTGTTCGTCGTTGCTGCGCTCGGCTGGGTGGCGATGGAGGTTCAGCGTTCGCCTTACGTCACTTATGCCGGCGTGCGCAAGCCGCAGCCTGTGCCCTTCAGCCATCAGCATCACGTTTCCGGACTCGGCATCGACTGCCGCTACTGCCACACCTCGGTCGAAACCTCCAGCTTCGCCGGAATTCCTCCGACCAAGACCTGCATGAATTGCCATTCGCAGATCTGGACCAACGCCCAGTTGCTGGAGCCGGTCCGCGCCAGCTACCGCACTGGCCAGTCCCTGCAATGGACGCGGGTGGACCAGCTTCCCGACTTCGTCTATTTCGATCACAGCATTCACGTGAATAAAGGAGTGGGTTGCAATACCTGCCACGGTCCAGTCGACCAGATGCCGCTGATGTACCAGCAGGAATCGTTGCAGATGGAGTGGTGTCTGGATTGCCACCGCGCGCCGGAAAAAAACCTGCGCCCGCGCGACCAGGTATTCAACATGCGGTATCAACAACCCACGAGCGTGAACCCCGTGGTGGTGGATGGACAGAGTTACACGGATCAGATTGATCTGGGATCGGCGCTAGTGAAGAAGTACAACGTCCGCAGCGTGAACGACATTACCAGTTGCAACACGTGCCACCGATGAGAACGATGATTCATAGTACATGTCATCCTGAGCGGAGTGTTGCTTCGCGAAGCGAAGTCTCGCGTAGTCGAAGAGCCTGCCCTGAGCTTGCCGAAGGGACCCCTGTAAATCCGGCAGCGCCACGAACGCTGCGAGGCGTTCTCACGATGCTGCCTGCGTTCGCGGGAGAACTCCCTGACGCGCCAGCTGAACTGCCAGCTTTGCCGGGATCCTTCGACTCCGAAATTGCTTCGCTTCGCGAAGCAATTTCTCCGCTCAGGATGACAGTCTTTGCGAGCGTGATGTGGAACCAATGAAGATGGACGAACGACACGGTACCGCGAAGCCAGAAGACGTTTGCCCCTCGAAAAAAGGCAAACTGAACCTCGACTCCCTCCGCGCGCAAATCAACGAGGCCAACGAGGACGAGAAGATCAGCGGCCCGGAATACTGGCGCAGCCTCGAAGAACTCGCCGGCAGCCCCGCGTTCCAGGAAGCGCTGCATCGCGAGTTTCCCAAAGGCGCGTCCGAGTGGGTCGATTCCGTCTCGCGCCGCGGTTTCTTGAAAGTGATGGGCGCGTCCATGGCGCTGGCGGGCATGACCGGATGCGTGCGCCTGCCCCTCGAACCCATTGTCCCCTACGTGCGCCAGCCGGAGGACGTGATCCCCGGCCGCCCGCAGTTCTACGCCACGGCGATGACGCTTGGCGGCTACGCCAGCCCGCTGCTGGTCGAAAGCCACCTCGGCCGCCCGACAAAGATTGAAGGCAATGACAAGCATCCTGCGTCGCTCGGCGGGACGGACATTTTCGCGCAGGCCCACGTTCTCGGCCTGTACGATCCCGACCGTTCGCAGAGCGTGGTCTCGATGGGCGACCAGCGTTCCTGGCAGACTTTCCTCACCGCGATTCGCGGCCCTCTCAGCGCGCAGAAAGCATTGCAAGGCGCGGGCACTCGCATTCTCACGCCGACCATTTCTTCGCCCACGCTTGCCGATCAGTTGCGCAACTTCCTAAAGATCTATCCGCAGGCCAAGTGGCATGTGTACGAGCCGATCAACCGCGACAACGTGCTCGAAGGCGCGAAAATGGCATTCGGCCAGCCGGTCGAGACGCGCTACGATTTTGAAAAGGCCGACGTAATCGTCTCGCTCGACGCCGACTTCCTGTATGCGGGTTTTCCGGGAAATGTCCGCTACATCCGCGACTTCGCCAAGCGCCGCAATCCCGGCGGCAACATGAACCGGCTGTACGTGATCGAGAGCACGCCGACGACCACGGGGGCGAAGGCGGATCATCGGCAACCCCTGCGTCCGCCTGACATCGAGCGGGTAGCATGGAATCTAGCCTCGGAGTTAGGAATCAATGTCCGCATGCCGGGACAGCAGGACAAGTTTTCTGTCGCCCTCACTCAAGATTTGAGCACCCATAAGGGTTCAAGTCTCGTGGTTGCAGGCGAGCAGCAACCGCCTGTCGTTCACGCATTGGCTCACGCAATAAATGCCAAGCTTGGGAATGTCGGCAAGACGGTTTTCTATACAGATCCAGTCGATTCCAGCCCTGTCAATCAGATTGAATCGATCAAGGATCTCGTCACCGATGTTCGCGCCGGCAAAGTCGATCTTCTGGTCATTCTCGGTGGCAACCCAGCGTACGATGCGCCTGCCGATCTTGACTTCGCCAACGTCCTCAAGAACGGAAGAATTCCGTTGCGCGTGCATCTCGGCCTCTATCAGGACGAAACCGCCGAGCTTTGTCAGTGGCACATCAATCAATCGCACGAACTCGAAGCCTGGGGCGATGCTCGCGCTTACGATGGAACTGTCGGCATCATTCAGCCGTTGATTGCTCCACTCTACAGCGGCAAGAGTGCGCTGGAGTTTGTTGCGCTGCTCTCTGGTCAGGCCGAAGCCCCGGGCTACGACCTCGTTCGTGCCTTCTGGCAGAAGCAGCACTCCGGCGCGGACTTCGAGCAGTTCTGGCGCAAGTCTCTTCACGATGGCTGGATCGATGGAACGACATTCGTTCCCAAAGAGTTCGCAGTGAAGGCTGAATCGTATCCGGCTCCCAGGACTTCGGACTACATCGGTCCCGTGCTTAGCTTCCGCCGCGATCCCACGGTTTACGACGGACAATTCTCGAACAATGGCTGGCTGCAGGAATTACCCAAGCCAATGAACAAGCTCACTTGGGACAACGCGATTATCATCGGCCCCAAGGCGGCTGAGCGCTGGCAGATTAAGACTGAGGATGTAGTCGAATTGGAGATTGAATTATCGGGTTACCAGGGCCACAAGGTTACCGGCCCGGTGTGGGTCCAAGCCGGCCAACCCGACAATTCAGTCACTGTATTTCTTGGATATGGTCGCAAGCGCGCCGGCCGCGTCGGAACGGCGGTAGGGTTCGACGCGTACCCAATACGCACCAGCGCTGCACCGTGGTTTGTGGAAGGGCTGAAACCGCCGCGCAAGACCGGAGACACCTACAAGCTCGCCTCCACTCAGGGCTACCAGAGCATGGACACACCCGATGGCGGCCATCGTCCGCTGGTCCGCGAGACTACGCTTGAGGAATACCGCAAAGAGCCGAACTTCGCGCAGGAAGAAGAGCCCGCTCCGGGGCTGACGCTTTACAAGCCTTATCCCTACAAAGAAGAAGACTACGCCTGGGGCATGGCGATCGACCTGAACTCCTGCGTGGGCTGCAATAACTGCATGCTGGCTTGCCAGTCGGAGAACAACATCGCCGTCGTCGGCAAAGAGCAGGCCGTCATCGGTCGCCACATGCACTGGATTCGCGTCGACGCCTACTACCAGGGCGACCGCGACAATCCCAAGGCGTTCTTCCAGCCCGTGCCTTGCCAGCAGTGCGAGAACGCGCCCTGCGAAGTGGTTTGCCCGGTGGGCGCGACCAACCATTCGGCGGAAGGCCTGAACGACATGGTCTACAACCGCTGCGTGGGCACGCGTTATTGCTCGAACAACTGTCCTTATAAGGTGCGGCGCTTCAACTTCCTGCTCTTCCAGGACTGGACCACCGAGCAATATAAGATGATGCGCAATCCCGACGTCAGCGTGCGCAGCCGTGGCGTGATGGAAAAATGCACCTACTGCATACAGCGCATCAACGAGCACAAAATCGATGCGGAGACGGCATCGGTTCGCGGAGGCAAGCAGATTAAAGTCGGAGACGAATTGCAGACCGCCTGCCAGCAGTCCTGTCCTGCGGACGCAATCATCTTCGGCAATCTCAACGACCCGAACAGCAAGGTTTCCAAACTAAAAGCGCAGTCGCGCAATTACAGCTTACTGGGCGAACTCAACACTCGCCCGCGCACCACGTACCTGGCGGAAATCAGCAACCCGAATCCGGAGTTGAAATCGTGAACCCCTTAAACACAGGGGACACGGGGTACCACAGGGTAGTGCAACGGCGTTCGGGGCGGGAGGATCGGGAAGGGCACGACTTCAGTCGTGCCGTAAAGATTAAGTTTTGATATGGGGCTTTAGCCCCTGAGGGCATTACCGCAGCATGGCAGAGCCATACAAAACGACATTGGAAGCGCAGCAGGCTCCCGTGATCGAACCGGGCTACACCTTCGGCACGGTCACGGAAAAGATCAGCGCCATCGTGCTGACCCGTCCCGCCTCGAACGGATGGTTCCTGGGCTTCGGCATCGCCTTCATGATGACGATGATGATGCTCTACGCCATCGGCTACCTGTTTCTGAAGGGCGTTGGGATCTGGGGCGTAACCATCCCTATCGGTTGGGGCTTCGCCATCGTCAACTTCGTGTGGTGGATCGGCATCGGCCACGCCGGCACGCTCATTTCCGCCATCCTTCTTCTTCTGCGGCAATCATGGCGCAATTCCATCAACCGCTTTGCCGAAGCCATGACGCTGTTTGCCGTGGCCTGCGCCGGAATCTTTCCCGCCATCCACGTCGGGCGCCCGTGGCTGGCTTACTGGCTCTTCCCCTATCCCAGCACCATGGGTGTGTGGCCGCAATTCCGCAGCCCGCTCATATGGGATGTTTTCGCCGTCTCCACCTACGCCACTATTTCGGCGCTCTTCTGGTTCATCGGTCTGATTCCCGACATGGCGACCCTCCGCGATCGCTCCACGCATCCCGTGGCCAAAATCGTCTATGGCATGCTCTCGATGGGCTGGCGCGGATCGGCCCGCCACTGGCACCGCTACGAGACTGCCTATCTGCTGCTTGCCGGATTAGCCACGCCTCTCGTGCTTTCGGTCCACACCGTCGTGAGTTTTGACTTTGCCGTCGGCATCGTCCCCGGCTGGCACACCACCATCTTCCCGCCCTACTTTGTCGCTGGCGCCATTTATTCCGGGTTCGCCATGGTCTTGATGCTCGCGATCCCCATCCGCAAAATCTACGGTCTGGAAGACTTCATCACCGAGCGCCACCTGCAGAATGCCGCCAAAGTGATGCTCGCCACAGGATTAATCGTGGCCTACGGCTACGGCATCGAGGCCTTCATGGGCTGGTATAGCGGTGACCGCTACGACGCCTTCACTTTGTGGAACCGCCTGCACGGGCCTTACGCAGGCCTTTACTACCTTCTGCTCATCTGCAACATCTTCATCCCGCAGGTGCTGTGGATTCGCAAGCTGCGCACCAGCCCAATCGCGCTCTTCTTCGTTTCCCTGGTGATCCTGGTGGGCATGTGGCTGGAGCGCTTCATCATCGTCGTAGTCAGCCTGCACCGCGATTTCCTCACCTCGTCCTGGGGAATGTACTACCCCACGCGCTGGGACTGGATGACGTATTTCGGCACCATCGGCATGTTCCTCGCGGCCATTTTCCTGTTCGTGCGCCTCTTGCCCATGATCTCGATCTTTGAGATGCGCACCCTCCTGCCGGAAGCGGAGGTTAAAGAATGAAGCGCGAACGCATCTACGGGATCATGGCGGAGTTCGATTCCGCTCAAGCTCTCATCGACGCCGCCAAGCGCACGCACGAAGCAGGCTATAAGAAGATCGATGCCTACAGCCCGTTCCCCATCGAGGGCCTCGCCGAGGAACTGGGGTTTCATCGCGACGAAGTTCCGCTGGTGGTGCTGATTGGCGGCATCGTCGGAGGCCTCACCGGTTACCTGATGCAGTACTGGATGTCGGCGGTCGACTATCCGCTGAACATCGGCGGCAAGCCTTATCATTCCTGGCCTGCGTTCATCGTGATCACCTTCGAGATGACGATTCTTTTCGCCGGAATCTCCGCCGTCTTCGGCATGTTGGCGCTGAACGGCTTGCCCATGCCCTATCATCCGGTATTCAACGTGCCGCGTTTCGCTCTTGCGTCCAAAGACCGCTTTTTCCTGATCGTGTTTTCCTCGGACAAAAAATACGATCCCGCGGGAACGCGCAGCTTCCTTGAGGGCTTGCAGCCGCGTTCGATTTCGGAGGTGCCGAGCTAGCATGCCGCGCCTCCGCCAAATCTCGGCTCCCTTGGCAAAGCCTGGGTGCCCCACTTCTCGCCTGTTTTGCGAGAAGTGGGATCGCGTCTGCCGACAGCGATGCAGTCTTGTGACTTTGCTGGTCGCGATCTCATTACTCTCCGGCTGCCGCATCGACATGCAAGTCCAGCCGCGCGAAAATCCGCTTTCCCGCAGCGACTTCTTCGCCGACCAGCGCTCCGAGCGCCCGCCCGTCGAAGGCACAGTCGCCCGCGGTGAACTGCGCGAAGACACTTATTTCTATACCGGCAAGGTGGGCAACAATCCCGGCGACTACATGCCTTTCCCCGTTACCAAGGAAGTTCTCGAACGCGGACGCGAGCGCTACAACATTTATTGCGCTCCTTGTCACTCGCTGCTCGGCGACGGCAACGGCTTCATCCCTTCGCGCGGTTTCGCGCGCAAGCCTCCGTCTTATCACATCCCCCGGCTGCAGAAAGCGCCGCTCGGCTACTTCTATGACGTGATCACCAACGGCTTCGGCATCATGTCCGATTACGCCTCGCAGATTCCACCCCGGGACCGCTGGAACATCGTGGCCTACGTGCGCGCGCTGCAACTGAGTCAAAACGCAACCCGCGCGGACGTCCCCACAGGACAGGCCGTCCCCTCGGATCCGCCGAAGTTCCGCCGCGAGCCCGGATCAGGCGCGACCCTGCCGATAATCGCACCTGAAGCGCAATCGACCACTGAGGAACCGAAATGAGCGCCGCGACCACTCCACATCTCGATCTAACGGCGCCGCAAGTCGTAAAAAAGATATCTCAGCGCTCGCTCATCATCGGCGTGGTTTTCGCCACGATCTCAGCGGTCCTGGCCTTCACTCGTCCCGACGAGTTCTACCGCGCCTACCTGCTCGGCTTCATGTGCTGGCTGGGCGTCGCCCTCGGCTCCATGGCGATCCTTATGATCCGCCACCTCACCGGCGGTGGTTGGGGCACGGTGATTCGCCGCATCCTGGGCGCGGCCATGCGCACGCTGCCACTGCTCACGGTTCTCTTCATTCCGGTCCTCCTTGGAATCCACCGGCTCTACATCTGGGCGCAGCCGCTCGGCAACATTGCAGACAAGCGTCTCCGCGAGCATCTTGAAAAAATCACCCAGACCTATCTCACCGTCAATGGCTTCTGGGTTCGCGCGGCATTCTATTTCCTCATCTGGAATCTTCTTTCGTTCCTGCTGTCAAAATGGTCCAAGCAAACCGACCACGCCGGCGCCCCTGACAACAGCGGCCGCTTCAAAGCAGTCGCCGGACCCGGCCTCATCCTTTACGGTTTCACCATCTCCTTCGCCGCCATCGACTGGGTGATGTCGCTCGATCCCAGCTGGATTTCGACCATCTTCGGCCTCGTCATCCTCATCGGCCAGGTGCTTTCCGCCATGTGTTTCGCCGTGGTCGTCGAGCGGATCCTGTTCAATTACAAGCCGATGTCGGAGATGCTGACCCCGGATTTCGTCCACGACCACGGCAAGTGGATGCTGGTTTTCACCATGGTCTGGGCCTATTTCAACTTTTCGCAGTGGCTCATCATTTGGGCTGGCAACCTGCCCACCGAGATTACTTTTTATCTGACGCGCCTGCATGGCGGCTGGGAATCGATTGAGCTGTTTCTGGTGCTGTTCGCCTTCGCCATCCCTTTCGCCATGCTGCTCTCGCGCCCCTTCAAGCGGGACATTCGCCGCCTGGTGTGGCTCGCGACCTGGCTGTTGCTGATGCGCTACCTCGATCTGTTTTGGATCATCGAACCAAATTTTTCCAAGACTTTGTCCGTGACCATTTCCGATGTGGTCGTTCCCATTGCCATCGGTGGAATATGGCTTTGGTATTTTTTCCGCAACCTGTCTTTGCTGCCGCTGCTGCCGGCCTACGACCCGGATGCCCACGAAGTCCTGCAGCCCGAGCACCATATCCATTCGCAAGGAACGCCATGAGCCATCGAAACTGCGTTTCACAAATCTTTTTGGAAAAGGGTACTGCTTCAAGGCGGAGGAAATTCGATGGTGCCTTTGCTTTTGGCTCCCGCAGTGCTTCAGTGCTGCGATCAACGGATACCATTTCTAGCGGCTTTAGCCGCTGAGGTGGGTTCTTAGACACGACTAGAGAAATGACCGACCACCTCAAACCCGGAACCCCGCCAGGCAACGCTGGCTTCGAGCGCCAGGATCTGCAGGTGCGCGGCATTCTCTATTTCCTGCTGGCCCTGATCGTGGTCACGCTGCTCTCCCTTTTCGGTCTCAGAGGACTCTATGTCTTTCTCGATCATCGCGAGAAAGCCTCGCAGCCTCCAGTCGATCCCCTCATCACGAATGTTCCCGAGGACACGCGGCACATCGCTCCCGGCTATCCCCAGAGCGTCTTCCCCAACCCGAAGCTCGAGGAAGACGAGCGCGGGCAACTGAACTCGATCCTCGTGAACGAAGAGAAGTCGCTCTACAGCTACGGCTGGGTCGATGAAAAAGCCGGTATCGTGCGCATCCCCATCGAACGCGCCATGGATTTACTGGTGCAACGCGGCCTTCCCGTGCGTCCGCAAGGCGCGGACGAGGTCGGGAAGGGCACGGCTTCCAGCCGTGCCGCCCAGTCGCCCTGATGTTCGGGCTTCAGCCCCTGAGGTACTGGTTCTGATTGAGAAGCGTAAGAAAAGGTGAAAAGAAGTGAGCCGTAACAAATTCAATTCGATTCCCGCCGCATACGTTCTGCTCGCGATCGCGCTGCTGACCTCTTCCGCCGTTGGGCAGCTGAATAACGGCGTGATGTCTCCTCCGGCCAACTCGCGGCCTCCCAGGCTCGAAAACGTCGGCATCGAGCAACACCTGGACGCTCAGGTCCCGCCCGATCTCACTTTCCGCGACGACACCGGCAGGACCGTAAAGCTCGGCGATTACTTTGGCCACAAGCCCCTCATCCTCAACCTCGTTTATTACAACTGCACCATGCTCTGCGGCGAGGCTCTGGCCGGACTCGCCAGCGCCATGCGTCTGGTCAAGTTCAACGTCGGCGATCAATTCGACGTAGTCACCGTGAGCTTCGATCCGCGCGAAACTCCCGAGATGGCTGCCGCCAAGAAGATCGACTACGTGAAGCGCTACGGCCGCGCCAATGCCGCCGCGGGCTGGCATTTTCTCACCGGCGAGCCAGACTCGATTAACGCTCTGACGAAAGCCGTGGGCTTCCAGTATCAGTACGACGCCAGGACGAATCAGTACGCGCATGCCACCGCCATCATGGTGCTCACGCCGCAAGGCCGCATCTCCCGCTACTTCTACGGTGTGGATTTTCCGCCCAAGGATTTGCGCATGGGCCTGGTGGAAGCTTCGCAGGGCAAGATCGGCAACGTTGTAGACGCGGTTTTGCTCTATTGCTATCACTACGATCCCGAGACCGGAAAATATGGCGCCATGGTCGCCAATATCCTGCGCCTTGCGGCCGCCGCGACAATTCTTATGCTGGGCGGTCTAATTTTCACTTTGTGGCGGCTGGATCGCTCCGTAACTCGCAGGACAATACACGGCGGCGCAAGGACCCTGTAGAGGCCAAAGCGAGAATGGCAAACGACCAACGACCGACGACCGACGACGAACATGCTCAATAATTTTCCATTATGGCCGGAGCAGGCCTCCACGATGGCGGCCCACGTGGATGCACTCTACATTTTCCTGCTGATCGTTACCGGCATGATGTCCCTGCTGGTCTTCGCCTGCCTAATCTTTTTCGCGGCCCGCTTCCGTCACCGCCCCGGCGTCCCAGCCGAGCAGATCGAAGGTTCCACCGCTCTCGAAATTACCTGGAGCGCGATTCCGTTCCTCATCTTCATGGTGATCTTCGCCTGGGGCGCCATCGTCTTCTTCAAGGAGCGCACTCCGCCCGCCGACGCCACCGAAGTTTATGTCGTCGCCAAGCAGTGGATGTGGAAGGTCGAGCACGCCGAAGGTCAGCGCGAGATCAACGAACTGCACGTTCCGGTGGGGCGCGACGTGAAACTGATCATGACCTCACAGGACGTGATCCACAGCTTCTACATCCCCGCCTTCCGCATCAAGCAGGACGTGCTGCCCGGCCGCTACACCGTGGAATGGTTCCGCGCCACCAAGCCCGGCGTCTATCACCTGTTCTGCGCGGAATACTGTGGCACCCAGCACTCCGGCATGGTCGGCGACATCGTGGTGCAGGAGCCCGCCCAGTATGAAGCCTGGATCAACGGCGGCTCGACCGGCCCGCTCTCCGCCACCGGCGAGAAGATCTTCGCCGAGCTCGGGTGCGTCACCTGCCACCGTTCCGATACGCAGGGGCGCGGCCCTAATCTGCAGGGAGTCTTCGGCATGCCGGTTCAACTCGAAGACGGACGCACCGTCACCGCCGACGAGAACTATGTCCGCGAGTGCATCCTTGATCCGGGTGCAAAGCGAGTCAAGGGATTCCAGCCCATCATGCCCACGTTTCAAGGATTGGTCAGCGAGGAGCAGGTAAACGCCCTGGTCGCCTATATCAAGTCGCTGTCCGCGGCCAAGCCCGGCAATGCGGGCGAGAAGAATAAAACCAGCGCCAGCAGCACCGCGCCAGCCCAGCCCAATGGAAGTCAGGTGCAATGAGTATGTCGACTGCGATCCCTCAACCCACGATCCCTCATCCCGTTGAACGCGAAAATTATCTCAACAAGGAGTACGGAGTGTGGTCCTGGCTGCTCACCACCGACCACAAACGCATTGCACTTCTCTATCTCCTCTCCATCACGTTCTTCTTCTTCATCGGCGGCTTCTTTGCGCTGCTCATCCGCCTCGAACTCCTCACCCCCGCGGGCGACCTGGTGCAGGCCGACACCTATAACAAACTTTTCACCATGCATGGCATGGTCATGGTTTTCTTTTTCCTGATTCCTTCCATCCCCGCCGTGCTGGGCAACTTCCTGGTTCCCCTGATGATTGGGGCTAAGGATCTCGCCTTCCCGCGCATCAACCTGCTGAGCTGGTATCTCTACATAATCGGTGGCGTGATGATGCTGCACTGCATGCTGACCGGCGGCGTCGATACCGGCTGGACCTTTTACGCTCCCTTCAGCACGTCTTTCACCAACACAAAGATCGTCGAGGCCGGACTCGCGATCTTCGTCGCCGGATTTTCTTCCATCCTCACCGGCCTGAATTTCGTCGTCACCATCCATCGCATGCGCGCCCCAGGCATGACCTGGTCGCGCCTGCCGCTGTTCATCTGGGCGCACTACGCCACCAGCATCATTCAACTCCTGGGTACGCCGGTCATCGCCGTCACCATCGTGCTGGTCGCCGCCGAGCGCGCTCTGCACCTCGGCATTTTCGATCCTAAACTCGGCGGCGATCCGCTCCTCTTTCAGCATCTCTTCTGGTTCTATTCCCATCCTGCCGTCTACATCATGATTCTGCCCGCGATGGGCGTTGTCACCGAGATCATCGCCTGCTTCTCGCGCAAGCGCATCTTCGGTTACAGCTTCGTGGCTTTTTCCTCCATTGCCATCGCCGTCTTCGGTTTCCTCGTCTGGGCCCACCACATGTTCGTAGCCGGAATCTCCATCTACTCCGCTCTCGTGTTTTCTTTCCTGAGCTACGCTGTCGCGTTGCCTTCGGCCATCAAGGTCTTCAACTGGACGGCGACTCTCTACAAGGGCTCCATCCACTACGATGCGCCCATGCTCTACGCCTTCGGCTTCCTCGGACTCTTCACCATCGGCGGCCTCACCGGACTATTTCTCTCCGCTCTCGGGATCAACGTCCACGTCACCGACACTTATTTCGTCGTTGCCCACTTCCACTACATCATGGTCGGAGGCGCGGTCATGGGCTATCTCGGAGGAATGCATTTCTGGTGGCCTAAAATTTCTGGTCGCCTCTATCCCGAAGGTTGGGCGCGCCTGGCCGCGCTGATCGTTTTCATCGGATTCAACCTCACATTCTTCCCGCAATTTCTGCTCGGCTACATGGGCATGCCGCGCCGCTATTACGATTACAGCCACATGCCCGAGTTCCAGGTGCTCAACGTCTTGTCCACCGCAGGCGCAACCGTCCTCGGCGTGGGATACCTCCTGCCGATGATTTATTTCCTCTGGTCGATGCGCTATGGCAAGCCGGCATCCGACAATCCCTGGAATGCGGCCGGCCTCGAATGGAAGACAGCTTCTCCGCCACCCACCTTCAACTTCGACGAAGAACCCGTCGTGACCTGGGAAGCCTACAACTACGAGCAGTTGGACGCGCCTCACAAAGAGGAGGTCCCCGTTGCCCGATAACTTCGCAGCCGGTTTTAGCGAAGACGCTCACAGCGAGTCGCACAACCCCGCTCTCCTGCACCACTTCGCCGAGCCGCAGCAGCAGCGCGACGCCGCCAGCCTGGGCATGTGGGTTTTCCTCGCCACCGAAGTCATGTTTTTCGGCGGTCTGTTCTGCGCTTACTTGATTTACCGCCGCTGGTACTTCGGAGACTTCGCTGCCGCCAGCAAAAGCATCAATATGGGTCTCGGCGCCACCAACACTGCCGTGCTCATCTGCAGCAGCTTGACCGTAGTCCTCGCCGTCTGGGCCGCGCAAACCGCTCGCCGCACCCTCCTGCTCATCAGCCTCGCCATCACCATGCTCCTCGGTCTCACCTTCCTCGGCATTAAGGGAATCGAGTACCGGGAAAAGTTTGTCGAGCATCACGTTCCTGGCGCTTCATTCAGTTTCGAGAACGAACCCATCCCCGGCCATCCCGGCCAGTTCGCCAACCCGCGCCACGCGCAGCTATTTTTCTCCCTCTACTTCGTCATGACCGGCCTGCACGCCCTGCACATGATCATCGGCCTGGGTATTTTTCTCTGGCTCTTCATCATGGCCTGGAAAGGACGCTTCACACCCGAGTGGCACACTCCAGTCGAGATCGGCGGCCTCTATTGGCACTTCGTCGATATCGTCTGGATCTACCTGTTCCCCTTGCTTTACCTGATCGACCGGCACCCGTGAGGCTCTATGTCAGGACACTCCAAATCGTCGCCCCTGCCCACATACTTCGCAGTCTTTATTGCGCTTCTCATCGGCACCGCTCTCACCGTCTATGCCGCAACTCTGGACTTGGGCCGATATAACGCCGCCGTCGCCCTCACCATCGCCAGCATCAAAGCCACTCTGGTCGCTCTTTTCTTCATGCATGTCAAAGGCGCCAGCGAAAAGCTCACCAAGCTGGTTGTGGTTGCAGCCCTATTCTTCCTGTTCCTTTTGCTGGGACTCACCATGACCGACTACGCCACCCGCCTGTGGAACTAGATGAACCATGTAGGGACAGCCGCCCTCGGCTGTCCAGCCGGGCAAGGCCCGGCAGTCTGCTGGCACGAACCCGAGGGTCCCCAGTCTCAAAATACCTTCTGCTCTAGGTTGAAAATTCTACCCACAGGGCTGGTTCGATATCTTCGGCCGCAATCTGCGGTATACTCGCGCCGACCATGTATTACACTGCATGAACATGAGGTGACCCATGGCATTCTGCAATTCTTGCGGCGCGAATATCACTCCCGGAACCCGCTTCTGTGCCAAGTGCGGTGCGGCAATTCTCGCTTCGGCCCTGCCGCCGGCAGTCACCCCCGCGGTTGCTGCACAACCGGCGACTCCTGCGGTTCCTGCACCTCCCGCCCAAGGCGGCGGCGCTCTTAAAGTCATCCTGATCGTGGTGGGCGTGGTCGTGCTCGTGGCAGTTCTAGGCGTCACGTCCGTCGCGTTCTTCGCCTGGCATGTGGCTCGCCACGCGCACATTCGCCAGGATGGTAACAATGTAAAAGTTGAAACTCCCTTCGGCAGCGTCGAGACCACCAAAGATCCCAGCGAAGCCGCGCGCAATCTGGGTGTCGACCTCTATCCCGGCGCGGAGGTCATGAAGAATGGCGCGGCGACGGCGACTTTCGGGGGCGTTCATACCGCTACGCTAATCTCTGAGAGCACCGACTCCGTGAGTAAAGTAGCAAGTTTCTACAAAGCAAAATTTCCCAACGCGACGGTCAGCACCTCCGACGCGAACCGCTGCACCATCGTCTCCAACGATAATAAAACCATGATTACAATTAGCATCGAAGCAGCGGGCGACAAGACGAAAATCCAGATCGCCAGGGTGAGTCGTGGTTCTGATACCACGAACTCGTCTTCGAACTAACGTAAGTCAGGCCCCATGTCCGGCAAGTTTGTGGAACTCGCCCAAGCAGCCAAGTCCGTACGAGTAGACGCAGCGCGCTTAGCCGAGGCCCTGCGCGCTCAGGTTGCCGGGGAAGTCCGGTTCGATCGCGGTACTCGCGCCCTCTACGCGACCGACGGCTCCAACTATCGCCAGGTTCCCATCGGCGTTGTGCTGCCCCGCGACGCCGATGACGTGATCGCCACGGTCGCACTCTGCCGCGAGTTCGGCGCGCCTCTTCTCTGTCGCGGCGGCGGCACCTCTCTCGCCGGCCAGTGCTGCAACGTCGCCGTCATTCTCGATTTTTCCAAATACATGGCGAGCATTCTCGAAATCGATCCTGCCCGCCGCATCGCCCGCGTGCAGCCCGGAGTCGTGCTCGATACCCTGCGCTCCGCCGCCGAAAAGCACCACCTCACCTTCGCCCCTGATCCCGCCACTCATGATCGCTGCACCCTCGGTGGCATGATCGGCAACAACTCCTGCGGCGTCCACTCCGTCATGGCCGGCAAGACCGACGACAACATCGAGGAACTCGAAGTCCTCACCTACGACGGCGCGCGCATGCGCGTCGGCCAAAATTTCATCGAAGCATGTGGGGACAGCCGCCCCCGGCTGTCCGGCGGCCCGGAAGCATCGGGCCGCAGCGACTCCGCCCGAGCCGCTCAGATCTACGCCGCACTGAAGCAAATCGGCTCCACCTACGGCGATCTCGTCCGCCAGCGTTTTCCCAACATCCCTCGCCGCGTTTCCGGTTACAACCTGAATTATCTTCTGCCCGAAAATGGCTTCCATGTTGCGCGCGCCCTCGTCGGCTCGGAAGGCACTTGCGTCACTGTTCTCGAAGCGACCTGCCGTCTGGTCGAAAGCCCTCCCGAACGCGTGCTGCTGGTCGTCGCCTATCCTGACATTTATCAGTGCGCCGACCACGTTCCCGAAATCGTGGCGCACAAGCCCATCGGCCTCGAAGGCTTCGACGATCTTCTGGTCAGCTACACACGCAGGAAAGGCATCAACTCCGAAGGCCTCGCTCTACTTCCCGAAGGCGGCGGCTGGCTGATGGTCGAATTCGGAGCAGAAACCGCGCTGGAAGCCGAGTCCCAGGCCCGCGGCCTGATGCAGTCGCTGGGCCGCAGTCCAAACCCTCCCAAACTGAGCCTCTATACTGGCAAGCAACAAATCAAACGTGTGTGGGAAGTTCGCGAGTCGGCCCTCGGCGCCACTTCTCATGTTCCCGGCGAACCACTGAACTGGGAAGGCTGGGAAGACTCCGCCGTCGCGCCCGAAAAACTCGGCGGCTATCTCCGCGATCTGCGCCGGATGATGGCCACCTATGGCTACAAAGGCTCACTCTACGGCCACTTCGGCCACGGTTGTGTCCACACCCGCATCAATTTCGACTTGCGATCGACTGACGGCATCGCCAAGTTCCGCAAGTTTATGGAAGAGGCCGCCGATCTCGTTGTCAGCTACGGCGGCTCCATCTCCGGCGAGCACGGCGACGGACAATCTCGCGCCGAGTTGCTCCCACGAATGTTCGGCCCCGAGTTGATCCAGGCCTTCCGCGAATTCAAGTCCGCCTGGGACTCGGAATGGAATATGAATCCCGGCAAGCTGATTGGTTTACCGGGAAAGCCGCCCTACAAGCTTGACGAAAATCTCCGCCTTGGCGCCGCTTATTCTCCGTGGGAACCGAAAACCAACTTCCAATTTGCCGACGACCACGGCAGCCTTGCTCAAGCCACCCTGCGCTGCGTGGGCGTAGGCAAGTGCCGCCGCGAAGAAGGCGCCCTGATGTGCCCCAGCTACCGCGCCACGCACGACGAAGAACACTCCACCCGCGGCCGTGCTCACCTGCTCTGGGAGATGACGCAAGGCCAAGGCAATAAAGTTGGGGTCATCCGCGACGGCTGGCGCAGCGAAGAAGTCAAGCAATCACTCGATCTCTGCCTCGCCTGCAAAGGATGCAAAAGCGATTGCCCCGTCGGCGTCGACGTGGCCACCTACAAGTCCGAATTTCTTTCCCACTATTACGAAGGCCGCACGCGCCCGCGCAGCGCCTACGCCTTCGGCAACATCGACGTGTGGGCACGCGTCGCTTCGCACGCTCCCGGTCTGGTCAATCTCACCACCCAACTTCCATTCCTGCGCGACCTCGCCAAGCTCGTCGCCGGGATCCCTCCACAGCGCTCCATCCCGGCTTTCGCCCCAGAAACTTTCAAAGCCTGGTTCCACCGCACGCGAAGTCGCCGCGCGCGGAGCGCCGTGGAAAATAGTTTTGGGTGGCGCAGCGCTTCCAGCGCTGCGATTGAACCGTCCAATTCAGAAAGGGCTTTAGCCCCTGAGGAACTCCCGCCCGTGCTCCTCTGGCCCGACACTTTCAATAACCATTTCCAGCCGCACACCGCCCAAGCCGCCGTCGATGTTCTCGAAGCTGCCGGTTTCCGAGTCGTCGTCCCGAGAGCCAATCTCTGCTGCGGACGCCCGCTCTACGACCACGGCATGCTCGACCGCGCCCAATCTCTCCTGCTGCAGATCCTCGATGAACTCTCGCCCGAAATCTCAGCCGGCATTCCCATCGTCGGCCTCGAACCCAGTTGCATCGCCGTCTTTCGCGACGAACTCCTCAATCTCTTTCCCCACGACGAACGCGCCCAGGCCTTGTCTCGCCAAACCTTCCTGCTCAGCGAATTCTTAGAAACTCACGCCAAACATCTCCCGTTACCTCATCTCAATCGCAAAGCCCTGCTTCACGGCCACTGCCACCACAAATCCCTCATGAAGATGACCGCCGAGGAGGCCGTCCTGCGCCGTCTGGGAATCGACTTCCACAGTCCCGCTCCCGGCTGCTGCGGCATGGCCGGCTCCTTCGGCTTCGAGCCCGACAAATACGGCATCTCCATCGCCATCGGCGAACTCGAACTTCTGCCCGCCGTCCGCCGCGCCCCGCCCGACTGGCTCATCATCGCCGACGGCTTCAGTTGCCGCGAACAAATCGCCCAGGGCTCACCGCGTCAAGCCCTTCACTTAGCCGAAGTCCTGCAAATTGCCCTAAGCGCTACCAACGTTCCTGAGTCTTTCCCTTACCCCGAATCCAGCCGCATCCGTCGCCGCGAGGCCGAAGTCCTCCAATCCATGAAACGCGCCGGCCTGGGCTTAGCAGCCTTGGCAGCGGGCGGAGCGCTATTATGGGAATTATCCAAAAGACGCTGATTCTACATAAGTTAGCTATGTTTTATAGCTCCACGCTAACCCCCGCCTCTCGCCAGATTGCAAGTCTTCTGGGACAATAGTCTTTACTCGCTCTCAGAATAAGGGCTGGCTTGGAGCGAGGAATACAACTCCGGGTAGAATTCGGGTTTAAAATTCGGGTCTAGGACTCGGGGTCTAGATTTCGTATCTAGCATTCGTATCAGGGTACGCCTTCAGGCGCTGCCGACGCCATGGATCTTGAAACCACCATTACCGCGCCCACCGTAGGCAAGGTTCCCACCGAAGCCCTGCCCACTCTGGTCGCCGCCGAGCCGCCCGACATCCCCCTCTGCGGCTCCGTCCTGGTGATGATCCAGTTCGACGTTTGCGAGGAGATTCGCCTCGACCAGCTTCGCCAAATCCTCGGCGCCCGCACCGCCGACACCAGCTTCAAGCACGTCGCCCCCGGATACGTCCGCTTCCAGCGTCCTCCGGTAGAAGAAGTCCTGGAGCCGCTAATTCTCGAAAGCGGCGAACGCTTGCAGGGCGACATCAAGTATTTCGACTACGGCGTGGTGAGCGTCGTCTTCGAGCTGCCCTTTTCCGGCGACTGGGACAAGCTCGTCCAACTCTCCAGCCGCTGGGTTTGGGACACCAACTTCGAAAGTCTCGCCACTCGCATCGTGAAACAAAAGCTGGAGCGCGCCGCTCCCGCGCTGGTCAAACCCTATACCGCCGAGTGGCTGCAGGAAGACTATTTCATCTTCCATCTGCGCGAGATCGCCGGATCGCCCTCAGCCACCGAACTCCTGGCTTCGCACGGCGGCTTCGTCTCTCAAGTGGTGCGCGGCGAAACTCAGCCACTCTCCGATGGCGAGCGCCAGGAGATTCTGCAATCCCGGATTTCCTACTATCCTCACGACCTCGCCGTAATCGGATGGAACGCCGCCTTCATCTACGACAGTCCCTCCGGTGCCGAGACGGCCATCCAGCTCCTGCAGTACGCCAACTCTCAGCTGCTCGAGTTCCGCCACTACGACGAACTGCTCACCAAACAGCTAGAAGACGTTTACGACTTCCTCGAGCGCGGAGGCCGCGGCCTCTGGTCGCGCTGGCGCACCGCCCGCGCCGCCTCCAAACTCCACACCGTTCTGCTCGACGTCAGCGAGCTGACCGAGCGCGCCGATAACGCCATCAAGTTCCTCAGCGACATGTTTTCCGCCCGCCTCTACAAACTCGCCGCCAGCAAAGTCGGCGTCCCCGACTACAAAGACCTCGTCCAGCAAAAACTGCAAACCGCCGAAGAGCTTTACCGCTTCATGGTCGACGAATTCAACCAAAGCCGCGCCTTCGTCCTCGAATTAATGGTCGTCATCATCCTAATCATCGAGCTCGTCTACTTCTTCCGCGGCAAACCCATATAAGATCTCTTCCGCGCATTGTCATCCTGAGCGGAGTAGCAGCTTCGCGATAGCGAAGCTGCTGCGCAGTCGAAGGATCCCTGCAACGAATCTGGACGCGTTTCGCGCGCCCAGAGCTTTGGGTTCATAGAGCGCGCACGACAAAAACAATCAACAGAACTACGAGAACTGTTCCCGCCAAACCGTAACCCAACATAGTCCCTCCTAAGCCCTAAATGTGTAAGATCTAACTAATTATGCTGAAGGATGAGAAGTTTCGCTGCTCAGTTCTGCTCACATAACAGTAAAGTCAAGCGCCGAGGATTGAGGCCTAACAGTCAACACCCAGGACCGGAAGCTGGAAACCGAGGAAATAACTTGCGCGGCCTGAAAAACAAACGAGTTCTCATCACCGGAGGCGCCAGCGGCATCGGCGCAGCCACCGCCGCGCGCTTTCTTGAGGAAGGCTCGCGCGTCTGCATCCTCGACCGCGATGCCAAAGCCTGCGCGGCCATTCGCCATCAACTGCCCGCGATCTCCGAAGCCATCATCGCCGACGTCACCGACCTGATGCAGGTCGAAGCTGCTCTTGCCGACGCCATCCGCGTGATGGACGGCGTCGATGTCCTCATCAACAACGCTGGCATCAGCATCCGCCACAACTTTCTCGACATCACTCCCGAAGAATGGGACAAGGTGATCGCCGTCAATCTCACCGGCGTTTTCTACGTTGCGCAAACCGCCGCCCGCCACATGATGGAAAACTACACGGTCGAGCGCGGCAGTGGAGTGATTCTGCAAACCGCCTCCACGAACGGCATCGTCGGACAACCTTATTATGCCGACTACAACGCCACCAAAGCGGGAGTGATTGAACTAACCAAGACCATGGCGCTCGAACTCGCACCCAAAGTCCGCGTCTGCGCGGCCGCTCCTGGATACGTGCTTACGCCTATGCAGCGCGCCGAATACACCGACGCGATGCTCGACGAAGTCAACCGCAAAATTCCCCTCCGCCGCCACGCCCAGCCGGAAGAGATCGCCGCACTCTTTGCATTTCTCGCCTCCGACGACGCCGCCTACGCGACCGGCCACGTCTACACTCTCGACGGCGGCGAAATCGCAGGAGGCTTGGCCAGCCGCTGAAGGCTAAGGAAGAAGACCATGTGGGGGCAGCCGCCCTCGGCTGCCCGCCGAGCGCAGCGAGCGCGAAGCGAATTAGCGGTCGATAGCGAAATAGATTTCCTAGCGCTGCGCAAATCTCGCGGCCAGCCGCGCCAGCCGCACTGCGCGATAGAGCGGGAACAGAACCTTAGGCAATCGAATCGCGTCCCACTCTCCCGGCCCGGGAGTAAAGGTCAGGCGCGTCAGGAATCGAAACCGATCCACTCGCCGCTCGCGAAGCCGCATCATTAGCCGGAAGTACGATAACTTTTCCTCCTCATACGAAACTCCAGCCGCCACGGCCACGGCAATTTCGTCCGCGAAGGCCTGCACCGCACGATCTCCAAGAATTTTACTCTTCATCCCAGCCGCAATCGCCGTAGCCAAAAAGCAATTCGCCAGCACCAGCGTGACATGCAAAATCCGCTCGATGCCGAGTTTTCGCGCCTCAGACCGAACCCAATCCCAATCCAAATTCTCCCGCTTCACTATCTGCGCTATGTCGCAGAGCCAGATCAGGCGTCCCCACACGTGCTTCGCCGCATGCACGGAGAGAACAAGCAGCAAATCCTCCGGAGAAGGCGTTCTTACGGCACGGCCTGCAACCGTACCGTTCACCGCGCGCTCGAACAATCCGTCCATATCAAAGTCGACAGCATAGAAGCGCGGCTGCAGCGCCCACTGCAGCTCCAGCAGATTCTTTCCCGCAAAGCTGTCGAATGTGCACTCATATCCCGACGCTATGTAGTCCGCTTCGGCATCTTCAGGAATAGGCACGCGCAGTGTATATCCGAGGTCCTGCACCGCGCACTTAATGCGCGCCACATCTCGCTTGCGGACGAACAAGTCCATGTCGCCGGACTGCCGCAGCGCCATGTCGCCGTAGTAAGCCTCCGCCATGACGACGCCTTTGTAAGGAATCACTTCGATGCCGAGCGCATCCAGGCAGTCCAGAATGCGGATCAACTCGCGCGCAAGAAAGAGCGACTTGTGGACGTTCCTCTCATAACGCTGGCGCAGCGACCCCAGAACATCCGAAGGGACCGAGTCACCCAAGCCGGCAAGATTCTGATACAGCAGCGAGGAGGTCCCGTGCTGATCCGCGAGACGAAGCACAGCATCCCAGTCGATTGGTTTCTGCAGCACAGATCGGACTCGGTCGAATCCGCTCTGGCGCGGATCGGCAGAGAGCGCCGCCAACAGCAGGTTCCACACGCCCGCATCTGAATCGGTTGGCGCTGGACCGTACAAAGATGAGAGGAGTTCTGGCTTCACTGATGTGGCACGAATGTCCAGCCATCTTAACAGGCAAGACAGCAGCCTTCGACTGGGATAACCGCCTTGCACCAGACTGACCTCGGTACAACCGAAGGTTACTTCCGTCACCCTCGCTTGGTCTTTCTTAGAGCCGCGTACCACCTCGGTTCTGTCAAACTAGCATGTTGAGGACGTACAAATCCCCAGCGGATTAACGCGGATGGAAATACTCACACCCAAGGCGACGCGGCGCAGCACGCGAATGCGCGTGGAGATTCCAATCACCGTGACCAGCATGGATCGCCGCCATCCGTTCGCTGAGCTCTGCCTCGCCCTGGTGATCAGCCCGCAAGGTTGCGGGTTCCGCGCCTCGCAAGCCTTGCCGCTCGAAACTCCGGTGCTGCTGAGTGATCTGCCGGGCGGCGGAAGCGCCTCTGCCCGGGTGGCGAATTGTCTGCCGTTGGGCCACGACGGGAAATACTTTCTTATCGGCGCGGCGCTCTACAACCACGGCAACGTATGGGGCATTTCAGATCCGCCCGAGGATTGGAATTGCGCCTCCAATCCCGCCGCTGCTTCCACAAACACCGCCGGCAAGGCCGCAACCAGGAGCAAAGAGGTCTGGCCTTACAATTTGTTCTCCGGCCACAGCGAGGCCCATCCGCGGGGGAAATAGCCGGCCCAAAATTAGAAAATGCCAATCGGATCAGCCGTGGTGCCGTTCTTTCGTAACCTCGTGCCAGGACGCGGCGAAGTGCCATACTTACCCACGATGTCGCAGACGCCAGAATCGGCCTCGCTTGCGGCACCTTCGCCGAAGGTGCCCAGCGTCACACCGCGCCCGTTTCGCGTAAAGTTGCGCGGCTCTGTCCTCACGCTGGTTCGATTGCCCAACCGCCGCCAGGTGAGAGGCAAGCTGCATCAGCTATCCACCAGCGGCGGCCTGATGAATCTGGAGCAGCCGCTCGACGAAAAGCTGCAAGTGGAATTGATCTTCCATCTCGGGGAGACCACGATACGCGAAAAAGTTGAGATGCTCTTCCCCATGTGGGCCACCCAGGGATGGCTTCAGCCCTTCCGCTTCCTCGCTATGCCCGAGGCCACCAGAAACGTCCTGGAAACCTGCCTGCTGTCGTTTGTTCAGCAAGCGCAGGACTCAACATCCTGACACTCTGCGATTCGAACCTCGATTCTCTCTTCACGACTTCCGGCGCTCTTCCGGCCGAATCAGAAATGCCGACAAGCATCCCGCGAGAAGGACACCTACAGAGATCATAAGCGCTGCGCGAATTCCAGGAATGAAGGGACGCTGCTGTTCGATCAGCGATCCAAACAGCGCAACGCCAATCACGCTGCCTGCCTGGCGCGAAGCGTTGAGCACGCCCGATGCAACCCCCGACAGTTTGGCGCCAACCGTGCCGAGAAGTGCGGATGTCATTGGGGGAACCGTCAACCCCACTCCCGCGCCCATTGCCAGCAGTTGCACGCTGAGAGCGCTGTAGGAAGTATTCTGGCTGATTCCAACCAGAGCCAGGCATCCCGTTGCGAGCAGCGCCTGGCCGATCAATATCGGCGCGCGCAGGCCGATCCTTTTGGCGATCGGTCCCACCGATAAATTGGCAAGCAACACGATAACCGTCATCGGAAGAAATGCCATTCCCGTCGCCAACGGAGTGTAGTGTTTGACCTGCTGGAAGTACAAACTGAGCATGAATATCAAACCGTAAAATGCGGTGTTCATCAACAAACCGATCAGAGTTGTCGCGCTGAATGTTTGGTTCTTGAACAGGGATAAAGGCAACATTGGGGCCTGACTCTTCATCTCGATCCATACGAACGTCACTGCCGCCAATGCGAACAGCAGGAAGGCGGCCAGGACCAGCGGGCGCGTCCAGCCCAACGCGCCGCCCTCAATCATCGCCGCGGCTAAGTCGGCCAGGGCGAACATTCCGATAAATTGCCCGGCGAGATCCAGAGCGCGACCGCGCGTTTGAGTGGACTCTTCCGCGTAGCGCCACGTCAGCCAGATACCGATGGCGCCCAGCGGAAGATTCACAAAGAAAATACTGCGCCAGCCAATGCTTGCGATGAGGCCGCCGCCCATAACCGGCCCAGCCGCAAGCGCGGCGCTGGCCCCTGCGGCCCATATTCCGATGGCCTTAGTGCGCTCGTGTTCGTCATGAAAGGCATGATTGAGCAATGCCAGCGAACACGGGACGAGAATGGCCGCGCCCAGTCCTTGAACCGCACGCGCGGCGACGAGCACCGCTAAGTTGGGCGCAAACCCGCACCCCAGCGAGGCCAGCGTGAAAACAAGAAACCCAACGAGGAAGCAGCGCTTGGCTCCGAATCGATCGCCCAGCGCCCCCGCAGTTAGAATCGCCGCCGCAAAAACCAAAGTGTAGGCATTGACGACCCATTGCAGCCCGGCAACCCCCGCTCCCAGTGCCGATCCGATGTGCGGCAGCGCTACGTTGACGATGGTCACATCGAGTTGCACCACGACGAAGCCCAGGCTCATGGCAGCCAGAGTCAGGGGTTTCGACATGCGGGTTATGGCCGGCATTCTCCTCTGCGCTTCCGCCTGCTCATGAATCCTCGCTTAGGATTTTCTAGAAGTGAAATCCAAGTTGCGCGGTTAGCGAGCGCGGCGTCACATAATGCGTCCCGCTAAACGTGGAAAGAAAGTTGTACAGCGCGAAATTGTTCGCCACGTTGATGACGGTTAATTCCGCACTCCATTTGTATTTGTCCCCATGAAAAAGATTGTCATGGCCAATCGACACGTCGAACAGATTCCGCGACGCGATGCGCGGCGGATTGTGATCGTCATTCTCGGCATTCGGCGCTGGCACCTTTATGAGCGTTGAGCTGAAGCTCGATGCGGGGCAATAGAAGGGCAGGGGTGACGTCGGGGTCGCACGCACACCGTTGCAAGTAAATCCGGCCTCGGCTTCCTGATCGGCGGAAAACGGAATCTCGCCCACATTGGAAGCGCCCATGCTTATGTTATTCACGCCACCAATTACCACCGATCCTGGGCAATCGTTGTACGGGATATTCACGCCGAAGCACGGCGTTGCGCCCGCGACCATTCCGCTGTCGTATCTCCAGTTGAAGCCAACCCAGGGGCCACGCTTCCAGGGCTGGTATTGTGCGTGAGTGGTCTGGTTGAATTTTTCATCGTGATCAATGCGGAAGGGAAGACCCGCACTGGTCGCCACCGTCGCTCCCGCTCCTCCGATTTGCGGTTGGAAAAAGCGCGCCGCCACGCTGGAAAAAACCATCAGCGCCGAGAAGCCATGGATTTCCGGTACGCTCACACGGCCCGCATATCCAGGGATCTTGGAGTTGTGCCATTCAATGGGAAAAGTGATCGGAGTATTTCCCAGCACGCTGAAGTCGTAGCCGTTGTGCGTGTACTTCGTGATCCACTCCCCGGAAAACACCAGGTACCTTCCGAACGCTTGCTCAAGCCCGGCGTGAAATTCGTTGCGGAAGCCGGGACTCAACGCGCCGCTCGCCGATCCGCAGAGAAGCAGCGGGTTCAAGACAGCATTCTCGCATCCGATGCTCGAAAGTATCAGATTTTCATTGAAGGGAGATTCCAGCGTGCGCGCATAGGAAGCGCGAATGATCGTGTTCGTCTTCTTGATGTTGTAAGCGGCCCCAACCCGCGGCTCAGCCTGCCGTGCGATGGTTAGACCGTTGTACAAATCACCGCGCAAGCCAAGGTTCAAGGACCAGTTTCCTTTTGTGATCACGTCCCGCAGGTAGAGCGCCAGTTCCCTCACGTCGGTGTGGCCGTTGAAGGTGTATGGGATTCCGCCGCGAGTCAAGTCGTAAGGAGCCAGGATCGGATTGTAATAGGGGTAAAAAGCGGAGCCAGGCGCGTTCGAGGGCGTGGTAGGAGTGCCTCGCTGATTTGCCTGGTAAGTGCCGGTATTGCCGGGACAGTCCGCGGCAGTGAGTCCGGGCGCCGCAACATAGGCGAACGGGTTCACTGCAGTCACCGTTGCGGCAGTTATGCAGGGTGCGTTGTAGGTGGGATCGACGATCCCGAGAGTATCGTTTTCATTGAGAAATGTCTGTTCGTAGGTGACTCCCGCCTTGATCTGGTTAATACCTTTTACATAAGAAAGATCCGATCGAATCCCGGCGTTGGTAAGCGTGCGGTTCTGGCCCACGGACTGCCTCTGCAGACTCGGCGGCCCCAGGTCCGCGAAGGGATCGCTGCTGGGGTAGTAGTTGTAGTCGTCGTGGCGCACGAATGCACCCAAGGTAGATACGGCGTGCGTATTCAGAACATGTGTCCACGAAGGAGCGATGTTGAACGTTCCAATCTTGGAGCGCTGGTCTGTCGGTCCCACGACATTTCCGTTCGGATCTAAGCCGTTAAAAACTGCCATTTGCGGCACAATCCCCGCCAGTCCACTCCAGGGCGTCGCATTTTCGGCATCGAGCGAATTCGGCGTCTGGAACCAGCTCCGGCTGTAACCGAAGTTCAGATGAACAGAATCGGCGGCTCTGAGTTGGTAGTCCACGCGGTCGAACAGATTCTCTTCGTTCCCCTTGTCGTGCAGCACGGTGAACTCCGGCGGATCGAGGAACCGGCCGCTGTTCAACCCGTTAACCGAGATGAAATTTCCCCAGTTTTTGCCCCCGTAGGCAAGATCGGCCGCCGCGTTGGCTGTTCCGAACGAACCGTAGGAAGTCGTGACACTGCCGTGAGCCGGGTTTACGCCCTGCCCCGAACGCGTGGTCGCGACGATCACAACGCTGGTCTTGCCGCCGTATTCGGCAGGCGGCGCGCCCGATATCACTTCCAAAGATTGAACGGAATCGAGCGGGAGCTGGTTGGAAAAAATTTTGCTGTGCTGGTCGCTATCGGACTGGCCGTCGACTACCGTCGTGTTCTCGGCATGGTCGCCCAACCCGTGCAGTTGGCCGTTGGAATCCGCAGAGATTCCCGGCGTTGAATTCTGCACCATCGAATTCAATCCGGAAGATTCGCTCTCCTGAGGAATCTTTTCGAACGAGTTCCTGTCGATGTCAGAGTGGAAACTCGAATCGTTCTCTACCAAATCTCCAGCAGCCTCGACCGTCACCGATGTCGTGGAGGCCAACACCTCGACATTAATCTTCACGCTTACTGGCACGACGGACCTGACCTCCACATCCTGCGCAGTTGCAGCGAAACCGGTTGCACTTACCGTCATATGGTACGGGTTGAAAGGAACGTTGGGGAAATTGAACGCCCCGGAGCTATCGGTGGTGGTCGTCCGGTCGAAGTGGCTCACCGCATTGTGAATTTCCACGGTTGCGTCGCGAACCACGGCGCCGGTGGGATCAAAAACAGTTCCGTTAATGGTTCCGGAACTGCCCGACTGCGCATACACATGAAGGCCCACCGCCAGAAAGAAAGTTATCTCAAAAGCCGCGTAAAGCGACTTCTTGTAGAATCCCAGCATGATTCCTCCAGAAACTTGGTCGAAAGATCTTGGTCAAAAAGCTCAAGGCAGCGGTTCATGAACTGAACCGCTCCGTACGCTTCTGAAAGCTGATCTTTAGACGGCGGGAGGCGGGCGAACGTACAGGGCAAACGCGATCAGGTATTGCTTGGCAGCAACCGGCGGTGGCCGGAACCGGACCACGCGACGGAATACCGGCTTGGGCGCTGGAGCCGAACTGGCCGGCGATGCGGAATGCGCCGCAATGCAAACCTGGCACGCCGAGGACTCATCCTGACTCGAATGGTGATGCACAGCAAACGCCAGCGCTGACCACAGCATCAGCAGCAGCGTAAGCAGCGCGATTCGTTTCGAGACGGGCGGCATAATCCCAGAGTCCTTGCATCGAATTTACAACGAAAGAGCCAGCCTGCGCAATGAAAGCATGACCCTTGGATGCCTCGGGTGCTGGAAAGAACCTCTATTTCTGGAACCAGTTCGGTTTTCGTAACAGATGTTTCAACCACGCGCTCGCTCCCAAGGTATGAACGAAACAACGACCAACGCCAGAAGGCGCTGCAGTCTCGCCTTCCGTCGCGATCCACTCGGTGCTGTAAAATGTCTCAATCGCAATAACGGGCCCGTAGCTCAGCGGTTAGAGCCGTGGACTCATAATCCATTGGTCCCAGGTTCGAATCCTGGCGGGCCCACCAGTCAATACTGGAACGCGTGCGTCCTGGGCTGGGCTGGCGAGAACAGTTCCCCGGGCTACTTCCGGTTTGCCGAGATGTTTCCCGCAATGTGACAATACCTAAATGCGCAAATCCTTCACCACGGCGGTAAACATATTGGCAGTCGGGATCTTGTCGATGGGCAATGCCCTGGCGCAGACTCCGGCAGCGACGACTCAACCAGCCACTCCATCTCAAGCTACCCCACCCCAAGCGACTTCAACCAAGACTCCCCCTGCGAAGGCTCGTGCCCCCGCTACGGCTAAGACCGCGACTCCTCTCGTCCTCAAAACACAAAAAGAAAAATTCAGCTATGCCGTGGGAATGAAGATGGGCGAGAACTTCAAGAAGCAGGCGGTTCCAGTTGACCCCAGCATTCTGGCGCGCGGGGTTAGGGACGCCCTGGCTGGCGGCAAGACCGTGCTCACCGACGACGAAGCGCAATCCGCGATCATGGATGTGCAGAAGCAAATGCACGACAAGCAACAGGCGGAGGCCAAGGCGGCCGGCGAAGCCAACAAAAAAGAAGGGGATTCTTTCCTGGCCGCCAACAAAGGGAAGGAAGGCGTAGTCACACTGCCCAGCGGTCTGCAATACAAGATTCTGAAAGAGGGCACGGGACCGAAGCCCACGGCGAGCGATTCGGTGGTTTGCAACTATCAAGGCACATTCATTAATGGCAAAGAGTTTGACAGCTCCTACAAGCGCGGCGAGCCGGCCACGTTCCCGGTGACCGGCGTCATCAAGGGATGGACCGAGGCGCTTCAGCTTATGCCGGTCGGGTCGAAGTGGCAGCTCTTCATCCCGTCCGATCTTGCCTACGGTGACGCTGGCCGTCCCGGAATCGAGCCCAGTTCCACCCTCATTTTTGAAGTGGAGTTGATGTCCATTCAGGACAAGAGCAAGGCTCCAGCCAAGGAAGAAGAAAAGAAATAATTTTGCGATCTCCAAGCGGACCGGCTTCCCGGCTATCGGGCGTCGGCTTTCGGCTAAGATCTTTTGCTGAACCCCGAAGCCCGATCGCCGAAGCCCACCCGCTTTCCCGTGTAATAATCTTTACGTTGACAGATTCCTGACCGTAAGGAAGTGTATGGCGCACACCGTCTTCTGCGTGAAATTGAAAAGGGAACTGCCCGGACTGGACGAGCCTCCCTTCGACAACGACCTGGGACGAAAGGTTTATGACAACGTATCCCAGGAAGCCTGGAGGATGTGGACGGAACATTGCAAGATGCTACTGAACGAGTACCGTCTGAACCCCGCCCGGCGCGAAGATCAGGAAGTGATCGTCAAGCAGATGGACCAATTTTTCTTCGGAGAGGGTTCGGCGCCGCCGAAGGAATACGTGCCACCGAGCCAAAAGTAGACACAGTCGATTTCAGGTCGCTTCCCGCGCGGCTGGGAAACGGCCGGAATCGTTAACGAGGCTGAAAATGTTTGTCTTCGCCCGCGGCTAAGTCCTTCTTGGCCACCAATTGCATCCGCAGTTACCGTGCACTAATTTTGATGCATATTTCATCACTTCGTAACATTGGCCTGCTATAACTGAAGTGTGGATCTGCCCGTGTACAACACGCTGATCCTTTCCGACCTGCACCTCGGTGCAGAGACGAGCCACGCCCGCGAAGCCACGCGTGTGTTGAAAGAGAATGTTTTCCAGCGCTTGATCCTTCTGGGCGACATCTTTGCGGACCTCAACTTTGCCCGCCTGACCAAAGAACACTGGAAGTTTCTCGGTTACATCCGCAAGCTGTCGAATCCCAAGCGCAATATTGAAGTCGTGTGGGTGGAAGGCAATCACGACCACGGGCTCACCGACATCATGTCGCACCTGGTGGGCGTGCGGGTTTATCAACGTTACGACTGGCAGTTTGCCGGACTGCGCCACATCGCGATTCATGGCCATCAGTTCGACGGCTTTCAGGTGAACAATGTGAGGTTCAGCCGGCTGGGCACTGCGCTGTATCTCAGGCTGCAGAAGCTGGATTTCAAAAGCAAGCCGATCGTGCGGCTGATTGACAGGCTGAACACGCGCTGGCTGCGCATGTCATCGAAGGTGGCTGCGGGGGCCTTGCAGTACGCCCGGCAGCACGATGCCGGGCGCATTTTCTGCGGACACACGCACCAGGCAGTCCACGTCGAGCACCACGGGGTTCACTACTATAATTCGGGCGGCTGGGTCGATTCCCGGCTCACTTATCTGACCGTAGATGAACAGGGGGTACGCATCCATGAATACAAAGAGCGAGCTGACGATCGTGATTCCGGCCAAGAACGAGGCGAAGCTGATTCCGCGCTTGCTGACTTCGCTGATGAATCAGGACTACTCGAAGATGTCGAGTACGAGAGTATTGGTGGCTGATGCCAATTCGACTGACGGCACTCCCGGCGTTGTTCTCGGATTCCGCAATCGCCTGAACGTCAACGTGATCCGCGGCGGAATGCCTTCGGTGGGCCGCAACCTGGGCGCAGCCCAGGCGGAGAGCGATTACGTTCTGTTTCTCGATGCCGATATCGAGCTGGCGCATCCCTCGGTAATTCGGCGCGCCATGGAACTGGCGCAGCGCAAGCAGCTCCATTGCGTGACCACGAACATCCTGTGCCGCGGCGGGAGCTGGATCGACAAGCTGTTTTATGCGGGGAATGATTTCTTTCAGTACCTGTCGCGCCTGCACCATCCCTTCGCCACGGGCATGTTCATGCTGTTCGACCTGGCGAAATTCCGCGAGCTCGGCGGATTTCACGAGCAAGTTGCCTTCGCAGAGGACTATCTGCTCAGCCAGCAGGTGGAGCGGAAGCGTTTCGGCATCGTCCGCGGCGGCGTCTACACCACGAACCGGCGCTTTAAGAAAATGGGACATCTGCGAGTAGGCTGGCTCTTCCTGAAGACTGCGATGAACTACTGGAACGAGAACTATTTCCTGCGCGACCACAAGTACTGGCAGACCTAGTTCCACATCTAGTTGCTGTCGATCGCAGGCTCCGCAAAACGATTTTTCGTGGTGGCCACAAGAAACAGGATCCAGACAACCCGCTGGATCCTTTTTCTGTTTTCCGCGGAATCAGCTGTCTTCAGAAGCGCAACTCTAAGCCGGTGGACAAACGTACATTGTTCTGCGTCGTACTGAAGAAGCGCGTCTGCACATAGTCTCCCTGGAAGCGCCACGCGAGAGGACGGATGATTTTGTAGTCGAGGCCGCCGCCTAGGGCCGTCGCAAACGAGGTATTGGAGCCCGCGCTGCCAGCGTCGACGTGAGCGCCACCGAACAGCGCCTCTCCGAAGGGGCGGAACCTGCCGACTGAGAACGAGACCCGTGGACCGAACAGAAAATTATGTTCGGTGACACTGGCGTTGAACGTGGAGACGGCACAGCTCGTGCCGCTGACCGGTATACATTCGGGAAAATTCTGCGAACCGTAATGGCTGTCGAAATCGGCCACCATCCCGACCCACGGAATAATCTTGCCTTCCACCGAGGCTTCCCAACCGTTGGTGTTGGCGCGGTCGATCGATGAGAGGTCGGTGTTGTAGAAGGAATAACCGAAGAAGACGTTGCCGCTGGTGGGAACCTGAGCGCTGGCCAGACCAGCAAACAGAAGCAGAACGAAAACGCTGAATCCAATTTGTCGCATACAACGTATCCTTATCTTTCTTATGAAATCCGCAGCCAAAGCTAAGATGCGGGAGGGCAGGAATTGGTCAACTGAAAGTCGCACGGATTGCGGAACGCTTCCCGGTTCAAAAGTCTCAGTAAGACATCAGTCGACGGTCGAATGCATGGTCTGCCCGGGCCCGCCATCCGAGCCGATGACTCCTCGAACCCGGACCCGGGCAAGAAGTTTCGAATGCAGAATTAGATCAGAAGTTAGATCTAAGATTCGTGAGTGCGGAACGAGCTCAGAACCGCCACACCAGCCCGGTTGAGCCCCGGTAATCATCCTGGCTCGCGTGCAGCAGGCGGGTATGCATGTAGTCGAACTCGACGCGCCAGGCAAAGTGCTTAAGGAAGAGGAATTGGAATTTTCGATCCACGCCACCGCCGATATCCTCCGCGAGAGGATAATGAGAAGTACCACCCGATGCGGTGCGCTGTGCCCCGCCCATCACCTGAAAGAACGGGCGCCACTTTCCGTAGTTCATGGACACTCGCGGCCCCAGAAAAACATTGTATTGCTGGACACCCAGCCGATAGAAACCGCTCCCATCCAGCACAATGCCGAGGTAGGGGTGGCGGGGAAACGCGAGATCTTCGGCGTTGGCCTCCCACCCGCGGAAGGTATAGCGGTTGATCACATCGACGGAATCGCCGTAACCACCTCCAACATACACGTTTCCACTCGGGAGCAGTTGTGCTCTCGACGAGGTTGTCAATAGCACCAAGCTCAGGAATGCCAGAACCACGGCAGCGGTTTTCGACACGAAAATAAGTCCTCCCCTGGCATTTTTGTGCCAGTAGCAAATTCTACCTGAATGTACGAAATTCGTTAGATGCAGTGTAACGGAGAGCCAGGATGCACCTCCCGACCAAAATTATTCGGGTACTGGTTTGGAACCGCCCTACAAGAAATTAATGTCTTTTTCATGGTTCCAAAACCCATCGAGGCGCGTCTATCTATTAGCATGGAATTCGCAAACTACCCTTGGCAAACATGGCTGCGCCCGCACGAACTGGCCGGCCTCGGAATACAACAAAAGGAGTCGAAGTTGAAGCTCAGTCTGGAAACCCGGAATCGCGGCGAAGTGATGATCGTTCACTGCCACGGGCGCATCGTCTATCGCGACGAGGTTGATGCCCTTTCGCGCCTGGCCGGTTAAGTCCTCGAAAACAGCAGCAAAGTGGTTTTCGATCTCAGCGGCGTCAGTTCCATCGACAGCGCCGGCATCGGCGAACTTGCGCTTCTGCACACCTGGGCGCAGTCGAAAAGCGCGGACCTCAAGTTTGCCAGTCCCACTCCGCTGGTGCGCGATCTGCTGGATCTTACCAACCTGGATTCAGTCCTTGAAATTCACCCCACCTTGAGCGAAGCTCTGGCGGCGTTCCAGCCCTCCGAAGTGTGCGCCGACTGTTGATACATTTCGATCGCGATTCATCCTGAGCAAGCGGTTTTTGCGCAGCGACAGCCTGTCCCGAGCTTGCCGAGGGAATCTGGCCGAGCCGCGCGAAGCAGCCTGCCCTGAGCGGAGCCGAAGAGTCGCGCCCTTTGCGACGCAACAATCGCGCGTCTGGCTCGCCTCCTTACAGAATTACACCTCTAACTTTCCCGCTGAAAGCGGTAGCGGCCGGCTCGCTCCCGCGCCACCGCCTCGGCCACTTTCAAAAACGCTCGCGCCGCGTGGGACAGTCCCGCCTCCTTGCGATAAACCAACCGCAGCTTGCGCTGCACGCGTAACTCCTTCACCGGAATTCTTACCAGTTCACCGCGCGCCACTTCGGTTTCCACGCTGATCTCCGGCATCAGCGCCACGCCGCTTCCCAGGGCGACGAACTGCTTGATGGCCTGCAAGGTGGGCAGCTCAAGATCCATGTGCAGGGGTGTTTTGTGTTGCTGGAACGCCTGCAGAACTTTCTCGCGATAAGGCGACGAGACAATATGCGCCACAAACGACTCCGCTCCCAATTGCCGGATGCTCACCTCGCGCGCTCCCGCCAGCGCATGTTTAGGAGGAACCACCAGCACCAACTCGTCGAGATACGTGACCACCGAGTGCAGCCGCGGTTCCTCCGGTTTGTAGGACAGCACGCCCAGCTCCGCGCTATGCTGTAAAACATCGTCCGGAATGTGGCTGCCCAGCGCCCGCTGCACTGTGATCTTGATCATAGGATGCAGCCGGCGAAACTCCGCCAGCACGGGCAGCAAATAGAGCGACGTGAATTCGTTCGCCGCGATCACCAGCTTCCCCTTCTGCAGTTCGCGCAATTCCGCCAGTGATTCGTGGGCGTCGTGGCGCAGATTCAGCAGCTTTTCCGCGTACTCGTACAGTACTTGTCCAGCATCGGTCAGAACGCCTTCGCGCGATGAACGGTCGAACAGACTTTCGCCCAACTCGTCCTCCAGCTTGCGAATGGTTTGGCTTACCGCCGACTGGGTTCGGTAGAGCTTTTCGGCGGCGCGCGAAAAACGGTGTTCGCGCGCCACAGCCAGAAAGACTTCCAATTGCGAAAGTTCCATATCTTCAGCCCTTAATGGAAAGCATAGTAGCCATTAGCATCGCTTATTATATAACAATATCTAATGATCGCTAAACAATTATAAGCATTGCTTAAAAGCCCATACGCCGTACGATAGAACGATACAGCGAAGATTCGCGTCGTTTTCGGAAGGGAAAAAGGAAGAAGAAATAATGGCCACAGAGCAGGTCCGCATTACCGTTTTCGACACCACTCTGCGCGACGGAGAACAGTCGCCGGGATGCAGCATGAACCACCAGGAGAAGTTGCGTCTGGCGCACCAGCTCGACCGCCTTGGTGTGGACGTGATCGAAGCCGGATTTCCCATCGCCTCCGACGGCGATTATGAGGCCGTGAAGGCCGTCGCCGCAGTCATTCGCCGGCCCATCATTGCAGGACTGGCTCGTGCTTGCCGCCCTGACATTGAGCGCGCCTGGGAAGCCTTGCAGGACGCGGCCCGCCCGCGCATTCACGTCTTCCTCGCCACTTCCGACATTCACTTGCAGTACAAGCTGCGCATCAACCGCGAGCAATGCCTTGCGCAGGCTCGAGAGGCCGTCAGCCTCGCCAAATCACTTTGCGCCGACGTAGAATTTTCTCCGGAAGATGCCACGCGCACCGATCCCGATTTCCTCTGCCGCGTACTCGAAGCGGTGGTCGAAGCTGGCGCCACTACGTTGAATATTCCCGACACCGTCGGCTATACCGTACCTTCCGAATTCGGCGCGTTGATCGCAACCATTCGCCGCCGCGTCAAGGGAATCGAGAACGTGACTATCTCCGCCCATTGCCACAACGATCTCGGCATGGCTGTCGCCAACACCATGGCGGCGATTGCCGCCGGCGCCCGGCAGGTCGAGTGCACCATCAACGGCATCGGCGAGCGCGCCGGGAATGCGTCGCTCGAAGAAATCGTCATGGCGATCCGCGTCCGCCACGACCAATATCCCTATCAGACCGGCATCGCAGGGGAGCAGATCTTTCCCGCCAGCCAGATGCTGAGCGAAATCACCGGTGTGCCGGTGCAGCCCAATAAGGCCGTCACCGGAAGAAACGCCTTCGCGCACGAAGCCGGCATTCACCAGGACGGCGTGCTGAAAAATCCGCTGACCTACGAAATTATGACGCCGCAATCGGTAGGCGTGCCCGACTCGAAGCTGGTGCTGGGCAAGCACTCCGGCCGGCACGCGCTCGCCATTCGCTGCGAACAACTCGGCTATCAGTTCGACCGCCGCGCGCTCGATGACATCTATCGCCGCTTCGTCCGCCTGGCCGACAAGATCAAGCACGTCGAAGATCATCACCTCCTGGAATTGATCCGCGACACGCACAAGCCCGCTGCGTCGGCCACTCCGCTGTTCGAGCCGCTCCCGGCCGCCGTTGCAGCCGCTGCCAACGCTTCCGCTCAGGAATCGCCGCGCCCGTTTCCGCTGGCGCCGCAGACCAACGCATTCGGCGTGCCGCTACCCGTACCCGGAGATCAGCATCACGATCAGGAAGACTACCTCTGGGGCGTGTAGTCGGAATCGCGGATGCCCTCGGAAGATTTATGTAGGGACAGCCGCCCTCGGCCATTGACTGTCCGCCGGGGAAGCCCGGCCCTGCAGCGCCAGAGCTCTATCCATTAAACTAATCCCCGCATGCTTCTAAACCTCACGATTCTCCCCGGCGACGGCATTGGCCCGGAAGTCACCGAACAAGCCGTCCTCGTTCTCCAAGCCGTTGCCGACGCATTCGGCCATCGGCTTCAACTCCAGCACAAGAACATCGGCGGTGCGGCGCTGGCTGCCGTCAACGACCCTCTTCCCGCCGACACAATTCAGGCTTGCGTCGCTTCCTCTGCGGTTCTGCTCGGCGCTGTGGGCAGTCCCGCCTTCGATCACAATCCCGGCCACCTTCGCCCGGAAGCCGGACTCCTGCGCCTGCGCCGCGAACTCGGTGCCTACGCCAATCTTCGCCCCGCCATTTGTTTCCCCGCGCTGGAAGATTGTTCTCCGCTGCGCGTGGATCTCGTTCGCGGCACTGACATCATGATCGTCCGCGAGTTGCTGGGAGGACTTTACTTCGGCGAACCGCGTTCGATCCAGGGCGCGCCCCGTTCCCGCGTCGCCACCAATACGATGACGTATGATGAGCCCGCCATTGAGCGCATCACACGCATCGCCTTTGACCTGGCGGTGAAACGCCGCAACAGAGTGCTTTCCGTCGACAAAGCCAATGTTCTCGAATGTTCCCGCCTTTGGCGCGAGGTCGTGATTCGCTGTGCCAAAGATTATCCCGGCGTCCAGTTGTCACACATGTATGTGGATTCCGCTGCTATGTCGCTGGTGCAACGTCCCAAAGATTTCGACGTGATCCTGACCGAAAACATGTTCGGCGACATTCTCTCCGACCAGGCCGGCGGAGTGGTGGGCTCGCTCGGACTGCTGGCCTCAGCCAGCATCGGCGGCCCGGTAGGCTTGTATGAGCCGGTCCACGGCTCCGCGCCCGACATTGCCGGCAAGGGAATTGCGAATCCCTTGGGCGCAATTCTTTCCGCCGCCCTGCTGCTGCGCCATTCTTTTCGGTTGGCACGCGAGGCCGTCTACATCGAAAGTGCCGTTGGCGCAGTGCTGAATCAGGGGTCGCGCACTTCGGACCTCGTACCTGCCGGGCAACATTCAGTCTCAACATCAGAAATGGGTCGCAGGGTTGCCGAGGCTGTGAGGATTTCAACTTCCGAGAAATAGAGAGCAGTCTGATGCGTAGGCCTAAACTCTGGGTGCAGGTCGTCCCGGTAGCGTTTTAGGTGCTTGAGCGGCTACCGCCGTCCCGCCGTCATATTTTCCTGTCAGGTCATACCAGCGGATGCGCAGCATTTCCTGAAACATGCGCGCGCCATCAATGAGCGGATGGATCCTTGTGTCTCCGCTGTGTCCCCAGCGCACCGGCACTTCCTGCACGCGCAAGCCAAACTTGTGTGCCAGGAAAAGAATTTCCGGATCGAAGCCCCAGCGCTCGATGCGCTGCAGCGGCAGAACGGTTTGTGCCGCCCGCCTCGTAAATGCCTTGAACCCGCACTGCGTATCCTTAAATCGCAACCCTAAAATAATCCGCAGTAGCAGATTGAAGATTCTGCCAAAGAGTTGCCGGTGCAAAGACTGCCGGCGCGTCTGCAATTCCGCCCGCAGCCAGCGCGAACCAATGGCGATATCCGCTCCCGCTGCCAGCGCCTCCAACAACTTCGGCATTTCTTCGATCGGCGAAGACAAGTCCGCGTCGCTGAACACCACAATTTCGCCGCGTGCCTGCAGAATCCCATTGCGCACGCTATAGCCCTTGCCGCGGTTGCCGGGGTTCTCCACCAGTCGCACCACGGGGTCCTTTTCGGCGAAGCCGCGCACGATCTCGGCCGTATTGTCGCGCGAGCCGTCGTTCACCACGATCACTTCCGCATCCCATCCCTGCCGGCGAACGTACGCCAGCGCCTTCTCGAGGGTCGCCCCGAGGCGTCCGCCTTCGTTATAAGCGGGAATGACAATGCTGTAATTGATGGCTTCCAATCCAGTCTTTGTCTGCAACGCACCGGGGCAATTCCAGCCGCCGGAACTGCATAAGATGTCTCTTAACTCAAACCCGTCGCCGGGAAAAATTGCTTCGCCATTGTACGTCGCAGAGAGCCGCCTAATAAAAAAGAAATGAAAATGGAAAACGGCTTCCTCACGCCACGTTGCGCTGTTCGAGCAGCATGCTGAAAAACTCATTCACGAGTTCACCATCCAACCAGCCCAGGCGGGCCTGCTCGCGCATGGTTTGCGCGGACTGCTCGTGCCCCAGCGCGGGCTTGTAAGGGCGCGCCGTGCGCAGGGCGTCATAAACATCCACCACCTGCAAAACCCGCGGCAGCAAAGGGATCTCGCCCGCCCCCAGGCCATCGGGATAACCCGACCCATCGGCATGCTCGTGATGATGCCGGATAATCGGCAGCACCAGCCGCAACGATTTCAGCGGCTTGCAGATATTCTCTCCCGTGACCGGATGCTGCTTCATGATCTTCCACTCTTCCGGCGACAGGTCGCTCCCTTTTTTCAGAATTTCGTCCGGCACGGCGATCTTGCCCAAGTCGTGGAGATATCCGCCGCGGCGCAACGCAATGATCGAATCTTGATCCAGCCTAAGGTGCTGCCCCAAATCCGCGGCGTGCGATGCCAGGCGCTCGCAATGCCCCTCGGTATAGGGATCGCGGCTTTCCACGGCCAGACCCAGCGTGCATAGCACGGAATCCGCCGTCTCCAGTTCGTCGGTGAATTCCTTCACTCGCAGCAGAGACTTCACGCGCGCCGTCAGTTCTTCCGCCAGCACCGGCTTGTTCAGGAAGTCGTCCGCTCCGGCTTCAATTCCCTGCAACTTCTCCGCGCTGTCGGTTAATCCCGTGATCAGCACGAAAGGAATCAGCCGCGTTGCCGGGTCACTCTTGAGGTCGCGGCATAACTCGTATCCCGATTTCCCTGGCATTCTCACATCCGAGAGAATCAGGTCCGGCGGCTGCCGGCGCACTTCCGCCGCAGCCTGTTGCGCATCGGCCGCCGTCACCACGTCGTAGCCGCGCAGGCTGAGCAATTGGCTCATCAAGCTGGCGATTCCGGGATTGTCATCCACCACCAGAATTCGCGCAGCCTGCCGTCGTATCCCCCACCCGTTCATATCTTGATCCGAAGCCGCCACTCGCGGCGAAGTTGTCCGAACCTTACCGCGTCCAGCCGGGCGAGAATCGGGAGGGAAACTCATTCGCATCTGCTTCCAATCTTCCAATTCTACTGCAATCCCAAACCTGCCGTTGCCGCGCACGATGCGATGGCGCGGCAACCCGCGGCTTACGGCGTCTCTCTGTACCGGTTCGGGACGGTGTCGATAAAAATTGTGACCTCTAACCTTGTCCGCTAGCCAGCTTCCTGCTTAACCTCGGCTTATGAAACACAACTTAATTTCCATCTCCCAATCTCGTGGCCGGTTCGCTCTTTCGTTCACACTCGTCATGGTTCTCGTGAGTAGCGCACTTGCTGCCTCCAAACCCCACATTATTACCCTCGGTAAATGGACTTCCGTCCGCTGGGTCCCCGACTCCGGCGCAGCGGACGACAAGCCGCTCACCCTCAAAGTGCGCCCGCTCCTGGTGGACGGTCGCGTGAAAGAATTTACTTTCGGCCCGGCTCACGACATAACCGAGCGTTTGTTTGTCGTGCATCGCGCCTTCCGCCTCAACGATAGCCTGCCCACGGAATCAACCGCATCGCCGCACTGGCAATGGCAACGCGGAGGATGGCTGCTGGTCGACCGGGTGACCGGACGCATTGCCCCCGCCAATTTGCCCGACTTCGACGTTACTTACTCCGAGGTCAGTTGGTACCGCGACTATGCTGCTTACTGTGGCATCTCCGATGACGGCAAACAAATCTATGCCGTGGTTGCCCAAATCAATCGTCGTAAGCCGGTAGTGAAGTGGCTGATAGGGGAAGTGAAAGTTGCGGCCGAAACTCAACAATCGCAGATTCCAGATTCAGCCTGTAAAGTACCCGACTGGCAGCGCTCTCCTGCCCGAGTAACCTTCGAGGCAAATCCGTCGACGAAACGGACCTACGTGGTTCGCGGCCACTCCGTCGATTTGTTCACCGCCGAGGAGGACGACGAAGAAGCCGCAAAATAGTTGGGGGGCTGGTCCAGCCCCCACGCAAGAATCGTTAAAGTTGGCCCCCCGCTCCTGTTCGGATTCCGTAACAAGAAAACCTAGCTTGCAAAATCCTCAAAGCCTCAGCGTACCTTCGCTCCTGGAGGAAAAAGAAACGAGAAATGCTACATTGTTGCTATTCGTGATCTCTTTGAGTGCAGCACTTTCAGCACAAACAAGCTGGGAAGCCGCGTTCCAGGGCAGCACGGGTACTCTCTGGGTGGTTAACAACTCATATTACACCAGCGCAGCCGCAACCAACACTGGGTTGGCCATGATGGCAGGCACCAGCCCGAGCATCACCGGACTGACCAACGGAGGATATGCGGTGGCGTTCCAGGGCCCCACGGGTAATCTCTGGGTGTATGACAGCGTCAGCGGAGGAACGGAGTTTGGCTTGGGCATGATGGCAGGCACAAGCCCGGCCATCACCGTAGGGGCCGGCGGCACATGGGAGGCGGCGTTCCAGGCCGACACGGGTAGTCTCTGGGAGGCTGAAACCGGGGGCGCCGCAAAGAACCTTGGGTTGGGCATGATGGCAGGTACCAGTCCGAGCATCACCACACTGACCAACGGCACGTATGCGTACGCGTTCCAGGCCAACACGGGTAGTCTCTGGGTGAACGGAGTGAACTATAATTTGGGCATGATGGCAGGCACCAGCCCGGGCATCGCCGCACTGACCAACGGCGGATACGAGGTGGCGTTCCAGACCAACACCGGTTATCTCTGGTGGGTAACCACCGGCGATGCCGACATAACGGCGACTGGGTTCTGCGTGGAGAAAGGCACCAGCCCGAACATCGTCTACGACGGGGACGGATTTGTGGTGGTGTTTGCGTGCGGCGAGGGTTCGCTCAGTCTGTTGTTTGAAGACGGAGGAGGCTATGGCATTCCGTTGGGCAATACGGTGGACTCGATGGCAGGCACCAGCCCGAGCATCACCATGGGGCCCGACGGCGCATGGGTCGTGGCGTACCAGGACGCTTCAGGCGATCTCTTTGTGACTGATAGCGTCGAAGGCGCATTAGGCGCCACTCAGTTGGCCATGAAGGCAGGCACCAGCCCGAGCATCGCCTGGATACCGTAGGTGGGTACGAATAAATTATCGGAACAAATGGCTTCGGTTCGGGCGTCCGCGCCGAAGCCATTAAGCTCACTTATTTCATTATCGGGGGTTGGCCCGGCTTTGCTTTTTTGTGTGGCGCAGCTATGAAAAAGGCTGCTCCGCTTTCCTTCTGCTGGAAAGCTGGGCACCATGCCGCCCGTAGTTGCGGAACTGGAACCCTCGGCCTGCGGATGGCCCGCAAAGGGGTCCGGCTTTCGCAGCCCGTTTTTTTTCGCCAATGGCCGGAGGAGACGCACTGGAGGACAGTCCAATGTTGCCGAGTACGTCCCCGGCTTGGGCGACGGGGGTTGAGCGTCCCACTCTGACCAAGGAGCCGAGCGGTAGTCCGAGCGTAGCCTTCCATGTGATCCTGTTCCTGGTCGCATTCGCGATCATCTGCCTTCGTCGGCCAGATGCCGTATTTAATGCGCAGTTTTTCGCTGAGGACGGCAAGATCTGGTATCCGAACGCGTATAACCTTGGCCTCCATTCCTTGCTGATGCCGCAGGATGGCTACCTTCATTCGCTTACCCGGCTCATTGCTCTTTTGACATTGTTCTTTCGTTTCTCGTCAGCTCCGTTGGTAATGAATCTTTGCGCGATCACCGTTCAAATCCTACCGGTGAATGTATTCCTTTCCACGCGCTTCTCCAACCCAGCCCTCCGAACGCGACTGCTGGCGGCTTTGATTTATCTCGCCCTTCCCAACACCTACGAGATTGATGCGAACATTACGACGATCCAATGGCACCTGGCATTGCTGGCCTGTTTGCTGCTGCTGGCTCGGCCCCCAGGCAGCCGGGGATGGCGGATATTTGAGGGGATGGTGTTGGTTCTGATTTCCCTCGACGGCCCAATCGGTATCGTCCTCGTTCCTCTGGCCGCCGTTCTTTGGTGGAAGCGTCGACATAACTGGCAGGCAATCTCGCTTGCACTGCTTGTCCCGGGTGCCGTCATTCAGGCTGTTAGCGTGCTCCTAAACTGGCATTCGCGCCAGGTGGCACCCAACGGCGCTACCTTCGCTCGCCTCATTAGCATTCTGGGGCGACAGGTATTTCTTTCTTCATTACTTGGGCTCAAAACGCAAGCTTGGTTGATCCGATTGCCACGTGTCCACTTGGTTGAGACGATTGCCACTGCGATAGGGATCGCTCTCTTGACGTATGCGCTGCGCTATGGCCCCACCGAGTTAAAACTTTTTATTCTGTTTGCCTTCGCTATATTCGCGCTGGCCCTGGCACGTCCCATCGCGGGCACGCCGGATCGCCCACAGTGGGAGTTGCTGTGCCTTCCAGGCTGCGGCAATCGCTATTACTTCCTGCCTATGCTGGCGTTCTTGGCCACTCTGTTTTGGATGGCGAGTCCCGTGGCCGCTCCTCGTTGGCTCCGCTACTCCGTCGTGGCGCTGCTGCTATTGTTACCCATCGGAATCTATCGGGATTGGCACTACCCACGTTTCGCGGATTTGCATTTTCCGAAGTATGCCCACCAATTTGAGCAGGCACCATCGGGAACGAAGGTCACCATCCCAATCAACCCGAACTGGTCAATGGAGCTGACCAAACATTAGCTCGGGGAGTGCGTAGACAGGGCGGGTAACCCAGCCGTACTCTAACACGACACGAGTTGCCCCACCCGTGGCAGTTTCACGGGTGGGCTGCTGCGAACTCTCCCTGGCACGTTCATCGGCGCAGCTACTACCCCGCCGCCTCAACCGCCGGTAATTCTTCCGGGACAATCTTTTCCTTCACCTTCGCGCTCGTAACCAGAATCACCGACAGCACCACAATCACACTTCCCATCACAATGAAGCGGTCTACTCGCTCATGCAGAATCAGCCATCCCAAAAACACCGCCACCACGGGATTCACGTACGCGTACGTCGACACCTTTGACGTGGGCACATGCTCCAGCAGCCAGATGTAGGCCGTGTACCCGATCCACGACCCGCACACCACCAGATACAGCGTCGCGCTCACTCCGCGCGTCGTCCACGCCACGCGCGAGAAATCTCCCGCCACCACCGCGAACAAGAAGTTTCCCGCACCCGCCGCCGTCACCTGCCAGCCGGTGGCGCTGAATACGTCCATGCCCGACTGCCAGCGCTTCGAGAGCACCGATCCCAGCGCCCACAAGAACGATCCGCCGATCAACGCCAGCGAAGCCCACAGCTCGCGCCGCCCCAGCGCCGAAGTCGAGTGCAACTCCGGCCAGAACAAAACCAGCAGCCCCACCATCCCCAGCGCCAGACCAGCTTTCCCTCGCCACGAAATGCGATGGTGGCCGAGCAGCAGCGAATCCAGCACCAGAAACCACAGCGGCGTGATTGCAATGATCAGCGCCGCCAACCCTGAAGGCACAGAAAGCTCCGCCCACGAGAGCGTCAGGTTCCCGCCCATCAGCAACAGGAGTCCCACCACCGCCGCCAGCGCAATCTGCCGCGCCGAATACCAGATCCGGCGCCCGGTCGCCGCGCACACCGCCAGCATCACCACGCCCGCAATCGAAAACCTCACGCCGCACATCAGCGCCGGAGGAATGCTCTGCACCGCAATATCGATAGCCAGATAGGTCGAGCCCCAAAACAGATACACCAGCCCGAAGGCAAGAATCACCGCAAACCGGCTTGGGCGCGTCTGGGACATGGGGGCGAAGAAACCTAGAAAGAAGCTAAAGGATATCAGACGAGTCCCGGCAGCAAGCGGATTCGCGAGCTTGCGAGACGTGCTTGCCCAATGGTATTCTGCGCGCCTCGAAACATCCGCGCCCTCGAAACATCGAACAGAGACTCTGGACGATCCTATGTTTTGTCGACCAAGGTTGCATCAATCACGATTCTGTCGAGCTTGCCTCGTTTTAGTTTTAGCACTCACCACCGCGTTGGCACAGCCCACCATCCCAGACACTCCAGCGGGCCGTACGTTCAAGGCCTGGCTGGAAGCGTTCAACAGCGGTGACCGGGCGCAGTTGGACGCTTACTACCGAAAGTACGATCCCGGCAAGTCGGCGGAGAACGAGATGCGCTTCCGCGACATGACCGGCGGATTTGAACTCTTGCAGATCGTGAAGAGCGAGCGTCTTCACCTGGAATTTCTCGTAAAGGAGAAGCTCAGCGAGACGCAGGCGATTGGAAAGTTAGACGTAAGTGATGCCGATCCCGCTCAAGTCACCAGCTCCACACTGCGCGCAATTCCACCGGGCACCGCGACATCGGACCTGGAGTTCAAGATTGACGCTGCCACTCGAACCCGCGTAATCGATGGCGCCATCGCCAACCTGAATGAGTCTTACGTGTTTCCGGAAACAGCGAAAAAGATGGAGGATGCCGTCCGAGCGCGGCAGAAAAAGGGAGAATACGATTCCGTCACCGACGGTGACGCCTTCGCGAAAATGCTCACCCAGAATTTTCAGGAAGTGAGCCACGACAAACACCTGCGCGTTGAGTTCAGCCCGTCCCGATTGCCCGCCGAAGATCCGTCGAGCCCAGGTCCGGAAGCCGTCGCCCAGTACCGCAAACAGATGGAACGGATAAACTGCGGGTTTGACAAAGTGGAGATCCTCTCCGGCAACGTCGGCTACCTCAAGTTCGATATGTTCGCCGACCCCGAGGTGTGCGGGCCCACGGCAGTTGCGGCCATGAATTTCCTGGCCAACGTAGACGCTATCATCATCGACCTGCGCGAGAACGGCGGCGGCGACCCGAAAATGATCGCACTCATCTCCACCTATCTGTTTTCCAAACCGACTCACCTCAACGATCTTTGGCAGCGTAAGGACGACACCACCGAACAGTATTGGACTTTGCCCTATGTACCGGGCAAGCGATTAGACGGCAAGCCGGCGTATGTGTTGACGTCGAAGGAGACATTTTCCGGCGCCGAGGAATTCAGCTATAACCTGAAGAATCTGAATCGCGCCACCATCATCGGTGAGACCACCGGAGGCGGCGCGCATCCCGTCTCCGGTCACCGCCTTGACGACCACTTCATGATCGGCGTGCCGTTCGCCAGGGCAATCAACCCCATCTCCAAGACCAACTGGGAAGGAACTGGAGTTGAGCCCGACGTGAAAGTTCCCGCCGCCGATGCGCTCACCACCGCTCAAAAGCTCGCCACGGAAAAACTGGGATCGAAATAGGCTCAGAAGTCGAAGAAGAAGCCGACTTTACTCGCTCCCATCATAGCGAATGAATAGCGAACGCCGCGCTTCCCCAAGATGGGGGTTACGCGGCGCAGCCCGGCCACGTATAATGTTCATGAAGACAATGTTTGTCGAGGCAATGTCAAGCGATGCTGCGCAACAAGTCCAATTCGCTCCAGCCCAAGTCGCATCTGCCCGAGTGCTGGCTGCATTGCCTCGTATGTCCTAGGCGCTATCGCGCTAACCTGCCTTCACGTCTGCGCCCCAGCCTCTTCGGTAGCGACTAATAAATCCTTCGCCTGATTCGCATCGGCAAACGTGCGCCTGAACCAGGACCGCGTTTCCCGAAGCCGCACTTACTGACCACTGGCCACCAACCACTGGCCACTGCATTCCGGAGGATTTCATGACCACGAAAACCATGACCGCACCTGCTACGGAAGAGAAGATCGGACCCGCTGTTAACGGGCCCAAGATTGACGGGCCCAAGATTGGCGGACCAAAGATCAAAACCGCCCTGCCCGGGCCAAACGCCAAGCGCGTGCTCGCAGGCGACCAGAAATATATTTCCCCATCCTATACTCGCTCGTATCCGCTCGTGGCCAAGAGCGGTCGTGGCATTGTCATTACCGACGTGGACGGCAATGAGTTCTATGACTTCTCCGCCGGCATCGCCGTTACCTCGACCGGCCACTGCCATCCCGAAGTGGTGGCCGCTATTCAGAAGCAGGCCGGCGAACTCATTCACATGTCGGGCACGGATTTTTATTACGAGAGCATGGTCACACTCGCCGAGCGCCTGTCGAAGATCGCGCCTATGCCTGGACCGCACAAGTTCTACTACGGCAACTCGGGCGCGGAGGCGATTGAGTGCGCGCTCAAGCTCGCGCGCTATTATACAAAAAGGCCGAACGTCATCGCGTTCTTCGGCGCGTTTCATGGACGCACCATGGGCGCGCTCTCGCTGACCGCTTCCAAACCGCAGCAGCGGCGCCGCTTTTCGCCGCTCATGCCGGGCGTGACCCACGTTCCCTATCCCGACCTGTATCGCGGACGCAAAGACGCCGCGCAGGATCCTGACGCGTTCGCGCTGAGCTGTGCCCGCTTCATCGAAGAGAAGCTGTTCAAGACCACGCTGCCTCCCGAGGAAGTGGCTGCCATCTTCATCGAGCCGGTGCAGGGCGAGGGCGGCTACGTCGTCGCACCCACGATCTTCATGCAGGAGCTGCGCCGCATCTGCGATCGTCACGGCATCCTCCTCGTGCTCGATGAAGTGCAGAGCGGCATCGGCCGCACCGGCAAGTGGTGGGCGGTCGAGCACACCGGCGTCGAGCCCGACATGGTTTGCATGGCGAAGGGCCTCGCCTCCGGCATGCCCCTCGGTATCACCATGACCCGCTCCGAAATCATGGACTGGGTTCCCGGCTCCCACGCCTCAACTTTCGGCGGCAATCCAATTTGCATTGCGGCCGCGCTGGCTACGCTGGATGTGATCGAGAACGAACACCTGCTGGAGCACACGGCGGAAGTGGGCGCGCACATGCTGCAGCGCATGGCAAGCTGGCCCGCGAAGCTGAAGCTGGTGGGCGACGTCCGCGGCCGTGGGCTGATGATCGGCGTCGACATCGTGAAGGACAAGACGACCAAAGAGCATGCCAGCGCAGAGCGCGACCTGATCATCGAGCGCGCCTTCGAACGTGGCATCCTGTTCCTGGGCTGCGGGCCAAGCACGATCCGCATCTGCCCGCCGCTGGTGGTGACCAAGGAAGAAGCCGACGTTGCTCTTGACGTGCTGGAAGAGTGCATCCGGGAAGCGGGCAAGTAGAGGCTGGCGCTCGCCGGTGGCGTCTGCTAATTGGCATTGGTTTCCGGCAGTCCGGAAGATCCCGCTTTTCGGAGTTGATGCACCTTTTCCACACCGGGAGGAGCGCTGAGGAATTCGAGAGTCGCGTTCCGTCAATCGGTGAACATTGGCCGAATGTTTGCTAATCTGTGCCGTAGGGTTCGATGATGCACAATTCTTGCAGCGGGCCCGTGTGGACGGTGTGCATACCTAGCCATGTTGTTGAAGCTTAAGGGTGAGATTTCGGAAAAGTCTTCGGATGTAAATTGTCTGGCTGCGTGAAAATATACCGGGTCTGATGCCAGACCTACGTGCATACGTGTCGGCGACCAGAATGCAAGGATAACCCAGAAAGCCGAACATGGCCGAAAATCTTCCCCGCATCGGTTCCGCCCTGCTCGTACGGGACGAGCTGGACCGGATTCTACTTGGAAAGCGGAATAAAGACCCGCAGCGAGGCAGCTGGATCATACCCGGCGGGAAGATTCACGCGTTTGAGAGCATAGCTGAGGCAGCGGCCCGTGAACTACACGAAGAGACTGGCCTGATCGTGGAAGTGGGCAGGCGCTTCAATGTCTACGAGATCATCAATCCCCCCAACGAGCACAGGATCGTCATCTACAGTTGGGGGAAAGTTGTAGGGGGAGAGGCAAAGGCCTCAGATGACATCTCAGAGTTGAAGTTCTTCGAGCTTGATGATCTCGGAGATGTGCCGGTCACGCCGCTGGTTCGACGCGTGTTGACGGACGCCGGATTCGAGATCGACCGCGCCAAGCCGCAAAAATCCGCAGTTGAACAATTGGTGCTCCTGCCGATACTCCTGGCTGGCGGAAACGAACACGATTTTCCGGTGCATCGGCAGCAACGGACGGGCCGGGCTCGGACGACGCGTAGACGCGCCGTCTGCAAGTCGGGACTGCTGTTTGACATGAGCCCGCAAAAGTAATCTAATTTTCTCTTCCCCAAGGGTTCCTCGTTCAATAGGGCGTATCTGGGCTTCGACATTGCCTGCTATCAACTGCAGGAGTCAGAACGTCTGGCTATTCTCAAGGACAGCATTGCGAGGCGAATCTGTGACGAAGTTCAAGATTTTTCTTCGGCAGCATAGCTTAGCGATCGTTTTCTCGATCGGAATAATCTTTGTCTTAGTGGGCTTGCTGTTTGCCATCTGGCCAAAGCCTCACCCAAACATCGCTACAGTGCTCATCAGCGTCGGAGCGTCTCTCATCGCAGCGTCGATGACGACGATACTGAGTCCCGTTACCGAAGAGGTTTATCAAAGATTCTTGAAAATGGGTGTAACGGAAGTTTACGCGTCGAGAAAGGATATAGATCCCCACCGATGGTGCGAGTTGTTAGCATCGGCAAGCGAGAAGTCCATGCTGGTCGGGATTGCACATCACGAATGGGCACGGGATACGGAGTTCGAGCCGACGATCATGGATCGCGTTCGCCATAAGGTGAAAATAGAGATCTACTTCTTGGATCCGAATTGTGAAATCGCCGCCAAGAGGTCGGAGGAAGACACGGGTCGCGATTTGGTCAACACGATCAAGAAATCGATAGAGGTAATGTGGAAGATTCGTAATAAACTCGAAGGGGGCGTTAGGGAAAATTTTAAGTTGTATGTTTACAGTGCTACGCCCGTCGGAACGACATGGGTGGATAATGTGATTGTCGCAAGCCACTACCTCGCCGCCTTTCAGAATTTGACATCTCCAGCATTGACGCTGAGGCCAGTGAGCCCGAAAGACATGTATAGTGTCTACGCTGCAAACGCAAGAGCAATCGCGGAACACGCCACAGAGTTGACGGACGAGATTATTCATCAGTATCAGCCGCCGCCCAAACCCCTGGCCGACGCCCAGGCCGCGAACGACAACCCGGCCGTATCACGACCGGCGGCTGGTGGAAGAGAACCAGGGAGAGACAATTGAAAACGTGTGACTTCTGTGATGAATTTTCCGACGGTCGCAACAATGCCTTTGTTCAGCGATATCTCCCCGAATTGTTTGACCGGACGATTCTCGGGACGAGGCGGTTTCGCGTCATTCCGAGCGTAGGACAAATCACACAAGGTCACCTATTAGTGGTCCCGATCAAGCACTCCTGCGCACTGGCAGACCTTTCGAAGGAACACAATGAAGAGCTGGAAAATCTCTGCGTGGAGGCCAGGGCGATTCTACGAGAAGCATATGGCGCGTGCGTTTTTTTTGAGCACGGAACTCGAGGAGTGGAATCGGGCGGATGCGGGATTGACCATGCTCACCTCCATGCGGTGCCTGTAGCTGCCGATGGTGTGCTCGACGTCCTCAAGCGTGAATTCAGAGCGAGCAATGTAAGCTCATTTCAACATGTCAAAGAAATGATTCCAGCAGATGCCTCGTATTTATTTTTCGAGGACGTGGCCGGCGACCGCTACGTCTTCCCGGTTGCCAATCTTCCCTCACAGTACATGCGCAAATTGGTAGCCGATTCGATTGGAAAAACCGATTGGGACTGGCGAGAGTGCGGTCGCGAGCCCGCGCTATTGTCTACGTTGCAACAACTTCCTGCGCTCTTTTCAGCGGCAATTGATGCCAATAAGGCCTGACGTGTCCAAAGCACCACCAAAACTGCCTCTTGAGATCGAAGCAGTCGACACGGCGAATCTCCTTTCGGCCCTGGAGTTGGTGCGTGGGTGCCTAAAGACCACCAGCATGCTATGGATGCATGCCCTGAGCCTTCCCGTGCTTTCCGGAGTCGTCGTTTCCGATTGGTCGAAGGCGTCAGCCAAGGCTGTTCACCGATTCTGTAGAAATGGCGGATTCTCGAAACTCCTTCTGCGAATTGATAAGCGTCACGAGCGCTGGACCCGCCGAAGAGGTGGCTATCTTCTTACGCTGGCGGAATTGCCAACAACGATTGAGGAGCTACGGCTTGAAGGCATGGTCGCAGCCTTACTGGAACCTGCAAGTCCTTACGCTGATCAGTACAGCTTGGCTGGCGTGACCGTCCCAGACGAGGAGAAAGTCCTTGTGGAAATAGTTGGGCCGGGCTTTGACGCTAGCGACATTCTGCGAGGCGACATTCCGCCGCACGAGCGATGGGATGCCGGCTTGAGGCTGTCGACGCGACGACAGATCGATGTGGTGTCTCAAGACGAATACGCGAGCAGCGTCCAAAAGCGGCTCGCAAAGATTGGTGCACGTTTGAAGAACCCCGCCTTCCCCGATCGAGTGCCCCAAGACTCAGCGCCCCTCGTTGACGAGGCGACTTCTTTCCTAAAGGCCACTCGCCAAACGACGCTGCTTAAACACGCCGAGGGCTATACCCCAATCCCCGAGCAGCACGTCGTGTCGTTTGCGCGGGATGTTCGGAAACTCCTTTCGGGACTGTCAGCTTATGGCATCCACCTTGGGCCCAGCAGCTTCGCAGCGAGCGTGATTCCAAAGCGTGGCCTCATTTTTTGGGACTTTTTCCCTGCGAGGAAACAGGAAGTCGCCTCGCTCTACCCATGCTGAAGTGGCCGGTCACCCATCCTTTCGCGCCCTTTGCGAAAGGGTGGGAGCGTGCGGAGGAAACGGTGTGCCGTCCCCACGGGACTCGGTTCCATCCGTCTGGAGCTTACCCAGGGTTTACGTCCCTTTGGCTATCTCAGGGCAGGCTCTGGGCTATTATCTGCCGCCCCTCCGGGGCTCTCTTTTCTCCGGTTTCGGGCGGAGCAAGCGCCAGGACTTAATTTGGTGGAACAAATTTCTACCTGCCCAGCACCAGATCAATCCCCGAAAAAAGTAGCTCCAACTTGGGCCGCGGGAGTTTGCCGACGCGTTCCGTCAGCAGGGATTTGTCGAGAGAAATAACTTGCGACACATTGGCGACCGAATCTTTTGGCAGTCCGGTAACCCGCGCCGATAAGCTGACGTTGCCCGGCGCAAGAGCCCATTTCAGATTGCCGGTCAGCGGGACGCAAACCACCGTAGAGATTCGGCTCTGGTTGAGTGCGTCGCTTTGAACAACCGCTACCGGCCTACGGAAGCCTGGGCCCGAGCCGGTCGGGGCGGGCAAATCTGCCCACCAGATCTCGCCTTGCGAGATTACCACTCGCTCTGCTCCAGCCGCCTGCGGGAAGCCGCCGCTACGAAGGGATCGTTACTCTCACCGATTTCAGCCAGAGCCTCATCCATGGCCTCGGTGATTCTGTCGGGCGAGCGGCGCGCCACATACTCGCGTAAGGCATCGCTAAACAGCCGGCTCCGTGACTTCCGCGAGCGGCGCGCCAGGCGTTCCGCCACGTCGAAAAGTTCATTGGGAATGGAGACCGCCGTTTTCATACCTAAAGTATAACCGAGCCTACGACGGTGGGCAAGACATAGTGCCCCACTGCAGACCGGTCTTGGCTTGAGCGGACGGGTGGCCCATCCTTTCGCGCTCTTTGCGAAAGCGTGGGAGCGTGCTGAGGAAACGGTGCCGTCCCCCTTCGGCTCCGCTCAGGGCAGGCTCGGGGCTATTATCTGCCGCCCCTCCGAGGCTTCCTTCCTCCCGGCTTCGGGCGCAGCAAGCGCCAGGCGTCCCGGTAGCACTCGTAGCTGTAGCGATTTGCCTTCGTCCGCTGCATGGGGCAGATCGTAAGGCGTTCTTTGCGGACCTTGCCGAGAAGGACCCGAGCCGGAATCAAGTACCAGGTGTCCTGGGTGATGACGTAGGCGGCGAAAAAGTCGATGGTATCCAGTGTGTAAGGCCGCCCCGAGCCGCTCTTGAGCTGGCAAGTATATCCTGTGCCTACGCGGAAGGAGGTGGATTTTGCCTGCACTCTTACGATGCGGCGGCCGAAATGGAGCGCGACATCGAAGGGCTGCGAATCTCCCCAGGGCTTCAGCACCTTGTATCCGTGGCGCATGGCATCGGCCATGAAGCGCAACTCGGCCCACTCGCCGCGCTCCTTGAAGCTCTCGAAGAACTTGAATTCGTCCATTCCGCTGCTTGTCCTCTGACTCGAGTACTCTGCGCAAAAGAAAAGGCGCGGCCCAGGGGCCGCGCCTCGTTTTCCTGAATTTTTACTCTATATATTCAGTATAGCAATTTGGAATGGGTGAATGAGTCACACTTCCTGGAATTATATCTGCGGTGCTTTGAGTGATTTAGGCCCGATCGTGTAGTTTCTGCCTATTGACAGGATTTCAGACATTTCCCGGTTCGGGAGGGATGGCAGCGCCTCCAGGGCGGCTCGACAGCGATGGTCACGGCTACGGCACGGCTTTCGTGGCTCTGTCTACAAGCTACAGAGATCCTTCGTCGGGAGTCCTCGGCTTCGCCGCGGACTCCGCTTCCTCAGGATGACAATGTCGTTGGGTTGCTGCTTCGTGAGTTGACTCAGGCCTGGAATTCACTCGCTTCGGGGAAGCGCAGGTTGCACTTGGCTAAGGCCAGGCCGAGGAGTTCCTCGATCTTGGTCTCCTCGCAGTTGCGGGACATGGCGAGTTCGCTGACCAGCAGGTAGCGGGCACGTTCGAGCATCTTCTTCTCGCGGAAGGAGAGAGGCTTGGCTTGGTGGAGCGCGATCAGGCTCTTAAGCACTCCTGCGACCTCGAACAGAGAGCCGGTGCGCATGCGGTCGGAGTTCTCCTTGAAGCGGTCTTTCCAGTCGGCCGTGGTGAGGTCTTCTCCGATGGAGAGGAAGTCGATGATCTTCTGCACCTCGCCGTTGCGCACCACGCGGCGAATGCCTACGCTGCCCACGTTGTTGCAGGGCACCATGACCTTGAGGCTGCTGGCCTTAATGTTGAGGAGATAGAACCTTTCCACCGTGGCGCCGATGGAACGGCTGCTGATTTGTTCGATCACACCCACACCGTGGTTGGGATAGACGACCTTGTCGCCGATGTGGAAATTCAGATCCGCACCACTCATAAAAGGCACCCGGGCAGGAGAAAGGGTCTAGTGGGGAAACAGCGTGTCTCTACTGTTTGGCATACTATGCCGAAATGGAACCAAAAGCAAGGATGGATGCGGGGTTGAGATGGCACGACCTTGTAAGTGACTGTGGCAAGAAGAGTTAGAGCGATGGTTTGCGGCCGGCTAGGCTGCCGCGTGGGAATCCGGTGATGGCGCTTATAATCGCGGCGTGAGCGGTCATGAAGGAAAGTCGGGTCGACCGGCCGGGCGGGTTCTGGGCCTGGACGTTGGGTCGAGAAGGATTGGGATCGCGGTTTCCGATCCGCTGGGAATTACGGCGCAGGGGCTGAACACTTTACAGCGTCGCAACAAGCGGCAGGACTTGGCGGCGCTGGAGCTGGTAATTCGCGAGTATGGGGTGCGGGAGATCGTCGTCGGTCTACCGCTGCGCATGAGTGGCGCCGAAGGGACACAATCGGACAAGATGCAGCTCTTCGCCGAAGATCTGCGCAAACGCTTCCGGCTGCCAGTGCACCTGTGTGACGAGCGACTAACCTCGGCCGAGGCGAACCGGCTTCTACGGGAGACGGAGCTATCGATCGAAAAGCGCGCGAAGGCAGTGGACCGGATGGCCGCGGTGTTGATTCTGCAGGGGTGGATGGAGGGGCGGGCTCGCTAGGAAGAGAATCCACCACGGAGACACGGAGGCACAGAGAAGAAAATTCTTAATATCCTAAATTTCTTTGCCTCTTAGGTCTTCTCCGTGACTCCGTGTCTCCGTGGTGGATTCTTGATCTACCCTGACACCAGCTCAGCGAACTTGCTGAGATCGATGTTGCCGCCACTGACGACGCAGCAGATCTTGCCATTGCCTGCTTTGCCGCTGAGTCCGGCCGCGACCGCGCACGCGGCTGCGCCCTCGCAGATGATGTGATTGCGGGCAGCGGCGATCGTCATGGCCCGGCGAGTTTCTTCGAGCGAGGTAATGATCGAGCCTGCCAGCAAGCGGCTGGCGAGCGTCCACATACTGGGCAGGACGGTCTTGCCGCCACAACCGTCGACAAAGCTGGTCTTCCAGCCGGGAAACTTCTGCGCGGAGCCTTTGACAAACGACAAGTGCAGAGGCGCAGCCGTCTCCGGTTCGGCGGCGAACACTTTCACGTCCGGCTTCAGAGCGGCCGTGGCGGATGCGATGCCGCAACTCAGACCGCCTCCGCCAAAACCAGCCACAATCGCGGTCACGTCCGGCAAATCTTCGAGGATTTCCAGACCGCAGGTGGCGTTGCCGGCGATGAAGTCGTCGTCGTCGAAGGGATGGACGAACACGCCGTGAAACGCCGGATGCCTGCGTTCGATGACTGCAGTCCAGCACTCGTCCATGGGCGCCTGGCGGATGCTGGCGCCCAGTCGCCGGATAGCGTCGAGCTTCGCGACCGGCGCGGTGTCCATCACCAGAACTTCGCAGCGGACTCCGGCAAGCTTGGCCGCCAGGGCCACGCCCTGCGCCGCATTGCCCGCGCTGATCGTCCATACGCCTCTTGCCCGGTCCTCTGGCTTTAATAAGGAGACGGCGTTGTAGGCGCCACGGATCTTGAACGAGCCGATCGGTTGGAGTGACTCGAGCTTGAGATATATCTCGGAGGGAGCGTCATCGTAGTACAGGCGGACCAGCGGCGTGCGAACCGCGGCCTGATAGACGCGCTGGCGAGCTGCCAGAATCGATTCCAGCGGGATGGTGCGGTGTCCCAGTTGGCCGTGTGTGGAGGAAGTTGCCATGATGGAAAACAGGAAGGATTGTACACTGCGCGCTAGTAGGTCCTGCCCGCTATTTTCCGCGCATGGCGCGGCGGTAGGAGGCGACATTCCTATCGTGCTCTTCCATCGTGCGGGCGAAGCGATGGTGGCCGGCGGCGTCAGCGACGAAATAGTAGTAATCAGATTGTGCCGGATGCATGGCCGCTTCGAGCGCGCTCTTGCCGGGATTGGCGATGGGCCCGGGCGGAAGTCCGGTGTGCGTGTAAGTGTTGTACGGCGAGTTGAAGCGCATGTCGTCGTGATGCAGCGCGCCGGTGTAGGCTCCGGCTAGCAGTTCCGCGTAGATAATGCTGGGATCGGCGTCGAGCGCAATTCTCTTCTCCAAACGGTTGTAGTAAACGCTGGCGACGAGCGGGCGTTCTTCAGCCACAGCCGTTTCTTTTTCTATGATCGACGCCATGGTAACGGTGCGATGGAGTTCCTCTGATGGCGTACTTTCTTGCGCTTGAATTAATCCAATCTGGTTTGCCACTTGGCGAAATTGTTTGACCATGGCCGCCGCCATTTCGTCCATAGTCATCATGCGGCTGAATTGGTAAGTGTCGGGAAAGAGGTAGCCCTCAAGGCAAGGCGCGTTAGGCGCGAAGTCTGCGATGAGCGCAGTATCCGATTGCGCAACCTTCAGGAAATCCTCCGCGGGCCCGAGTCCGGCAGTTTCGATGGCGCGGGCGATGTCGAACATGGTGAAACCTTCGGGGACCACTACGGTGCGGAAATAGACATCGCCGCGGGCCAGGCGATTGTGGACGTCGATCATATTCCGGGATTTGTCGAAGCGATACTCTCCGGCTTTCAACGATCGGCCGCGGTGCAGATAATGCCACAGAATGAAGGCTTGCTCGCTGCGGATAAGTCCGCTGGACTTCAGTTCGGCGGCGATGCGGCGGGTGGAATATCCCGGGCGCAACATAACAAATGTTTGCCCCGAAGGCTCAACTGGACTTAACACAGCCCAGGCGAACCAACCCGCGAATGCCATGGCGGCGATGAGGACGAGCCAGAAGATCTTGCGCACGATAGCGACAGTTTAGATGATGAGGGAAGGCGGGCGTAGCTGACTTTAGTAAGATTCTCGCCTCGTTGCCCAGCCAGAGTCGGCGAATGCAAAATCTTAGATCGCGGAGAAGAGCCGCTGCGTGCGCCGAGAGACTGCTTAGAGATTCCTCATGAAGCAGACTGAGACGCTGCAAGTGCCGGCTCTGGTTTTGCACCCTTTCCCATCGCTGTATACTCAAATGTTCGGGAGATCATCTAATCCTTCATGAGACGTTGCTCGCCCTTCTGGGCTTTGACTCTGCTGGCGGTGCTGCCCACTACGGGCTGTTTGTTCCGCACGCGACCGGTGGAAGAAACCTATTCCAAAGCTCCGCTTAAAGAATCCACGCAATCAGGATTGATCGACAGCCTCAACCAGCAGGCGGAGAAGATCCAGTCGCTGCAGGCGACCGTGGACATTGACACCTCCGTGGGCGGGGCGAAGAAAGGCCACGTCACCGACTACAAGGAGATTCGCGGCTACGTGCTGGCGCGGAAGCCAGCGATGCTGCACATGATTGGGCTGTTGCCGATCGTGCGCACGACGGCCTTCGACATGGTGAGCGACGGACGGGACTTCAAGCTGTGGATTCCGCCGCGGAACCGCTTTGTGGTGGGGAGCAATGAGGTGCAGGCGAAAAATGCGGACCAGCCCATGGAGAATATTCGGCCGCGAGACATCTATGAGGCGCTGCTGATTCCGCACATCGATGCTGAGCACGAGATTGCTGTGCTGGAAAATAGCGAAGAGATTTTGCATGATGCCAAGGGGCATCGCGTTCTGCAGGAAGACTACGAACTCATCGTCATCCGCAAGAAGGGCGAGAACGAGGGCGTGTTGTCACGCAAGATTGTTTTCAGCCGCACCGACCTGCAACCGCATCGCCAGTATATCTATGACGAGCAGGCCAATCTGGTGAGCGACGTCCGGTATGCGAGCTACAAGGAGTACGACGGCGTCAGCTTTCCATCGCGCATCGAGATTTACCGGCCGCAGGAGGAGTACGACATCACCCTTAACATGTTGAAGCTGGAGATCAACAAGGCGCTAAGGGACGATCAGTTTACGCTGGAGCAGCCGCCCGGGGCGGAGGTGGTGCATCTGGACAAGGCGCCGCAATCGAGTGCGGCCGTTCCGCCGGCGAGGGAGAAGTAGTCTGTACACGGGCCTGGGCAGTTCCGCGGTAATCCGTCATGATGAATAAAATGGTGGTCTCCAATCTGGTGCATCGCCCGATCCGCTCCCTGATCAGCATGGTGGCGATTGCGCTGGAAGTAGCGCTGATTCTGCTGATCGCGGGCCTGTGCTACGGCATCATGAACGATTCCAAAAACCGGACGGCGGGCATAGGTGCAGATGTGATTGTGCAGCCTCCGGGATCGTCGAACCTGGCCGGCATTAGCGGAGCACCAGTTCCGGTCAAGGTCGCCGATATCCTGCGCCGGATGCCGCATGTCAAAGTGGTGAGTCCGGTGATCTGGCAACTCTCGACCGCAGGCGCGCTGGAAGTGATTGACGGAATCGATCTTCCCAGCTTCGAAGCATTAGGTGGACCATTTCAGTATGTGGAGGGCGGACCGTTCCTGGGTCCGAATGACATTCTGGTGGACGATTACATTGCCCGGCAGAAGCACGTCAAGGTGGGCGACACGATGGAGGTTCTGAACAACAAATTTCGTGTTGCTGGGATCGTGGAGAACGGCCGGGGCGCACGCAAGTTTCTGCCTTTGGCCACGCTGCAGGATCTAGTCGGCGCCAAGGATAAGGCCTCGGTCTTTTACGTGAAACTCGACGACCCCGCCCACGCCGATGAGGTGGTGAAAGAAGTGAAGAGTCAGCCGGGCATGGAAAAATATTCGGTCCAGTCGACCGAGGAGTATCTCAGCATGATGACGCCGAGCCGGTTGCCGGGGTTTCGGCCATTCATCGGGGTGGTGATTGGGGTGAGCCTGATCATCGGCTTTCTGGTGATTTTCCAATCGATGTATGCGGCGGTGATGGAACGCACGCGCGAGATCGGGATATTGAAGGCGATGGGCGCGTCGAAGTTCTACATCGTGGACGTGATTATGCGTGAAACCGGATTGCTGGCTGTGGCTGGCATCGTGCTAGGTCTCCTGTTCAGTCTGGCAGCGAGCTGGGCCATTCGGCATCGCTTTCCGCTGGTACAGGTGGTGGTAAGTGCGGACTGGATTCTCCGAGCCGTGATTGTGGCGGTGCTGGGGGCAATCGCCGGGGCGCTGTATCCGGCTTTCAAGGCGGCGGGGAAGGATCCGATTGAGGCTTTGGCGTACGAGTGAGGAAAGGGAGCTTAGCTCCCATTAACCCTACCCCGTGACCCTCTAACTATTCCTTATTCTTCTGCCTCCGGTTTCGCTTCGATTCCCGCGCGGCTTAAGAGTCGCCGCAGTCCTCTTTCTCCCGCGGCGCCGCGTTGCTCGCCGGCGATGTTGCCGTCGCGGTCGATGATCACGTAGATCGGGTAACTTTGGGCGTTGTACATGGCGGAGAGGTTGGTGTCTTTCGTCAGCACGATCGGAACGGATCGAGGGTGCTCGGCCAGATATTTCTTCACTTTCTGATCGGGCTCGAGAACATCGACGGCGAGCACGATCAGGCCTTTGTCGGCGAACTCCTTGGCGATGTCATCGACCAGGGAGGCTTCGTTTTCGCAGTACTTGCACCAGGTGGTCCAAAACTCGAAGAGGACCACCTTGCCCTTTACCGACGCGTTGTTGAACTGGTCGCCGGTGGTGGTTTTGGCGTGGAAGCGCGGGGCGGGTTGGCCGGTTTCGTCGGCGGCGAAGGCGCCTATGGCAACGAACGCGACGGCGACGGGCACCAGATAGCGAAAAGCGAAAGACGGCGCTGCCATGGGGCGGAATGTTAGCACGGAAGTGGGAAGCGGCTAGCCGGAATTCTTAACTCTGCGTTGACAATTCCTTGCGCCCTCCGGTATCTTTAAAGCTTTGGGAAGTCTCGCGGTTGCCCGCCTGATGGTCTGGCGTCCTCGCCGGGGAATCAACGAGCGGTCTTCTTTGTAATTTCAATCGCGTTTCGCAATTTTTTTCATTCTGGGAGATTCCGATGTCAACCTATTTCCCCAAAGCGGGGGAAATTGTGCGCAAGTGGTACGTCGTGGATGCGGATGGTCAAACTCTGGGGCGCATGGCCTCGCAGGTGGCCCGCATCCTCATGGGCAAAGAGAACCCGCAGTACACGCCCTTTCTCGACACCGGCGATCACGTGATCGTCATTAATGCCGAGAAGGTGAGAACCACCGGCGTGAAGTCGGAGCAGAAGCAGTATCACCACTACACCGGTTACCCCGGCGGGCTGCGTACCGAAGATTACCGCAAGCGCCTGGCGCGCAAGCCGGAAAAGATCATTGAAGACGCGGTCCGGCGCATGCTGCCCAAGAACAAGCTGGCGGATCACATGCTGTCGAAGCTGAACGTTTACAGAGGCGACAAACATCCGCATGAGGCGCAGAAGCCGCAGGATTTGAAGTTGGAAGTAAGGGCGTAAGGCTCTTTTCAGGCGCCACGGGGTCGGAGAAGATTGAGATCCTTCGCTCCGCCTGAAGAACGGCTGCGCTCAGGATGGCAAGTTTGTTTTAGATTTCAAGAGATCAAGGGCTCGCTTCTGGGATTCAAGCTAGAAGCTAAGAGCTAGGAGCTAAGAGCTAGCATGGCAGAATTGGTCCAATACTACGGAACGGGACGTCGGAAGCGGGCGATTGCGCGGGTGTATCTGCGTCCGGGCAGCGGCGATTTCAAAGTGAACGGGCGCGCGTTCGAGGAATATTTCGTAACTCCGGCGCAGCGTTCGGCGGCAAAAGCGCCGTTGGCGTCCACTGAGACGGCGGCTTCGTTCAACATTATCGCCAGCGTTCTGGGCGGCGGAGTGCGCGGTCAGGCCGATGCGGTAAAGCTCGGTATCGCGCGCGCGCTGATGCAGTTCAACGCGGAACTGCGCGGCAAACTGAAGGCGGAAGGCATGGTCTCGCGTGACTCGCGCGGCAAAGAGCGCAAGAAGTACGGCCAGAAGGGCGCGCGCAAGCGCTTCCAGTTCTCGAAGAGATAGGTTTCAACGTTTCAAGGTTTCATGGTTTCAAAGTGTCATTGAAACCTTGAAACGTCTGAAACTTTGAAACGTTGAGTTTTTAGGTGTTCAATTCTTCCCGAGCCTCGCGGCACGGGGACGGGAATGGCAATCGGGAAGAAGTACCCAGTTGCTAGTACCCAGTTGCCAGTGTTTTTTGCTGGGTACTGGGTACTCGGTACTGAGAACGGGTTTCCTGATGCAGACTAATTAAGGAGGTTCATTGGCTACCATCACCATGAAGGAGTTGCTCGAAGCGGGGGTTCACTTCGGGCATCAGACGAAGCGCTGGAATCCCAAGATGAAGGAATACATCTTCGGAGAGCGCAATGGGATTTACATCATCGACTTGCAGAAGACGCTGAAGATGTTCAAAGAGGCGTCGAGATTCGTACAGGAGCTGGCGGCCGACGGCAAGATTGTGCTGTTTGTGGGAACTAAGCGCCAGGCGCAGGATGCGATTGCCGAAGAGGCCACCAAGTGCGGCGCGTTTTACATCAACCAGCGCTGGCTGGGCGGATTGCTCACCAACTGGGTCACGGTGCAGAAGTCGGTAAAGCGGCTGAAAGAGCTCGACGAAATGGCCACCGATGGCCGCTACGAGCTGCTGCCGAAGAAAGAAGTCATCAAGCTGGAGCGCGAGCGCAAGCACCTGCAGGCCAACCTGGCGGGCATCAAGAATATGAGCCGGTTGCCGGATGCGGTGTTCGTGATCGATTCCAACAAAGAGCAGATTGCGGTGCGCGAGGCGCGCAAGCTGGGTATTCCGGTGGTCGCGGTGGTGGATACGAATTGCGATCCCAGCGAAGTGGATTACGTGATTCCGGGCAACGACGACGCATTGCGCGCGATCCGGCTGTTTACTTCAAAGATTTCGGATTCGATCGCCGAGGGAGCGCAGTTGATGACCGATAAGCAGGTCGCCGACATGACTGCGGCGACGGAACAAGCGCAGGCTCGGGAAGCGCAACAGGCGGAAGATGCGGCGGCGGCGCTTGAACTTCATGCTCAGGCAGCTGCATCCGCGTCTGACTTGGCGGACATCGGCGAAGACATCAGCATGGAGGAAGTGCTCGGCCCGGGTACGCACAAGAAGCCGGTCGCGAACGAAGAGGCTGATATTCCCAAGGTGGAGAGCCAGACGGTTTAAAAACCGTCCTTGGTCGCTAGTCGTTGGTCGTTGGCGATGACAAAAACCGGGCATTTGACATCAGACCCGCGCGGGTCGTCCGGCGCGGGTCAACGTTTGTAGAAGCTAAGGTCTCAAAGTTTCAGAGGTTTCAGGGTTTCAAAGTTCACGCGGATGCCAAATTTTTGCCACCTTGAAACTCTGAAACCTTGCAACCTCGACATGAACCAGAATTTATAAGGACTCTCCACCAATGAGCACTACTATGGCAAACATTTCTGCAACGCAAGTGAAAGACCTCCGGGAGAAAACCGGAGCTCCCATGATGGATTGCAAACAGGCCCTGACCGAAGCCAAGGGCGATATGGAGCAGGCGGTCGTGATTCTTCGCAAGAAGGGCGTCTCGGTTGCGGCCAAAAAAGCCACGCGCGTGACCAGCGAAGGCGCGGTGACCAGCTACATTCACGCCGGCGGCAAAATCGGCGTGCTGGTCGAAGTGAACTGCGAAAGCGATTTCGTGGCCCGCACCGACGACTTCAAAGAGCTGGTCCACGATATCGCCATGCACATCGCGGCCAGCGATCCGCGCTATGTCCGAAAGGAAGACGTAACCCCGGCTGACTTCGCTCGGGAAAAAGACATTTATCTCGCCAAGGCCGTCGCCTCCGGCAAGCCACAGCATATTGCCGAGAAAATGGTCGCTGGCATGATGGAAAAGTTCTACGAGGAGGTTTGCCTCTTGGAGCAACCCTTCATCAAGGATCAGACCGTGTCGATCGCGCAGCTCATCGCGGCCAAGATCGGCAAACTGGGCGAGAACATCAGCGTGCGCCGCTTTGCACGCTTCAAAGTGGGCGATGCCAGCGAGACGGTCGCTACTACGAAGCCTAACGAACAGAAAGCAGAGTAATTTCCAGGCGCCTGCGGACGCCTTTTTTTGGCTCCAAGCGAAGGCGAGACGCCCTCGCGACAGCCGGCAGGACGCCGGCGCTACACTATGCAAGCCCCTGCCTTCAAACGCGTTCTGCTCAAGATTTCCGGAGAAGCTCTGGCTGCCAATCAGGGCTTTGGTGTCGACACCGCCCGCATCCACGAGGTCGCTGCGGAATTGGCCGACGTGCACAAGCTGGGCGTGCAGCTCGCCATCGTCGTCGGCGGCGGCAACTTCTTTCGTGGCGTAGCCGATCAGGCCCGGGACATGGACCGTGTTTCCGCCGATCACATGGGAATGCTCGCCACCGTGATCAACGCCCTTGCTCTGCAGGATGCGCTCGAAAAGCAGAAGGTCTACACGCGCGTGCAAACCGCGATTGAGATGAACCAGGTGGCCGAGCCGTTCATTCGCCGCCGCGCCATCCGCCATCTGGAAAAAGGCCGTGTCGTAATCTTCGCGGGTGGAACGGGAAATCCGTATTTCTCCACCGACACAGCGGCGTCTTTGCGCGCCATGGAAATCAAAGCCGACGCCATTCTCAAGGCCACCAAGGTCGATGGCATCTACGACGCCGATCCCATGAAGGTAAAGGACGCCAAGAAATTCACCGACATTACCTACATGGACGTTCTCAAGCTCGGCCTGAAAGTGATGGATTCCACCGCCATCAGCCTGTGCAAAGACAATAACCTGCCCATCATCGTCTTCAACCTGAATCAGCACGGCAACATCCGGCGCGTAGTCAGCGGAGAGAAGATTGGATCAAGGGTTAGCGCATAAGAGCTTTCCCAGTGAACGCAAACCTCAAATAGCGGGAGGCAAGAACGTGGACTCTCTCGAAGGGCTACTGCACAAATGGGCGCAGCAGCCTCGTCATCAAGGGTGCTGTTTCATCCAGGACGGAATCATAGATCAAAAGCGATGGGCATCGGTAACGCCAAGGGTGCTTTTCCTTCTGAAGGAGGCACGTCATGAGGGGCCGGAACCCAGCCAAGACCTGCGGGCATTCATCAGAGAGAACGGGCCTTACGGTTTAACCCTCAAAAATGCAGCGTATTGGTCCTATGCAATTCACCACATCGCACTTGGCAGATTGCGGGGCTTTCCAGTTGGGAAGTCTGAGCTCGATGAAGCGGCAGAGCTATTCTTGTCCAGCGCAGTGGTAAATATCAAGAAGAGCAAGGGAACCGCTCGTTCGGTACCCGACGACCTTGCGCAATACGCGAAGGAAGACGGGGCCTTCATCAAGAGCCAAGTCGAGCTCATCGATGCGAACGTTGTTGTTTGCGGGTACACGTGGCCGTACGTGAAACACCTATGGCCTGAAGCTGAGGCTGGGGGTTACGACGGAGTCCACCGCGTCGGCCGAAAGGTTTTCGTTGACTTTTGGCATCCGGCCCAACAGATACCCTCCGACTTAAAGTACTATGCCCTCGCCTGCCTGCTTCAGAACTCGGATGCTCTCTCTGGGGAGGGATCACATTCGAGGTGATTTCCTTCCGATTGTGTTGACCTGGAGAAATCCGTGGCAGCGAAGTTGGGTTTATAATTCAGCGTTTTGATTCTTTAATATCCTACGGAGCTGACTGACATGGCCCCACCCACAATGGCCGCAATTCCTGGCCTCAAAGAAACTTACGTACAACTAAAAACCCGCATGGAGAAGGCCGTCGAAGACTTTCGCAAGGCGATGGCCGCCACGCGTACCGGGCGCGCTTCGGTTCACATGCTCGATAGCGTTACCGTCGATTATTACGGTTCGCAGATGCCGCTCAACCAGATCGCACAGGTGCACGCACCCGAGCCGCAGATGATCACCGTGCAGCCCTTTGATACGTCGCAGGTGGGGGCAATCGAAAAAGCCATTCGCACCGCGGAGCTCGGCTTGAATCCCATGAACGATGGCAAGCTGATCCGCGTGCCGGTGCCGGCTCTCACGCAGGAGCGCCGCCAGGACATGGTCAAACATCTGCACAAAGTGCTCGAAGAGCATCGAACGGCCGTGCGGAACATTCGCCGCGACGGCAACGATGCCATCAAGAAGGCGATGAAGGACAAGAAGATCACCGAGGACGACGAGAAGCGGTCGCTCGAGGAGATCCAGAAGCTTACCGACGACGAAATCAAGAAGATGGAAGAGATGAGCAAGGCGAAGGAAAAAGAAGTGCTGGAGATTAAGTAGAAGCGCTCGCCTTTGCATTCCATCGAGATCAGGGCATCCGAACCCGCGCGGATGCCCTTTGTGCTGCATGTGCCTCTGCCCTTTATAATCAAGCGAGTATGAAACAGGTCGTCCATGCCGCGTGTCCGCACGATTGCCCCGACGCTTGCGGAGTCCTGATCACGGTGGAAGATGGCCGCGCCACGAAGATTCAGGGCGATCCCGGGCATCCCGTGACGCAGGGATTTTTGTGCGCGAAAGTGGCCAAATATCTTGACCGGGTGTATTCGCCGGACCGCGTGCTGTATCCGATGCGGCGGATCGCAGCCAAGGGATCCGCCGGAAACGCGGTCGAGGACGTCCGCGCCACACCGACCTGGCAGCGCATTAGCTGGGATGAAGCGCTGGACGAGATCGCTTCTCGCTTTCGTAGGATTATCGCCGAATTCGGCAGCGAGGCCATTCTCCCCTATTTCTACGGCGGAACCTTGGGGGCGCTCAATGGCGGTTCCATGGATCGCCGTTTTTTCAGTCGCCTCGGCGCTTCGGAACTCGAGCGCACAATCTGTTCTTCCGCCGGCGAGGCCGGCATCGAATCCGTATTCGGCGTCAAGCTCGGCACCGAGCCCGAGCAGTTCATCCATTCCCGCTACATCATTGCCTGGGCTTCAAACATTCACGGGAACAATGTTCATCTGTGGCCCTACATCGTGGAGGCGCGGCGCAGGGGCGCGAAGCTGGTAGTCATCGACCCTTACCGCACGCGCACTGCGGCGTGCGCCGACTGGTATCTTCCCATCAATCCCGGCACCGACGCCGCGCTCGCTCTTGCCATGATGCATGTGATCATCGGCGAAGGACTGTACGATGCCGATTACGTTGCCAGGCACACCCTGGGATTCGACGAGCTGCGGGAAAAAGTAAAAGCCTATCCTCCGGAGCGCGCGGCCCAGTGGACAGGGATCGCAGCCGAAGACATCCGCAAGCTGGCGCGTGAGTATGCCACCGTGCGGCCTTCGGTCATTCGCGTGAACTACGGCGTGCAGCGCTCCGAGGGCGGTGGCATGGCGACCCGCGCCATTGCCATGCTGCCTTGCATCATCGGATCGCTGAAGGAAGTGGGTGGAGGAATTCACCTCTCCACAAGCGGCGCGTTCGAGCTGAACAAGGACGCATTGCGGCGGCCCGATCTTAGGCCCGTGGGATGCGAGCGTCCGGCGCGAATCGTAAACATGGTTCGTCTGGGCGAAGCGCTGAACACGCTGAACAACCCGCCGCTGCAGGCGTTGTTCGTATATAACTCAAATCCAGCGGCGGTTTGCCCCAATCACAATGAAGTGGTGCGCGGGCTCAAGCGTCCTGACTTGTTCACCGTTGTCCACGAACAGTTCCTTACCGATACCACCGACTATGCCGACATCGTGTTGCCGGCGACGACGTTCTTCGAACATAAGGATTTGCAGGCCGCGTATGGCCACTATTATCTGCAGGTGTCAGATCAGGCGATCGAGCCTCTGGGAGAGTGCCGCGCCAATGTCGAAGTTTTCCGGGCTCTGGCCGAGCGGATGGGATTCACTGATCCCTGTTTCGCGGAGAGTGTCGACCAGATGATCGATGGCGCGCTGGATTCGAAGAGTCCATTGCTGGAAGGAATCAGCCGGGAGCGCTTAGAGCGGGAACGGCAGGTGCGGCTGAATTTCAGTTGCCCGTTGCCCGTGGCCAGTGGCCAGTCAGAAGCGACGCATCGCGCCGACGGGCACCACTCCCACGCGCCGTTTCTTCCCTTCGCCAACGGCAACTTCCGCACTCCTTCCGGCAAGGCGGAGCTTTACAGCGAAGCCATGAAAGCGCTGGGGCTTGATCCCGTGGCCGAGTTCACGCCTCCGGTGGAATCGCGGCACGGAGGCCAGGGAAAAGCTTTCCCGCTGGAGTTCCTGGCGCGCAAGGCCGATAACTTCATGAATTCAACTTTCGCGAACCAGCCTTCTATTCAGGAGATGGAAGAACTCAATCTTCTGGAAATGCACTCCGCCGATGCCCGGGTGCGCGGTATTGCCAACGGAGACACGGTTAGGGTTTACAACCGGCGGGGAGAAATCCGGTTGAAAGCTCGCGTGGATGGCGCGGTTCAGCCGGGAGTGGTTTCCGCGAAGTTAAACTGGGCCAAGCTGGGTCCAGAATTCCGGAACGTTAACGTGCTCACCTCAGAAAAACTTTCTGATCTAGGCAACTCCGCCACGTTTTATTCCGTCTTGGTTGAGGTGGAGTCCTCCAAGTCCTTTCCATAAAGCCACCGGCAAGAGTGGCAACTTGGACGCTTTCTGTTTTTCTACCGTATAATGATCGTTTTCCCGCATCCTAGAGGCTGAGGTCGTAGCGATTCATCTGCGTTTGGCGCCTGGCATCAGCGGAGCAAGCTGTCTAGAGTCGTAATGTCGAAATCCCTAACGGTTGGGCTTCTTTTCTTCGGGCAGGTAGCCGCACTCCGGTCCGCCACGAAGAACACGTCATAGGTATAGCGGCCATCCGTTGAGGTACCGTCCTTCGGATCCGGGTTGATTACCGAACGATAGTGGAACCAGTTTCCGTACTCGTCTGTGTAGTGTTCGTCCTTGTACCTGAGGCCGATCGAATAGACGCCGAGTTCCGGCAGCGTGTGCAACTCGTTGGGCTGCGAAATGCCGTCGTGGTTTTCGTCAATCCAGAGGCGCAGATCCTTGAAGATGGCGTCACGCGAGTCGATAATTCCATCCGCGTTCCCGCCGTTCTCCGGTTTGTCGAACTCTTCCAAAGCCAAGTATCCGTTCGGATGTTCAGACGCTGGTTGCTCGGTGTGGTTGCCGAATAGTTCCTTCCCGTTGTCGATTCTTCCGTTATGGTTGCGGTCAAGCGCCAGGAAAGCGTTCCCAGAGCCAGTTTCAGGCCAGCCTATCTTGATCGCTCGGCCGTCACCAAGGATATCGAACGTAACGCCATTGTCGGACGAGGTCATGTGGAAGCCGCGCCCCGTCGTATCTATGACGATCGGTGATGCGTAGGTGCACGAACAGGTGGACGAGTCGCATACGTATAGGTCGCCTTTCTGACCGTCCCCGCTGCAAATAACCGAGCCGCCACAACATCCGGATCCGCTGGTCCCACCACCCCCGCCCCCACATCCAACCTGTGTGGTGTTCACCGAGGTTGTTTGGATAGTGGTGGCCTCGCACTGTGCGTTCATCGGCATCGCGGTAACACACGCAGTCGTGGTGGTCGTCACGCACGATCCGGAGGTGACCGTTTCGACAACGGTGCCGAAGCTAGGGTTGGAGGTCATTGTCCCACAACTCGTACCGCAATCAGCAACGCCGTCCAGAGACGCGTTGTATGTGCAACTCATGTCGGAATTTTGCCAGTGACAGGTCAGCGTGGAGGTGCCACCGGGTTATCGAGCAGGTTGCCCTGCTGAGCGGAATGTCCTGCTGCCCGACAGCCAAAATAGAGCCGGTGGCGAGTGCCAGGATTTGACCCAACAGGGTCAGGCGAATGCGCGTCATATAAATTCCTCCCGGACTTCTTGAACGCACGGCATCCTGGCACGCATTTTTTCCTCGGCCATTCCGCGGCCCGGTTCTGTTACGAAATCCGAACAGCCCCTTTGGCAGCTGGCAGGTGCCGGCGCTCGAACGAGCGCACGAGGTCCGCAAACATCAACGCCCTCGCCTCAGAAAAAGTTACCGAGCCGGGCAACTCGGCCACGTTTTATTCCGTCTTTGTGGAAGTAGAGTTCGCTAGGGCCCACTTATGAAGCCACCGCCAGAGCGGCAGGAAACGCATTCCGTTCTCCCCAACCATGTATAATGGTCGTTTTCCCATACTCCATCGGCCGAGGTCGTAGCGATTCATCTTTGCTTTCATAGAGGTAGTCTTGTGCCCGAGTGCAGCGACGGCGACTCCTCCGTTGACCGCCCCCACTTCCCTTCATGCTCACGGTTTTCCTATGGATTTAAGTGTCTCGGGAATGCGCTTGCGATCGGGACCCTGCTGTTTCTTGCTCTGGTCCTGCCTGCCGCCTCGCAAAGCGACGTCATTACCGAGATTTACCCGACCGGCAACCGCAGAATTCCCGCCGATACCATCAAGGCTCGCATCTTCACCCGCTCCGGCGATATTTATGACCCCGCCGCCCTGGAGCGCGATTTCAACGCCCTGTGGAACACGGGCTATTTCGAGGACATTCGCTTCAGCCGCGAACAGACGCCGAAAGGCTGGCGCCTGATTATCCAGGTCAAAGAAAAGCCGACCATCCGCGAAATCAATTACGTCGGCCTCAGCTCTGTGACCACCAGTGACGTGTTGGACCGCTTCAAGGAGGCGAAGGTCGGGTTGACGGTCGAAAACCAGTATGACCCGACGAAGGTCAAGAAGGCCGAAGTTGCCATCAAAGGTCTGCTTGCCGAGCACGGGCGCCAGTTCGCCACCATCCGTACCGAAAAACGGGACATTCCTCCGGCCGCGGTTGGGATCACGTTTGTCATCAAAGAAGGTCCGAAGGTCAAAGTGGGCAAGATCAAGTTCGAGGGCAACAAGAACGTAAAGACGCGCGTCCTGCGTTACGCCATGAAGAATTTGCGGCCCATAGGGGTTCCGCACTCGATCTTTCTCGAGAACATATTCGCCCGAACCTACGACGCCACCAAGCTCGACGAGGATACGGAACGGGTGCGCAACGAGTACCAGAACCGCGGCTATTTCAAAGTCATCGTGAACGAGCCCAAGACGCAAATTCACGACACCGGACACAAGGGCCCCCACATCCCATTTCTGCAGGGCGGGTCAGGCAAGGCGGTCGACATTACCATGCCCATCGATGAAGGCGACCGCTACACGCTCGGTTCGATAACCTTCAAGAATAATAAGGCCGTCTCGAACGTGAAGGCGTTGCGCAACCTTTTTCCCATCAAGGACGGAGATGTCTTCAGCAAGGAAAAAGTAGCCAAGGGTCTTGAAAACCTGCGCAAGGCCTATAGCGAGCAAGGCTACATCAACTTCACTTCCGTGCCTGAAACCAGATTTGACGACGAAAAGAAACTCATCTTTCTCGACGTTGACGTGGACGAAGGCAAACAGTTCTACGTCCGCCGCATCGAGTTCACGGGCAATACTACGACTCGTGACCGGGTGATCCGGCGTGAGATCGCGCTCGAAGAAGGCAACATCTACAACTCGCGTCTTTGGGAGTTGAGCTTGCTGCGCTTGAACCAACTGGGATACTTCGATCAGTTGAAGCCCGACGACCCCAACATCACCGACCGCAAGCTGGACGAGAAAGACGGATTGGTCGACCTTACCCTGAAGGTCAAGGAAAAAGGCAAGAACAGCATTGGCCTGAACGGCGGCGTCAGTGGCCTGGAAGGCGCCTTTGTGGGCCTCAACTACGCCACCAACAACTTCCTTGGTCTCGGGGAAACGCTGTCGGTTCAGCTCAACGTCGGCAACCTGGCGCGCAGCATCCGCTTCGGCTTTACCGAGCCGTATATGTTCGACAAGCCTTTGCAGTTCGGTTTTAACGTATACGACCAGAGGACCAAGTACGATCAGGCGCGCCAACTCTCCATCTTCCGCGGTCAGACTCTGGATTTGCCCAACGCCGTGCTGCAGAACCTGCAAAACTACACGCAGTCGAGCGCCGGATTCACCTCCTCGCTGAGTTATCCGCTGCGCCGGTCTTTCAAGCGCGTGGGCATCACTTATTCCTTCGACCGGTCTTCCCTTGCGGCGATTAGCTCGGCATCGAAGAATCTGTTCGAGTTCCTGGCCTTCCGTGGTATCTCCGGCCCCAATGCGCTGGAAGGCATCATCACCAGCAAAATATTCCCCAACTTCTCCTTCAACACCATCGATAGTCCGATCTCGCCTCACCATGGGCAGCAATTTACGGTGGGCGCGGAGTTCGCCGGGTTGGGTGGCACAATTCGCTCCATTCGGCCGATCGTTCAGTACAAGCGGTTTATTCCGGTGCAGAACCGGCGCAACGCATTAGGCTTCAACATCCAGGGATCTTTTATCAGCGGCTGGGGCGGCTTGGTTGCGCCTCCCTTCCAGCGCGCTTATCTGGGTGGCGAGAACGATCTGCGCGGCTTTGACATCCGCTCCGTGTCTCCGGTGGCCTTCCTGCCCAACGTCGGCTCGATCGTTCTGACCAATCCCGACGGAACTCCCGTCCTCAAGAACGCGCAAAATCCCGGCTTGGGGAACTTGGCGATTCCGATTCCCGTGGACCAGATCACGTTTCCCGGCGGCGACCTGAGCTTCGTCACCAACTTCGAATACCGCATCACCATCTACGGACCGGTGGCCCTCGCTCCCTTCATGGACGCGGGTATCAATCCCATCGTTCGTCCCTCGCAGTTGCAGATCGCATCGGTGCAATACGATCAGGTGATCGGCCAATATTTTGGATGTCCCGCGCAGGATCAGGCCACCGCCACAGCCACCGGCACCGGCTGCACTCCGGGCAGTCTCTTGAATCCGCTCCCCTCCGATCGATTGCAGGTTCTGGGAACGACCAACTGGCGGCCAAGAATGTCCACCGGTCTGGAGCTGCAGATGTTTCTGCCGGTGATCAACGCGCCCTTCCGCATCTACTGGGCCTACAACCCGCTGCGCCTGGATAATGCGGCGAACCCGCCGATTCCCATCACTCGTGGCATGTTCCCCAACACCGCTGCCGGCGACTATACCTATCACCTCGCCGTCAACCAGTATGCCCCCAGCTTCCTGTTGCGTGAGCCGCGCAAAACTTTCCGCTTCACCGTAGCCACCACGTTCTAGCAGGCTGCGACGCTGACGATTCGTATCAGGGTATGCCTTCAGCGTCTTTTTCCTTGCGAGCTATGCAGCCGCTCTTGCTCGCCCTGAGCGCGGCCGAAGGAAACCTGCTTTGGCCTTCGAATGGATAGTAGAAAAGCTGAGCAGCTTCCCGCCGACTAAGTAGTCGGTAACTCACCTTCCCATACTTAGTAACTCAACTCGCTGTGGATATCTTTCCCTTGACCGCCCCCCCCCTCCTTCATGTAACTTCTTGTCTCCTTCTCCCAATTCTGCTTTGCAAGGAGAGTTACATGTCAGGTACTCACAGACCAAGCCCTGAGCGCTCGATCAGCCTCGGCTCAACCATCACAATCGCAGCCAAACTTCTACTCGTTTCCACGCTAGCCGTAATCGCTTTCACCCTATCCCCAACCCAGGCCCACGCGCAAGGGTCCTTGTCGCTGGGAACCGTGTTCGTAAGCGACCCTATGGTGTGCTCATCGAGCGGCTGGTACAGGTATCGAAACCCCGCAACCCAGCAGGTGTATGTTATGAACTGTTTCGGAGGACAGCTGCTAAGCTGCCCCAACGCCGATAATCTCAACTTCACATACGCCTCCATGAACCCGGTAGGCATCGTGCCGAACGTCACGCAAGCGCTCGGAGTCGTTGTCTTCTTGACTGGAAGCGGGGGGACGGCGCCGATCGACGAAAACGTCACAGGGTCGACCGACAACGAACTCCTGTATATAGGAGACTACTTTACCGCGGGATATGTGATTGTGCACCTGGCCTGGTCAACGGACTGGGAGCTAACCACAATTCCGAACGAGGCCACTCAGCCCCCAACATTCAAAACGCCGCTTGCCGACCGGCAACGTTCCTCAATTGGATCTACAACAACATCTATCAGCCCGTCTACCAAGCCAATTCGAAAGCAGGCATGTGCGCTCAGGCGGGCAGTGCCGGGTCGGCCGCGGTCGGCTACTCCCTGGCCTTCTACGGGGCGAGCGCATGGCTGGACAATGTCGAGCTTATCTCGGGGCCGGTGCTCAGCAACATCCAGGACGGATGCGAGGAGCCACCCCCGGTCACTTCCGTCACGGTATGCGGCAGCGGGGATTACTGGTGCAAGTACGCCACCGGCAGCTCCTGGTCCTTCAGCCCTACCTACGTAAACCCGGGCATCACGGACGTCCAAACATGGACGAACCCAAGCTGCGCTGTGCCAAATACCACCACCTCCTCCTATTGGAATGGACAATGGCTCGATATGAGCATCGTCGACACAAACTCGGCAACCGGCGCAACCCCCACATTCATCTATAACCACACCGCAATGTCGGGCTGGCTCTGCCGCTCACCCACAGCCAACGGTTCCGAGAATAACTCCAGCCAACAGGGGGAACTCTTCTATGACGCAGTAGGAGCAGCCTCCCTGCAGCCGGCGAATTTCGCCGTTTACCCTGTCGACAACTGCGCAAACGCAGAGGGGGTCTCAAGCCAGACCAGCATCGTCTCAGGAGCTCCCGGCAGCCCAAACGGAATCGTGGCCATCGAGAACGATACGATAGGAAGTACGACGCCACTCGTGCCGGCCCAGTGCGTCAGACACCACTAGCGCGCGGGGGGGAGATGCCCGCCGTAAAAGCGAAGGGCGGCCCGGCCTCTAGGGGTCGGGCCGCCCACGTCTCCTCCAGCACTTTGGGCGCTCAGTCCACCCCCGTCCCGGTCAGCTTCACCCGCGGAGGGTTCGCGCCGCCCTCGACCTCCGTATAAGCGTAAGAATATCTGCTGCCCTTCTTTTTCGGTGAGAAGGCGATCTCCACCGAACAGGTGGCTCCAGCGGCGAGCTGTGCCCCGCAGGTCCGGTGCGTCATCGAGAAGTCTTCGCCGTCTCCGCCGCTAATCGTGATCAAGCCAAAAGTCACCGCGGCCCTGCCCTCGTTCGTTACCGTCAAAGTCCGCGGCGGGCTTGTGGTCCCTAGCTTCTGGCTTCCGAAGCTCATCCCCGTTGGCGAAAGCTCGAGCGGCGTGCAAAAGCCGGAAAGATCGATGACCTGCGGCTTCGAGGAAGCGCTATCGTGAATCGTAATGAGTCCATTAAGTACGCCTGGCGTTCGTGGCGCGAAGCTAGCCTCGATCTCGCAGCTGGCGCCGACCGCAACCGTATCCCCGCACGCATTGGCGATCCGGAAATCTCCTGAAACGGCAACCGAGCGGATCGAGATCGCCGTCGTTCCAGTATTGGTAAGCGTCACCCCCTGCGTGCTGCTGGCTCCGTCGATCACCTGCGAGGGAAAAACCACCGGATCGCTCGGAGAAAAGGTTAGTGCGCCCGTGTTTAGCATGGTGGTCACACCTAGGTCGGGGCTCAGGAGCGCCAGATCCAGCTTGCCGTCGTGGTTGAAGTCTCCCGCGTACGGCCCACCGCCGACGCCGTCAGCATAGAACCGCACCTCGAACGTCCCATCGCCGTTACTCACCAACTCGTCGACGACGGACGGGGGGTCGCTCGCAGCGACTAGGTCCAAGTTGCCATCGCCTCCGAAATAGCCCGCTACAACGTCGGCCACCAGCCCAGGGATGGGATAATTTACTCCAAGCTGGAAAGTTCCGTCGCCCCTACCAAGAAAGACCTCCACCCCATCCTGCGCAATAGCGAAATCCAGGTTGCCATCGTGATTAAAGTCTCCAACGGCAGCGGCAGAGTCAGGGCGCACTTGCAACGGATACGTGATAGCCGGCTGTAGAGTCCCGTTCCCATTGCCCAGTAAAACGCCGAAGTCGGAACTCAATCCAGATCCCCCTGACACCAGCACGTCCAGGAAGTGATCGTTGTTGAAGTCACCGACCGCGAGTTGCTCCGGGCCCTTGAAGGAGTCGTTGTCGCTTGGCGGCTGAAAGGTTCCATCCCCGTTACCTAGGAGCACGCTCACATAGGGAGGGTCGATAATCACCACATCCAGCTTGCCGTCGTTGTTGAAGTCTCCGACCGCTATGTAGTAGGAGCCGTAGGTCGTGCCGGATGCGAGGGGCGGCTGAAAGGTCCCGTCGCCGTTTCCGAGATAGACGCTCACCGTGCTCGGGTCGAGATTCGCCACAACGATATCGAGATTGCCGTCGTTGTTAAAATCGGCGATCGCTAGAGAGTAAGCCAGCTCAGTCGAGTAGGCGACCGGATTCTGGAACGTTCCATCGCCGTTGCCCATCAGCACCACAAACCCATTGTCAACGATCGCGGCAATATCCGGGACACCGTCGCCGTTGAAGTCTCCAACCGCCATTGCGTATCCGTGGCTTGACAGCGACTGCCTGGCTCGCGTCTCAAACTGCGCCCACGCCGGCAGGGCAGCCCCTGCCACGGCAAACCAAGCGGCCAAAGCGTATAGCACGCGACGAAACCGGAAAGGGTGCAGCCAGGACACGGCGAACCTCACTTCTCTTCTTTTTTGGACGGCGCAGCGGCAGGGGGAGCCACTTACTAGCCGCCAAGCTTACCACGACTTCCACGCCTCTCCAATCAGCCTTTCTTCTCCCATTCCAAGAGGCTGGACCCGCCGCGCCATGCGGAATCCACAACCTACTGTGACATCCAACCTTGCGCCCACAACCAGATCCGTTCATCATTGTCCCGGCAGAGGCAGTAAAGTGAGTCCGAACACTCCGGCCAGGAACCGGGGCGCAACTCCTTTGTTTCACGGATTTTGACCGTAAGTTCTTTGGTCAGTTCCGAGCAAATGCGGAGCAGGCAGTCGCCGGGTTAACCGCGCCTGTCATGTCATTTATGATCGCCTGTGAGCCGCTGTAGTTGCTTCCGCCGACGGTGGTCGTCCCGAGTTCGACGTCCTCGGTGGTAGGGCAGGTTACCCCATTCACCGAGAGGGAGGATGCAGCCTGGGACTGGCTTGTGAACTGAAGGTAGAACAGCTCGCCCTGGAACATTGAGTTGTTGTAGTTGCCGTCCTGGCTCTGCTCGCACAGCCACCCCGACGTCGCCGTGTTCGGGTAGTTAAAGCTCGGCAGCCGAGTAGAATCCGCGACCCGTCGCGCAGCTTCCGGTACCCTGAAGCTTCCCATTGTAGGTGACAGTGGACCCCTGCAATTGCGCCGCCGCTGGCAGCGCGTAGAGTAACGTGAAAAGGGCGAGCCCGATTAGGCACACCGAAACTGCGGTTGTTCTCGGAATCATCGTGAATCTCCTCCCATTCTTGGCCCGGCCGTGCTCCTAGGCAGGACCTGAGCCGCAACGATAATTGAAGAGGGTGATCTGCAAGAAGTTGCAACTGTGGTTCGACGGCTCTCTGCCATAAGGAGGGTCGATGACCACCACATCCGGCTTGCCGTCGTTGTTGAAGTCTCCGACCACCACGTAGTAGGAGCCGTAGGTCGTGTCGGATGCTATGGGCGGCTGAAAGGTCCCGTCGCCGTTTCCGAGACAGACGCTCACGGTGCTTGGGTCGAGATTCGCTACGACGATGTCGAGCTTGCCGTCGTTGTTAAAATCGGCGACCGCTAGGGAGTAAGCAAGCTCAGTCGCATAGGAGACAGGATTCTGGAACGTTCCATCCCCGTTGCCCAGCAGCACCACAAACCCATTGTCAACGATCGCGGCAATGTCCGGAATACCGTCGCCGTTGAAGTCCCCAACGGCCATGGTGTATCCGTGGCTCGACAGCGACTGCCTAGCCCGCGTCTCAAACTGCGCCCACGTCGGTACGGCAGACCCAACAACGGCAAACAACGCGCCCAAAGCGCATAGCAGGCGACGAAGGCTGAAAAGGTACAGGGGACTCATGGCGATCCTCACTTCTCTTCTCCAGATGGTGTTGCGGGCAGGGGGAGCCTCAAACTCTGCAAAAGCTTACCACGACATCCAGACCTCTCCAAGCAGCCTTTCTTCTCCCCTTCGCACCTAGCGCCACCAACCATCGCGACTTATCCACACCCCCGCTGTGACAGGTAAATATCCCTTGACACCAAGGAGAACATATGGCATAGTGTTTGCATTAACCGCCGACAAACTATCCCAAAAGAACTCCGTTACACCGTGGAAGATTTTCACAAACGCTTCCCCGATGACGATGCCTGCCTTGAGCAAATCAAAGAACAGCGCTTTCCGCAAGGAATAACTCACTGCCGCAAGTGCCTAAAGTCACGTAAGCACTACCGGGTCAAAGGGCGGACGGCCTACGCTTGCGAGACGTGTGGGAATCACATCTTCCCGCTGGCCGGGACGATCTTCGAGAAAACCAGCACATCTCTGCGGCTCTGGTTCTACGCGATGTACCTGATGGGGAGTACCCGTTGCGGCATATCCGCCAAACAAATTCAGCGCGAAACTGGAGTCACGTACAAATGCGCGTGGCGCATATTCCACCAGATTCGCAAACTTATGAGCGAAGAAGAACTCCGGCTCGGCGGCACGGGTGGCGGCGGCGTGGAAGCGGATGAGGCTTACTTCGGCGGACGGCGCAAAAACGATTCCGGGCGGATGCTGGCCGGGAACAAGGGGCACCTCACGACTGTCATGGGCGTACTCGAGCGCAAGGGCCGGATCGTGGCGCGAGTGCAGCCCGTCTCGATTGCAGCAACCAGCGCACTGGTCAAAGAATACGTGATGCCGGAAACGATGATCTTCACCGATGAAGGCTCGGCATACAACGCGCTGCCTCGGCTCGAAGGCATGGGCTACGAGCACAAGCGCATCAATCACAGCGCGAAGGTCTACGTTGCGGGAGAGGTTCACACGAACACGATTGAAGGATTCTGGAGTTTAGTGAAACGGGGAATCGGCGGCGTGTATCACTCAGTCAGCGCGAAGTACTTGCAGACTTACCTGAACGAGTACTCTTTCCGCTATAACCGCCGCGATTCTGGGAACTTGATTTTCGCCGCGCTTTTGGAGAGGGCAAGCGAGACGTTGTCTCGCAAGCCCTCTTTACAAGCGTGAAAAAGTCGGACTCTGTAAAAACAACGTCCTCGTCCTGATTCTTCTTGGCCGGAGATGCAGGGCGAGTCGGCATGGGTGCCTGTCCGCAGTGTCACGCACCCATCCCGCAATAGTCAACCGCTTTTTACTCACTGTGGTCACTTTGGGACAGCTCCAGACTGGTCATCAGGTCACTAAACTTCGGTAATTTTCGAATGGAAAGGTAGCGTGACACCATGTCAGACAACCGATCAAACGAAGAGATGCTTGGAGAAGTCCTGCGCGAGATCGGAGTGCTTATAGTTGTATTCTTCCCCTTTGATGAGTGGATCACGCTCCACACCCTAACCTGGAAATTTGTGCTCCTATCAGTCTCCCTCAGCGCAGCGTGTATTATCGGTGGAATGTGGCTAGAGAGGAATCGCAGGAGGTAATTTCATTATGGCCTTCATCGTCACTGGACTCTACGTTCTTGCCCTATTTTCCGCAGGTGTTTTCTTCGTCCGCCGTGGAAAAAAAGAAAAGCAAGAGAAGGAGGAGCATTGCTCGACTCCGCCGCGTGATAGAGGAGTCAATAGACGAAACGGGGTTGACCGCCGAAGCGGGATCGACCGACGGGGAGAGCCGATCCTTACACCCTAGGCGAACTCAGGGAAAATGAACGGGTCGAGGATCTGTCGCGCGGCATCGTCAAGGAGTACTTCCGCGTCGCCATGCTTGAGGCACACGCGATTGTCTGAGCACACGTCGAATTGCAGATTGAAATTGGATTTAAGTCCACTCACGGAGATCAACTGAACGGCCTTATTAAGGCTTATCGTTAAAACCCTCGGCTCGGCGTTCGGCGGATCGGGAAGCGTGACGGTTCGTTCGTAAGGCGAACCGTTGGGAATGAGGTCAATTCCCCTGTCCTGAGCTACCTCGACCAACCCGAATACCTCCCGCCATAAATCGTTGTAGATTTTCTCGGCGTTAGACGCTATGAGGCTGTCGCGGCTCCGCCGCTGCCTCCGTTGCGCCAATCTGTCTTCGATCCAAGACATCAGAAAATCATACCGCACCGTGCAAGGGTATACATACTTGTTCTCAAGGAATACTTACCGCTGTGACATCTAACCTTGCCCTCACCAAAAAATCAGTTCATCCTAGTCGAAGCACTGACGGCAGCTACAGCCCGGAGAAGACCGGGCCTAAGTCCTGTGTTTCTAGTATTTTGCGGCTAAGTTCTTTAGAAGACGTATTTTGCGGAGAATTTCGCGCTAACTTGCTGATTCCGATAGGGGACCAAAAAAATTAGGGGTGGGGGGATACCCCTCGATGAATCTCAAACGACGGAAAAGTTCAGCCCGAGCGCGGCTGATCGCGCACTCCCTGAATATATTTTATCGGCAGAAATTCACAGGTTTGGGTTTACAGGCAGACTCGCAGCCAGAGGTTCCGGCGTGACGATTCCTCAACGGCCAGAGGTTGCCCAAAGACCTACCGCGGCAGCTTGAAGATCACCGTGATCTGTGTCTGAATCTCGACCGGCTCGCCGTTCAGCAGATACGGTTTGTACTTCCACTGCTTCACCGCATCCGCCGCGGCGTGCACCAGGCTCGGATCGCCGCTCAAAATCTTCACCGCGGAGATGTCGCCATTCTTGCTGATCGTCGCCAGCAACTCAACCGGACCTTCCGTGTGCATGCGCAAAGCAACCGACGGATACGAAGGCTGCACCGTTTTCACCAGCAGCCCCCGCGAAACCCCCTGCGAAACGTTCATCGCCCGCAGCACAGGAGTCGGAGCCTTGCTCTCGCTGCCTCCAAGATTCGGCATCGTCCCGTTATCGGCGACAGCAATTCCGCTCATGCTCGGAGCGGCCACATCGGCGATCGGCGCAGGCGTCTTAGCCACCCCTTGCGAACCTCCGCCCTTGATCACAAGCGGCTGCGCCGCTTCTGACACAGCTGGAGCTGATATCGCCGCAGCCTTGTTGGCCGCTACAACGGAAGCCGCAGGCTTCGACGAGTCTGCTCTGGAACTTGCCTTGCTCTGGTGAGGTTCTGTATTCTCCGCCGCCGCGCTGGTTTCCGTATCGGAAGCAGTTGTCGCGGGACTGGTTTGTTGTGCAGTGGCCGTGGAACCGGGAACCGAAGACGTAACGGAAGACGGAGCCGATGCAACCGATGACGCATCGGGAACAGGAGTTACCGGTGTCGCGATTGGTGCTGCCTGCGGAACCGCAGCAGGTGTTGCGGGCCGCACAGCCACGCGCGCAGGCACAACCTCCGACCCGCCCGAGCGATTCCACTGCACCCACGCTTCGTATCCGCCCGCTGCAAGCAGCACAACTGCCAACGCTGCCAGCAGGGCTTTCTTGCTTCCGCCGGTCTTCGCTTCACTGACATTGCCGCCGAATGTGAACGATGCCGCGGGCGCAGCAGTCTCAGCGGTCGCTGAAGCGCTCGCGCCGTCCGGGACTTGCTCAACTAAGCTTGCCGGCTCCGAGACAACCTTCGAGGGCGTGTCCTCGATGGTAACGCCTGGTTTCGGTTCGCGGGCTGGGGCGGGCGCGCTTGCAGCGCCTGCTCCAAAGCCCGCGGAACTCAGCGGCTGGTTGGCCGCTATCTCGATCTTGGGTTCGGTTTTCTCAGGCGAGGAAATGACGGAAACGATCTTGGGTGCGGAAGTTTGTGCGGCCGGCTTTTCCGAGGGCTGCGAAGTGATTCCCTCACTCGCCGCCTCGGGCTCTGTGCTGGTTTCGGTAATCTGCGCGGGCACGGAAGCCATAACCCTCGGCTGCGCAGTGGGCTTCTGCGTTGGGATGCTTGCTGTCGCCGCGTTTACCAAAGGTGCAATTGTTGCCGCAATCGGCGTTGCCGGACGCGCAGTAACGAGGCTTGGACCTGCCGCTTGCGGCGCTGCCTTCGGAGCTACCGGCGCGGACACGGCTGGCTTCACGCCGCCATTCGTCTCAGGCGCTGTGGATTTTGCCGCTTCGCCTTTGCGCAGCAGTCCGCGAGCAACTCGCAACGTGCCTTTCGCCTGCTCCACATTGATGGGCTTGGTCAGGACTAAGTTCGCGCCGATGCGGAAGGCCTTTGCGACTCCCGCCTGCCCTTCCACCACCGCTACCGCCAGCGACGTCTGGTTGTGGGTTGCATTGCGCGCGCTCTTGAACAGCAACGTGGCGTTCTGCTCGTTGTCGCAGTCCACCACAACCGCATCGAAGTGCTCGCCCATCAGCTTCTTTACGGCGGCAAACGGCTCGGTGCAGGGAGTCACGGTGAAGTCCAGCTCACTGAGGACTTGCATCACGGTGCGAGCCGTCTTCTCATCGGGGCAGAATAAGAGCGCTTGATAACCCATACTGAAGTCATCGTAGGTACACTCGTAAGGCTCATCAAGTTACGGTGGTAATTCCAGCCGAGCGGGCTTGGGCTTGCCAGAACGGCCTTTTGGGCTGCTGCGCTTTTCAGTTTGGCCCTTGCGAATACAATACCGGGGCATGCGAATCCCGCTGTGGATCAAAGTACTCTGGACGGCGTGGGTGATTGTCTGGGCGCCCGTCTACTGGCTGCGGTACGGTGCGCAGAACTTTCTCTTCTTCTGCGATTTGGGCAATCTCTTCATTGCCGCTGGTCTCTGGCTCGAAAGCCCACTGATATTTTCCTGGCTGGCGACCGGGCTGCTGTTTTTCCAGACGCTATTCACCATCGACTTGGCGGGCGCGTTTGTAAGTGGAAGACACCTGATCGGCGGCACAGAATATATGTTCGACCCGCAGGTTCCGCTGGCGATTCGGCTGCTCAGCCTGTTTCACGTGGTGACACCGCCATTGTTGCTGTGGGCAATTTGGCGTTCGGGCTACGACAAGCGCGGATGGAAGTATCAGACACTGACGGCGTGGGTGGTGATTCCTATCAATTATTTCTGGCGTCCGGAATTCGATGTGAACTGGGCGCGCGGCCCATTCTTTCGCGAGCAGCATGCCATGCCCGGAATCGTGTATGTTTTGGTGTATCTGATTGTTGTTCCCGCGGCTGTGTACTATCCGACGCACCGGTTGCTTGTCTGGTTGACGGAGCGGTGGCGCGCAAGAACTTAATCATCTTTTCCGGCGTTGTCTCCGGGGAAGGGCTTCTTGGCGGGCGATTTCGATTCCGATTGTGGCAGTTCAGCCGAGTCCCGCACGGAGGCGTTGTCAGGCGCTTTTTTTGCCGGGGCATCGGACTTCTCTTTTTTCAATCCCAAGTTGCGGCTCAGGATGAGGGTTTGCGATGACGATGCCAGCGTGGTTCCGGAGTCCTCGACAAAGTTCATGATGCGCAGCAGCAAGTCTTCGCGGACGGCGGCGAATTCGTTGAAATCCCGTGTCAATACGTAACAGAAGAGTTCGACGTTGATAGAACTTGAGGTTAACTCGACGAGGCGCACGCGAGTCGTGTTGGTCTCGATCTTGGGATGGCTGGATACGACCCGCTGGATTTCGGAAAGTACGTAACGGAGGTGGTCGGGCGAAGTGTCAGTGTGCAAGCCGAGTACGGTTTTGAAAAGGATCTTATCGCGCCGGCTCAAGTTCTCGACGTTGATGGCCGCGACCGTGCCATTGGGGATGGCCAATAGCGTCCGTTCTTCGGTGCGCACGCGAGTGGAACGCAGCCCGATATCCTCGACCGTTCCTGTGCGGTCGCCAAACTTGCAGACATCACCGACGCGAATTACTTCATCGCCCAGGACCGAAACGCCGCCGAACAAGTTTGCGATGGTCTGCTGCGCTCCGAAGCCGATGGCCAGGCCTCCAATGCCCAGGCCGGCGAGAGCTGTAGTCAAGTTGAAGCCCAGCACCCCGAGGATGAAGAACAGTGCGGTCAGAAAGACCAGCGCTTTAACGATGCGTTCGCCGAGCAGCATCAGCGAACCTGTGCCGGAATGACCGTGGGCGAGAGCCCGGCTGCGCACCCGCTGCAGGAACCACCGGATCAAGCGCCACAGAATCCAACTGGCGCCGATAATAACGGCGACTTCGACGCACTGGAAATAGTAGTGCCGCTGCAGCAGCGGCATGCCGAGATAGCGCGCCCCGATCCGGTGAATGAGCGTACCGAGGAGCAGCCACGCCGGCCCGGACACCGAGCGCCAGTGCTCGAGTTCCGCTTGTCCGCGTCCGAGGATCAACCATCGCAGAGGAACTTCCAGCAAAACCAACAGGAGCCAGCCCGCTGCCGCCGCCACGGGAATAAGCAGCAGCAGAGCCAGCCATTGCCACAGCGGCATGCCAGCTAACTGATGCTTCACTACCCACTGGGGCAGTCGTGTTTCTACCTTTCGCGCGCCGACTTGATCGTAAAGTTCGGGAAGTTTCGCCAGAGTGCCGGAAGAAATCAGCCAGATTTTTCCTGCAGCCGGATCGGAAACTCGAACCAACTCCAGATCTGTTTCTGCGTCGCCGGACGACATGGTTCCCAGCCTCTGCCGGCCCAGGGGCTCGCCTTCCTGCGGTATACCTTCCGGCTGCTTGCTCCCCAGGGTGCCGGAATACGCGCGGTCCATCACTTCCTTGAGATCGGAGGCTACGGCTTCGCCTTCCATCTGGCGACGCGCGGCGCTCATCTGCAGATATTGCGCAGCGATGCTGTAGTTGCCCGCTTGCGCGGCCTGCAGAAATCCGAAGACCGTGCCATAGGGTGTATCGCGACCCAGCGGGTCGGTTGGGGTCGCGGGCGAAGTGCTGGTGGGTGTCGCGGGCTGCAGGATCTGGCTTAGAGGACTCTGCGCTGAGAGCGGCAGGCTGAATGCCAGCGCGAAGACAAGGAAAGTAACTCCTCTGGAAAATTTGCACATGGGTTTCTTCCCCATATTATCCGTGTTTGGGACGAAAGACGTGCGTGCTGCTACCAAAGAAAACTTCCGCGGACTCCATCACGGTTTCCGACAGTGTGGGATGGGGATGAATGGTCATGGCTACATCGCTCGCCAGCGCAGCCATTTCGATGGCGAGAACTCCCTCGGCGATCAGTTCGCCGGCACCGGCCCCGACAATTCCCACGCCCAGCACGCGCTCGGTCTGGGGATCAATGAGCAGTTTTGTCATGCCTTCAGGGCGGTCGATCGTAATGGCGCGTCCAGAGGCGGCCCAGGGGAACTTCGCAACTTTAATTTCGCGATTTTCCTTTTCAGCCTGGATCTCGGTGAGACCGCACCAGGCTACTTCCGGATCGGTGAACACCACGGCCGGAATCGCGCTGGGTTGGAATGCGACTTTGTGTCCAGCGATGGCTTCGACGGCGGTGCGTCCTTCATGCGAAGCTTTGTGCGCCAGCATGGGTTCGCCGACTACGTCGCCAATAGCGTAGACGGACGGGTCGGCGGTTTGCAGTTGCTTGTTCACTTCGACGAAGCCACGAGGGTTAACGTGCACCTGGGTTTTATCGAGTCCGGAGATATCCGAATTCGGTTTGCGTCCCACGGAAACCAGCACGCGGTCAAAAAATTGTTCGCGGTCTTTCTCTGGCACCGCTGCGCCTTCAAAAGTTGCTCGAATTCCTGCGCCATCTTCCTTGAGAGAAGCGACCGTGGTGTTGAGCAGAATGGCCGCGAACATTTTCTCCAGACGTTTGTGCAGCGGAAGAACCAGATCGCGGTCCGCGCCGGGAAGCAGGCCCGGCAACATTTCTACCACGGTGACACGAGTTCCCAGAGCCGCGTATACGGAACCGAGTTCGAGTCCGATGTATCCGCCGCCGACCACCAGAAGGCTGCCGGGGATGTCTTCAAGATTGAGAGCGCCGGTGGAATCCATCAGGCGTGGCGAATCGAGCTTGAACGCGGGAATGATCGCGGGGCGCGAGCCAGTGGCAAGAATGATTCGATCGAAGCTGAGAACAGTTTCGGTGGCGTCCGCCTTGCTGATGCGTAACGTTGTTGAATTTTCGAACGCCGCGCAGCCCTGGATGTATTCCACGTGGCGCTGCTTGGAAAGCTGTCCCAGGCCACCGGTCAGTTTCTTGACGACGCTTTCCTTCCAGCCGCGCAAGCGTGCCAGATCGATCTTCGGTGAAGCGAATTCAATTCCCCAATTTTTCGACTGCTGGGATTCTCCAATCAGCTTGGCGACATGCAGCAACGCCTTCGACGGAATGCACCCGCGGTAAAGGCACACGCCGCCGGGATTCGCCTCGGGATCGATCAGAGTAACGTTCATGCCGAGATCAGCGGCGAGGAATGCGGCGGCATAGCCGCCGGGGCCTGCGCCGACGACAGCGATTCTTAGGTTTGCCATTGGTCCGCTTTCGAATTGGGATCCACTATAGAGGGAAAGACCTGCGCCATAAAAACAAGTTCGAGGTGAACAAACGCAAGGAGAGACGCTAGCATCTCACCTGCTGTGGCTGATGATTGGCACAACGTTTCGAATCGTCTCAGACAAGCCTCGCGTAGTTTGGGAAAGTTCGACACCTGTCGATCAAACCTCCATGTGACGAGGTCGTCTCGAACGCCGTGGCAATGAAAGGCGAGCAAATAGAACCAGCGCAAGCCGGATCGAATGGTGGCTGCTACATACTCGGCCTCATCCTGCGGGGGACTATCGCCGAAATCCAACAAGAACTTCTGAAATTCACAACTGACACGGATCGAAATATGTAACAGCTCGCGTTCTTTTGCCGATTCAAAAAGCTCTCCTGTTGCGGCCATGATGCGACTTTCGACTTCTTGAGTTTTTTCTTTTACGTATGCCACATCTTCCTGAAGCTTTTTGTGTCGCGTTACTTCGGCGTATGGTGGTTTTTCCATGCGAAGGGTTGAATAGCCCCTATCCTTGCACCGAAAGCAGGAAGGGCTGCTCGAAGGCCTCCGCCACCCAGCGCAGAAAACGCGCGGCATCGGCGCCATCGATCAAGCGATGATCGTAGGAGAGCGAGAGCGGGAGAATGAGCCGCGGCTCGAACTTTCCGCCGATCCATTCCGGCTCCATGCGCGAACGCGAAAGCCCGAGAATGGCGACCTCGGGATGATTCACGATCGGTGTAAACCCTGTGCCCCCGATCCCGCCGAGGTTGGTGATGGTGAAGGTTCCGCCTTCCATATCGGCGAGCGTGATCTTCTTGTCTCGCGCTTTCTGCGAAAGTTGCGACAACTCGACCGCCAGCTCGACGATATTTTTCTTGTCCACGTCGCGGATCACCGGAACCAGCAGTCCGCGATCCGTATCCGCAGCTACGCCGATATGGATGTACTGCTTGTAGATGATCTCTTCCTTCTCCATATCGATGGTGGCGTTGAATTGCGGGAAAACCTTCAGCGCGGCGGCGCAGACCTTCAGGGCGATAGCGGTCACCGTCATTTTGCCGCCGGCCTGTTCGGCCTTGGGAGCAAAACGCGCGCGCAACTGCTCGAGTTCGGTGATGTCGGCGCGGTCCTGCTGGGTGACGTGAGGGATGATGTTCCAGGATTCCGCCAGGTGCTCGGCCGTTTTTCGGCGAACGCCGCGCATGGGAACGCGTTCGATTTTGCCCCACTTTGCGAAGTCGGGCAGCTTGGGCTCCATAAACCGCCCGGCGCGCGGCGGGGCCTGCGCGGCTGCGGCCGCGGAGGTGAGCGCGGCCTTGGCGTGAGCTTTGACATCCTCTTCGCTGATGCGCCCCCCCGGGCCAGTGCCTTTGACTTCGTAGATGTCGACACCGATCTCGCGCGCCAGACGGCGCGTGTGCGGAGCTGCGGGAACGGGTTCTCGGTATTCGGTTCCGGCGACCTTGCCCAATTGCGTAGGCATGGAGAATGCGGCGGGACGCGGCACTGGCTGGTCGGGAGGCAGCGCCTGTTCCTCGGTTTTGCCCTCCGCGCGAATCGCGGCCTGGAAGGCCAGACGCGCGCCATGTTGACCGGAGACGTGCTCGACCGGCCCGCGCGGCGGGCGAACCGCTTCGGCCTGCGACGACGCCGAACTCTGCAGGGTGAAGATCACCTGCCCAACCTTGATCTTCTCGCCTTCCTTCACCTTCACTTCATTCACAACGCCGCTCACCGACGAGGGAACCTCAATGACAGCCTTGTCGGTTTCCAGTTCCATGACCGGCTGGCCTTCGGAAACTTTGGCGCCGGGAGCGATCATCAAGCGAACCAACTCGCCCTGCGAAATGTTTTCTCCCAGCTCCTGCAGCCGGAACTCGGTGGGCGCGGCGCCGGCAGCGGAGCGGCGATCGGGCTGTGTTCGCTGAGGCGGAGGTGGCGACGGTTCCTCTGTGGAAGACATCTGCGGTCTTGCCGCAGCCGCTTGCGGTTCGATGGATACAGGTTGCTCTATGCTTTTTGCAGGTGCGCTTTTCTGGAAGGGTTCAGCCTGACGCGCAGGTCCGGCCGCGGCCGCCGTACCGTTGCTGTCGGCGGTAAAGATCACCTGGCCAACCTTGATCTTTTCGCCTTGCTTGACCAAAACTTCTTTGATCGTTCCGCTCACCGACGAAGGCACTTCCACGACAGCCTTATCGGTTTCGAGTTCCATCACCGCCTGGCCTTCGCTGACCGTCGATCCGGGCGCGACCATAAGGCGGACCAAGTCGCCTTGTTCAATATTCTCGCCGAGTGCGGGTAGCTTGAATTCGATCACTGATTCCATTCCTTCTTGTCTTCGAAAGATATTCGCAACTCAGCGTCTAACTCGTGGCGGGGTTCGGTTTTTCCCCATCAATCCCAAGGTCAGAGATGGCCCGCTTAACCAGATCACTGCTGACTTTCTCTTCGCGCGCCAGCGCTCCCAGCGTGGCGAGCACAATGTGCTTGGCGTCCACTTCGAAGAAGTCGCGCAACGCTGCCCGGCTCTCGCTGCGGCCGAAACCGTCTGTTCCGAGCGATACGAGTTGTCCCGGCACCCACTTCGCCAGGGACTCCGGCAGCACCTTCATGTAATCAGATGCGGCGATGAATGGTCCGGGCGCATCTTTCAAACTGTCGGTGACGAAGGGCGTTCTGGGCGGCTCGCCGGGGTGCAGCATGTTCCAGCGTTCACAGTCGTTGGCATTGCGATAGAGCTCTTTATAGCTGGTGACGCTCCACACATCCGCGGCCACGCCATATTTTTCTTTGAGCATGGTTTGCGCCTTCAACACCTCGTACATGATGGTTCCGCTGCCCAGCAACTGCACCCGCAGCTTTGCGTCCGGAGCCTCCGCCGACTTGTAGCGGTAGAGTCCGCGCAATATGCCTTCGCGGATGTTTTCGCCCTTCGGCATCTCCGGCATGGGGAGCGGCTCGTTGGTCACAGTGAGGTAATAGAAAATCGATTCCTGGTCCACGTACATGCGCTTGATGCCTTCCTGAATGATGACGGCGATTTCGTACGCGAAGGCGGGATCGTAGGCCAGCAAATTGGGAACCGGCAGCGCGAGCACGTGGCTGTGGCCGTCCTGATGCTGCAGGCCTTCGCCAGCCAGAGTGGTTCGTCCAGCAGTGCCGCCGACGAGGAATCCACGGCAGCGCATATCCGCCGCAGCCCAGATAAGATCGCCGATGCGCTGGAAACCAAACATGGAGTAATAAATGAAGAAAGGGATGGTGTTGATGCCATGGTTGGCATAGGCTGTGCCCGCCGCGATGAAAGAGCACATCGACCCGGCTTCGGTGATGCCTTCCTCGAGAATCTGTCCGTCCTTCGCTTCCTTGTAGTAAAGCAGCGTGTCCATGTCGACGGGTTCGTAAAGTTGTCCGGCACTGGAGTAAATGCCGATCTGGCGGAACAACGCCTCCATGCCAAAGGTGCGGGCTTCGTCGGGAATGATGGGGACGATCAGCTTACCCAGTTCCGGGTCGCGCAGAAGCTTCGAGAGCAGGCGCACGAAAACCATGGTGGTGGATGCTTCGCGGCCATCGGTGCCTTTGTAGAACTCTTCAAAGTAGGACTCGGGAACCGGCTTCAGAGGCGCGGCAAGCACTTTGCGTTGTGGCATGTAGCCACCCAATTGTTGCCGCCGCGCCTGCATGTACTTGATTTCGGCGCTGTCGTCAGAGGGCCGGTAGAAGGGCGCATTGTGCAGTTCGTCGTCTGGAATGGGAATTCCGAAACGCGAACGGAACATCTCCAGCTCATCTTCATTCAGCTTCTTCTGCTGGTGCGTAATGTTCTTGCCTTCGCCAGCTTCGCCCAGGCCGTAGCCCTTGATGGTTTTGGCCAGGATGATTGTGGGAGAGCCTTTGTGGTCGACCGCGGCCCGGTACGCGGCATGAACCTTGATGGGATCGTGCCCGCCCAGCCGCATCCGCGCCAGTTGCTCGTCAGAAAGATGCTCCACCATTTTCAGCAGACGCGGGTCCGTACCGAACAAGTTCTGGCGGAAGTAGGCTCCGCTCTCAACAAAATACTTCTGATATTGGCCGTCGCTGATTTCTCCCAGACGCTTCACCAGCAAGCCGTCGCGGTCGCTGCGAATCAGGCTGTCCCAATCCGAGCCCCAGATGCATTTGATGACGTTCCATCCCGCGCCGCGGAAGATGGCTTCTAGTTCCTGAATGATTTTCCCGTTGCCGCGTACCGGACCGTCGAGACGCTGCAGGTTGCAGTTCACCACGAAAATCAGGTTGTCCAGATTCTCGCGCGAAGCCAGCGTAATCGAGCCGAGCGACTCCGGTTCGTCCATTTCACCGTCGCCCATGAACGCCCACACTTTGCCACCGGTGGATTGTTTCAGCCCGCGATTTTCCAGATACCGGATGAAACGGGCGTGATAGATCGCCTGTATGGGGCCGAGGCCCATCGAGACCGTGGGGAACTCCCAGAAATTCGGCATCAGCCACGGGTGAGGATATGAACTCAGCCCGCCACCCGGCTTCAGTTCGCGGCGAAAGTTTTCCAGTTTCTCTTTCGGGATACGGCCCTCAAGGTAGGCGCGAGCATAAATGCCGGGCGCGGCGTGGCCTTGAAAGTAGACGAAGTCGCGGTCTCCGCTCTCGGTTTGGGCTTGAAAGAAATGGTTGAAAGCGACTTCGTACAAGGTCGCCGCCGAAGCGAATGTGGAAATGTGGCCGCCGATGCCTTCCTGAATCTTGTTGGCCCGCACCACCATGGCCAGAGCGTTCCAACGCACCAGGCTCTTGATGCGGCGCTCCATTTCCTGGCTTCCAGGGAACGGTGCTTGTTGAGGCGCTGCAATCGTATTTTGATAAGGGGTGGTCGCTGAAAAAGGAAGGTTCACTCCGGCGGCACGCCGCGCGTGCAGCGCCAACTGCTGCAGCAGTCGCCCCGCGCGGACGGGACCACCGCCCTTGGATAGTACATACTCCAGCGAATCCACCCACTCGCGGGTTTCCAATACCTCTTGACCGTCAGTTTCTGTCTGAGCCACGTCTAATGTCTCCGTCGGATAAGGCCGAATGCTCCATGATATTCAATTATGCGAAATCTTGCTGGACGTAAGGCCATGCCAAACGTTTTCCAACTCAAGTGTTTACAATGCTATGTGTTAGAGCCGCTCTTTCTGAGTAGATTGTGTGCGGTTGCTTTTCTGAAGGTACTGACTCATGTTCTTGCGAATCACACTGCTGGTAGTTGTGGTTGTGATTATCATCTTTCTTGTTCCACGCCTCTTGTCGGGTTCGCGCGCCGTTCCCGCCCAGGGCAGCACCGCACCCAGTTTTACCTTGGCGTCGCAAGAAGGTACTACCGTCAGCTTGCAGGATTACCGCGGCAGTTGGGTGGTCCTCTACTTTTACCCCAAGGACCAGACTCCCGGTTGCACGCGGGAAGCGCACAATTTTCAGGTTGATCAGTCCAAGTACGCCAAGCGGCAGGCGGTGGTTCTGGGCGTGAGCGTGGATAGCGTGGACTCGCACAAGAAGTTCTGCGCTAAGGAAGGACTGAACTTCAAGCTACTAGCCGACCGCGATGGCAAGGTGAGCAACACCTACGGTTCGCTTACGAACCTTGGAGTGGTGAAGTTTGCCTCGCGGCATACCTTCCTTATCGACCCCGCCGGCAAAGTCGCCAAAGCATACACCAGCGTGAACCCCGCCCGGCATAGCGAAGAGGTGCTGGCGGCGCTGGATCAGATGCAAAAGGAGTAGTGCGTTACCTGAACATTTGTGCCTGCAACTATCGACAGCGGTTCACGACCGACGTCAGAAGCAGGTCACTGTAAATTTCCAGCTTCCGTGACCGGCAGTGGTGGGAAACATATTATGCCCTCTTCAGGATTTTCCCCGCGTGCATAGACCGGCGCATTCCTGGCCAACCAAAGACCAACCTCGGTAGTGGTGTTTCGAACCGTTTCGGGCACCATCGCGGGTGCGTCATGTGGATATGTGTCTTCGTAATTATCCACCGCCCATTCGGAGGGAATGGCATGTTCCTCCTTCAAACGGCTTACAAAATCCTGGGTGTCCTGACTAAAAGTATTGCCGGTGAACTGACGGAAAGTCTCAAGCTGGCCCGCCGAATTCGTAGGCCAGGGGTAAGGAGAAAGCAACATTGTGGTTCGCAGGCCGTGGGCATTCCCCCACTGGATGGCCTGCACGATAAATTTCTCATAGCCCGGACCGCTCCCGCCAGTCAGAAAGAAGTTTGGGGGAACGTCGAACGCGATTGCTTTGCCGTACAACGCCTCGCCCCGCTCCAGAGCATAGAACGGGTTGGTCGCAAAGACGTTCTCCCCTAGTTTCGGTTCGTCCGGATCATTTGGGGCTACTACCGGAGCCACAGAGTCAATCCCCGCGGTTCTGGCCGCGTCCACGTACTCTCTCCACTGCTTTAGGTCCTCTTCCAATTGCCCCCGACGAGCCGAATCGGAAGGTGTGTTCACATTGGCTTCGGAAGGATGGAGACCGTTTTGTATATACAGACTCCGATAGTACCCGTAGCTAGGAGGAAGGGTGAAATAATTCCAGCCCACCTGCCCCAGTTCAGCCTCGCCGGGGCCGGTCCCGGTAAACATCGTCTCTATCGCCTTAAGGAGGCCGGGTGGATTTTCAGCTGCGCTTATCGCATTTGCGTGTTGGTAGAGTCCCACGTGACCGGTTTTGAGAAGTTCTTCGAACAGATCGCCGTAACGGAGCGCATCAAAACCACCGGTCCCGCCGACGAAGATATATTCGCCTAGATTTGAGCAGACGCTGTGCGCGCCTGAATCGCCGGCTGGATTCTCCTGAGGCGCAGCATACGCTGCAGATATTGCGGCCACGGTTGCCGCGACTATTGTCAGGAAACGGCAGAAGGGTCGCCACCCAAGCTTGCGCATCGAAGTCACCCGCAGAGACCTTCCTCATTTGTTAACATAAGCGTGTTTCCGCGCCAATTCAAATCGAGTACAGCAGCTTGCCAAAGCCCTGTGGTTATCGTTTATCCTTAACCCTGGGAAATGCCTAAAGTTCTGAAGGAGCGTTTTATGAAGACTTACTCGGTACTTTTTCTGACTCTGACCTTGGCTGTGCTTTCCGCCGTTGCTGCGGATCAGCCTCAGCCCCCAACCGCAGGTACGCAAGCTCCGGCTTTCAGCCTGCCCAGCCAGGAAGGGGCGCAAGTGTCGCTCGATCAGTTCAAGGGCAAGTGGGTGGTGCTCTATTTCTATCCCAAGGACTTCACGCAAGGCTGCACGATCGAAGCACACAACTTCCAGCGCGATATCGATAAATACACGGCGAAGAACACCGTGATCGTGGGCGTCAGTGTGGACGACGTGGACTCGCACAAGAGCTTCTGCGCCAAGGAAGGCTTGAACTTCAAGCTGCTCGCCGATTCCGGCCATGCTGTCGTACAAAAGTACGGCTCGATCATGGAATACAACGGGATGACACTGGCGGCCCGCAACACGTTCTTGATCGATCCCACAGGTGTAATCAGAAGGGTTTATCTCAAGGTGAGTCCGCAAGGTCACAGCGAGGAAGTACTGGCTGATCTGCAACAGTTGCAGTCCGCGAAGTAGTGTCAATCGGCCTGGCGGGATGAGCTCCGGCCGTTAGCGGAATTGACCGCTATCGCGGATCTTTCTCGCCGCCTCCTGCAGGAAGTCGTCGACGTGCTGGTTGGGCTGAGGCTGCAGCCCGGTCTTGGCTGTAATCCTGCCCGCGATTTGAATCGCAGTATTCGTGCGAACGTAGTTGTCGAGCTCCCATCGCCGGTGCAGGTAGGTTTCAATCAGAATGAGCTCCTCCGGCGTAATCTGTGCGAGGCCCGGAGTGGGTGCTGCTCCTTCGTTCGCACTACGATCCTCGGTATTCCACGATGGCCGCGCATCCTCGGTAGGTTTTTCGTGTACGACCACAGTGCCGGCAACGAAATCGCCCAACCTCCGGCTCTGCCGGTTACACATCATGCAGACGATGCCTACCCCATAGATTCCCGGCAACCCATCCACCGCGCGCATCAGGTTCCTGCCGATCGCTTCAAAAGCGTTGATGGGCCTGCCCGAGTCCTTGATGACACGAATGCCGGCATAGCGTTTGCCCGGCGTCTGCCCCTTCCAGAGGGTCTCGAAGAAGGCGAAATAGCCCCAGTAAATGGCAAACAAGATGAAAATAGCCAAAGCCGGACCCAACAAGCGTGGGAGAAAAGTAAAGACCGAGGATCCGACGGGAAGGCTGAGGATGAAGATAAAAGCAGTTATGAGATAAAAGATACTTTGGATTAGAGTATCGATTGCCAGGGCGAGGAACCGGCTTCCGATTCCCGCCAGGGGCAACTCCAGAGCGATCTGCTCCGGAGTGTCGATTTTTAGTTGGTCAAACGAGTCCACGATGATTTCTACCCGCTGGCTGGAGAAACGCAAACCATATTGGAGCAAGCTGGAAACGCTGCTGGAGCAAAGTGCGAAAAGCGGCCTGAAGTCGCTCTCCCGCTCCGACTTGCAGGAACTCAGTCTTCTGTATCGCCAGACGGCAGCGGACCTTGCCGCCATTCGCGAAGACCGTGGCTCCGTGCACTTTGCCCGCTACGTGAACCAATTGCTCGTGCGCGCTCACAATACCATCTATTCCGGCGGCAGGGCGAGCCCCACGGCAATATTTTCGTTTTTCTGGAGTACCTACCCGGCGGTGTTTCGGCGAAATCTGAAACATTGCCTGTTGTGCGTGTTGATCTTTCTGGTCGCAGGCGTCGTTGGCGCCGTCTTGACCTATCAGAATCCCGATTTCAAGGTAAAGCTTCTGGGACCGCAAATGGTGGAGACGATTGACCGGCACGAAATGTGGACGCACTCGATTGTGGGCATTAAACCCCTGGCCTCCAGCGCCATCATGACCAACAACATGAGCGTGGGCTTCACTACGTTTGCCTTGGGAATTACGGCGGGTCTCGGAACCATCTACATGATGGCGTTTAATGGCCTGCTGATCGGGGTTATTGGGATGGCGTGCTGGTTGTCGGGCATGAGTGTGCAACTGTGGAGTTTCGTTGCGCCGCATGGAGTACTCGAGCTGCCAGCTATCTTTATCGCCGGCGGAGCCGGGTTGCGGATCGCGCAGGGGCTTTTGTTTCCGGGGCTCTTGCCTCGGCGAGAGTCACTGGCTAGATCGGGATTGGAGGCCGTGCAGTTGGTGATTGGGACAGTTCCCATCCTCATCATTGCGGGCTTGATAGAGGCATTCGTTTCGCCGACGGCGCTCGCCATTCCGTTGAAGTTCTCCATGGCAGGAGCTTTGTTCGTACTGCTGGTGGCTTATTTGGTTGGATTTGCGCGGGAGCGGGTTTCACAAGGATCGACACCAAGTCAGAGTTGATTTCGTTCCTTGATTTGCAGATATGCGTCCACCAGCACGGGCGAGATTGCACCGGAATTTACCTCCCGCGCGAGAGCTCCCCGCTCCCGCAAACGAGCCAACAGCAATTCCCGGCGATGAACCATCTCCTGCGCGGCAGCCACCTGGTACATGTCGGCGGCGTTCTGTGGCCTCTTCGTCGCCAGTTCACCCAAGTCCGGCTGCCCGATGACGACAAACAGAACCAGATGCCTGGGCATCATCATCGAGGCAGCTTCGATGACTTCGGGCATCATCGCAGTCTCCGCGAGATCGGTCAGCCACACGATGAGGCTGCGCCGTTTCTGGTCGGTAAGCAGACGCCCGGCCATGTGCAGGTGATCAGCCTCGGAGGTTTCCTCGTGTACCAGCGCCAGCCGCTCAATCAGCTGTCGCAAGTGAGCACTGCCTTTCGCGGCGGGAAGCTGTTGACGAATCGCCCGACCGTAGGCCACTAGTCCTACGCGGTCGCCGGAATACAGAGCTACTTGGGCCAGACTGAGCGCGGCATTGACTGCATAATCCAGCTTGCTGAGGCCTCGCACGCGGGCCCGCATCAGCCGTCCGGAGTCAATGACAATCCAGACCGTCTGGCTGCGCTCGATCTGATAGACCCGGGTGACCAGCTTTCCGCGCCGCGCCGCCGCAGTCCAACAGATATCGCGATACTCATCGCCCTGCTGATATTCACGCAGGCTCTCAAACTCGCGGCCGATGCCCCGCACACGCGAGTGGCGCTTTTCCATGGCAATCTGCCGGCTGCGCAGCAGGTAAATGGAGTGCCGCTTCGCCTCTTCCAGGTTGGGATAGATCCGCACAGTCTGTCCAACCGAAGCCTGAACCCATCTCTCCGCGATGTGCAGGACGCTCTGATAGCGTAGGTAGCAGTCGCCCAAAATCGCGTCTCCCCGTTGCGCCGGGCAAATCCGGTAGGTCGCCGTCGCTTCGCTGCGTGGCCCCACTCGAACTTCGAGGGTTGGAGGCTCGCTTCTCAATTGCCCGGGAACGGTGTCCACCATCTCAGCGTGGACAGTCTTACCAGAGGCATTGATCAAAGTGAGATCGAGATACGATGGGATCGACAACGGCACCGGCGACCGCCATGTTCGTCTCACCGTGAGTTGCGAAGGGTTCGGCAGTTGCGCGAGATCGGCAAGCCAGGCCAGAACCACCAAGCAATCCCAGGCAACCAGGGCGTAGACAAATCGCCGGTCGAAGAAGGCAGGGCCTAGCCATACCAGTCCCACAAAAAGCAGCATAAAGAAACGGCCGCCAAACGCGACGCCGAAGCGCTTGTAGGCGTGGGCCGCCGCCTGCACCTCGGCGGGAACCAGCTTGCCCAGCTTGTTCACTTCGGAACCTCGACTGCGCGCAAAACGTCTTCCAGAACCTGGTCCGGCGTAATGCCTTCCAGATCGGCCTCCGGCCTGAGGATGATGCGATGACGAAGCACCGGGCGCGAAGCTGCCTTTACGTCGTCGGGAATGACATATTCGCGTCCGTCCATCGCGGCCACCGCCTTAGCGACCGCCATAAGGCTGACCGCGGCGCGAGGGCTGGCGCCCAGAGATAGAGAAGGCCAATCTCGAGTCCGCCGCGCGATTTGCACGATGTAGCTGAATAGCGCTTCTTCGACCGTCACCGTTTTGAGTTCCTGCTGCGCCTGTTCCAGCAGCCCGGCAGCGATGGGCTCCAGGTTCATTTTGTCCAACTCGCGGGATTCAAATCCGTTTTGTACGTTGGCGAGCAAGCGCACTTCATCCTGCAACGCCGGGTATGGAACCTGAAGTTTCAACAGAAACCTGTCGAGCTGCGCCTCTGGAAGCGGATATGTTCCTTCGAATTCCACCGGATTCTGCGTGGCGAAAACGGTGAAGAACGGAGAAAGCGGGTGGCCCGTTCCATCGATCGTCACCTGGTGCTCCTCCATGCACTCCAGCAACGCGGCTTGCGTGCGTGGAGGCATGCGATTTACCTCATCGACCAGAAGCAGGTCCGTGAATACCGGCCCCGGATGAAGCTGGAATGTGCTGGTGGCCATATTCAGGATATTCGTGCCGACGATATCGGCCGGCATGAGATCGGACGTACACTGAATCCGCTGAAAACTCAGCTTCATTACCCGGGAGATAGTCTTAACGGTCAACGTCTTGGCGATACCGGGAACGCCTTCCAGCAGAACATGCCCCCGGCAAAGCAATGCCATCACGCATCGATCGCGCAGTTCTTCCTGGCCGACGATCACTTTGCCCATCTCGTTGCGAATATGCTGCACCAGCTCTGGAACTGCCTTCATCAAACTTTCTCCTTCCGAATGCCTTTAAACAAGTTCAGTTGAGCTGCGTAGCCGTCGAGTTCTTGCAGCAGGTGCAAGGCCACAGGCGCCTCCAAGAACGGATCGGAGCCGGCGGATTCACACTGCTTCATCGTCGCGGCAAATTGATTGCCGGCGAGCCCCCAGCGATCGCGGATCATAGAGGCCAGATCATCAACGGAAGTGTTGCCTGCGACCCCGAGTCGCCGTGTGAGCCAGTACCGGAATCGCCGGTAGCAGATCTCGACGGCAACCGAGGCGGTTCCGGCCCGCTCGTAGAGCCCACCGAGCGTCTGAACAAATTCAATTGGCGACAAGCGGACTTCGCTGGTTGGCACGCAGGTTGGTCCACTCCGGCGGGAGAACGTCGCAACCACGGCCGCCCCCAGAAGAACTATTTGCAGCACGAGCCACTTCACCGGCGAATGGGCAATGGAAGCTGCCAGCGTTGGGCGATAGCCGTGGATGTATTCATCCCACAGAATCTCGTTCTTCTTATCGCCAAGACACGCGAGGAAAAATTCCAGATTGCCCTGCTCCTTCAGCCCGGCATTTGTGAGAGGCGTGGCCGAAGCCCACCAGAGTACTTCACCTCGACCGAAAGGATACTTCACTACCAGCGTGTGTGTCCCGTCGCCGTACAGCGGGTACGCGGCCGAGTAAGCCTGCCAATAGGCTCGCGGAGCCAGCACGATGTGAGGAGCCGCGCGAGTAATTTGCGAAGGCGAAAGGGACGAGGCAGTTTTCCACGTCATTCCCGAAAGCACGTCGGGAACGGATTCATTTTCCGGAAGGAACGTGCCGGCAAACATTCCCGTGGCGATGACATGCCCACCTTCGGCAATAAATGCTTTCAGCCGTTCTCGCCCTTCGCGAGTGGGAGCCTCCTCAGGTTCGGCGAGGATGATGGTCTTTGCTGTGGCTTGGGGAAGATCGCTGAGCGGGTGCTCCCAGCGGCGAATCTTGTATCCCGTATCCGTGAGCAATAGATATGCGGCTTTGGCCCCGCCGGAAGCGGTCGAATAACTGCTGGGATTTTCCGATTGCCCCCGTTCCCCGGAGCTGAACACCAATGCGACAACCACGAGCAGAACGAAAACAAGTCCTGCGCCGAGCAGAAGCTTACGATCTTGTTGGTTCAGCTTGAGTGGCATCCCAGCCTCTCCAGCGCCTGCATCATTTGCGAAAAAGTCCCTGCGTCCGCCTTCTGCTTGGCGTACCAGGTGAGCTCAAAAACGCGCGTGAGCGCAGACAGAGTCTCACGATGCTCGCTTGTATCGGATAGCAGGCGCAAGTATTCGCGTGGAGTGCGTGCGCGATCGGGCCGCCACATGCCCTGCTGCTCAAGATAAGAAATGCCTGCCCAGTAAGCCAGATGAATCGCTTCCCGCCAATTATTTTGGGCAGCGGCCGCCCGCGCTCCATCGAGCCAAAGCGACCAGCTCCTGGCGGAGACCGGAAGATCGGTGGGCACAACGCTTTCTCGCTGGCTCGCCGACATAATCTGGCGGTAGGCAATGAAGGCGAGCGTTAATACCGCGAGCCCGATCAGCCCGTAGACAAAGAACCTGCTGATCGTCGGAATAGCGGATGAGTGGAAAAGAAAGTCGAGCAGTCTGAGAATCGTGTCTATCAGCTTTTGTTTGAGCCGGTCAAGAAATGTTGGGCCGCGCACATCGCCGAACTCCGGCCGAGCCAGAAGAGCAGCAAGGTGTTCCCGGCTGGCCGTGACGTCCGGAGGTGACGTTTCGAAGCCGTCGAGATCGCTACGCAGGTCGCGAATCCGCGACCGGATGGCACTCGCATTCGCCAGGTTCGGTTCCCGCTCGAATCTGCGAACATCCCTGCGCAGACCTTCCGCAGGAATTTCGAAAGCTTGCGGGTCGGTGCGGACTCGCCAATTTTGTGGCAAATCCCGCAGGGTCGCGGGGACGGCGCGTCCGGAACTGTCGAGCTGCTGGGTAGCAACCGACAAGCGATCCAGTTCCGAACGATATTCGGCTACCGTGAGATCGTTGACTCTGCCCGACTCCGCCCAGCAAAGCAAACTGGAGATCAGAAACCCGGCAATCACGAGCCCGGCGAGAGTGCAAGTGCGCCTTGCGGTCATGCGCCTTTTACGCCGGAGCAACTTGAAGGGTAGGCGCATCCAGCGCCGTCATCATCAGTTGCAGGTCAAAAGCCTCTTTGCGGACGCGTTCATCGTAGTAAACCAGCGAGAACGCAATTGTGGCGAGCGGGCCCACCAGGCATTGCGCGATGAATGTTGCAACCAGCGATGCCACCTGCCATCCCGGCGAAACTCGCTGCATCCCAACTAGTCCACTTACTCCGGCGGCCATTTTGATCGGCCACTGCAAAAGCATGCCAACTCCGATGCTCAGTATGAAAAACAACAACCAGATGACAAAAATGCGCCAACGGTTCCCCTGGGTCAATTCGGAGCTGCGAGACATCGACTCTCCGATACTCTTGTTCTCCAAAACCTTCACCGGGACAGCCAGCGACCACCGTATCCCCAGCAGGATTCCGGGAACGATCAAGGCGATGCACGCGAGGCCCACAAGGAATCCTACGGAGAGCGAAAGACCGATTACGCCCGCAATCTGATTCTTCACTGCAGAAAACGATTCCATAACGCCGGCCGGTCGATCCAGGTGTACCTGGGAAACCGCAATCACGGTTGCGGCCTGGGAGGCGGCAGTCACCACCATGGTTAAAAAAAGCGCGCCCAAGCCCCACACGGCGCCAATCAGGACCCTGGAAATATCGAACGTCCGGGTAGGCGATATTTGAAACGCCAGCCCCAGGCATTGATAAGCGAGGACACAAAGATGAGGGAGAGCAAAGATCGCGACGAACAACGCAAAGTGACTGCGATAGAGAGAAAACGTGCGGTCCAGCAACTCTCCGGTACTGAGGGGCCTGAGCATGGTCGTCATGATTAGCCTCCCGTGAGGATTGGAAACTTTCCCGGCATGGTAGCACAATGGCGCTCACCGCGTTAGGGTGCAATCGTGGGCGGCTTGCGGCTAGCGGGTCAAGAAATAGGGATGCATAATTTTCGGCGGTCGCGGATCTCCGTTAGACGCGATCAGTGCCGTTGGTTTCGTCCACTCGGTCCTCTGCCGTCGCGGGATCCGCGACGTCGGGTTCCCGCGGCAGCTGTGCGAGAACCGGCCGGAGCGCGGGGCTGCGGACTGAGCACGCTCTTAATCTGTTGGCGCAGCCAGCGATTTGCGGAGTCATTCTCCACGCTCTCGTGCCAGTACATCTGGGCCTCGAGTTGAGCTGTTTTCACGGGAAACGGATAGACGCGGTTGCCGAGTCCGGCGTTCAGAATCTGCGCGTGCCCCTGCGACAAGGTCAGCAGAAGATCGGTATCGCGGACCACTCGGCAGGCAGCAAAATTGTGCTGGCAGCGCAAAACAATCTTCCTGCGAAAGCCCAGCCGGCTCAGTTCTACGTCGATCAGACTGGGGCCGTACCGCCGCGAGGAAACCAGCACGTGGGGCTGCGCGAGATAGGTGTCGAGATCGAGGGTCCGGAAGATTCCGGGATGCCCGGGGCGGGCCATCACTACGAACGGCTCCCCGATGAGACGTTCTTGATGAATGGGTTCAGTGGTCGTCATCGGAACGTCGATGGCAAGATCGAGAGAGCCGCTCGCGAGTTCACCTTCCAGGTCTCTGCGCTTGACCCGCGAGGTGGTAATCGACATCTCTGGCGCCTCGCGTTCCAGACGCTGCAGCAAGGTGGGAAGGATCAAGGACCCAACGTATTCCCAGAGCGAGATGTGGAAATTGCGGCGGGTATGAGTGGGATCGAACTTGTGACTCTCGCGGAGGTTTACCTCAAGTATCTGAAGTGCCTGCCGTACCTCGTCGATCATGTTTCGGGTGAAGGGAGTGGGAATCATGTGCGCGCCGCGGCGAACGAACAGGGGATCTTTCAAGAGATCGCGCAAGCGCTTCAAGGCATGGCTGATGGCGGGCTGGGTGAGGTTCAATTGATGGCCGGCGCGGGTGATGTTACCCTCGCGGTAAATCGCTTCCAGTACGACGAAGAGGTTGAGATCGACCTGGCTTAAATGCACGAAACAGATATTACTGGATTCGTAAGATTCATTTGATGAATTTTGCGGGAATCGCTAGGCTGTGTAGCTTGTTCGGGACATAACTTCCGCTATGCATTTTGCCCCCTCACCCCGCGCCCAAGACTATCTACGGAGGCTTGGGGCCTTCATGCAGGAACATGTGTTGCCCGGAGAGGTCAAATACTGCAGTGAAGTCCGGAACGTGGCGGACTGGCGCACCTGGGAACAGCCGTCGATCATGGAAGAACTCAAAGCCAAAGCCAGGGCCGCAGGTCTGTGGAATCTGTTTCTGCCCGAAAAGGAGTACGGTGCGGGACTGACGAATGTGGAATATGCTCCTTTGGCCGAAATGATGGGGCGGTGTTCCATTGCGCCCGAGGTTTTCAACTGCAACCCTCCTGACACCGGGAATATGGAGGTTCTGGTCAAATACGGATCAGAAGAGCAGAAACGACTTTGGCTGAAGGCGCTTCTGGCCGGGGATATCCGGTCTGCTTTCTGCATGACTGAGCCGGGCGTAGCGTCCTCGGACGCAACCAACATGCAAGCCACGGCCGTCATTGAGGGCGAGCACGTGGTGTTGAACGGACGCAAGTGGTGGAGTTCGGGCGTGGGGCATCCAAACTGCCGCCTGCTGATCTTCATGGGGTTGACCGACTGCGCAGCGGAGAAATATCGACAGCACTCAATGGTGCTGGTGCCGTTGTCCACTCCCGGAGTTGAGATCGTGCGTATGGTGCCGGTTTTTGGCGGCTATGACGCTCCTTTCGGCCACGGAGAGGTGAGCTTCCGCAACGTGCGCGTCCCGGTGGATAACATCATCGCCGGACCTGGACGTGGATTTGAGATTGCGCAGGGCCGCCTCGGGCCAGGGCGCATTCATCACTGCATGCGAACCCTGGGGGCGGCGGAACGCGCCCTGGAACTTCTTTGCCGGCGATCGTTGGCGCGAGTGGCTTTTAGCAGGCCGTTGGTCGAGTTGGGAGGAAACGCGGATGTGATCGCCAACGCGCGGATCCTGATCGAGCAGGCGCGCCTGCTCACTCTCAAAGCAGCGTGGATGATCGACCAAGTGGGGGCCAAGGGAGCCAAAAGCGAAATCTCGCAAATCAAAGTGGTCGTGCCCAACATTGCCCTGGCTATTATTGATCAAGCGATCCAGATGCATGGAGCGGCAGGCGTGTCGGAGGATTTCCCGCTGGCGGAGATGTTCGCTTCGATACGAACGTTGCGCATCGCCGATGGCCCTGACGAAGTGCATCGCGCGCTGATAGCCAGGCTGGAGTTGGGCAAATATAAGGCGAAGAATTCTGACGCCGCTTGAAGCCTGCTCCGCGGGTCACTTGCCTTTAAAGACATGGGCGCTCTTTTTTCTAGAGAGGCACCTGCCTCAGAAAGACAAACGCGCGCCGAGTTGGATCTGACGCTTCGGAAAAGCGGACGTGAACGCCAGTGGCGTGCTGGGCGTAGCCGTCCCACCGCCCGCAAGGGCTGTGCCCGGTCGAATCCCACTCACGTTAAATGAGGTACTACCCTGCCCAAACCAGGGGGCGGATGTGGGAAGAGCAAAAAGCGGGCTCACCTCGTTGTTCACGCTGGCAAAATTTGTGCGGTTCGCGATGTTGAATCCTTCTGCTGTGAACTTCAGCTCAGCTCTCTCGCCCAGTTTATGCTGCCAGCTCAAGCGCGCGTCGAAATCGACGTAATTGGGGCCCAGACCCGTGTCGCGCGGGGCTCCGATCGGACGTTCATTGGTGGTGTGATTGTCGCCGTTAACCTCTCCTCCGGCCAGCAAGTTGAAAGGATGCCCGCTATGGTAAGAGAAAATTGGAGCCAGCTGAAAACCCGACAAGATACTTTGTTTCCATGGACTATCGATCACACCCGCGATTACCACTTTGTGCCGCTCGTCAAACTCGGAAAGACTGCGATCCAAATTGAGGTTCGTGGGATCCTGCGGCCCGTAGTCTGTGTTGTAATCCGTGGACGTGTCAATGCCCTTACTCCAGGTGTAATTCGCGAACACTGAGAAGTGATTGCTGAAGCGTTTCGTGAGTTCCGCGATGCCGCCTTCGTAAAGAGCATACGACTGCGAGCTATATTGGTTGTTCTGCACAATCAGCGGATTCACAAAGCATGGTTGGGTATTGCAGGGCAGGCCCTCAGGGCTACCCGGTATGGGGTCGGCCGCCGACGCCGAGGTATTCCAGTTGCGATAGGAAACCGTCTGGCCGTTGGCCAGAGGTACCGAGGTAAACGGCGCCGGCAGCAGATTGGTGTCGATCGCAATCGGGAGGTGCTGGGTGTGCGAATAGATGCCGCTGAGAGAAAATGACAACCCCGGTGCAAGTTCGCGTTCAATGGCGAAGGAAGCCTGCTGGGCGATCGGGGGACGATAATTCGGCTGGTTCACGAACAGCACTTGCAGCGGAGCAAGGGGACCGCTGTTTGTAACGTCGACGCCTGTGAAGCCTGTCCCCAACAGAGACGCCGCAGCGGGTGTGATACAGGCATTATTTCCCGTGGCCGGGGTCGTGCACTGGATCAATCCCTGCGCAAAGAGTGCCTGGAAAATAGTTGCCGACCCTGCTATACCCAACGCCGGAATCCCGCCGATCGGATCTGCATAGATGGAAATTTCCCGGTTGCAGGGGCTGGCGCCGCTACCGGGGATTATCGTAGCCCCGAAATAGGAGACACCACAGATCGCACTGACGTTGGCGACCTGTCCGGCCCCGGGAGCGTTCTCGACAGCAGACTTATTCTGGTTCACCACCCCCAGGCTCAGGTCGACATCGGGGATCTGGACGTCCACCGGTCCGTAGAAGATTCCGTAGCCGCCCCGGACCACCGTCTTGTGATTGTTGGCAGGGTCCCAGGCGAAGGAAACCCTGGGGCCAAAATCCTTCTTGTATGTGGTCAACGGGGCGAATTGCGTGTCCAGGTCGTAGCGCAGGCCGTAGTTTAGAACAAAGTTTGGAGTCATCTTCCAGGAGTCTTGCGCGTAGAACGAGGTCAGCGGCCGGTCATAGTACGGGTACGTCGGATTTCCAAAACCTTGCTGGTAAACCTCAGGCAGCCCGAACGATGCCGACTGTAACGGGTTGATGCCCGTGGTTGCAAGATCTGGGCTGATCAAACCTCCGGGGAGCGTCCCGAACACAAAGCGACCGGGGAAAAAGGTGTGCGATTCCGTGTGATTGCCGCGAAGCAACTCGTAAGCGCCGAATTTGAGAGTGTGATGGCCGCGGATCTTGGTGAAGTTGTCGGCAAATTCGTAGCGCCGCAGGATGGTAAGGTTAGGTAGGAAGATATTGGTTCCAACATTGTTGATAAAACTGGGAATCTGCAGCCCCACCTCCGCCGGCTCGTTGGGAATCACATTAAAGCCGTAGTAGTTCCACTGTACCCGGGCTTCATTCTGCGTAGTCGGATTGAGCTGGCGGTACCAGCTGGCTTGCAGGGTATTGTCGTAGTCGTGGATCGAACTTCCCGCCGAAAAAGCGGTCAGAGAATTCACGTCCGGCGATTCCTCCAAATCGTGCCCGTACCGGTAGGTCAGAGAAATCTCGTTATTGGTATTAACGCGGTGATCCAGGCGGGTCGATACCTGATATTGCCGCGTGTCGAAAGGAAAGAGTCCACCCTCGGTTTCAAACTGGTTGAGCAGGAAGGTATTCAACGCGGATTGACCCGGCGAGACGAACGGGTTCAGACCACCGGGGTTTGGGTTCAGCGTCAAAACGCTCTGGAGAGCAACGCCGCATTCACTCGGCGGCGCTGAGAAGCCCGGTAAGCAAGGCGCCGGTACCGTTGAGGGGTTCGCCTCCAGCTGGGCAATAATGGCGTTCTGCGCAGCCGTCGGACGAAAAATATCGGTATCGGTCAAAAGCGGAACTGCATTTTGCGCGTTCTGTCGCAGGCCTTCAAACGCAAAAAACAGAAATGTCTTATCTTTCTTGATCGGGAACCCCAAGGTCCCGCCGAATTGCTGGCGAGTCAAAGTATCCTTCACCGGCGTACCCAGAGTGTCCGGATTGGCAGGATTGAAGGTCTGGCCGGCCTGCAATGCCTGGGTGAACGAAAACGGATTTTGGGCGTCCATGGCATCGTCACGGAAAAAACCATAGAGGCCGCCGTGAACATTGTTGGTGCCCGACTTGGTCACAATATTGATGGATGCGCCGGTGGCTCCCCCCAGGTCCGCGCCGTAGTTGCTGCGATTGATCTGGAATTCCTGCACATCGTCCTGGCTGACCGTCAGGCGCACCCCACCGCTATCGCCTGAGGTTTCGCCACCGTCCACCGTTATGCTGTTTCCTCTGCCATTGCTGCCATAGAACGACAGCCCGCTTTGCGGTGTTTGCTTGACTCTGAAATCCTGGTCGCCCGCCAGCCGGGTGGAATCGGAGACCCCAGGCGCGAGCAACGTAAACGTAAGGTAATCGCGGCGGTCTATGGGCAGATCGGCAATGAACTCTTGTGAGACTCTGTCGGCTTGGCTGCCTCGTTCCGTTTCCACTACGGGCGGCTGGTCCGTTACCTCCACCACCGTCGCCACCTGCGACGGTTTCAGCTTGAAATCGGAGATCACCGTCTCTCCAATGGCAACCGTGACGCTTCTTCGAAGCTCAGTCGCAAAGCCCGATAGTCCCGCGCTCACGTCGTAAGTGGCCGGTGCCAGCCCCGCTACACGGAACTGACCGGTGCCATTCGTCGCTGCCGTGCGCGTCAGGCCCGTCTGGGTCTCGATCACGTTGATCGTAACTTTGGGCAAAATAGCGCCGGAAGAGTCCGTTACCGTCCCCGTGATCTCTCCCGATGAGCCGACGCCCTGGGCGTGAGCCACAAAGGTTGCGAACAGGAAGCACAGAAGAACGCATACGATTGACTTCATGGTGGAATAGACAAATACCCGCTTCCAGGAACATGCCTCGTAGCGTGAGGCCGCACGACCATCCAAACTGTTCGGTGCAAAACCCATATTCCCCCCTAGCTCAGGCTTTGTCTGAGTTACGCAAAAGGCCCAGTCGCATGCCAGCATCCTGCCGTTTGCTTCCAACCTGCTGAGTGCTTTCCAGGTCAGAATTGTTTCGAGTGAGATTCCCTGGCCTTTTTAAAAGTGCTGAATGCGAACGCACAACTCCCCACCCTCTTGCCGTTTCAGCGCGCCGCATCGGGCACGAGCGTAGCTGCGTTTTTCAGATTCATCAAATGAATTTTATGGATGACGATGTATGCTCAGAAGGAATCGGGCCACAGACCGGCGGATGGGCTGCAGACCGGTGCTGGAATTTGCGTTTCATAGACTTAGAGCCTCTTCTCGCCTGCGTTTGCGCCGGCGGGTCGCGCGGCCAGGAATTCGAAAATCGCTCTTTGCGCGGCCTCGGGCTGATCGGTCGAGAACAAATGGCTGGCATGTTCGAGCAAGACGAGTTGTGCGCCAGGAATGCGCGAGGCGATCAATTCCCCGTTGCCGGGCGGGACCAGCCGATCCGCCTTCCCGTGAATGACGAGCGTTGGAGCCGTGATCTGGGGCAACCGGCTGAACGATTCCCAGGCGAGGATGGCCTGCAGCTGCGCAAGATAGCCCGCCGGGCTGGTCGGCCAGGGGTGACGCTGGGCGATATCTTCGTCGATTAAGTGCCGCGGCGTCGCAGGGTCATAGATAAAAGGGACCGCGGCCTCGGCCGCTTGTTCCCGGCTCATCCAGGTGCGGGCTTTCAGCATCTCCACTGCGGCTGGCTCGGCGCGCTTAGCGCTGGGGCCGCCGGCGGCTGTGCAGCCGAGAATGAGAGACTGCACGCGTTCGGGATACTGCAACGCGAATTCCTGGGCGATCATGCCGCCCATCGACACCCCAAAAACATGGGCACTGAGAACGCCGGCGGCGTCGAGCACGGCGGCTGCATCCGAAGCCATGAGAGCAATCGAGTAAGGGCCGGGAGGTACACCGCTCTGTCCCACACCTCGATTGTCGAGTGCGATCGTGCGGTAGGCGGTTGCCAGCGCCGGCCGAGTGCGATGCCACATGGCGGAAGGGTAGCCCAGGCCCATAATCAGCAAAATCGGTGCGCCCGCTCCCCGCTCATCCCAGTAGATTTTTGTTCCTTGGTTGTCAGCAAAGGGCATACACTCTCCTCCTCGATCAATCTGCGACCACTTTGAGGATCAGCTTGCCGAGGTTCTCCCCTTTGAACAGCTTCAAGAAAGTGTCGGGAAAGGTCTCGAGTCCTTCGACAATATCCTCGCGCGATTTGAGCTTGCCCGCCGCCATCCATCCAGCCATTTCCTGTGCAGCCTGGGCATAGCGGTCGGCGTAGTCAAAGACCAGCATGCCTTTCATCGTCGCGCGATGGACCAACAGCGATAAATAGTTGCTCGGGCCTTGGACGGGGCCGGTATTGTTGTACTGCGAGATCGCGCCGCAGATTACGATGCGAGCGCCACGCGCAAGGTTTGCGAGAGCAGCCTCAAGGATGTCACCGCCGACGTTGTCGAAATAGATGTTGATACCTTGCGGACAAGTCTTCCGCAGCGCCTCAGTCACGTCTTCGGACTTGTAATCAATGGCTGCGTCAAATCCGAGGTCGGTGATGAGATAGCGGCATTTGCTGGCGCCGCCCGCAATGCCAACCGCCCGGCAACCCTTGATTTTGGCAATCTGACCCACGACCGCGCCCACGGCGCCTGCCGCCGCAGAGACGACTGCGGTGTCGCCCAGTTGAGGCTGGCCCGTTTCGAGCAAGCCGAAGTATGCCGTCATCCCGGTCATACCCAACACGTTGAGGAAAGTAGGAAGCGAGGCCACACGCGGGTCAATCTCGATTAGGCCGTTGCCCTCGGAGATGAAATATTCCTGCACTCCAAAGGTTCCCGAGACATGCTTGCCCACAGCGAAATTAGGATTCTTCGAAGCAACCACCTGGCCAAGCCCTAAAGCCCGCATCACCTCGCCGATGGCAACTGGCGGGACGTAGGATCTATTCTGCTTCATCCAGCCACGCATGGCCGGGTCGAGCGAAATAAACAACACCCTGATCAGCAGTTCGCCTTCGTGCAACTCGCGAACCGCCTCTTCCTCGTAGGCCCAGTCCGTGCGCTTCGGCATTCCCACAGGGCGGGAAGCAAGGGTAAATCTGTGATTGACGAGTTGCATGATGGTTTCCTTTCCTGTCAGACGGTGTAGCGCTCACTGGACAAAAGCCGAGCCGCAATCTGCCGACGAAGCGCGATGGAGTTCACCGGCGCGTGATCCGCATAGCCGCGCACGGCTGCAAGGTGCTTGCGCAAGAGGTCTCCTTCGCAGCAGGCGCTCAGCACCGTGCGCGAGAACCCTTCAATCTTGGCCATAGCATCGCGCAGGTATACAGCGCAGATGTCGAGGGCGCTCCCGCTTTTGCCAGAGGATGTCAGTTTCTGGCTGCGGAGCAGGCCGGATTCCATGGCAAACACCTCCATAGCGATGTCAGAGAGGTTCATGATGACTTCCTGCTGCTTCTCAAGCTGAGCGCCGAATTTTTCGTGAGCGACTGCAAGCGTCAGCAGGGCGATTGTTTTCGCGTTGCGAACGAGGCGGTCTTCTTTAGTTTTGGTTCCTGTTTCTGTTTCGGTAACGCCTTGCTTCTCGTTCGAGAGGCTGGGTTTCTCGCTCTGATTCAAGACGGCACGCGCCGCTTCGAGGAGAGGCAACTGCCCGCGCGCCGCACGCTTCAAAGGCATGCCCATAATCACCAGCCGGTTGATTTCGCTCGTGCCTTCAAAGAGGCGATTGATGCGCGAATCGCGGTAGGCGCGCTCCACTGCGTAGTCCTGATGATAGCCGTAACCGCCGTGAATCTGAACGCCTTCGTCCACTACGTAGTCGAGCATCTCAGAGGCAAACACTTTTACCATCGAGCACTCTGCCGCGTACTCCTCGAGGGCCAGCATCTCCGCGATGGAACTCTGTCTCCCTTCGGCCGAACCGGCCTGCGTCTGGCTTTCGATGAGTCCGGCGACGCGCCAGGTCATGGACTCGGCTGCAAAAATCCGAATGGCCATTTCGGCAAGTTTGTGTTGAATGGCGCCGAAGTCAGCGATGGCAGAGCCAAAGGCTTTTCTCTGCTTCGCGTACTTGATGCCGATGGCCAGCACGTTCTTGGCGGCGCCGACGGACGCAGGACCGAGCTTCAAACGTCCTATATTAAGCACGTTGAACGCGATGACGTGACCGCGCCCGATTTCTCCAAGAACGTTCTCGACGGGAACAGCTACGTTATCGAGAAAAACCGCCGTGGTCGAGGTGCCGCGAATACCCATCTTATGTTCCTCGGCTCCGCTGCTGACACCGGGAAAGGCTCGCTCCACGAGGAAGGCGGTGAATTTTTCGCCTCCGACTTTGGCGAAGATGGTGAACAGATCAGCTGCGCCACCGTTGGTGATCCACATTTTTTGGCCGTTGAGTATGTAGTGCTTGCCATCGGGAGCCAGGTCAGCGCGAGTTCGCGCGGCAAGAGCGTCAGAGCCAGCCAAGGGCTCAGTGAGGGCATAAGCGGCCAGCAGTTCCAGGCGAGCCAATCGAGGCAGGTATTTTTTCTTCTGTTCAGGAGTGCCGAAGTAAACGATGGGGAGGGTGCCGATGCCCGTGTGCGCGGAGTGCCAGCCCGCATAGGAGGCATCGCGTCCCATGTGTTCGGCGGCGACCATCAAAGACGGCAAGTCCATTTCCATGCCGCCAAATTCTTCTGGGATGGTCATGCCCGTAAGCCCCAGTTCCGCGGACTTCCGCAGTACCGCAAGAGCCAGGCCCGGCTGTTTCTCGCGGATGGCGGGAAGATTGGGCTCGACTTCACTGGCCCAGAACTCGTCGATCATGCGGCCGATCGCAAGATGCTCCTCGGTGAGATCTTCTGGAGTGAACACCTGGGCTGGGAGGACATCTTCAAAGAGAAAAGCCGAGCCTCTTGTCTTGCCGGAAATTTCTGTTAGTGTCGTCATGATTCCGATGCCTCCTTTTGAAATTGACCATCTAAGTTCGTTGAAAGAATTCGAAGGCCGCGAACTGCCCCCGACGGAGTGGCTGGTTCTGACGCAGGACCGCATCCAGAAGTTCGCGGATGCGACCGAAGACCGGCAGTGGATTCACGTCGACCCGGAGCGAGCGGCGCGTGAGTCGCCATACGGTGGCACCATTGCTCACGGCTTCCTCACGCTCTCGCTGGTAAGTTTTTTTTCTGCACAGGCGATTCGGGTCCGGGCCGGAGTCGGGATACGGGTCAACTACGGATTGAATCGTGTGCGCTTTCCATCGGCGGTGCGGGCGGGTTCGGCGATTCGCGCCCGCGTGACTCTGCTTTCGGTGAAGGAATCTGCGGAGTTCGTGGATATCATTTTCTCGGTGACGATCGAGAGTCAAGGCGCCGACAAGCCTTGTTGTGTAGCGGAATGGCTGGTGCGGTATTACCGGGCATGATGGGGCTAGGAATCGGCCCGTGAGGGGCAGATCGGGCGCAACGGGATGGAATTCGATCACAGGGTCCCCCTTTCTGCGCACTGTAGCGAGGCGCGCATCAAGACCGCGATCCGATCGGGCATGCTGGCAAAACGCTCATCGTGCGTGAGTCCGTGGGCGTAACGGTAATAGATTTGCTGAATAATCACCGCGACCTTGAAACGCGCCAAGGTCAAATAGAAGACCATATCGTGGATGCGCCGGCCGGTCGCCGCAGCGTAGCGTTGCGCCAATTCGGCACGCGTCAATGTGCCGGGGATGGTCGTGGGAGCAGAACAGATTTCTTGCATCTCATCTGGGTCACTGGCGTCTGTCCAGTAGGCCAGGGTTGTACCAAGATCGGAGAGCGGGTCACCCAGCGTGCACATTTCCCAATCCAGAACCCCGACTATTTTTGTAATGTCATTCGAGTCGAGCACAACGTTGTCATACTTGTAGTCGTTGTGAATGAGGGTACTGTCGCTCGACGCTGGAACGTGATGCGTGAGCCATGCGGAAATGCGCTCGACTTCAGGCAGTTCGTGAGTTGCTGAATGGTGGTAGCGCTCGATCCATCTCGTCACCTGGCGTTCGAGGTATCCCTCAGGCTTGCCCAAATCGCCAAGACCGATCTGGTCGTAGTCGAGGCTGTGCAGCCGCTGGAGGTTGTCGAGGAAAGCTTCGCTGAGCTGGCGCGCCATGGCGGGTGACAACAGCAAGCCGGGAGGCAGTTCCCGGCGCAGGATGATGCCTCGAATCGGCTCCATAACGTAAAAGGGAGCGTCGAGAACGGAGAGATCGTCGCAATAAAGGATCACCTTGGGCGCGACGCTATAGGTTTCGTGCAACCTGGAGAGCACGCGATATTCGCGGCCCATATCATGCGCTGACTTCACCTGGCTGCCGAACGGCGGCTGGCGCAGCACCAATTCACGTCCACCCCAGGTCAGGCGATAGGTCAGATTCGAATGACCTGAGGGGAACTGCTCGACCGCAACCGGGCCGGAGCCGTCGAAATGCCGACTCAGGTATGCGCTGAGCCGAGCCAGATCAAGTTCTTCCCCGGCTCTGACGGCAACCGCGTTATCACAAGAGGCAACCATGTTTTCGAACTCTTCGTCCTTGTCTTTCCGAAGTTGTGAAACCTCCTACCGGTACGTGAGCAAGGATTCGTCTTCGAGATGAGGGTGCGCATTGAACGTACTGAGCGTGAACCGGTCACCGGAACTTAGAAACTCGGTGAACGAAGCGTTGCGCGACATCCAGGTCAATTGCAAAGTATCCGCATGCGACAAATTCAAGGATCGCCGCATGGCAACACCAATCGGACCTCCAGATGTAACCACGACGGAATCGCCGGATGGCGTGGCGCTGTTTACGATGGTCGTAATGCCCCGATCGACGCGTGCGCAAAAGTCTTCCCAGGATTCCACACCGTCAACCATTAATTCACCGCTCACCCACTTGCCGATGACCGCTTCGAACATTTTTTGGAAGTCTCTCTTTCGTTCGCCAGCGTCCTTGCATTGCTCGAACGCCCGGTGAAGATGGCGGACTTCCTGAGATTTCCCCAGCACCTGTGGCAACCCTAGCTTCAGAACCGCTTGCGCTGGATATTCATCGAACTCGTTCATCACCGCCACTTCAGGAAACTCCCGCCCAAGTTCTCGATAGACTTCCTCGACCATGCGCGCGGTCTGCACGTGCCGGACGCGAGGACCCGACCCGGCGCAGCTGAAGAGCACTCCGCGACGGGCCCAGTACTCTCCCAGCAGACGGGCTTGCACTTCGCCGGTGGCACAGAGTTTGTCATAGATCGGCTCCAGAAAAGACGCCTGCGCGTGTCGCACTAGAATGACGCGGCTCATAATTCCCGGCCTTACACGTTGACGCCCTGCTCCTTGTTGAACTCGGCAAACGTCTGGTTGGCCTCGGCGAAGCGCTTGAGTAAAGGAGCCGGCTCCCAGAGTTCTCCGTGTTGTTGGCGGAGTTCGCACACCCGGTCGTAGACATTTTTCAAGCCGACGGCGTCGGCATACCACATGGGACCACCGCGATAGGCGGGGAATCCATAGCCATTCAGGTAGATGATGTCGATGTCCACAGCGCGCAGGGCGTAACCCTCCTCGAGAATGCGGGCGCCTTCATTCACCAGGGCGTAGAGGCATCGATCGACCATTTCGGAAGTAGAGATCCTGCGTTGTGGAATTCCGGCTTCCGCAGTCCACTTCCGCAGCAAGGCGGTCACCTCCGGGTCTGGTACGGCGCGGCGCTGATCGTCGTAGCGGTACCAGCCGGCGAGAGTCTTCTGGCCGAAGCGACCCATCTCGCAAAGACGATCCTCGGCGACGGGCTGGCGAACGCCGGGTTTCTCCAAGTGGCGATATTCCTTGCGAATCCGCCAGCCAACATCCAGTCCGGCAAGATCGCCCGTTGCGAGTGGACCCATGGCCATGCCGAACTCGACTAGCGCGCTGTCGACTGCCTCTACTTCCGCGCCTTCTTCGACCAGGAATTGCGCTTCCCGGCGATAGGGTCCGAACATACGGTTTCCAACGAAGCCCCGGCAGTTTCCGACCAGCACGCCGATCTTGCCAAGTTTTTTCGAGAGCTGCATGCAGGTCGCGATGACTTCCTTACTCGTCTTTTTTCCGCGCACAATTTCCAGCAAGCGCATGATGTTGGCCGGGCTGAAGAAGTGGGTTCCGACAACGGACTCTGGCCGCGAGGTAACGCTGGCAATGTGGTCGATGCTCAATGTGGACGTGTTGCTCGCCAAAATGGCGCCTGGCTTACAGGCACGATCCAGGTCCTGAAACACCTGTTTCTTGAGCGCCATGCCTTCGAAGACCGCCTCAACCACCATGTCGGCGTTGCCGAAGTTGTCATAGCTGAGACTGGGTGTAATCAGGGCAAGACGCTGGTCGACAAACTCCTGCGTAAAGCGTCCGCGCTGAACCGAGCTGGCATAGTTCTTTCGAATCTTGGCAAGGCCCTGGTCGAGCGCGGGCTGATCGACTTCTTTCAGCAGAACGGGAATACCGGCATTGGCAAAAACCATGGCGATCCCACCGCCCATGGTCCCAGAACCGACGACGGCGATGCTTCGGATTGGGTTGACAGGCGTGTCTTTCGGCACGTCGGGAATCTTTGCCACCTCGCGCTCTCCGAAGAAGACATGGATGAGCGCTTTGGATTGATCGGAGAAGAGACACTCCGTAAAGAGTCTCCGCTCCACCTCGCAACCTTCCTCGAAGGAAAGTTTGGTTGCCGCTTCCACCGCATCAATGGCGGCAAGTGGCGCTTTCAGACCCCGCTGCTTTTTCCGGACACTTTCGCGGGTAGCCGCGATGATTGCCGCATCGTCCTCAGCCGTACCCAGTTTCTCGACGCGCTCGCGGGTTCTTGGTATTGGTTTTCCGGCGATTTCGCAGGCAAAGGCCACGGCACCGGCAAGCAGGTCGCCTTCGATAACGCGGTCGATGATACCGAGCCTGAAGGCTTCTGCCGCGGCAACCGGCTTGCCGTCGGTACACATTGCAAGGGCTTTGGCGACACCGGCAAGCCGAGGAAGGCGTTGCGTTCCCGCCGCACCGGGAATGAGGCCAAGCTTCACTTCGGGCTGGCCGACCTGCGCATCGCTCGAGGCCACGCGATAATGGCCGGCCATTGCCAACTCCAGCCCTCCGCCAAATGCCGCGCCATGAATCGCCATCACTACCGGCTTGCGGCAGTTTTCGATGCCGAGGAGGAGCGGCAGAAGGCTGGCGCCGCGCGATTTGCCAGAGGTCATCTTCCCGAATTCCTTGATGTCAGCTCCGGCGACAAATGTGCGTCCGCCACCGATAAGAACTGCGGCTTTCACGGAGGGATCGCTGTCGATATCTCCGATGGCGTTGGCAATTCCCTCCGGCACGCCGGGACTGAGGGCATTCACCGGCGGGTTGTCGATGGTGATGATCGCAATATCTTTGCCTTTGCTCAGCCGTACGAGATTGCTCATAGTGAACCCCGATCATTGCCGCCGCATGAGGCTGCCTGACACGCCGCCGTATTTCTTCCGCAGTTCTTTCTTCAACACTTTTCCAGTCGCAGTCTTGGTCAAGGTTTCGCAGAATTCGATCGAGCGCGGACATTTGTAGTGCGCCAAATTAGAGCGGCAGAACTCAATGAGTTCCACTTCCGTCGCGGCCCATCCCGGTTTTAGAATCACCACGCCTTTGGGGACTTCCCCCCACTTGTCGTCTCTGACTGCGATCACCGCAGCTTCATACACGGCAGGATGCGCCAACAACGTTCTCTCCACTTCCAGCGACGAGATATTTTCACCGCCGCTCACAATAATGTCCTTCTTGCGATCGACGATCAGGATGTAACCGTTCTCCATGACGACGGCCATGTCACCGGTGTGAAACCAGCCGCCACGCAAGGCTTCCGCAGTGGCCGCGGGATGCTTCCAATAGCCGGCCATCACACTGTCGCTGCGGGCAATGATTTCGCCCATGATCTCGCCATCGTGAGGCACGTCCTGGTCCTCGAAATCCACGACACGCAGTTCAACTCCCGGATAGGCATAGCCAGTCATCGACTGAAGCAGGTAGCGCTCTTCGGGTTCGCACGCGACGTCTGACTTGAGCTCTGCGGTGGCGAGTGAGGGTGAGCACTCGGTCAGGCCGTATCCGGAAAAACACTTGCAGCCGAGCTTTTGCTCGACCTCGCGCATCAGCGAAGGGAAAGATGCTGCGCCCCCGATAGTGATCCACTGCAGCGTGCTCAAGTCATACTTGGAACGATCGGGGCAATTCACTAATGCGGACGCCATGATGGGCACCAGGCTAAGGGAACCGACTTGCTCGCGCTCCACCAGGCGAAAAACCTCTTGCGGAATAAATCGCGGACTCATGACATGCGTTGCGCCCATCAAAGTGATGGTGTGCGCCGCTCCCCATCCGTTGGCGTGAAACAAGGGAATCGTATGCAGGAAGACGTCTTCAAACTTGGTGTGGTGGAACAGAGCTATATGGAGTGCATGGAGATAGATGTTTCTGTGGGTGAGCATAACGCCTTTGGGGTCGGCGCTTGTCCCGCTCGTATAGAAAAGTTCACAGAGAGAATCCTCGTCAAAAGAGGTAATCTCCGCGCGGTGCGGCGTTGCGGCGGCCAGAAGCTGTTCGTAGTTCTGGGGAGCCAGCCAGTCCGCCTGAGGAGTTGCATCGAGCAGGTGGTGGGAGTGGACGCTGGTCAGTTTCGTACGAAAAGAATCGACCAGACCAAGGAAGTCCTGTCCCAGAAACAGCCTGGTCGCGGCAGAATCGTTCAGGATGTAAGAAAGTTCATGCGAAGCGAGACGGTAATTGAGTGGCAACAGAACTGCGCCCGCATCGAGGACTCCAAAGTACGCCTCCAGCAGCCGGTGGCAATTCATGCTGAGAAAGGCAACTCGGTCCCCCGCCTTCACTCCGGCTGCGCGCAACGCGCCAGCCAGTCGGGCCGCGCGATCTGCGAACTGCGCGTAAGTAAATCTCTGGTCCTGGCAAACCACTGCCGTCTTGTTCGGAAATTGCTTCTCCGCATAGCGGAGAAAGCGGACGGGCGTGAGCGGGATATTCATGCGCGGTGACTACCAGGCAGTCTGGCCTCCGTCCACCACAAGAACATGGCCTGTGACGTAGGCTGAGGCATCGGAAGCCAGAAAAATGGCAGCGCCTTTCAGGTCATGGTCGCCGCCAAAACGGTGAAGCGGAATCTTGGCCAGGAGGGACTCCTTGCGGTGCTCGAGAATCCAGCTCGACATGTGCGTGGGAAACCAGCCCGGAGCGATGGCGTTGACCTGGATATTGTGTGCCGCCCATTTGCAGGCCAGATCTTTGGTGAAGGCGATGACCCCGCCTTTGCTGGCGTGGTAGCCAATGGCTTGCAGATCCGAAGAAGCTCCGCCCAGGCCCGCTACCGAGGACATGTTGATGATCTTGCCGTGCTCTTGCCGGATCATGGCTTTGCCCACGGCTTGCGAGAACAGGAAAGTTCCAGTGAGGTTCGTGTCCATGACCTTGTTCCATTGAATCCGGATTTCGCCCGCCGCCATCAGGATGGGCGGAAAACAAATGTCCTGAGCGGGCAAGCCGACGGCAAGTAGAACTCCCGTGGGACGCACGCAATAAAACGCCATGTCGTAGGCGGCTTTTGCCGCGGACGTCACCAATGCGACGTGAACTCCGCCTTGTGACCGCAATTGCTGCACCACTTTGTCAGATGCGGCATTCAGTGTCCTGGAAGCTCCGAGAGACTTGGCCAGAGCGAGCTTTTCTTCGCTGATGTCAATTGCGGTGACGTCCGCTCCGAGTTCGCAGCCGATCTGCACAGCGAGGTGCCCCAGACCACCGACTCCAAACACCGCTAAGCGTTGCCCCGTCGTGATGCGTGACTGCTTAAGGGCGCGATGGACGGTAACCCCAGCGCATAGCAGGGGAGCGGCCTGCTCCGAGGCAAGATTATCCGGAATGCTGGCGACGTGGGTGGCAGGTGCTTTGACAAATTCAGCATATCCACCGTCTACGGTGACACCGGTAATTTGCTGCCGAATGCAAAGATTTTCGTTGCCTTCCCGGCAAAACTCACATTTCCCGCAGGTCCAATGGATCCACGGTACGCCGACGCGGTCTCCGATCTTCACACCCTGCACCGCCGAGCCGACCTCGACAATGGTACCGACTACTTCGTGCCCGAGGATAAGCGGCTTTTTGACGATCCCGGCCAGCTGAGACCAATCGCCATCTGCGACGTGCAAGTCGGAGTGGCACACGCCGCAAACTTCAACCTTGATCAGAACTTCGCTTTCCGTGGGTTTGGGAATAGAAACATCTTGAACCGCAAGCGGCGTCATGAAATCGCGAAGTACGGCAGCTTTCATCTGCTCCTCTCTGGGAACCACGATTAGTCCTCGAACAAAGAACTGGCGGGACCGTTCGAAGAATTCAGGGCTGGAGCCCTCGAAGGAAAAACTCCACCGCGCTGCGTACTCGATCTGTGAGCTTGTGCGGCCCGGTCAAATCAACTGCCCACTGCCGCACGACCGTGTTGTAGAGGGCTTCCATAAATTCCGCCAAATGGACAACGGGAAAATCGTGTGTAACTTCGCCCCTCTTTTGTCCCTCCGCCAGAATCTCTCGCAGTAAGCCAACCGTGGCCTCCTCGTGTCCGCGCATATTCGCGCAACGCACTGGGTCCATGGCGCCCGAAAGGACAACGGCCTGCCACAGGCTGCGGTCCGCCTCTACCTCCTTTGCCATGCTCACATACAGCCGGCGCAAGCGCTCGGCGGTGCTCGCATCGGTAGATAACTCCGAGAGCAGCCGGCCCCTGATGCAGGCAAATCCGCGTTCCCCGACCTCGCGCAGAACCGCGTCCTTGCTGGAAAAATACCGGAAGAAGGTTGGCTGGCTAATCTCGAGAATTTGTACGATGTCGTCGATCCGCGTGTTCTCGAAGCCGCGCTTGCGAAACAGTTTGATCGAGGTATCGATGATCTGCTGACGCAGTCGGGCTTTCTTGCGCTCACGAAGTCCCACTGCCATGTCGTTTTCAGATCGTTCGGCAACAACTCTCCGCGCCGCCCTCACTCGAGGCATCGGTTCTCCCATGGTTGCTCGAAGTTGCGATCGCCACCTTACCAGGCAATGTGATAGGCACTATAGCAAAAGAGTGACTAACGCATGAAGATTCTTTCGGCGTGTGAAGGCTCCCGCCAACTATTGCTTGGGGTTTGCCGAGTTTCCGAGTGATGCGCCGAAAGAACTCGTCGGTTTGGGAGAAGCTTGCGGCGACCGATAGAGGAGCTTCGGGAGATTTGCCAGATTTACAGCTCATCGGAGCTGTCCAAAATCCTCTTCGGCTGACAGTTGCACGAGTGCTTGAACCCACGCCGTCGCAGTGCCAGCGTTTCGGCTGCCGGTAGTGGTGCAGTAACACGAGAGCTCAAATCGAGTCCAACTGCAAGACAGGCAAGCAACTACAAGGGGCCAGCGCCGGAAGAGCGACACTCGTATCGGCCGACGCCGCCACTGTGATCTCTTGTGCTGTACGGACGGCCACCCAGACTCGATAAATTTATTTCCACCCCCGTGGGAAACGGGCCCCTCGAATCGTCTTAATAATGCAAGTATTGTGATTAGTTCTATCGAGATTCTGGGGGTCGTACCAGTCGCAAGGAGCGGCAACAGTGCGTTTTTTGTTGGCGACACATTTCCTGAGCGCAGCGGGTCAACCCAACAATTCAAAAAAAAAGGGGAAGGTCATATGAAACTAGCGAAGTATCTATTTTTGGTGGCACTGCTCACTGTGTCATTCGCATCGCAACCGCAACTCCATGCGCAAACGCTTTCAGCCGCCGTAGCTGGCGCTTCCGCCCTCTGGCTCGAAGCCGGACAGGGCACTTATGCGGCCCTCGGCTGCAGTTGGACCGACTCAAACTCCACAAGCCACACTTACGTCACGGATGTCCGTTCCGGGGCGGGCAGCGCCGTAGACTACGGTAAGATTTGGGTGGTATGGACGAATACCGGCTCTTGCGCGTCTCCGACCCCCGCCGCTCTGGTCTTTGCCTACATCAGCTTGGACGCGGGAATCGGCGACCGCTGCCTCTTTTCCCAGCCTTCGTGTGTGCTGACCGAGAATGATGCGGCCGGCACTGCTGGCTCAAATGCACTAGGAAACACAGACACACCGCTGCCCGCGGGCATTCGCAGCGCGATCGAGAGCGCGTCGATCAGTGTCTCCGCGACCGATGGTATGCCACTGGATTCCGCGTTTTCCGCTTACCAGGCTCTGGGTGGCCCCTCGAATTTGTGCGGCTACCTGTCGTCTGGCACGCAGTATCAAGGCTACGGCAGAGGCGGTTGGCCCGGTCCGGGGATACAAGTTAAAGCTCAGGATGGCTCGGCGGTATTCAACGTTCTCGGCTTCAACGTCACTGGCACCGATCCATTCACTGGCAACCCCGTCCCCGCTTACACGGTCACGCCTGTAGGCGCTACTCCGGTGCTGATTATTGTGAATACCGGGAACGCGAGTGGCTTTGGCACCGCCGGCGTTTCCAACGTCAGCCGCTCCGCTCTGGGGTTGGTGTTCAGCAACATTCTGGCACGGACTGCAGATCTAGTACCCCAGCAGTTCGCCGGCTTAAGCGCAACTTACTACGGAATCACCGCATGGCATCGCGAGTCGCTCGCCGGTGCCTACCTTGTGTTTGACCGAGCAATTCCAGAGAACAAGGAACTCTATCGTACGCAGGAGTTTGTCTGCCCACCCGTTGAGCCGTTGAACTATGGCAGGACGATTGCCGACGGCGGAACCTCCACTACCAGCAACAATTACCGCGCGCTCAGCAACAGCGACGAGATTACCCAAGTCGAATCTACCAATGACTCCATCGGTTACGCTTACTGGGGCGCTGCAAACTTCAAGGCCGCGACCTATGGCGCCGGAACGGCGGGCACCCTGAAGTACCTGACGGTCGACGGAGTGGATCCGCTCTGCTCCACCTACGGGTGCGGCGGCAGTGCCGGCGAAATTCCGACCGCCACCAACACTTTCCTGTCCAACGTCAACCTGAATAACGTGGCCAACGGTTCCTACCCGATCTGGTCGGAACTGCGCTTCGTCTCGACCAGTTCGGCAGGTCTGACCGCCGCCCAGACGTTGGCGGGTTATGCACAGGCTGAGTCCACCACGCCCGGCGGTGCACAGCCTGACTTTATCACCGCTCCGAACCTCAACGTCATCCACGCGCACTTCGCGCTGCCATTCGTTTCGGATGCCTATCCGGCATCTGAAGGACCGCGGGTTTGCGGCGCCAGCAGCGGCTCCATCGAGGGTGGTGGCGATGCGGGCGGCATTGTGACGACTCTGCAGGCCGGATCGGACTACGCCGTATTGAAGAACAACTACGGCACCTCGTCCTGCGTTGGCATCACCGACGCGGCTTCGTTCGGTGTTCACCAGTAACCACGGCTAACCGTTTCGACGAAGCGAAAAGCGATGTCCCCCGTGGGGTAGACGGTAAACCAGCCGTCTACCCTTCTCGCATAACTGACACGCCAAATTTTTTCGCCTAATTTCCTCTAAATTTTATGAGTTTCAGAACCGTAAGCCGTGTTGTCGGTCGGTGCGCCCGTGTTCGTCAACTTCAACGCGACAGACACAGCAGCGGAAGGAACGAGGGTTTGTGCAGCGGGCAGCAATCCTGAAGACGGTTCTGACTCGCGGCAGTTCGGAGGCTGGGTGGGTTTTTGCGTGGAGAAAGGGAATTACGGTGCAAGTGGGGAGTCGGGCCGACCAATACGGCCTCGATAGGGCACGAGAGTAATGTGCAGTCAACTGCACCACTACCGAATCAGGCAGCACCTCTCTTGCCCGCTGAACAAGCCAGCTATTCAATCTTCAGGAATTTCAGGCACACCGGCGAGGCCTGGTCGAACACCTGACCGGTCGGAGTCAGACTTCCTGTTTTTTGGTCAATGCGAAAGACCACAATATTGTTTGAACCCTGGTTTCCTACGAACAAGCGTGTGCCGGTGGGGTCGATCTCAAAGCTGCGCGGGGTCTTGCCTTGCGTGGGGATGTACTCAACGGGACTCAGAGTCCCATTGTCGGCATCAATGGAAAAAACGGCGATGCTGTTGCCGTCACCGCGGTTCGAGGCGTAGAGGAACTTGCCGGAGGGATGGATTTTAAGCTCCGCGCCTTCGATTTCTCCCTTGAAGTCCTTGGGGAGGATTGAGACAGTTTGCAGGCGTTGTAGCGTCGCGGTGGCGGGATCGTTCGAAAATGCGGTCACCGTTCCCTGCATTTCGCTGACGACGTAGGCGAATTTGCCCGAAGGGTGCAGGGCAAAATGACGCGGGCCTGCGCCGGGATCGAATGTGGCGTACTTGGAACTGTTGGACACTAGCGTTCCTTTGCTGTCATCGAACTTGTAAACCAGCAGGCCGTCGATGCCGAGATCGTCCACATAGGCAAAACGATTGTCGGGCGAGAGATCGACCGAATGGACATGCGCCGATCTCTGACGCTGCGGATTTGCGCTGTGGCCGGTATGGAACATCACGCTCGATCCGATACCCAGGCTCCCATCCTCGGCGATTCGGATGACGGCGATGCTAGCTCCAGTGTAGTTCGCCACCAGCGCGTATTTTCCGGTTTTGTCGACGGTAACGTAGCACGGATCGGCGCCGTGCGTGGGCACCTCGTTCAGTAAGGTGAGTTTGCCCGTGGGGTGGCCGTCTTTATCGCGATCGATCGAGAACGCACTGAGACCTCCATCGTTTGAGCCTTTGTAGTTGCCGACCTCATTTACCGCGTAGAGGAAGCGGCCGTTCGGATGAATCGTAACCCACGAAGGGTTTGTCGTCTCCGCCGCCAACCCGAGCGGCGTGACCTTTCCGGTCTGGGCGTCGTATTGGTAGCTATAAATCCCCTTGCTCTTGCTTCCCTCCTCCGTGTAGGTGCCCACGAACAAAATGTACTCGCCTTTTTGGGCGGCACCGGCGGCGGCGAAAACCGCCAAGGACGAGAGCACAGGGAGCAGCGTGAGAATGCGGATAAGATTTTGACGTATTTTCATGATCTCTATGAAAACCCAGAATGGGGTGTCAGCGCAAGCGGCCGGGCGACTGCTCGCATCTGCTGGTGCGCGAGAAGTGGGGAGGTTCGAGTAGACCTCCGTCACCGTTGCGCTGAACTTTCATCTCTTTGTGGCCGGACAATCCGCCACGAACATTCTTATGTAAGGTGCGAGTCCTTAAGCGATTCGGGTCTCGGGCAGGGAGCCAGAGACTTGGGCACACGAGAATGACCGCTCGCCAGCGGCCGATACGAGGCGCACAATCGCCGCGGCAGTCGGCGCATAACTTGCATCCAGCTCACGGTGGGTGCACGGCAGGGGTCCCAAAGGCTTTGGCTCTCTTACGCTCTTTTCAACAGTCTATATTCCTGGGAAAACATTAAACACGGGTACAGCCGGTCCTAGACCGGCTGTACCCTCTTCCTGTTGCTCTTAAGTTATTGGCGGACGCCGAACGGGGCTATGTCGGTGGGGCCCGTACCGTTGGGAGCCCCGTAGTTATCTTGTAGGACGCAGAAGTCTGCACCAGCTTGCAGACCTAGTACCAATCCCCCCACATCGCCGCCATCCTCCGGAGCGGAACCCGCGCCGCAAACTTTGGGTCCATCGGACGCCGTGTTGGTGGCGTTGAAAGTGACTCCGAATGGAGCGAAGTGCATGTGGAATACGTTGAGTTGTGAGTCCGGAATGAAATCAGGCCGCGTAGCGCCAGCACCGAACGATAGTTGCGCCTGCGTGTAGGCCGCGAAGGTTGCGGCCACGCCCGCATTCGACGGAGAGCTGATGAGACGCTCTTCATTCCAGATGGGATACGATCCGTCGGCCACGTGGGACAAAGTTACATTCGGCAGAAGGCCGTTGCCGGATTGCGGTATCGTCCCGTTGCTATAGGTGTTAAAGAGCGGGTCGATGCCGTCCACACTGACGTACTTGAGGTTGGAAGTGCCGGCGAAGTTCTCGGCGCTCCACAGCTCAAAGCCGATGGAATCCTGCGTCGATTGCAGTTCGCTCAGCATTTGGTTGGTTCCGATGACGCGGTAGCGATAGGCGGTATTGCTGCCGATATTTCTCGTTGAGGTCAGCGGATTGGCTATTACTACGAAGTCGGGGGCGCAATTGTTGAGGTCCAGCGAACGGTAGAGCTCTTTGCTGTTCGTGATCGAGTGTTCGAAAATATTGTACGAACCCGAAAGCGGCGATGGAATCAGGGCCGAGACTCCGGAGTAGGTTGCGCCCGTGCCGGCAAACGGCTGCACAATCGCATCCGCAGTCCGGAGGAAGAGGTTGGTGAAAAGCAAGCCAAGATCTGCGCGGTTTAGATTCGCAATCTGGGCCGATCCAAATCCGTTAGAGTTCGAGGTGTTCACGGTAACGATGACCGGAATGGCTCCGACCGGAGTAATGGAATAAGCAGGGATCGGATTCCCGGTCGCGGGGTCGGTGCCATAAACGTTGAAGTCATTGACGTTCGTGGGATACCCGCTGAAGTAGCTATAGAAGTAGCTATCGATTGGGTTGGGGGCAAACGGTCCGGGTCCGTAGCCCAGGCCGTTGAATTGTGTGCCGCTTCCGAGACTTCCGCAGGGCGATAGAATCGAGTAGCTCGCGAACCTGGCATCAGCGGGCAGGATATCTGTAGCAGCCATGCTGATTGTCTGACCGTTAAATGTAGCCAAAACACTCGCCGGTAGGGGTGTATCAGTAATGCCCGGAAGCGCGTTGGCGCCTGGCGTGCCGGGAGACAACGGAGTTATTACACCTTGATTGATAGTACCCACATTCAGGGTGCACTGCGGCTGGGCAAAGAAGCAACGATTTCCAACCACGGAGTCGAGGCCAATATAAGCCCACACCTGTGAGGTATTGTCCGGGGCGGCGCAGGTTCCACCGGCTGTTCCGGGCGTCCAGGTGACCCATAGAGCGCCGTGATCGATGCTAGACGGAACGTAGCCTGGGTTACCCGGCACGCGCTGGTCGATCACAAAACTGTAACCGTCGACTGCAGGAGAGGAGGTCCAGGCGCAAGTAGTAGTCGTTCCCCCCAAGGTGTAGGCGGCCTCTCCCGCTTCGAGCCAGAAAGCTGTGGAACCGGCGATGTTGGCTTGTAAGGTGACAGGGGGAGGTAGGTTGACGATTTGAATCAACACATTTGAAGTACTGGGCGCAAAGGTCGCGTCCCCGGAGTAGACGGCGGTAAGGGAATTGGCTCCGAGTGGCATGCTCCCAAACACGAATGTCCCCTGCCCGCCTCCTAGGATCGTTCCCGAAGCTATCCCTGTTCCATTGTCGTAGATAAAGTAGCTCCCGGTCGGCGTGCCCCCGCTTTGTCCGGTAGTTGTTACATTCAAAGTGATTGGCTGATCGAAGATCGTTGGGTTCACCAAAGAGGTCAAAACCGTCGTGGTGGGGACCAAAACGTCTAGAGCTCCGCTGGTGCTGCTGGCTCCGAAGTTAGCATCTCCGCTATACGTCGCGGTAATGACATCGGTCCCAGCCGGCAGAGCCGAGTAAACACAATCCGCCTGTTGATTCGGCCCATTTGCACCATACCCTTGAATCACTGGCACCGCGTTGCACATCGTTGTGCTGCCATAGGTGAAGGTAACCGTCCCGGTCGCGGTCGGCGGCAGAAAAGCCGTTACGGTAACTGGCTGTCCCTGTATCGCCGGGTTCGGCGAGAAGTAGAGGTCGAGAAGGATCCCCGCTGGGAAGCTGAAGATGGTGCCGTAGTTGTTCGCCCCGCCTTGGGCGGTTGTCCCGTAGAGGTTCCCGTTGGCAGCCTGGATCAGGCTCGTGGGGTCGTTGCCGTCAGCACAATTACCGCCGGTGGATATGCTGCAAAAGTTGTGGAGCGTCGTAAACCCGCTTTCCGGGCTTTCTTGGAAGAGTGTGCCACAGTAAACGCAATTCCCCGCAGGTTCCCCGTTTTCGATATCTATCCCGTACAGCTGCCCATTGGTAGCTGCCACCAAACCCACTGGGCCTTCCGAAGGGTCAATACAGCCGGCGTATTGGGGGCAAAAGGTATAGATCCCGTATAGCGCGCCGGCCGGGGTGATTTCGAAGATCATGCCGACGCCGTTCCCCCCGCCTGCGTTGGTTGCCCCGTAGAGGTTCTCGCCTGTCCCGTAGAAGTCCTGGCTGCCGATCACCAAACCCGTCTGGGGGTTCGCGCCGTAGGTACAGTTTGGGACGCAACCGCTGAAGAGCGTTGTCAACTGGCCCGCTGGGGTGATTTCGAAGATCGTCCCGGCGTTGCCCATACCGGCTGTGTAAGTTGTCCCGTAAAAGTTGCCGTTGCTGAATTGCACAAGAGCCCCCATTGGGTCCGCGCCGTCACCACAGCCGGATTGGGAGCAAAAGCTGTAGAGCGTGGTGAATACGCCGGCCGGGGTGATTTGGAAGATCGTGCCACAGCCATAGCCACTACATTGCGTCGCGTTGACTCCTCCCTGCTGTGTCGTCCCGTAAAAGTTCCCGTTGCTGGCTTGCACCAGGGCCGCCCAGGGGAGCCTGCCGTCACTACAACCGGTTTGGGAGCAAAAGCTATAGAGAGTGGCCAACACACCGGCTGGGGTGATTTGGAAGACGGTGCCGCCCCCGTTCGCCCCGCCTGCAGCGGTTGTCCCGTAGAAGTTCCCATCAGAGGCTTGCATCAGACTCTCGGGGGTCTCGCCGTCAGTACAGCCCGATTGGACACAAAAGCTATATAGCGTCGTCAACACGCCGGCTGGGGTGATTTGGAAGACGGTGCCGCCCCCGTTCGCCCCGCCTTGGGCGGTTGTCCCGTAGAAGTTCCCGTCAGAGCCTTGAACGAGCGAAGAGGGGCTCGCGCCATTGCTGTTGTTAAAACTCGCCAGCGTGGTGAACTGCGCTGACATCGAAAGAGCCAGCGACAAGAATCCGGCGAACACGCAACCAATGCGAAGAATTAGGAGAAGGCAGACGAATCTCGCACGTTTCATGACAGCACTTCCTTCCAGTGTTGGGACTGCTAGGGCGCTGAGAATTCCGGGCCTCATTTTTGCTTCCAGTGTGCGCTGGCCGGTCATAGGAGACCTCCTTCGTGCGGCAATCGTACGGTACAGCCCTCATAGACCGGTGGTACCCTCGCCGTGTTGCGGTTAAGTTATAGGCGTGGGCCGAACGACGCCGTGTTAGTGGGGCCCGTACCGTTGGCAGCCCCGTAATTACCCAATAGGACGCAGAAGTCTGCACCAGCCTGCACACCTAGTACCAATCCCCCCACATCGCCGCCATCTTCCGGAGCCGAACCAGGGCCGCATACTTTAGGCCCGTCCGCTGCCATGTTGGTGGCGTTGAAATTGACGCCCGATGGGGCGAAGTGCATGTGGAAGACGTTGAGTTGCGAATCCGGAATGAAGTCAGGGCGCGTGGCGCCTGCTCCGAACGACAATTGCGCCCGAGTGTAGGACGCGAAGGTTGCGGCCACGCCCGCGCTCGCCGGAGAACTGATGAGACGCTCTTCATTCCAGATCGGATACGTTCCGTCGGCCACATGCGACAGCGTTACGTTGGGCAAAAGGCCGTTTCCGGATTGCGGTATCGTCCCGTCGCTATAGGTGTTAAAGAGCGGGTCGACACCATCCACGCTGAGGTACTTGATGTTGGACGTATCGGCGAAGTTCTCGGCGCTCCAGAGCTCAAAGCCGATCGAGTCTTGCGTCGATTGCAGTTCGCTCAGCATTTGGTTGGTTCCGATGACGCGGTACCGATAGCCGGTGTTGCCGCCGATACTTCTCGTTCCGATCAGCGGATTGGCTGCTGGTGCGCCGTAGGGGTCGCAATTGTAGATGTCGAGCGAACGGTAGAGCTCCTTGCTGTTGGTGATCGAGTGCTCGAAAATATTGTACGAACCCGAAAGCGGTGATGGAACCAGGGCAGAGACTCCGTAGTAGGTTGCGCCCGAGCCGGCAAACGGCTGCGGAATCGCATCTGCTGTTCGCAGGAGGAGGTCGGTGAAAAGCAACCCGACATCGAAGCGGCTCACATTCGCGACCTGAGGAGATCCAAATCCACTGGCATTCGATGTGTTCACCGCTACGATCACGGGAATTGCGCCGACCGGAGTAATCGAATAGGCAGGGACTGGCAGCCCAGTCGCGCCATCGGTGCCATAAACATTGAAGTCGTTGACGTTGATGTAGTACTCGCTGAAGTAGCTATAGATCGGCTGGGGGGCAAACGGTCCGGGTCCATAGCCAAGGCCTATGAACTGCGTGCCACTTCCGAGGGGTCCGCATTGAGACAGAACAGAGTAGCTTGAGAATTTGGCATCTACCGGAAGGATATCGCTGGCGGCCATGCTGATTGTCTGACCGTTGAACGCGTTGAGAACGCTCGCCGGTAGGGGGGTATCGACAATTCCAGGAAGCGCGTTCGCTCCGGCCGTTCCCGGAGACAGAGGAGTGACGACGCCAGTGGATTGATTAAAGCTGCCAACATTCAGGGTGCATTGCGGCTGCGCAAAGAAGCAGCGATCTCCGAGCACCGAGTCCAAGCTGATATAAGCCCACACGTTGGAGTCGGAACTGGGGGCAGCGCATGTGCCGGTTGATCCTGTCGTCCACGTAACCCATAAAGCGCCGTAGTCAACGCTGAACGGAAAGTAGGCGGCAAGAGCCGGGACCCGCTGATCGATCACGAAACTGGAACCGTCGACCGCAAGCGAAGTGGTCCATGCGCAGGTACTGGTGCTACCACCCAACGTGTAGGCGGCCTCTCCCGCTTCGAGCCAGAAAGCAGTGGAACCGGCGATGTTGGCTTGCAGATTTTGGGCTTTAAGTTGCTGGGCAAACGGCGCCACAAGAAGCGCCACCATCAGAAAACACTTCGCAAACCTCATAGGAATCCTTCCTTCTGTCTTGAACAGCAAGTTCGGCCAGTGTCGTGCAGTGGCGCCCCGAGTTCCCTGCGCACGCTGCCGCTCAAACGCTCAGGTTCGAGCACTTTTAGCTTCTGGGGACTCCTATAAAAGGACGATTCGATACATGCATTCTCCACGGGTGTGAAAAAAGTTTTTACTCCGTGGTTCCGCACACGTAAATTCTCATCGGATGGGCCTCCACGGGTAATCAGGAAGCGCCCGCCATGATCGCGAATCGAGCCAAGGCTAAGCTGACATGCTGCGATTCGGTTCAGTGGCATCCGCACGGGGGGTAGGTCGTGGCACGAGGGGCTGTAAGCTTCCAGTCTTCCCTTGAGCGCTCTCAGAACCGGAGCGGGTCTGGTGGTTATTCCGTTTGCTTGACTGGCTTCCCGGCTGCCCACGCGTCATGATCGAAACAAATCCGATGGCCTCGAAGAGGGCGTCGCAACTGCGGCAACGATATAGGCACCGAAAAGTCAGAGCCCGCATCACGCGGATAGCGCGTGTGTCTAGAGCGGAAGATGAGGATCGGCGGACATCTTTGCTCCCACAGAAAGTGCACGTAGCCATATCGTTACTTACCCCTTGGTCCCCTTGGGTTGAACTAAAAACTCCACTCCACCGTGCGCCGGTCGATTGTCTCCGCTAAGGTTCGACCGGAGGTTTGGCGCCCGATTCATCTCGGGCACGCGCAACAGTGGCGTGTTAATCACAAACCGCCGCCCGAGTGCGTTGGTGCTGGATCTGGCTGTCCGGCCAATTTCTCCTTGACCCAACCCCAGAGGTTCTGCTCCTTGAAGGTTTTCATATACTCCGGCCAGCTGTCGCTTTGCAGGAAAGCCGCCCCGCGGGGAAGCGCGGCCGCGATTTTTTCCCTGGCCGCCGTGGGCGTAATGCGGTCATCTTTGACCTGCTGCAGTCGCACAACCGGCGTTGTCAGCTTGGGCAGAACTTGCACCGGATCGAAGGCCGCAACTTTCTCCAGGAACTCCGGGCGTAGGTAGTCCGGACGCTCACTGTCTGGGACCCATCCCGACTGTTTCAACCAATCTGGCCAATCGCCCCAGGGATTGAGCAAATCCAGAACCTGAATCCGTGGATCGACGGAAGCGGCCAGGATGCCGATGGTGGCGCCCGATCCTTGGGCATACATCGCTACCCGATCCGTGTTCAGATCGCCTCGCGTCTCGAGGTAGTTCAAGATCATTTGTACATCGTGGGTTGTGATCGCCAGCGACGCCGGCAGTTCGCTGACGAACCACTGTTTCATGAGCCAGGGTGCGTGAAAGCGCTCACCGGTCAGTGCGGAAACAAAGCCGACGGCTGCGAATCCGCCTTTGGTGGCGCCAGCGCACCACTCGTCGGCGGTCAGGCGCGACGCGTCGCTCGGATACCCATAGAGGTAGAGCACTACGCGGGGGTTCTTGACGCCCTTCGGCATACTGATGTAGATGTCCACGGGATCGGATTGCCGCCACTGCAGGCGAACCAGTTCGCGGGTGAACTGCGGACGGTCAATGATCCCGCCGGGAAGCGGCGGATTCGGCTGCAAACCGAGCCCCTTGATCGAAAGCTTTGTCCAATCTTCGTGCTCCATCAACTTCAGTTTCAGATCGTGAATCTGCTCCGGCGTAGGAGCGGGATCCGGCTGCGGCGCCGTGGATTCCGCAGACGTTGGCTTCGCCGGAGCGGACTGCGCCCACGTGTGGACAGAGACAGCCGGCAGGAACATAAGAGAGAAGAGGTGTGCCTTCATAAAAACGACACGGGCGCACCGACCGAAAGTGTGGCTTGCAGTTCTGAAAGTCATAAAATTTAGAGGAATTACTCGATGGAATTTGGCGTGTATGAATTGTGAGAAAAGGGTAGACGGCTGGTTTGCCGTCTACCCATCAAACATCGCTTTTCGGTTCGTCGAACCGGTTAAGCCATGGTTACTGGTGAACGCCGAACGAAGCCGTATCGGTGATGCCAGTGCAGGACGATGTGTTGTAGTTGCCCTTCAGGACGGCGTAGTCCGATCCGGCCTGCAGACTCGTCACAATGCCGCCCGCATCGCCACCGGCTTCGGGGGCACCGCTGGCACCGCAAACTCGCGGTCCTCCAGATGCCGTATAGTGATCCGAAACGAATGGCAGGGCGAAGTGCGCATGGATGACGTTGAGGTTCGGAGCGGTGATGAAATCAGGCTGCGATCCGCCGGGTGTGGTGGACTCAGACTGCGCATAACCCGCCAACGCCTGGGCGGCGGTCAGAGCTGCCGAGCTGGTCGTGACGAAGCGCAGTTCCGACCAGATGGGGTAGGAACCGTTGGCAATGTTATTCAGGTTGACGTTGGACAGAAAAGTGTTGGTGGCGGTCGGAATTTCTCCGGCACCGCCGCCGCACCCATAGGTGGAGCAAAGCGGATCCACTCCGTCGACCGTCAGGTACTTCAGGTCGCCCGCGGATGTGCCGTAGGCCGCGCTACTGAAGTTACCAGCGCTCCAGAAAGCGTAACCAATGGAGTCGCTGATAGTTTTGACTTGGCTGACCATGTCGCCCGTCCCGATCGCGCGGTAATTGGCACTAGTAGTGGAGGTTCCGCCGTCCGCAATGGTCCTGCTATAGTTCAACGGCTCGACGGGTGGGCAGACAAACTCCTGGGTGCGATAGATTTCCTTGTTGCCTGGAATCGCGCGGTCAAACGTATTGTAGGTACCAGAGAGCGACTCGCGATGCCATATGGTGATTGGGGAGTAGCTTGCGCTTAAGCCCGCGAACGACTGGGGTACGACATCTGCAGTCCGTACCAGAATGTTGCTGAAGATCAAGCCCAAAGTGGAGCGGGTGACGTTGGCAACGCCGGCGGCGCCAAAGCCACTGGCGTTCCCGGTATTCACAAAAACCACTACCGGAGTAGCGCCTACCGGCGTGATGGTGTAAGCGGGTACCGAGGTGCCAGTGAATGGATCGGTACCAGTAATGTTGAAACCGATAACGTTGAATATGGCCGAGCCGTCCTGAGCCTGAACTTGCGTCCCCGGACCGGGCCAACCACCTCTGCCGTAGCCTTGATACTGGGTGCCTGCCGACAGGTAGCCACACACATTCGAGGTGCCGCCAAGAGCCTGGTAAGCGGCAAACACGGAATCCAGTGGCGTAATATCGGTCCCGGCAATATTGATGGACGAGCCGTTGATCGCGGCCAGAATGCCCGCGGGCAGAGCAGTGTCGGTAACTCCGGAGGGTGCGCCTGAGCCCGCAGTGCCAGCCGCATCAGTCTCGGTCAGCACACACTGAGGCTGGGCGAACAGGCAGCGGTTGCCGATTCCCGAGTCCAGGCTGACGTAATAATAGACCTGAGCGGCAGGGGTTGGAGACGTGCAAGAGCCAGTGTTCGTCCATACCACCCAAATCTTACCGTAGTCTACCGCGCTGCCGGCGCCAGAACGGACATCCGTGACGTAAGTGTGAGCGGTGCTGTTTGAGTCGCTCCAGGCGCAGCCGAGGGCCGCATAAGTGCCCTGGAAGGATTCAGTCCAGAGGGAGGAAGAGCCAGCTACGGCGCCGGAAAGGGTTTGCGCATGGAGTTGCGCCGTAAATGGCACCACCAGGAGAACCACTAAGAGATATTTCGCTAGTTTCATTTTACCTTCCTTTTAGGAATCGGGTTCACCGCTTATTGTGTCGGGATGCGCGGCGAGCACACGCATCATGCGCCCCTTTGCACCTGGGCGAAGATCGCACTGAACTCGCTTTGAGGGAGCACGCTCGCATCTATAAAAACGATGCACAGCATCCGTTCACATGGGGTGTGGAAGGAAATTCACCGACGTTTCACATTGCAGATTGGAGCACTTAGGTCACCGTCTGTTCGAAATTCATCGACGCTTAACATTGCAGATTGCAGCCCTTCGGGTCACTGAGTGTTCGCTCCCATTTCACCCAGTCGTTTGAGACCGCGCCGGATCAATTCGCCGACGCTGTTGGAAGTACCTTTCAGTTGATCGGCGATCGCCTTGTAGCTGAAGCCGACGATCCGCAGGTAGATAGCGTGCTGCTGGCGTGGCGTAAGTTTTGCTAGGTTGGTTCGTACCGCCCTTTGCAGTTCGTGGTCGAGATAGATTTTCTCGGGATTAAAGAGCGGGCTGGGGTGAGTCGACAACAGCAGGTCGAAATCGGCCTCTAAGTCCACTGAATTCCACCATCCGGATCGCCGGCGATCAATCGCCAGATTGTGAGCTACTCGGAACAGCCAGTAGCGGGCGTTTTCCGCCTTGAGATCCTCGGGGCCATGGGACAACAAGCGTAGAAAAGTATCCTGGACGATGTCTTCCATTTCCTCCGCCGGCAGCTTCCAGCGGCGCAGGGAGGCGCTCAGGGGTGCGCGCAGCTCTATGTATAGGGCGGCAACCTGGTCCTGTCGAAAGGAACCCGGCCACGGCTTTGCTAGCGCCGATGAGATTTTGATCGGGGAGGCCATCAGTGGAGTTTGGCAACGCCTGGGCTCGGACTTGGTTGAGGAATGAAGTAAGGCGACGTTTTGTGAGGAATTTTTTTAGAAATTCTGTAATTCGAGAATGCCGACCGCCGGGGTGGAATCGTCTTCCAATAGCATCACCTGCGAACTGTCGACAACGTACAGAATCACATTGAGCGTACCCAGTTGATAAGGGGCTGTCACTGTTTGGTTGATCGTAATCGATCCCGTAAACCGGCCTTGCGTGCCAGACGAGAAATTGCCGGTCACCGGTTTATCGGGAGTCTGAGTCCAAATGTTTCCGCTGGGAGCGAGGAACACCCCGTCAATCTGGTCAATGTCCAGAGTGCCGGAGAAAGTAGAAGAGCTGCTGGCGACGATCTGACCGGAAATGTCGGCCCAAGCGCCGATCTCCAGCCCGAGGGTGGCGGAGCGGCTGATATCGATCCCTCCCGGTTGTTGGATGCTGAGAGCGTAGTTCCCGGAGATAACTGAAGCGGAACTGGACTGTAGCGCGACCGTGCCCGTGCCAGACTTCCCCAAATCCAGTTGGAAGATGAACAGGCCACTGCTGGTCGGATACAGTGCGAACAAAGAAGCGCCGCCACCCTCCAGCGTCATGAGCCACCGTCCCGGAACAGCACTCGCCGCCAGCGTTCCACTGACAGGAGCACTCTCAACTACGCCTTGATTGTCCGTATCTAAATAGCCCGTAAGATTTCCGCTGGAATCGCTGGTGACCCAGCCTCCAACTACTTGTGGGTTGCTGCCCTCGACCGAGGACCCGCTGGCCGACAACAGCGGACTTGAACCAGCCAGAGTGAACATGTACGTGCCAGCCATAGACGGCATAGTCGAAGGCTGTGAGAAAACATGGCCGGAAGGCAAGCCGGTTTCATCCGAACTCGAACTTCCGATCACGATAAGGTGGCCCGAGTCAACCAGAAAATAATTTAGAGAATAAGGGCCGACGATCACTGTTCCGTATCCGAAGCTGTCGACCGTACTGAAAGACTGTGCGCCGTATATACCGCTGGAGATGGAAGTAGTCAAGCCGTCGACGTAACGATCAATCGCGAAGCTGACGATATTTCCCGAACTATCTGCGTTCAGCACTCCGCCATAGTATCCGGCGGACGGCACGGGGCCCGCATGAGTCCAGGCAAACGCGAAAGCCCCCGAAGGCGGAACACTGAAATCGCTGGTTTGCTGCAGATCAAGTTCTCCGCGCAGCGTTTCGCCGAGGGGCGTTGAAGTAATGGGCGAATAAGTGATGTTGAACGGGTCGAAACCGTCGAATTCTTCCATGAAAACATGCGTGGAATCGACGACCGCCAAGGCGAATATCTGCTGTCCGTTGAGCCAGTTCGAATTTGACAGTCCGTTCAGAGTCATCAAACCTCTGCCATCGCTGCCGATGTAATAAGACCCGGTGATCCCGGTGAGCGTCGTGCTTTGCCCGGGCAGGCTCTCTTCGGCGGCAGTGATGTTGCCATTGCCGTCGGCAATGATGCTCCCGGCCAAAGCCGACAGGCCAATCGTATTTACGCCGCTCAAGAAGAAGGCGTATTGCCCGTTCAGCAAGCCATTGTTCAACGTAACTGGCGTGATGGTAAGCGTTGTCGATATCTGTGTCGTCGGACTGGCCGTGGCTGTAGCCGTAATCGTGACCGTCCCTCCGGGCGGCACGGTGGAGGGTGCAGTAAAGGACGTGGTTACCTGTTGGGTCGAGTTCGGACTATCGCTGGCCGTATGCTGTGGAATGAATGAACCGCAGGTGCTGCCGCCGCAGGAAACGCTCCAGTCCACGCCCATCTGTCCGGCTGCGTTCGCTGGCGTTCCGTCCGTGACGAAAGCGCCGAGGCTCGTTGCACTTCCAGCTGGAATTGAGGCTGGCGGGGTCGTAACCAGCGAGATCGTCACCACGGGGGCAACGATGGTTACCGTCGCACTGGCGCTCGCCGAGGGATCGGCGACCGACGTAGCCGTGATCGTAACCGTATTTCCGGCCGGAATCGCCGACGGAGGAATGTAATACAAACCGCTGAAAAATCCGCACGTGCCCGCAACCTGGCAGGTCACGCTGAGCGTGGCACCCATCGGTTGACCGTTGCTGCCAATATGGTCATTCGTGACGACAACGGACACTGGCAAATAAGTGCCGAGTGCGACGGTTGCCGGGAGAGCCGGGAAAAAGGCGACCGATATCGCACCGTAAACCTCCGGCGTGATCGTGATAGTTGTGGTCACGCTTTGGGAGGGATCGGCCGACGAATTGGCTTCGATTGTCACTGTTCCCCCGGATGGTATGGAAGCCGGAGCGATGTAAGTGGCGGGCTCGCCGCTCGCCGTGTGCCGGGTGATGGAACCGCAATCGGAGGCCGCCGAGGCGTTACAGGTCAGAAGCCAGCTCACTCCAAGATTCGCTGGATCGTTGATGACCGTGGCGGCAAACAGCGTCGAAGAATTCGCCGCCACCGACGACGGCGGAGCCATCTGTCCCTGTGCGAAAGCGATGGTAACGGGCGCGGGTTTGCTAACGCTGCATCCGCTGAAAGGCAAGATGGACAAGCCGCACAACATCAAAGCGATGCCTTTGAGTGCACCGACCATCCGGCCATTCGAGACCGATTCACGATTCATTTCCATAATCTCCGGAAGCTCACTTCCATGATTTCGACAGTAGCGTGCATACCGCGGGAGGCATCGACGAATTGAAATCTCAGAACTGTTGTAGCTGAAGAATGCCAGTTGAGGGACCAGAATCCAATCCCAGTGAAAGCACCGTCGAGCTGCAGTTAATGATTTGATGAAACATCGTCTTTTCGATGTCGCCATCATTTACGCTCTGTGGCCTGGAGCTGGGGGGACAGCCAGACCCCTCATACAACGAGTATCTACCGCCAGGGATGACCGTCAATGACTATGGCTTCCAGATCCTGCGTTCCGATGGCGTTACCCAACGGCCCATGTTTAGCTGGCGCAGCCTCAAGCGCGATATATCCTTAGTTCTGTGCCGTTCGGTTGGTAGAGTCGTGCTCCGACGCGTTTGAACAACCCTTGAAGATGGAGACCCCGTGGAAGGGCTACTTAATTGATCTGCGTTTCCCCTCACTCTGCGGGCTCTGACCCGCAGGAAGGACTTGCAACGGAGGAGCGACTGGCAAGTCGAAGGGCAGCGTCCCAGTAAATGGTTGAATGGTCACAGACCAAAATGAAGCTCCCCCAAGCTGATTGTCATAGTTCAGGCAGGGAGAGCCTTGCCCCTGCACCGATTGAGCTGTAGTTGGATAAGGTGCCAAAGCTACGAGCTGCACAATCACTAAACCGCCGTTGAAAGTGTACAGCGCTTGCTCACCTGACGCCTGAGGGTAGGGACTCATGTAACCAGTCCCGGTACAGTCGGACCCACTGAAATAAATGGCTGTAGGAAACGGTCCGAATGTTGCGGTGCAACCCGTAACTGAGCAGGATGCGTAAGTAAAATTGGTTATGAGGCCCAGCGAGGCGATATACACTGACCCATTTGCATCCAGGGCTGTCCCAAGCAGTTGACCATTCGCATCGTACACATTGAACTGACCCGGCGGCCCTTGGATACCCTGTGGCCCTTGTGGTCCGATTGGCCCCACTGATCCTGCTGGCCCCGCTGGTCCTTGTGCTCCGGCCGGTCCCATCGGTCCTTGTAGTCCCACCGCGCCGACCGTGACATCGATCGTGGCGTGGTAATTCGTATCGCATTGGTTTTTGTTCTTTTTGAACAGAGCGATAACGGCGTATGAACCCGGATTAAATGCCGTCGTAAATGTCGCCGTGATGGATGTCGCTGTGGACGTTATGTTTGTCGTCGTGACGCCTCCCATTGTGACGGAGTACGCCCCGTAACCCATCACTCCCATCAGGTTTGCGCCCGAAAGCGTGAGTACGGTCCCGGCGGGGTTCACCGACCCGTCGGTGATCACTGGTCGAGGATTAGTGCCGTACACCGAAACTTCAAGAGTTACCAGCGCGAGAGCGACCACGGCTGAACGTGAAAAGAGCTTCATTGACTGTTTCATCTCGGTTCCGTCCGTTACCCCAGATCAAATAGCATCCGTTTAATGGCAGTAAAGCGTCACCATCGTTCTCAGAACTGTTGTAGCTGAAGAATGCCAGTTGAGGGACCAGAATCCAATCCCAGTGAAAGCACCGTCGAGCCGTTCAGGATGTAGAACACCTTTTGTGATGTCCCCAGTGGTGGAAGCGTGATCGACCCCGTAAATCTGCCGGAGGGCCCGGCGCTGAAATTGCCTGTCAGGGGTGCATCGGGAGTCTGGGTCCAGAATGCCCCCGAACTCTCGTCAAACTGGTCCAATGCCATCGTGCCCGTGAGATTGGATACTCCATCCGCCGTGATCACTCCGAGATAATCGTTCCACGACCCCACTCCACCGCTGGCCAGGTTGATCTCCCCGAGTGTTTGAAAAGCTGAAGCGTAAGTGCCGGAGAATAACGAAGCGGTCGCGGTGGCCCCTGTGGTCTGGGGTAGCGCGGCGCCCACGCCTGAGAACTGAGTATCCAAATCGAGCACCAGGATTCCGTTATTTGCCGTCAGATAAACCCCAAACTGCTGTGCCACCCCGCCGGAAAGGCTGAGTGTGCCACGTCCGTTCGTAGCCACAGACATAGTTCCCGAGACCGCCGAACTGCTCACGGTTCCGTTGAGGTTGCCATCCAGCGTGCCCGAAACGTTGCCCAAGCCATCGCTCGAAAAGATTCCGCCGAGTGCCAGAGGTGTGCTTCCCTGGGGCAGAGGCGCTGCGCCAGTTTCCGTGAACCCAAAATTTCCGGCTGGCAGCGAGGCTGTACTTGGTTGGATATAAAGATGACCCGCACCAACGTCGGTGGTGCCGCTTTGGGCGATCAGGATCCAATGTCCCGAATTGACTACGTAGTACTGGAACGAATATGGACTCATGAGTAGCGTTCCGTTGCTGCCATCGGGCGAGACGTTGACCACGCCGATGAATCCCGAGATGGAATCAATGGTGCCGTCGATGGATTGATCCATCGTGAAATCTCCCGAAACCGGGTTGAGAACCCCGCCATAGAAGCTCGGCCCATTAGTGGGGCCAAAACCCGAAAGCAGGAACGAGTAGGAAGACGGTGATAGAGACTGAAAATCCGCCGTCGACTGCTGGAACAGACTCCCGGTGAGCGTTCCTCCGTAGGCGACATGAAGAGTGGAATTATAGTAACCGTCGAACTCTTCCATCGACATTACGCCCGGACTGACGACTGCCACCTGAAATACCTGTTGCCCGCCGTTCCAGTAACCTAGTCCAGTGGGCGCGCCATTCAACGTAATGGTTCCGGTGCCATTGCTCTGGATGAAGTACGTGCCCGAGAGCGTATAGAGATTGTTGTCACCCAGGAAGCTCTCCGTGGCCACGTTGATGTCGCCAATTCCATCGGCCGACAGCTGACCCGCGATCGCCCATGTACCTCCTTCTCTGACTCCCTGCAGCAGGAAGGCATATCGCCCATTCAGCAGACTGCTCTGCAGGTCGGCCGGAGTCACCGTGACCTGCGCAGTTACCGTGGTCGTGGGCGTGGTTGTGGAGGCCGCCGTGATGGTGACCAACCCGCCAGTAGGAACCGTCTGTGGAGCTGTGTAGGAGGTCAACTGGCCGCTTGCTGTGTGGGCCGGGTTGAACGAACCGCATGAAGTGCTTTGACAGGACGCAGTCCAGTCCACGCCAGCGTTGAGGGGATCAAACGTGACGACCGCCGTAAGATTTGTGGAGGCACCGACGGGCAAATTGGGCGTTGGTGTCTGGGAAAGGGCAATCTTGAGAGCTGCCTGGTTGATGGTGACTGTCGCACTGACCGTCTGGGTTGGATCAGCGGTGGATGCTGCCGTGATGGTGACCGTACCATCGACAGGCACAGTATCCGGGGCGGTGTACACCGTGAAAGCGCCGATAATTCCGCTGGTATGGGCCGGAACAATTGTGCCACATGCGTTGGTACTTCCACAGGTGAGGGTAAAATCGGCCCCGGCATTGGAAGAGTCGTTCGAGACTATCGCTACCAAAGTCGCTGTGGCTCCAGTCAACATGGATGCCGGCGGCGCCTCATTAAAGCCAACCGAGATCGTTGGGGTGGGCGTAACTTGAATGGTTGCGCTGACAGTCTCAGTCGGATCCGCGCTTGACGCAGCCGTGATCGTGACCGTTCCATTTACGGGCACCGTCTGCTCATCAAAATTGGAGGGAGCATAGTAGGTTGTGGGATAGCCACTCGCTGTATGCTCGGTGACGGTGCCGCAGCTACCTTGCGGTATGGGCGCCGGGACACAAGTAACCGTCCAGTTGACGCCCTGGGCGCCGGGGTCTCCGGTCACAATTGCCGCAAAGCTCGAAACCCCTGACAAAGCAAGCGACGAGGGAGGAGCCAAGGCGCCCGGGGCAAAAGTTATGCCAACAGAACCGGAGCTTCCTCCGCCGCAACCCAGCGAGACCATGGCGAGGCAGACTCCGGCTAGCAGTCCGAAAATCGAGTAGATCTTCAAATTATTCCTCTTGTAGATGAGACCGCGGCGACTCATTCATTGTCTCCATCAAAATCTTTTATCGTTCTGTCGCGCGTGCATGACGGCTTGCCGATCGGAAGCACTTGCTCTGGAGCTGCCTTCTGGCTCCCTATTGCTGGAATAACACCAGCGTCTCTTGATCGCCGTTTGCGTCGGATGCACTCATTATGATCGTATAGTCCCCTGCCATTGCGACTCCGTCGTTCGTACACGTCGAATTCCCCGTCTGACTCACGCCATAGCTCAGGCAACTGCCCGTGAATGTTGAGGGGGCGTCGTTCGGAATGGTCAGCTTGGCAAGGTAGTACACGCCGTTGTTGAGTGGATCCTGGGTGTTAAAAGTCACGCTCATGTTAAGGTTCGGCGGCTGGGTCGGATCTTCGTTGGGGAATGTTCCCCCGTTCATTACAGTGCCGGAGATCGGCGCATTGCCGAAGGTCACCAGTCGCGTTCGATAGATCGCGTTGCTGGGATCTGATTCGAACAGGAATCCAAGATAATTTGCCGACGCTACGCCGGCAACTGTGAGCGGCACAGCTGATTCGCTGAGGCCCCAAGCAGACACGTTCAGGTAGTTCCACCCTTCAGTCGCGGGCACATTCTCGTAGTTCTGATTTTCGAAGAACAGCCCTCCGGGGCTGACGATAAACTGCGTGGGGACGGGGAATGTGTCTGCGCCGCTGTTGAAATAGGCCAGAGGAGTTGCGCTTACGGCTGCGGAACCGTCTGCGGCGTCACAGGTTGCAGAGAAGTCTCCGGGATAGCCTGGGAACACCGCGGCAGAGGGGACGTTGGTATTCTCCTGGGCTGAAAATTGGTACGGTGAAATATAGTTGACCTGGTTATTGAATTGCCAGCTGCTTCCATCGGAGCTTGTGGCGGCATAGATCTCGCCAAAGAACGGACTACTAGGGCCATTGATCCCGGGTGACAGCGCGTATAGAAACTTCACGTTGCCGCCGATGGCAAAGCATGAAGTCTGCTGGACGGCAAAGACCAGTGGCGCCGTGCTATCGCCGGGCCGGAGGATAATCGCTTGTCCGGGAACTTCCACTGCAAGCCCGCTCTGATATCCGTTCTGACCCAGCAGAATGACGAAGTTATTGTCCACGATCGCAATCGATCCGGAGGTTGCGGGGCCGGATGTCGGACCGTACGAATAGGTGTTCTGGGACCGATCGATGGTAACGTTCCAGAGCGAAGTCTGTGACGGAGAATCACCGGGCTGGCCCACATAAGAATTCACGTCGGCCGCCGCAGGCGGACCCGGCAAGCCAGCCAGCTGTGATTTGGTCCCGCCGCAATCACTCACGCCGGCCAAAGCGAGCAACAGCAAGGCGACGGGAAGGCTGGCTCGCGGCGAGGATTTCATCGGTGAACGTCTGCGTTTCATGAATTCCTTTCTTTCAACCGGTACAACATCTCGATGGCCGTTGCCAGGTCTTGGGAACGGTTTACCAAACTGAAAAGATCTTGGGAGAAGTCGACTAAACTGGGACGCCAATAGGTAAGTTGCAAATCCGCACACGCCAAAGAGCACTCTCCCCCTGCTCATATTCACAATCGTCATCGTTCTTCACGATCAGACATTGAGCCCGAATACCGCCGTGCGCTGGCGCTGGCAGGCCCGCCAGCGGCGGGGTACAACGAACAGTTTGTTGCCCGCCCGTAGAGCAGACTGCATGACGCCCGCACCCTTCCTCAGCGTCTGAAACCGGCACCTTCGTGCTGCACTTTCCATCCCGTTGTGCCGATTAGTTGCAAGCCCTAGTTCAGAAGTAGTTCAGGACAAACTCAGAAATGTCTTATGAACGCCACTACACTGAACTTGAATCGCCTATTGTGCGCAGCACTCTTGCCGTTACTTTTTGGGGCGCAATTGAATTGCTCGCACAGCGTCCCAACTCCGTCGCTTGCTCAGGCAACGACCCAATCTGCCTCTGTGTGCTATGACGATGGGATCGGTTGCGGAACTCCGAAGCTGGGTGCCGTACACATAGGCCTACTCTTCAATGCTCTTCCGGCTCAGACCACGGCGTTGATGTATGCCAACGCTCAGCAAGCCATGCTGCAAGTCGATCGCATTGGGACATATTGGGATTGGTTCATGGACCACAACGGAAACTACAGTCCAGCGGGCCCTTATCTTCAACAATTGGATGCACAGATCGCAAGAGATTTCGACAATGGTGTGACGCCCGAGTTTCTTCTGGGTACAGAGGCGCCGAATTCTATGCCCGGGCTGCCAGGGCCGGACAATTTGCCGAATTGGACTTATTATCCCAGCGAAGAAGCGGCGTTTAATGCCCTCGCGGACATCCTAGCCAATCTGGTGGCTCGTTTCCCGACGGTAAAGTATTGGGAGCTTTTCAATGAGATGGACTCAGCCGGCTTTACCACACTTTTTACTGGAGCAGGTCAGGCCAGTTGCCCAAATCAAAGAGGGCAGATCTACGGGCAAATGTTAAACGTCGTCGTTCCTGCGGCAAGACGGGTGAATCCGAGCATCCACATTCTCATGGGAGGAATGGGCGCGGCGACGGACGTTCTTGAGAACTCTTCATTTTCCTCGGCTTGCGGGATCTCGCTTGATTTTGATACTGGTTTGCCGCAGACCATGGCTGGCTTTCTCGTCGGAATCTATAGCGCCGGAGCAGGAACGAATTTTGACATTGTCAACGCCCATGCCTATGCGGATTCTACGTACAGCTACGGGAATCCCGCCGATGTTAATATTGATCCGCGTTTCAGGGCCATCTCCGCCAGCCTTCATCAGGTCGTTCTTGCCCAAAGAGATACGAGCAAGCAGTTCTGGATCACCGAAAGCGGCACCAGTGGCGCCGATGACGTAAATTCCGGCACCTGTGGCGGCAATTCAGGTCTGGGCTCGTGTATCGATCAGGCCCAGGTGAACGTTCTTGGAAGTGTGGTCAACGATTTGATGCAAAATCATCTTTTCGATGTAGCCATCATTTACGCCGTGTGCGCTGGATCTGGAGGAACGCCAAACTCTTCCTATAACCAGTACTTGCTGGAGGGTACGACTGTAAATGATTACGGCTATCAAATTCTTCGTTCCGATGACACTACTCTTCGGCCCATGTTTAGCTGGTTGATCCAGCGAAATGACTGCTTGAGCCAAGGTGGGAGTATGTTCACCACGAATTGGAACTGCCAAAATTAAACTGGGCGCTTCTTATCTGGCGGGCGTTCAGGTGCAGAAAAAGATGCTGGAATCGCGCTTTCCAGCCCCGCGCTCTGGGCCGAACTCGCCCCACAAAACCTAGGCGGAAACCTCAAACAGGGCTGGACGATTCTTTGCCGTCAAAAGATCGAATCCCCAGCTTTCCCGTGCAGCCATCTGCGAATCCGCGGTACATCATCGCGAGACAAGCCAACTTGTCCTCGCCGAATAGGAGAATACTCGCGGCATGACATAGTAGTCGATGTGCGACCACGCACTTCGTCCGCCAGTCCGGATCGTATTTCCAGACCGTGAAAATTGCATTCCGCGTCATGTAGTACTCGCGCCAGGGAACATGGTTCGACCAAGTCTTCTCAAAACCGAGCACGCGGACTGTGCGCGGGTCTCCGATGGCGTGCTCGAAGCGACTCGCTGGAACAACTGCGATCTTGTAGCCGTGTCTCCGCAGTCGCAGACAGTATTCGTGGTCGACGAAATCCATGAAAAAATCTGAACGCGGCAGTCCCACTTTCTCGATTGCTTCTCTTCGCAACAATGTGCCGGATGAGATCACGGAGTCGACGAACGACATCGGCTTATGGCGAGCACTAACTGGCGCGTTGCGAAGGCCGTAGCGCCAGACTAAACCTGAGTAGTTTAGCTTCGTTTTCTCGTTGGTGCACGTAGGCGCAAGAATCGCGACGCTATCGGCCTGGTCCCCCAAGGAGTCGACAGCTTTGAGAAGCTGCTCCAAGCTGTCGTCCGCCGGCAAACTGTCCTGATCGAGTAACCAGATCCAATCGTGATTTCTTTGGGTTGCGGCGTAATCGAGGCCGACCGAGAATCCGCCGCCGACGCCGGTATTTTTCGGCTGATTCAGAATTGTTACTTCAGGAAAATCGGCTTCCACAAGACGCACCGAATCGTCAGACGACGCATTGTCTACCACGATCATCTCGTCCAGCTTGCGAGTTTGCTTTTTCAATGCGTGCAGTTGGCGCGGCAGGTGGGCCGCTCCGTTGTAGACCACCGTGACGCTCGCGATGGAAGATCTCTTTGTCACTGTCATTACAGCACGCTTCCCGTCGCCGGTGATTTGCGATCAGACAGAGATGGGTTCTGTGTGACCGTACCCAGGTATTCGTGCGCAAGCCCCGCAGACCAGTCGATTTCAGAGATGGTTTCGGCTGCCGTGCCATGAAGCACATCGACTCCGTGCCGTTTTAGCGAGGTCCAAATCGCCGCGACAATGTAAGTCTCGATAACGAGAATCGCGGCCGCCCCGCCGGTTGCGCCAAAGTAGTGAATCGAGGCAAGCAACGGCAGAATGCTCGCCAGGCCAGTTGTGACATAAATACGACTGAGCTGCCGCTCCAGACCGAACGGGATCATAGTTTGAATTCCGAGTACACTGCTGATCGTGAGAATGAAGGGCAACAAGGCAATCCAACGCAGTGGCGCGATGCTGCCTTGGGCCGCGGATCCGAACAAAATCAACGCGACCGGACGCGCGAATGCAAGCAGGAGTACCGATGGCGCCAGAGACATGAGTCCCATCCACATCAGAGTCTTGCGAACGAAACTCACAGCGCGCTGACGCGATTCGACCGCCAGGATGCTAATGTGCGGATAGATGGCCTGGGTCGTGGGTGTCAACAGTCCTTGCACTCCGCGTACCGTTTTCTCAGCGGCGCTGAAATAACCTGCCTCAATGTTTCCTGCAATCAGACCCACGAGAAATACGTTGTTGGTGGCGTAAAGCATGCCGGCAGCGCTCGCTATAAACAGATGCCAGCCCTCGCGCAGCATTTGCTGCAGGTCTTTACGCGAAGGGCAGTGAAAGGAGATTTTGAAGCGCGCAAGAGCCACCCAGAAGCCCGCAACTCCCGCCAGAAGGAGACCTCCCGATTGAGCAGCGATAGCCAGCAGGTAATCCGAAGGACGACGAACCACGAAGAAGAGAAGTCCCGCCGCCAGCAGCTTCGCTCCGCCGCTGACGACGGAGATGTAGCTCATCTGCTCCGCTCCTTGAAATAACCAAAGGGGAAATAGAACGCTGCCCAGGACGGCAACATAGGCAATGGCGTAAGTAAGAGTATCCGCATGAAAGCGGGGAACGGTTACAAGCATCGCGGTCAAGATGACCATCCCAAGCAGCAAGAAAGCGCCTTTGACCGTCATCACTGCCCAGAAGATGCTCGAGACTTCTGCTTGATCATGCCGCACGCGCGAAATCTGCTTAGTCGCCGAGAGATTAAAGCCGTAGTCAGTTATAAAAATGAACCCTTGAGCCAGAGACTGCGCGAACGCAACCAGCCCGTACCGCTCGACTCCTAGGACTCGAACCAGATAGGGCAGAACGGCGAGTGGGATTATGTAGTTCAGGCCTTGCAACGTGTAAAGCCAGAACATATTCCCGATCAGCTTGCGCCGGACTGGACTGATCTGTTGCACCTTCAGATAACTCAAAACGCCCACTTAATACCAAGTTGCCCCGTGCGAGGCCGGTGAGCACTGACAGGATGCAGAAAAGCACTTCCAGTCAGACAATTCGTACCATCGCCTCCGGCGGCGGAGTAGCCCACGCCCAGGCCGCCATAGCAATTGACAGTATTGTTGGCCTGATTTCCGAGGGTAGGGTCATAAATGCGAAACTGCGTATTGTTGAAGAAATTGAAGACCTCCATGCGGAATTCGACGGAAGATCCTTCCTTAACAGTCCAGTGCTTGAGAAGCGCCACATCAGTGTTAAACCGCAACGGGTTGCGCAATACGTTCCGCCCGGCATCACCGAAGGTAAGACCACGAGGTGCGCAGAAAGCCCCGGGATTCAGCAGGAGCGGCCCCACACTTTCCGGATTGTCCCCCCCGATAGGAAGAGAAGCATGCGGATCTCCGCACAGGTCGGGATAAGACCCGGCCCCGCTTCCGTTCGCGACACCGGCGTTATCCAGCGTCGAAATGCCATCAGGGCTTCCGATGTTGAGTACAGTGAAAGGAGTTCCGGTCTGAAATGTGGTGACGCCTGACAGCTGCCAGCCTTTAAACAAGAATCTGGAAACAGCAGAATTCTCTTCCGTAACGCAGACAGCTTTTTCGCTATCATCTTCTTCCGCTTCGCAACTGTACAGCCACTTACTAAGTGGCGGTAGATCGTATATGTAACTGATGTTCAGCAAGTGACGCTGGTCGAAGCTGGAGCTTGCTCTGGCGAATGGCAGGTCCAACGAGTTGACTGACGATGCGTCGGAACGATCGGAGGCATCGTCGATCGAATGGCTGTAGGTGTAGGCCACGCCCAGAACCAATGGCGCTTTGGTGCGGCGAAATGAGAACTGCAACGCATTGTAGGAGGAGTTTGCCGCATTCTGAAGCGAGTAGATTTGGCCGATGCCGGGGGCAAACTCGCGAAGCGCATTAGGATTTGTGGCAACTTGACCTACCCCGTAGCAGGCCACCAGGAGATTGATAAGCGCTGGACCTGAAACCACATTGCCGTTCGGCAGAATTCCATTGCAATCCCCTCCGTTGGTATAAGCCGGGTTCAGCGCTGTAATGGGATTGAACCCGCTGACCATCAACGGCTGGTGGGGACCATATGGGTTTTCACTCGCCGCCAAGGGCTGGAGCTGGTTGATTTGCAGCTGGACGGGAAGAAACGTTCCTTTGCTGCCAACGTAGGCGATACTCGCAAGCATCTGTTGCGGCAACTCGCGCTCTACGCTCAGACTCCACTGCTGCACGTAGGGCCACACTGTCCTGGTCGGGACGGCCGTAACGTTCAACGGGAACACAAGGGACGAACCGTTTGGAGCAAGCCCTATGCTGCTCAATCCGGCTGGGTTCGTTTGAGTCATGTCCAGAACTGTCGGCGCACCGCCCTCGAGTGACCCGGTGTTGGCCTCGTCCGCCGTGCCATGCTCGAAAAATAACCCGTACCCGCCGCGGACGGAAGTCCGATTTCCAAATGGAGACCAGGCGAATCCGATCCGCGGCGCCGGATTCAGCACATGACTCGCCATACAGCCAGACGGGACTCCACTCTTGCCGCACTGCACGATCCCATTCAGGACGCGGGGATCGAGCGACGGCAAAGGATTATTGGGATTCATCACAAGATTTTGGCCGGTGGCCTGGTCCACCAGTTGCCCTTGACTGCCGACTGTGAGTGAGGCTCCTTCGGCTGCGCTGTAAGCGTTCGCCACCCAATTGTAGGCATCATCGTTGAGCTCATGGAAGTTTCCGAATAGGCTGACACGAAGACCCAGATTCAGAGTCAAACGAGAGTTCACTTTAAAGTCATCCTGCAGATATGGTTCGACCAGTTGGTATCGCTGACGGTATCTCGCCTGCGCGCTGTCTTGCTGAAAACTGGCGATTGACTCTCCCGAGAGAAAGTCAGCAACGCTATTCCCCGTTGTGTTGGCGCCCAAAATGTTGCTGAACGATAGAATGCCTTGCGTGTCGCCCGTCGCAGCGCCGATCGACCCGTTTGTCTGGTTGCGTTGAAAGTTGACCCAATAGACGCCGAGCTGAATATTGTGCCGTCCGTAGATCTTCGAAAGATTATCGGAAAGGCTATACACCGGGTTGGTATGTTCCCAGGGCATATAGCCCGGGTCCACTGCAAAACCCTTGCCGCCGTATGCTTGATTGTTACCGGCGATCACTATGCCAGGGATTTTCCCACCGGAACCGTTATTAAAGATCGTTGTCATACCAACCCCGGGCGCTCCAAGAAGATTTACGCCTTGCAGCGTGACGTTCGCCCCGGGTTCGTCTGTCAGAGTAATTTTCTGGTCGGTATAGCTTACAACCAGCTCATTGAGCAGGGTGGAAGACAAAGTCTTCGTCATTCGCACGACCGCGCTGACGCCTGGGCCGTAAAAATCATTTTGTACCGTCGGGAAAGTGTTCTGTGTGAACGCGAACTGCGGGACAGGAGTAGTTGTATTCCAGGCATCGTGAATATAGTGGACGTTTAGCCGCAGCGTATCGGTGAAGGCGTGGTCGAAACGAAGCAGTTCTTCTCTCCAGTAAGTCGGAAGAGATACATCGGCGTTATAGCAGGAGCCAATGGTAGAGTCGCAGCCCGAGGTTGCGTTCGGTAACGGAATAATGCCCGTCCCGAGAATCAGAAGAGGATTGCGATTCGTCGGGATGACATTGTTGGGAAAGTTACTGATCAGACCTCCCAGCGGTGCGATTTGCGCAGGAGAGGGGCAGTCTGGATATTGAGTTCGTCTGAAGTAGACCAAGCCGGGCTGTCCCGGTAATATCAGAGGACATACATCCGAGAAATCTCCCTGGCGTTCTGCGACCGATGGTACTGCCTGCCGATAGGGGTAGGGGTCGCTTTCAAGGCGGGCTTCCTCCGAGAAGAAAAAGAAGGTCTTTCCCTTACCATTGTAGATATGAGGAATGTCGACGGGTCCGCCGATCGTTCCTCCGAAGTCGTTCCGCCGGTACATTGGTGCTTTGGAGCCGACGTCGAAGTATCCTTTCGTATTCATGAACTCATTGCGAAAGAATTCATAGAGGCTGCCGTGGAACCGGTCTGTACCGGATTTCGTAGTAACGATCGTGGTGCCGCTTCCCACGCTCGGATACATGGCACTGTAATTCGATGTTATCACCTTGATTTCCTGGATCGCGTCGATGCTGGGAGTCACAATCAGCGACGTCTTGTCCTTGTGCATACCCTCATTTATGGTCTCAGAGCCATCCACTTGAAAGCTGTTGTACTCAGTTCGGCCGCCGTTGATGCTAAAGGAGACACTTCCGGCCACTCCTACCCTGGCTTCGTCTTGACCTGTCTGATTACTGACGCCGGCGACCAGCGTCGTCAATTGTGTGAAGTTACGACCATTCAAGCCAATAGCTGGGACTTCGGCGCCCGTAATAGTGCCGGTTAACTCAGACGATTGCGTGTCGACCTGAGTTATTGGGTTTTCCTCTACATTCACCTCAGACTTGGTGGACTGCAGTGACATCTGGATGTCGAGATCCAGCGCTTGACCCATTCCAAGAGCGACGTAGGTATTAAAGTCGCTGAATCCTTCGATATGCACAAGCACCTGATAATTCGCGGCAGTAAGATACGGGACCGTATAGTTCCCGTTGTCATCCGACGCGGTCTCCAGCTTCACTTTGGTTTCCTGATTGATTACCTGGATAGGGGCTTTGGGTACGACTGCGCCTTGAGGATCAAAGACCTTCCCTGAGATACGCGCGGTTTGTGCTTGAGCGCACGCGGCACCGAAGATAACGATAAAGCACGCCATAAGTCGCCAATACCTAAATCGCATATCGAGAAGTCCTCTAACTTGCCTTGGGTCGGAAATGCTTTGGAGTGCGAGCCTTGTCGTTAATCAAATACGTTAGCTTGTGCCGCGTGGTTGAACTGCCGGTTGAGTCGATGCAATCGGAGCCACGCGCCCGGCCTTCAAGCGATGACTGAAAGTTTCCAGAGTATGAGCGTACGAGTCAGCTGGCCAGAAGTTCTGTAAAAAGTTGTGCGTGTCCGGCGACGGCTTTGGCCGCATCAAATTGGCGTGCGCGTTCCAGCCCCTTTTCACGCAGTTCGCCACGAAGTTGAGGTGAATCAATCATTTTGGACATCTGCACACCGCACTCCTCAGCGCTGGAAGGATCGAACAGGAGGGCGCATCCTCCAGCCACTTCCGGCAAAGAAGCGGCATCCGCACAAATCACAGGAGTCCCACAGGCCATGGACTCGATTACCGGCAGCCCAAAGCCCTCCTGTCTGGAGGGTAGAATCGTAGCCTCCGCTCCCGAATAGCATGCTCGCAGCAATTCGTCCGGCACCGAGTCAATCCAACGCACCCACTGGTCGATCCCCAGTCGAACCGCGAGCGTATGCAAAGACGGCTCGTTTTTTTTGTCGTTTCCAATTATGACCAACTCAATCGCGCCGTGGTGTTTTGATTGCAGGCGAGCGAACGCCTCAAATAGTATGGGCAGATTCTTGGAAGGCTTCGGGCTTCCAACAAAGAGAAAGTAGTCCCGGCAAACGTCCAACTCGCGCCGCACGATCACTTTCGCCTCATGGCGCGGCATCGGAGTAAATATTGGACTGGCATAACGGTGAATCACCGAGATCTTGCTCTCGCTTCCCCCCAAATGTTCGAGGATCATGCGTTTTGAATACTGCGAGATGGTTATGATCCGACGGGCCTTTGCTACGGCAATCTTCAAGAGGGATTTCGCAAAAACTCGAGATTTCAAGGTGTTTCGGAAAGCCGGGTCGAGCAAGTGGGTGACGTCGTGAATCGTGACCGACATCCGGTCAGGATATAAGACAGGAATGTCGTAATGAGGGCAGTGAAGCAGCGTTGCCCCGCGAACCAGTCCCGGAATCGTTGCTTGCGCTGCCACCGAATACATGGCAGCTGAACTCGGTATGATGCGATCGGCGAAGGCTGCGAGCTTACTCCTGTGATCCGGATGAGCCACACACCAGATCTCAACTCCGGGTAACGAAGAACGCAGCCCGGCCAACAATTGCTCGCTGTAACGCCCGATTCCCGTCGCGTGGGCGCGAGCATCAAAGGCAAGAATGGGACGTTTTTGCATCGAGAAACCTAAGCGTGCTTTCCAGATTCAGCGCGAGTGTGGACTGGGTGAAGACCGGGATCTCTAACCGCCGGGACGGGAAAGAACGTGCGAAAAGCGTTCCTTCATTCGCAAAAAGGGCTGCTCCAGTGCGTGATAGGAAATCATCGCCATAGCTACCGTCAAGAGAAAACCTAGCAATCCCTGGCCTTTGACGAAGCGCGCACCGAATGCGGCATGAGCGCCAATAACGTCAGCCAACTTCAGACCAAGAAGATGAAACACATAAAGGCCGTAACTGATCCGTCCAAGGTACACCAACGGCTTACAGGCATACCATGGAGGGGTGCTGACCAGGACCGAGAGAACAACGCCGATCGAACTGAGCGCCACCAGCGGATAACCGATTACAGACAAAAGATGAACTGCTTCTACCCCGTCTGCCTCGGAGTGCAGGAAAATTGCGGCTGCCCATAGCACGGCGAAGCTGGTCACGATAAGTAATAGGCGCCGAACGTTAGAGAGTGCCGGCGAACGGCCACGCAGCAGGACTGCCGCGATGATGCCGAGAGCGATGGGATCGAGCCGGGTGAAAGTGTTGAACTTAATATATCTCTCCGAGCCCAAGTGTGCCAAGAAGATCGCGAGACGCAGAGAATTGGAAACGAAAAGCATAACGCCCGCAGCCACCAGCAACCCGCGTTCCCCGAGATTTCTCACCAGGGGCGGCCATGCGAAGTAGAACTGCTCCTGTACCGAGAGACTCCACAGCGGATTGATGACTGAAACGCTCCGCCAGGCGGACATCATCCACCAGTTTCCCGAGAACAAAAGAAAAGCGACGACTGCCTTTCCGCTGACGCGCTCGTTGGGTATGAGGCCGTTAGTGGCTAAGGCCAGTGCAAGAAAAAAGAAGTAGAGAGGCCATATTCTCAAAATACGCCGAATGTAAAACCACTTTACATCGACGGTACCTGTACGTGCCTTCTCACGGAGAAGCAGTTCGGTAATGAGATACGAACACAGAGCAAGGAATATGTCGACTCCGTAAGTTGCGGCCGCCGAGATGGTGGAGACAGTGATCGCGAACCATTGTCCGAGATGCGGATTGTACTCTCCAGGAACACTGGGGAAGTGGTGATGAATAAAAACCAGGGAAAAAGCACAGAAGCGAAGCACGTCCAGTTCGGGACGATAGAAGCGGCCCGCGGTGCGGGGGTCAACGGCGACGACCTGAGGCCCCGGACGTTTGGTGACCACCCTTAAGTCAGGGCTCTCCAACGCCGGGAGTGGAACAGAAGCCAGGTTCATGATCGCCTTCCTTCCGCTGCTCGCATAGGATTTTGCGGCCAGGCCGTGATATGCATCATTCAGCTAAGCTTGGGCAGCGGCGCCCATCGATCGCGGTTGCGGTAGTCCCTTACACCTAGCAAGACATTCCCCATAGCGTTCACTTTGCCCGATAGCGCGCGGTGGAGGAGTCGACGAGAGAGAAACACAAACGACGCCACTTGCGGAACGTGGGAATATTGCGAAAGGAAGCGAATCGCAGAGTACGTGTACCAGCGGTCAATTGAAGTACTGCTCTTACTTGTGCTGGCGTTCAGGTTGTGGAGCACGATCGCCTGCGACGCAACGCCGAGTTTCCAACCGCTACGTCGCAACCGAAAACATAATTCAGCATCTTCCCAGTACAAGAAGAATCGGTCATCCATCAAACCAACGTCTTCGAGCGCCTTCCGACGCACCAGCAGGCTGGCTGCCGTCAGAAAGTCTAATCGGCGGCCTGACCGCGGACGCTCGGTGGCTTGTGACGAGTAACCGGTCCAGAGACTGATCCAGCCCCCACCCCACGCCTGAATCTTTCCAGGATCTGACGTGTAATGAAGGACCGATCCGACCGCCCCCAATCGGTAATCGGACTCGGCAGTACGCACAAGTTCGCGAAGAGCAAACAGTTTGGGTTGCGTGTCGTTGTTGAGCAGCCAAACATACTTGACGTCGTGACGCATCACTTCGCGAATCCCTGCATTATTGCCACCTGAGAATCCCAGGTTCTTGTCGGTTTGCACGATGCGTATCTCGGGATATGCCGACCGAATGCGCTCTACAGAATCGTCGATCGAACCGTTATCGACCACGACTATCAGCAGTTCTTGATAATCGGTGGCGCGCAAGGCGTGAAGGCACAGCAGAGTGTCGCGCCAGCCGTTCCAATTAACGATGACGCAGCCAACGAGGGCATTACGACTCACGGGATCACTCTCACGTTGTAGGTCTTGGCGGGAAGAGTCGCAGCCGCGTTCGCGCAGCGCTGAACGGTGATCGTGTTCGCTGAGGTAACCGCTCCGCTGACAATTTCAAGGGGAGAGTCGAGGCTGCCGTCAGTCGCCGCGGGATGAGGCACGATCTGTCCTACGACTGCCCCGGCGACATTCGCAACGCCCCGAGCGCAACCACCGGCCTCCAAGTTGCCACCGATTCCGGTGGTTCTGCCCGACAGCGGAAGCTGAGTTTTCAGAGCCACGCTGTCGCTGCTCGGAATCGCCGGCCCATCACCCCACCTCGCGCTGCCATGAGTCATCCAGTTGCCTTGCCCGTCGATTCTTGCCAGCAAGGCGCGGGCATCATTGTTCGGGGCCAAGACACTGGCAAAGGTGTTGTAGAAGTTGAAGCCGCCAGGCGGGGAATTGATCGCATTGGGGCCATAGTAGTTCGTCAGGTCGGCTTCATTGTGGTGATCGATATTGCTCATTAGAAGAGCACCCTTGCCATTGATCAGTGGTGCATAGGCAGGTGACAACTGAAATGCATCCCACTGCTGGTTGTCGACCTGAATGCCGGCGAGATCGGTCTTCACATAATTTCCCTTGGTCAACGCAGAGCCGCAATTGATCGCCACAATCCCTTCGGCTTGTACTTGCCCTTCCGGTCCGACGTGCACCAGGTCCTTTGCGCAGCCAGCCTCGCCTGTAAGGTGGAGCTGGGAGTTTCTTATGATTCCATCGATCACGAATGAATCGCTCCCTAACCCACTAATGTTGGCGTGAAAATTCAAGGTCGAGTTATAGGTGTAAGTACCTCTGCCCCACCGCACGCCGACTTGGCCTTTCTCAACGTTCATCCACACGTCGGAGATGTAGGTATAGCCAAAGCTATTGCCCCCTCCGTTAATCATGAAGGCTATCCCGGTGGTGTTCGCGGTGTGGTTCGGGAGCCCGATGTGGACGTCTCGGATGACAGTACGCTCCGTCCATGTCGGCAGACTCGGCGCCATCAGGTTTTCGAACAGTATTGCGGTGGAGTTTGGGCCGCGGAAATTATTGATGACGAGATCTTCGAACGTCGCTCCAATCACGGTTCCCGACCGAATGCCATTTTGTACGTTGTTGCCGGGGCCTTTCAGCGTGAGCCCCCTGAGTATGCCCGCTTTCTGAATCGTGTAGGGCTGCATCTGCCAGACGATGGCATCTCCGCTTCCCGTGTATTCCAGTGAAGTCAGGGCCGACCCTGCTCCCAGCAAACTTTGGCACGGCTTGAACACACGAATCGTCGTGTTGTAGATGTACTTGCCCGCGGGGATATGAACCTCGGCGCACCCGTTACCCTCGGCGAAGACGTGGTTGATCTTCTCGCCGATGTCCGAGCCCGGATAAGCCGCGGGATTGACGACGCCATTTACAGCCGACGCCGTGATGGCCAGCGAGGAAACATCCGATTGTGCTTTTCCTGGCGATGCCGTCGACTGAGCCGACATCGCGGCTCCATTTGGCCTGGCCTCACCCCAAAACGTCCCGAGATTGCCGACCGCAAACGCGATCAAAACGAGGAGCAAGAGAGCAAGAAAATTTAAGCGTGTGCCCATCACAGGCCGACCACTGCCCCAAGCTCCGATTGCGCGCGGGCCAAATCTTGCGGAACGCCGATGTCGATGAAGTATCCATCCGACTTGAACGCGAGCAGGCCACGGGTCAGCTGAGCTGGAAGGACCTCTCGCTCAAGAGATACGCTGCGGTCCTTGGCTAGCCGGTCCTTGGCTACCCGATCCTTGGCTACCCGATCCTTGGCTACCCGATCAATGACCACCCGATCCATCACGGACGGCTCGAACAGGTATACGCCGCCGTTGATAAAGCCCGCCTTTCGCTCCGTGCTCTTTTCCGAGAAAGAGGTCACCCAGCCTTGCTCGTTCACTGCAATGCTGCCGTAGCGCGAAGTATCGGGCACATGCGCGAGCGCGATGGTCGCCTCGGCCGCACGCCTGGCGTGCAACTCCCACATCGCGGCGAGAGACAGGCGCAGAATCGAGTCGCCGTTCATGGCCAATACGCGTTCTCCGCGAGCATAGCGAGAATAGGCGAGTCCAAGCGCTCCGGCGGTTCCCAGGGGTTCGTCCTCATACGAGCAACGAACCTCAAGACAGAAGCTTCGACCTGCCAGCCATTGCTCGATTTGCCTCGCGCCATGGCCCAGGCATAACACCACTCGCGAAAGGCCATGATCCGCAAGCATCTTCAACAGGTAGGCGAGAAACGGCTTGCCCTGGATAGGCGCGAGCGCCTTCGGACCCTCGTCGTACACCGGGCGCAACCTCGTCCCCAGGCCTCCGACCAATATCAAGGCCGTGCACTGGGAGAGCCCATTGTTTTCGCGCGCTTCCGAAATCATGTTTTCTCGTGGTGATGTGACGTCAGGCGCGCACCGGCTGAGGCGGCCGCCGAGCGGATAGGGCAATTCGCAGGACGGCTTCGAAACGCCGGCTGAATTGGTCGCGGGTAAATTCCGCGGCACGGCGCCGCATCGCGGCGTCGGAAAACTCCCGCCCCTCAAAACGCAGGATCGCTTCCTGCAACGCTGCCGCAGATTCTTCTTCGTAGAATTCCGCCGTCTCCCACGTCATCGAATCCACGACGCCGCCCTTGGCCAGCGCAATCACGGGACACCCCGCCGCCGCGGCTTCGATCGGCACCAGCCCAAAATCTTCAACCCCGGGGAATATCAGCGCTTTCGCGCCCCCGTAGCAGTTGAGCAGTTCTTCATCGCTGACAAATCCCAGGAACTCAACGGAGGCGCGCAGCTGCTTCGACAAATTCTTCAGCTTCTTTTCTTCCGGACCTTTCCCCACAATCTTGAGGCGGCGTCCCAGGCCGGCGCACGCGGTAATCGCCTGGTCGACGCGCTTATACGGCACCAGGGCCGTGACCATCAGATACCAATCCTCGGGACGCCGGATCACGGCCGCGCCATTGCCCACGTCCCCCGGACCGTAGATGACTTCAGCCTCGCGCCCGTAGAGATTGCGGATTCGCTTCGCCACATAACGGGAGTTGGTGCAGTAGACGTCTACGCGATCCACGGTGCGGCGATCATAAATCTGCAGCAGTTTCGCGATCGGCTTGAAAAACAATCGCGACGCGATGTGCCCAACCTGCGCCGGACCGAAATAGTCGTCGAAACGATCCCAGATATAACGCATCGGGGTGTGAATGTAGCAGATGTGCAGCGGCCGGTTCGAATTCTTATGCTTCGAGTTTTTATGCTTCGAATTCTTATTGACCATCGCTTTGGCCACGGCGTGCGAAGTCGAGATCACGACATCGGCGTCTTCCGTGCTCACCTGCGTCATTTCCGCTGCCAGGGGAAACAGCGGCAGGTAATGGCGGTACTTCGTTTGGGCGAAGGGCATGTGCTGCAAAAAGCTGGTGTGAATCGTGCGGTCTTCAATGATCTTACTGACGCTGCCGGGGACATGGACCAGAGTCCACAGCGGAGCGTCCGGAAACATTTCGCACAAAGTCTCCAGCGCTTTTTCCCCGCCCCGCATTCCGGTCAGCCAGTCGTGAACCAGGGCTACCTTGAGAGCGGAAATGTCCGGGCCGGGCGGGAGGACCCGTTCCGCCGCCCACGCCCCGGAAAGTGGCGCGTCGGGCACCCAATTTACATAGGCTTCGGCGCTCATTTTGTGCGTAATCCCGTGTCCACCGCAGATCCACACGCGTTTGTGTTGACTGTAAGTGTTCCGATCGGAGGTATCGTTCCAGCCGCGGTACAGCGGTAGACCGTTTGCCCACCTCCGCCCGCTGTAATATTACCGGCAGCCTTAATATCGCCAGTCATGTCGATGTAGACGTCATCGCTGGTTGAAGGGGTTGCGGTCCCGAATCCGACGCCATTGGGATCGATTACTGCCTTAATGCCGCCCGCAAAGGCTGACGGCGACGTTTCCTGGTTGCTTGCACCGTTGCTAACCGGAATAGTGTAGAAGCGGATATCCCCAGGGGCATAGGAGTCGCATATCGCCGCCCCTCCGTTGTTCCCGCCGTCCGATTCCGATTGCCAGTAGGTGTTATCCCATCTGGCGTTGAATCCCGCGCACATTAGATAATTGTCTGTGGATGACGGTGGGTTCAGCCAGATTCCTAGCCCGTTAGTTGGCAGCGGGCTGTTATCGCCCTGTAGTGGATCGCGTCCGCCCTGGATGTAAAAGTGGGAATTGGAGACCAGATTGTTCGTCAGGGAGCTGCTTGGCTCCCCCGAGATAAAGCCATGCCCCTCAAGTATCGCCTCCGCTCCTAGGTAGATAAACGTGCTGCTGGCGCCGCTTGAGTTTTCAACATGGATGGAGTAGGCGTTGTCCGATGCGGTTGCGCCTGCCGCGACAGAAAAAAGCGTCGCTCCGCCCGCGTCCATGTTGCCGTTCAGTTCGATAACGGAGTGATACCAATCTCCAGATTCCAGGCTGAGCCCAATCTGGCTGCCGTTCAAGTCTACGTGGCAACTGTGCAGGTCGGTTCGGGCGAAACTGGCACTGCTGTTGGTGGTGCAATCGGTGCTTTCGCACGTGAAGCGCCATCCTTTCGTGTTGTTACTACTATAGTCATCCCAAAAAGTGGTGCGTTCCGTCCATTGCGGATATGAGCCTGAAATGCCCTGGTCGTCGAGCCAAAATGCCGCTGCATTGGTTCCAGTCGCTTCCGAGACTTCTACATTGCGGAGCTTGGCGTTTTGGGTACTGATGATGTGAATCCCGCTCGTTGCCGATGATGTGGCTACGATTTGAAAATCGCGAAATTCTCCGGCTGGGCTCGTAGTAAACGGAGACGGCTGTATTACGATGGCATCGCCTGACCCTGTGGAGGTTAACTTCGTGCTGGTCATTCCCGAGCCGGCTATGCTGATGTTGGGGTTAGTGACCTGAATCGTCGTTGTCTGCGTCCACGAACCAGCGGGCAGGACGATCTGGCAGGGCCCCCCGTTGCAGGCGTACATCGAAGTGATCGCCGCATTCGTCCATTCCCCAATATCTGATCCTGAACACCACTGCGGAGTTGGGGAGACTGTTGAACACGACGCTGGGTTGTACACCTTATTTATAACGCCGCCATTTATGGTGTCGGCGCTGGCGGTAGTCTGCTGGGCTTGGGCGCAGGTTGTGCTTGTTATTGCGGCCAAAGCAAGCAAAGCCGTGACCAGAAGATCGAACTTCGATTTGCGAATCATGGCGCCTCCTTTGAGGTGTCTGTGCCCTAAGGGAATGGTTTGGGGAATGGTTTGGCCGAAGGTGCTTTAGAGCGGCGGGGCCGGGTACAGCTCAGGCGCGCTCGCACACCCCACATCTGCCTCTCCGTCGCGCTGAAGAATCATAATTGCAATCAGAAACCAGAACCCGTATATCGCCAGCTGGATATTGAACATGCCGGTCAGGAGGAAGGTTGACCAGAAGCTGGCAATTCCTATCAACAGCGGTGTGGGACGCATGATGGTTTCGATGCGAAGGCGCCGCCACATGGCCCACAACAGCCCCAAAATAACCACCATCCCGACCAGGCCGATATGGAGCGCCAACGCCAGATACGTGTTATCTACGAGCGTATTGATGAATTGTCCGGCCTGTTCGTCGCCGACGGGAATGACGGACGGTTTTTCCGCCTGGGAATACCCGAAACCAAGCATCTGCTGCGGGACCTCCGCGTGCAAGATCTGTGCCCCGTAAGTCCCCCATTGCAGCAGCCTTAGCTCGAGGGAAGAGGGGTCATAGACCGAAGCCTTCTCGCCCACAACTTGGACAATCCCGCTGAAGGCAATCACCGAGCCGAGGACGAGTCCAATGAATGGTTGCCAGGTCATCCGGCGCGGACGCCGTCCGAAGGTGAATGTCGCCGCCGCCAATGTAGCGAAGATAAGCTCCAGGTACACCACCCTCGTGCGCGTTGTATAGCAACAGGCGGCAGCGAACAGATAAAGCGGGACTCCTTTAACCCACCCTTTGGGTCTGCCGCACACTCCAATTGCGGTGGCGGCAATCAGCACGGCAAAACTCCCATATTCCATGGCGGTGCCAAATACGCCGAATGCCCTCATCGTTCTCTCCCCTACCGTACCCGGCGCTCCTACCGTGATCCACCAGCTGGTGTAGATTCTGAAGTTGCCATCGCTGCTAGCCATTTGAATGATGGGCTTTTGAAATATGATTTGCGCGCATCCGATGATGCCGCAAACCAGAAAGATGTACACCAGGATTCGCGTGGCTGACTTCTCCGACAGCCTTCCCGTGAAGGCGCAGGCCAGAGGGGCAAAAATGAGCGGACAGTAGTAGGCGTTATACGACAGCAGGATTTCGAGCGGAGTTTTGTTCCGCGATAACCACAAGAAGGGAAAGTCGAGGAGCAGGAAAGTCATCGCCACCAGCCACATCCCTGTAGGGAAGGCGGACAGATCGAGCCTGCCGTAGACCAGCGTCAGGAGAGTAAGCAAGCCAAAACACGCAATCTTGACGAAGGCGATCGGAAGCGGACACCGGCCGCCGGTAAGCAGCATCTCGATTTGCGGCAAAGCGCAGTTAATGACGCACGCGACCATCGCCAGGAACGCCGTGGTCGCGAGGACACTGCCCTGCGGACGGTACTGCCGCTGCAGTTCGCTGTAATCGTAAGTGAATTCACTCATAATAAGTAGATGGTTTCCTGATTTCAGTCGCGGGGAGGGGTAAGTCTTGCCATGGCGTGGATCAAAGCCCCAGGTCGCGCCGTCCCTTAAGGCTGTCTGGCGGAAAACATAACTGCCACTTGGGAAAAGCGATCGGCTGCAGCGACGATTTTGAACGGTCTTCTGTAGGCGGCCGAATAGTCCGTCAGCGCACGATATTCATGGAGGGAGTCCCAGAATTCATCAAAAATGACGAGCGTGTCGGGAGAAATGATCGTCTCCATCATCGTTAACGTATAAAGCGTTGAGGAATAGAGATCGGCATCATTGTGAATTACAACTCGATTTGAGGGCCGGTAAGAGCCGAGAAAGGACGGAAGCGAATCCTGGAAGAGGCCGACCTGAAACTGTACACGAGGATCGGGCACATCGGGCGGCTGCCCGTCCCGATTAAACATGCTCTTCGGATGGTCCGCATGCCAGTCCTCCGGTAAGCCAGCGAAGCAATCAAACCCAAAGAACCGACTCCCTGCATGGCGATTGAGGGCGCACCAATTGCGCAGGCTGGCCCCGTCAGCGACGCCGAACTCGAGGTAGTCGATTGGCTCGTTGTCTAAGACCGCGCTGTGAAGGTATTCGTACATTTGTTCCCGACGGGGAAACTTGGGGCAGTCAGCTTGCCTAACTGTTCGGCACCACCTCGACGTCCAATTGGTGCGATCAAGGAACTCCCGATAGGGCAACACCGCCGCGGCTACCGAACGCTTCAAAGAGATACCCGAGCTGAACATTTGTTCTGCCTCCCAGAATTGGCAAGAGTCTTACGGTAATCCACTTTGCTGTGGCGCCGTGTCGCCATGCGGTGCGTTCTATGCGGACGCCGGCTCAATCGCCGGTTGGGCTGCCATCGATCGCAGCCCGCAGCGCCGGGCTTACCTCAAATTGACGCGCCGGACTGTGGTTCAGCTGGCGCTCGAAGGAATCGAGGGCCTCGTCCCAGTTGCACTTCCGGATCTGCTCGTATCCCTGGCGCGCAATCTTCGTTCTCAGTTCGGCGTTGCGAACCAGCCGCAGCACATTCTCCGCCAGTTTCCCGGGATTGCCCGCCGGACTCAGCAGCGCCGTCTCGCCGTCAATTCCGTACTCGCGATGTCCGCCAATATCGGTGGCCGCGAGCGCCGCTCCGCAAATCATGGCCTCGGCGGGAGGGAGCGGCCAGCCCTCGATGTGCGCCGGCGCAAGGAAGATCGCGGCCTGGTTGTAACAGGCGCGCAGTTCCGGCCGGCTGGGCCTGCGCCGATAGTCCATCCATCGCGGGAGCGGCGGGCTGGGCGGGGATGTGCCGAACAGAGTAGCGCGCAAATCGGGCAACTCCTTTTTCAGCAGAGACAGCGCCGCGAGGCCGTCGGCGGATCCCTTCACCGGATGGGCGTGGTAGAGCATCATCAAATGGTTCGGGTCGCGGTTTTCGATGGGATTGTCGAGACCGAACTGCTCAAAATCGATGCCATTGGGAATGTAGGTGCATTCGATGCCCATTTCTCGAGCCACATCCCGCAACCAGCGCGCGATGACGATCTTCTTGAGAGGGGCCTTCCAGGTCGCGCGAACCCGGTCTTCCGGTCCGGCCCAGGTTTCCCAGCTCTGGATCAGGTAAAACTTCTCGCCTTTTTCAGCTGGATAATCCACCACCCATTCGGCTGTGGCCCAGGCCGTGGCCAGGACCACGTCGCCATCGGGAATGAACCGGCTCGACAGTGTCGGAACCCACATGGTGCGAATCGCAGACTCAAGCGGGAACCATCTCTTCGGACGGTACTCGCGGACCGTGCCCCGGTACACGAATAAGATTGCGCTTCTGACCGCCTGCAATGCACTGGCTTGCGCCGCAACCAGAGCAGGATGCACCAGGGTTACGCGATGTCCGCGACGGCAAAGACGGTTCGCGTATTCATAGACCACTTTGCTTCCGCCAGTCGGCAGATGACCGGAACCGGGCAGGAGAAATGTAATCTTCAGACCCTTCATGCGAAAACCGTCAGGCAGCCTTTTGTTTTGCGAGCGGCCGCCTCAGAATGACAGTGGCGTAGCTGACGAAGAAAGCGATCCGCGCCTTCAGCAGCAGTTTTGTCGTCTGGCGGTGAACCCGATGGAGCAGCGGCAACCTGGGCGCGTAGTAGTTGTGGCCGAAATACGCGCGGTATTCGACGATGTCGTATCCAAGATTGCGGAAAAACTGAAGCTGACTCTCCATCGGCCCGCGACAGTGGGAATAATAGGCCTTGAATTTGTCATGCCGATCTCGATTGCGCGGCGAGAACCGGTCGAACAGGAAGTCAGAGACGCGATCCGGAAGCACGCGATTGAGCACAAAAGGCAGGGCGTACAACGTGGCGAAAGAATGGACGGCCAGTCCGCCGGGAGCCAAGGCTTCAAACATGTTGCTGTAAGCGCGCTCCGGGTCGCGGAAGTGTTCGGCAGTCATTCGGCTGAAGATGAGATCGTAAGGAGCGCCCGGCACCGGAGCAGTTGCGCAGACGTCGTACACGGATGTTTCCTCCATCTCCGACTTGAGCAGCTCTCCTTCCACCTGATCCGCTGCCCGAAACGTCAATCCGTATTTGCGGATCGTGTCCCGGCCGATGGCGGGATTGGCCCCTGCGCCGATTTCACACACTCGTTTCGCCGAATTGCGTGCAATCACTTCTTCGATGAACGCCGGGAACTTCTGCCAGCCTTCAAACTCATCGACTTGCCGGAAAGTTACGACCATGGACGGGAAAAGCGATTCGGGGACTGACTATCTGACGCCGGTCTATTGCAGCCGCAGATTAGCCTTCCAGTTGGTTATCACTTCCGCGGGCAGCTTGATTTGGGTGGGGACACGACCAGTGATCCACGACTCAAGCTTGTGCAATTCCGTGCGTTGAAGCACGGGGAAGCTGGTGTCGTTGGCGATCTCCACGCTGCGGTGATCAACTCCGATGACGAGCGTCCTTTTCTTGAACTGAAGAGCCCGGATGCCGCCATGCAGCCGGCTGCCGACGTAGTCGAGTTCTTCGTTCGCCAGAACATGATCATACGAGTGTAAGTTCTGACCGATGACGCGAACGCCATTGATGTTCAATCCCTGAAAATAGGTGTAGTCGCCGTGCATCTGAGGAAAGAAATACAACGTCTCATAGTGCTTCCTGAGAGTGTCGATCATTTCCCGGTCGGCCGACGGATCGCGAAGATAGGCGGTCAGCGTGAACACCACACTCCTTGTTTTCTCCTGCGGAACGGCCGCGCAGTGTTCGGGACTGAGCCTCCACATGGTCGGGCACGACGTCGACACGCTGACGATTCCGATCTGATCGAGGAGTTGCTGCGTGAACCGGTCGCGCACGGAATGGATCTGGTGCCCATCCAGCACGCGACGGAGCAAAATCCGCTCTCGAAAGGACGGCTTGGCGCTAATGCCTCCCCATGTCACGCCAAAACAGATGGCATTAGAGAGGAAGATCGAATCGAACCAGCGCAGGCGCCATCCTTTGGAGGCAAGAACGTTGGTGCCGCCAATGAAACACATGTCACTCTGCCGCAGGAAGTAGTAGGAGCGTCGGCTGAGCGCTTCGTGACTGGGCAATCGAAACACGCGAGCGTCAGGGAACATTTCGTGGATGACGTCGTTGACGGCCTGCATGATGATCTCGTCACCCAGGTTCCACGTTCCGAAGCTCGTGTCGATGACCGTGACGGTTTTCAGTGGATACCTTCCTGTGGTGAAAGCTTCGATTGCCTAAAAGAACGGCCTACGCGAACAGGCGCTGGACCCGCGCTACGCCGCGACGGAGAACGTTTTTTCGGGGCCGTCGTGGAATGGAACCGTCCGCAGCTGGGTCCAACACACGAATCGTTCGACCCTGGAACCACTCTGCAAGCTCTTCCTGGGAGAGAGACAGACCCTTCGCAGTCTTGAAGTCGCTTCCACTCTTGCCGCCAAAGTGATGCAGATAACATTCGTGCTCCGCGTAGCCCTGCACCGAGTAGCCTTGCGCGAGGAGTGCCGCCTGGAATTTGGTGTTCGCCCAATAGAACTGATGGGCCTCGTCGTACAGGTTCTCGCGATATAGTGCGGCATCGACAAGAAGGCAATATCCATCCACACGCAGCGGATTTTGCACCACACCAAAAGCGGTGATTCCGGGCTTGTGCACGGCTAGGAGATGGGAGAGCCAATTGGGATCCTTGATCTTCACGTCGCTGTTGAGCAGCAGCAGGTGGGTGCTGTCATCGGCAGCCTTCTGCGACGCGATGTTGTTCCCCTCGGCGAAGAACGAATTGTACGAGAGCAAAGTGAGGTTATGGATGAGCCCTTCTTTGCGAAGCCGTTTCAAAAGATTCTTCGTGGGCTGCTCGGACGCGTTGTCCACCACCACAAGTTCGTAATTGACGCCTCGAGTGCATTGAACCAACGAACGGATAGAAAGCTCCACGTATCGAGGCGCATTGTGCGTGAGCATCAGAATGCTTACTTTTTCGAGCGGTGCCGGCTGCCGGCGTTCGCCTTCCATGGACTGATCCAGATTCATTGGGGAGAGCTTCATCGGGACCGGAGTGGAGGCGTTCACGATCTGCTGTGTCCTTGTGGCAAACGCGGGCGCTCTGCGCCTTCCAGACAATGCTTCCTGAAGTCTGGAGACATACATCTGAAGTAAGCTGCGTTCTGCATGACTGCTGGCGAACGCCCAAGTCAAGAGGATGACGACGCCCGAGTTGAGGAGAAACACGCTCGCCGCGCGGAGGAAACCGGGCTTCATAGAAATCTGGACCGCTGCCATCGCCAGGCAGGAAGCAACTGTAATCACAGAGCACGGACGTAGCACGACATTCACCCAGTCCGCCGCCTTGAGTCCAATCCGCTTGCATACGAACCATATGCGGCCTGCACCCGCAAGGACAGAGCCACCGGCCGTGGCCCACAACACCGAGCTCGCGGGCATATGCAACCGTAGGAGCAGGTAGCCTACGGGCACCGAAATGCATAACAAGAGACCAATTACCGCTTGATACAATGCGATGCGCCCCTCGGCTTGAACCGATGTCCTGAATCCGGCAGTCAGCATGTCGATCAAGATGATGATTAGCAAAATGGTGGAAAAAATCACCGTGTCCGCAGGCACTTGGCGGAGCCATAAACGCAGGCAATAGGTCATCTCGAACAAAACAGGACCAATAAAAAGCCACAAGAGCACAAACGCATATTTATTGCAGAGGTTGGAAAGAAACAGCATCTCGGAACGGTCCCCTGATGCTTCGGCCTTCACAATCGCGGGAGACGTTGCGGTCAGAAGTCCAGTGCTGACGCTCGAACCGAACCCATTAACCTGCATAGCGATTCCATTGGCCACGTTAGCCATCGTGCCAAAGAATCTGTTAAATAGAATTGCTGGTCCCTGGTAACGGATCTGAACTGCGAGCGTGCCCAGCAGGTTCCAACCGGAAAAACTGAGCAGCTGGCGAATCTTCATCCCGCTCGTCGGGACGGAGAGTTGCCGGCACTCGGCATAACGGACCAGACAGTAGAGGACCGGCCCAACCAGGACGAAGCCATCGCTCACGGCGTTAATCGCCGCATACCAGACCAGTCGATCGCCTGGAAGAGCTTTCAGCGAAGTAACGCCAATAATCAGAAACAAGGAACCTGCCGTCGCCATCAGGTACAGCGCTGCAAACGACTCCTTGGCCATGAGCAGGGCCTGATACGGGGTGGAGATAATGCTCATAAAGAGCAGAAGCACCACAACGCGGTAAGTCCACATGGCCGCCGCCAGCCTGGCTTGGGGCAGATTAAGGAAGCCGTAGATCACCCAGTGTGACAGCAGCAGAGCGCCCGCCAAAACGCTGAGGGCGAGAAGCCCATGAATTACCAGACTTGCGCTGAACCACTGGCCCGCTTCTTCAGTACTGCCTTCGCCCAGCGAATAGGCCATATGCCGTAGAGCCCCGCCGGTGAGGGCTCCGTTAATGAACAGCAGGGCGGTCAGACTTCCCGCGATCACCGAAAAAATGCCGAAGTCTGTCGCTCCTAAACTTCGCAGGGCCAGCGGCAGTGTGACGAAGCCGGCTCCTGCGGCCACCGCAATCCTGGCGTAGGACGCGACGGTGTTCACGACGATTCGAGTTGAACGGTTCACGGCTGGGAATCTCAATTACTAGATCGAAGAAAGTCTGGTCGTCGGAGGCAAGAAGACCTGAACTCAGACCGCCCTTGGATAAACTGCCGGGGCGGAATCGAAAATGCCGACTGTGGTGACAATCTCCTGTGCTCTCCAGGTCTGCAAGCCGAGCCCTTCAAAGGCGAATTCCTTGGGTATGGCGCCCATCTTGGTGAGCGCTTCGGCTACTCTGAGTTTATTTTCAAACTGGCAGTAGAACAAAATGAAACCACCGCCCCCGGCGCCGGTAATTTTCCCGCCCAACGCGCCGTTCTTCCGGGCTTCCGCGTACATCTCCTCGATCAGGGGATTGCTGATCTTCGCCGACATGTGCCGCTTGGCTTCCCATGCAGAGTGCAGCAGGCCACCGAAATCGTCCAGTTTGTGGCGCATCAATGCGCTCTTCATATCGACCGCCAGTTGCTTTTGTTGCGCCAGTGCGTCGACGGTTTCGGCGTTGCCGGACTCCAGGCGCTGGGTTTGATCCTCAATGATGCGATCCGACCGGCGTGTCTGCCCTGTGTAGCAAAGCAGCAGATTGTGCTCCAATTCGTTCAGCACATCCGGATTGACGCGCAACGGGTTGATCACCACCCGATCCCCGTAGAACTCCATAAAGTTGAAGCCACCGAAGCTGGCCGCGTACTGGTCCTGAAGACCGCCCTGTATCGCCAAGTCATGGCGTTCGATGCGATAGGCAGATTCCGCAACATCGTATGGCGTCATGCGTATGTTCTGAAATTCTTTGATCAGCCCAACCAACGCGACGATGAGCGCGGAGGAAGAACCCAGACCGGACCCCGGAGGCGCATCGCTGTGCAGGAAGATCTCAAACCCCGCGGAATCCTTCGCGCCGAAACGGTTAATCACTGCCTTCACGAGATCCAGTTGGCCATCCGGCCGCATTTCACTCTGCGTGGTGTAATCCAGCAATAGATTGAAGTCTGCGGAGGCGAGCCGTATTCTTCCGTCCTGTCGCGGACACAGGCTCCCCCACGCAAAACTGTCGATGGTCGCATTCAAGACACAGCCGCCATTCCGCTCTGGATAAGGCGGCACATCGGTTCCGCCGCCGGCGAAGCTAATACGCAGGGGTGCTTTCGCCCGAATTTTCATACCTTCCACCTCATGGGTAGTTCGTTTTGTGCTCGTGCCAGATCGTCAGGCACACCGATGTCGAGGAACAGAGCATTCGTGACAAAGCCGTACAGTCCACAACCAATGAGCCTGGGAAGCATCTCATCTTCCAAAGAAGCCGGGCGCTGATCGGGAATCAAGTCCACAAATTCCCGGCTTAAGATATACGCGCCGGTATTCACCATCCCTGTATTCTCGTTGTCATTCCAGTCGCTGTTCTGGTCGCGGAACGCGGTAACGGCACCGTTTTCGTTGGTCAAGACGCGCCGGTAACGGCTGGTTCTGTTTGATGCGATCAGAGCCATGGTGGCCCGCGCGTTGCGGCTATGGTGGAACCTCAACATTTCATGCACATCGAGGCCTACCAGTGAGTCACCATTGAAAACAAACAGGGCGGGAGCGTCGATCATGCGGGCCGCTTTCCTGACGGCGCCGGCGTTGCCCAGAAGTTCTTCTTCGACGGAATAACGCAACTCGATCCCCCATTTCGTTCCTTTGCGAAAGTGACCCTGAACCTCGGATCGCCGGTAGCCGACACAGAGCACGACATGCCGGATGCCGTCGAAGCGGAGTTTAGCAAGTAGATATTCCAGGAAGGGGCGGTTGGCTATAGGAGCCATGCTCTTCGGCCCACTGAGAAAGACTGACCGCGAGCGAGCACCCAAACCGCCTACCAGGACAATTCCCCCAAGTGAACTCATTTTAATAGGCGTGCTTGGCGTCACCGGTGTGCAACACCGTGCGGATCACGATGCGCAGGTCGAACAGCAGACTCCAGTTCCGCAGATAGTAAAGGTCGTGCTCGATGCGTTTCTCGATCGAGGTGTCTCCTCGCCAGCCGTTCACCTGTGCCCATCCGGTTATGCCGACCTTCAGATAGTGCCGGGCGTGATAACGGGGTATTTCGACCCCGAACTTCTCCACGAAATGGGGGCGCTCCGGGCGGGGGCCGACAACGCTCATGTCGCCTCTAAGCACATTGAAAAACTGTGGGAGTTCATCCAGGCTCGTGCGACGCAACAAAGTACCCACGCGCGTGCGCCGCGAGTCGTCCCGGCAGGTCCAGCGCGTATCTCCTTCCTGTGTCGTGCCCATGCACATGGTTCGAAACTTGTACATCTGGAAGACATTCCCTTTGAAGCCGACGCGGTTTTGAACGAAAAACACTGGTCCTGGTGAGCTAAGTTTCACGGTCGCCGCAATCAAGGCCATCACTGGCGCGGCCATCATCAAGACGGCTATAGAAAAGGCAATATCGAATCCGCGCTTCAGGACCATGTACATGATCGATTCAATCGGCGAATGGCAGACGCTCACCATCCAGACGCCGTTGATGTTGACGAGCCGGTCGCTCGTCGGGGGTTGATCCCCCAAGTCCAAAACGACGCGCACCGGAACACCCAGGTGCTGCACTTTCTCCATTAGCTGTGGCATCTCATGGGAACGCGCGGCCGGCAACGCCAGCAGAATATCGTCGACCTGATTCTCGACCACCATACTGGCGAGGCAATCCATTTCATGGACGACCCCTTTTACTTTCACCTTCTGCCCGGGAAGCCGGACGAAGCCTGCAATCTGCAGCGCCTGGAACTCGCGATCCACCAGATTCCTCGCGGTACGCGCCGCAAATTCATCGGCTCCTATAATCAACACCCGAATGCCTCCAGAATTGTGCAGGAGGCGGCCTCTCATCGCCGCGCGCAGCACGAAGCGCAGGCCGAGAGCGGAGAAGAACAAGAGAATCGAAGTCGAAGCCACAAACAGGCGCGAAAAGCTCACCGCGCGATAAAAGAAGACGATTACGAGTTCAGAGAACAAAGTGACCAGCGTTGCCACGAAGGCCGAATACACATTTCCGCCGCTGGTCAGGATGTATCTCGTGGTGGTAAGGCCGCAGCTCTCGATCGCGATCGACCACGCAATTGTCCCGAAAATGAGCAGCCCAAAGTAAGGATAGGGGTCCAGGTCAGACGCGACGATCCGCGGCCACCCAATCGCTCCCGCAATCATGACCGAGAGCAGGGGTAAAACCAGAGTCATCAAGCGTACGTTGAACACGGTGCGGTTTAGTAGGCCGATCATGATTCCCCTTCCTTTTCATTACCGTTCGTAGCCAATGATTGCCCTCGTTTCTCTGATCTGGTGCACACAGCGTCAGTGAGGATGGCGTGGGGTCGTGCCAGCAAAGAGGTCTGAGGGTTCGCGATAGCTAAGAGGTGGACGAACAGCTGCGAATGGAACGAGCCTTACGACAATGCCATGCGGAACCCTTCGCGTCACGGCGCGGCGTAGACGAGGTGGAAGTTCGGGCAGAAATTGAAGCCAAGGCTAATGGCAGGTCGGGATCGGCCCGGCAGCCGATTCCATGGCGAGAATGATGTTTGCCGCCTCTTGCAGTGACCCAGCGACTTCGTCGGCGGAGGTGGAGAAGCGAACGTCGAGCAATCCTATGCGTATCGTTCTGCAGCCGGCCCTGCGACCGGCTTCGACGTCACTTTCAGAATCCCCCACCATCCAAGACGCGGTTAGGTCGATTCCCCGGTCCTGTGCGGCCGCGAGCAGCATTCCCGGCTGGGGCTTGCGGCACCCGCACGGCGGATCGGCGTCATGCGGACAATAATAGACGCCGTCGAAACCTTTTTCTCCTCGAAAGAGCTCTTGCCACATTCGGCGATGGAGCGACTCGAGTCCGTGCCGGGTGACCAGTCCTTTTGCGATCGCCCGCTGATTGCTTACCAGCAGCACCAGAAAGCCGGCTTCATGAAAACGTTTCACGGCTTCGGCTCCGCCCGGCAAGAACTGCACTTCCGCCCAGCTGGTTACGTAGCGTCCTTCCGGCATTTTCCGGTTGATAACGCCGTCGCGATCAAGAAATACCGCTCGGACCATAGACAATGGCTTTCTCAACCAGCTCCGCAATCACGTGCCCGATCAGGATGTGACATTCCTGGATGCGTGGCGTTTCGCTGGAAGGAACACAAACGCAGTAATCCGCATCGTTCTTCATCTTGCCTCCTGAGTCGCCGGTCAGGGCTACGGTAGTCAACCCGATTTCTTTTGCCTTGGCCAGGCCCAGCAGGACGTTCGCGGAATTGCCGCTGGTGGAGATTCCCACGGCTACGTCGCCGGGTTTGCCGAACGCTTCGATCTGCCGCGCGAACACCTGATCAAACCCGTAATCGTTTCCGATGGCCGTGAGGCACGACGTGTTTACCGACAGAGCGAAAGCTGGTAACGCAGCGCGCTCGATGGCAAACCGGCCCACAAACTCGGCGGCGAGGTGTTGCGCATCGGCCGCACTGCCTCCATTTCCGAACAGCAGAAGTTTCCTCCCTTGCCGCATTGCCTTGACTATCAATTCCGCGACGGCAGCGATCAGGCGGACTGTCTCCTCAGAGTTGAGTAATCGTTGGTGGGTGCCGATCGATGCTGCAATCGTCAGTCCCACTCCGTGGACAAGCTCTTCCAGCCCGTTACGTCCGTTCGTGGGGTGCGCGCTTAGCGTTTGCATAGGAATCGGCCGGGAAAGATCTGGAAGACGTGAGCGCGTGGTACGTTCGACTTAGCAGATTCTATCTGCTCCAGTTGGATGGGTAGTCGCGCGAACCCGGCGTATGGGTTTTGCGGTGGTGCCACCGGCGAGGTCTGTTGTTAGCATTGAAGCCGTAACGCAACAGCAGGCCAGACTCGTGTTGCTGTTGTGCGAGAGCGCGGGCACTGGACTGGTCAGAGTGCCAGAGTCCGGCCGAGGCGGCATCCGCTTTAGCATGCAAAGGATCGGCTATCTTCACTCGAGCCGACCGAGACGACCGCGTAGCCTCCTGTCTCAGCTTGCGAAGTTCGAGCGCCACACTGGTCAGGGTCAGCTGCTTCTCTTCTAATAATGCAAGCTCATCCTGGCTGCTGCTCGATTTTGCCAAGTGCAGATCGCCGGTCGCCACCCTCATGTTGAGCTTGCGAGACACGGAAGTTTTCGTGGATGACAGCGCGCTCCGAGCCCGGTCCGGCACGCCGGGTGCCAAGACGGAGGCATCCGTGGCGGAAGCTGTTATACCCCATGTAGACATACCGGCCAGACTAGGAAACTGATTCACTCTGCCTTTTTGCGCCAGTACGGAGGGTGCCTGACTCATGATCGGTTGCCCCGTCCAGGCAGCGGCACCCGTGGCGGAGACATCCGAGGCGGAGGAAACGGCGGAGAATGTTGGGCCCCATTTAGAGGTGGTGCCGGCCAGACTGGGAAACTGTATCACTCTGAGTCTTTGCACCGGTACGGAGGGTGTTTGACTCATGATCGGTTGCCCCGTCCAGGCAGAACTGCCGCCCGGAAGCAATGCATTATCCGGCCGATCGGGGTCCTGCACGCTGGAGTTGACCGTCGGATCAATTGCATTCACACTGGGATCAACTTGCTGCCCCGGAAGAACCCTCGGGACAAGCAAGAATGCCGCAATAACAATGCTTGTGGTTCTCAGATACATCCCCTAAAAGCCTCTGTAGATGGCAAGTCCAGAGAGAATGCCCACCGTGGCAGCGATTCCCTCGAAGGCGACAGTCTTACTCTTACTTGTGGGAACGAATACGATATCGCCATCTTCAAGAGCAATGTCGCTCTGCTTACCGGCTAGAATCTTTCCCAGCAGTAGCGGGGATTCCTGCGGGCCATTGGGGGTTTTCCGTATAAGCCTCGACTTGTTTAGAGCCGAATCCTTGTTCGCGCCCTGAGCAAGCGCCACTGCCTGGAGAGCCGTAAGACGCTGATTGTTATCGATCAGGAACCCTCCCGGCTTCCCCAAATCGCCAACCACGTAGACGATGCCAGACCGAGAAACGACGATGGTATCGCCCGGCAGAATTTCCACGTTCGCCTTCATTGCCACGTCCGGGGAGTTGTCGAGGCGAACCACGGTGGGGTGGTCAGGATCATTCTTATGCGCGATGGTTACCGCCTTGCCCGCGGTCGGTGTGATGCCTCCGGCAACCGAGATGAAATCCAGCAACGCATGCGAGCCCAGGTCCGGGTAAACCCCGGGGTTCTTCACCTCTCCCAAAACCGAGACTCCTTGCGTGGCATATTCCTGGATGAAGACCTCGACATGTGGATGCTTGAGGATGTTTTGGTCGCGCAAGCGTTGTTCGATGCTCGTGGCGGCTTCCTCGGCGGTGAGGCCTCCAACATGAGTGAAGCCGGCGACAGGAAGATTGACGTCGCCGTTCTCGCTCACCCGGAGCTTGGCGGACAGTTCGGGGGTGTCGAACACGTCAACTGCGAGTAAGTCGCCGGCAGAAACACGAAGCGCGGGCGCAAGCGCGGGCGCGGGACTCGCCGCGTCCTGCTGCCCGAATGCGAACGTTGCCATTACTACAAGCGCAAGGACCGGCAGGGCATCGGCCAGCCGTCGGGCGAGCTGTTGAGTCGTCGGGTTAAGCAACTTGATTCTCATTGAGATCACCAGTGTTCTTGCTGTATCCATACGTGACGTAGGAATTTGCGTATTCGGCTTCGAGAGCGATGCCGTTCACGATCACTCCCAGAACCCGTGCCTTGGATCGGGACAGCACGTCCAGCGTGCGGAGCAGCGCTTTGCGGCGGGACCGGCCGGCACGGACCACCAATAACACCCCGTCCGCCTGGGCAGCCAATGGCATGCTGTCGGCGAAGAACAGGACGGGTGTGGTGTCGATCACTACGTGATCGTACTCAGAGCGCCAGCGCTCCAATAGGTCTCCCATCTTTTTGGAAGCTAACAACTCGGCCGGCCACGGTGTCTGAGGGCCGGCAGAAATCACGTGTAATGCCGGGAGTTGCACAAAAGGTTTTCTTAGGGCGTCCTCCGATCCATGCTTGCCCGAGATCATGGAACTGAGGCCCTCGGTCGTATTGGATTCCATGCCCAACTGGCGCAGCAATGTAGAGCGCCGCAGATCGGCGTCGAGCAAAAGCACTTTCGAGCCGCGCTGCGCCAGCGTGATGGCAAGGTTACAACTCGAGACAGACTTGCCTTCGCTTGGGAACCCGCTTGTGACCACAAGGACCTGCGGAGGCCGGTCGGAAGCAGTCAGCAAGAGAGAGTTGCAAAGCACGCGGTAGGACTCCGCCAGAAGCGATGAAGGCCGCTGCGCCGCCATCGTTCCCAATCCGCCCAGCGACGTGTCAGGCCGTCTGCCGTTAGTCCCGTTGACCCTCCGCAACGACCTCCGGGAGATCAGTGGGATAGTGGCCAATGCGGGAACGTACGACGCGGCTTCGACTTCTTCGGACGTGCGGATGGAATCGTCGAAGGACTCCAGCACAAACACCAACACCAGGCCCCCGAAGACGCTGACGAGGAGACCAAGGGGCAGCACGATCGACTTCTTGGGAAACGCGGGACGCGCCGGGATCATGCCGCGCGACACAATGCTGATATCCGCAGACGCCAGGCCCGCCAGCAGGCCGGCTTCCTTCAGCTTCAATTGCAGCGTGTCGCTCAGTTCCTGACTGGATTCAACCTCATGCTTGAGCGTCGCAAACTCGACGCCAGCCGCGTTGAGCTCAAAGGCTTTTTGCCGCTGGGCCTCAAAATCGTGGCGCAGCAGACTCTCGCTGTCTTGCGCGGCCAGAAACTCATCATGCAGGCGGTTGCCAACGTTTGTGACTTCGTCGGCGATGCTTTCATCCAACCGCTTAAGCTGCGATTGCAACTCCTGCACCTTGGGAAATCCGCTGCCAAACTTAGCGTCGAATTGGGCATACTGCGACTTGAGGTCGGCTTCTTGCGTCCGCAAGGCTTGCAGGGTAGTGCTGGGGATGACGGCGGCGACCAATTCGGGGTTGCCAGTACTGGCAAGGCGGTAGCGGGCCTCTTTAATAATGCGATCTCCCTCGGCATCGGCCAGCTGCGAGTTCAAGTGGCGCAGCCGGTCGATCACGATATTATTATTTTCGTCCGTACCCAGAATGTTGTTCTGCTTCTGAAACTCGGCCAGTCTTTGCTCCGCCTGAGCTGCGTTGGTTTTCAGTCCTTCCATCTGTTTCGAAAGCCAATCCGAGACTTGCATCGCCCCCTGGTACTTGACGTCGAAATTGCGCTGCAGGTATGCGTCGACAATGTTGTTCACGACGTCCACGGCGAGCTTCGGGTTGGTGTTCTGAAAGCGGATCTCGATGATCCTCGTCTTCGGCAGGACTTCAAGCTTCTCGGAATCGTGAAACTTCAGCAGCAGTTTTTCGCGGGCTTCGGGGTTCATCTTAACTGGGTCGATGGCGTCCACCTTCGCGATGAGCGTCTTCCCCGCAAAATCCTTCGAATGGCCCAGGTCGAGGTTCTTGATGACCTGCATGGAAACGGGGGCGCACTGCAGAATCTCGAGCTCGGTCTGGAGGCGGCCGCCTTCGATGTCGGAGTCCGACAAATGCTGCGAGACCAGGTCTTCTAGTCCCAGGCTGCCCTGTTGGCTTGAGTCAACGCGGATTTGCGCGATGCTCTCATACACAGGCTTTTTCAAGAAGGTATAGAGTGCGACGAGAGTAAAGATTGCGGCCGCGAACAGCGATGCCGCAAGCCGCCGTTTCCAAATCTTGGCCCCAATTTCTTGCAGCGAGACGTCGGGGTTACGGAGCACGCGAGCAAGAGAGACCGAGTTCGTAGTCAATCCAGATCCGGTAACTCTCGTGATCTGTGAATCAGGTTTGTTTTGCATTGATTATGAGAACTCCTTCCAGCAAGTGCGCGAGAGATGGCCAGAGACATTGTCGCGGGAACCTTAGATACCGCTAGCTCCTTAGCGACTCCACTGCGCTGCATGCGCGGCGTACACGACGTTGCCGGCGGTGAAGACGGCGACGGGCACAATCCACCACCGGCTACCACCGCGCTTAATCCGATAGCTGATATACGAAATCGCCAGACTTGAGGGGATGCCGATCCCATACAGGGCAGGACGGCTTCGTATGGAGTCAGGCACAGCCTGACAGGAGCTTGGCCGGCAGCGGGCAATCAGTTCCGCGTTTGCAATCGTCGAGCCGAGCAGCATCCCGTTCGCGACCACGAATGCAGGGCCAATCGAGGTACTGACGGGCGATCGAGGCGATTGTTCCGTCGACTGGGGAGCGGGGGATGGTTCCTGCGCCGCCTGTCTCTCTGCCATCGCGCTCGGAGCATCCGGCAGCGACGGCTCGGCGGTCGACACTGTCATTGATTCACCCTCGGAGGGCTTGCCGGGGCTGAGAACGGAGAGCGCATCTGGCTTGCCCGAGTACCCGGCGATCGGGGAAGGCGCTTGGGCTGAGATCTGGGCCGCAGCCACAGTTGTTCCGGTCATCGCCAGCGTGACTAACCATAATCCAGCCTTCGCCGTCTGTAGTTTCATAGGTTGGAGCTCCTCTTCGATCTTTGTGCAACTCTCAAGCCGAGAGGGCCATGCCCGGCGCGCACGATTCCAATTCGTCAGCTTCAACATGCACGGCAACGCTCTTTTGGATCATGTCCACGCTCAGCACAACACTCAGACCTCCGTAGGTGCGGACCACAATACCTTCCAGGCCGGCGAAGGCTCCCGACCGCACTCGTACCCGATTGCCGACCTTCACGTAGGGAAACGGATGAACTTGCCGCCCCTGTAGCGCTGTCCGGAGCCCTTCAATCTGGGCATCCGGAAGGGGGGATGGCTCGCGTCGATTGCCGACAATCGAATAGACCATCGGCACTTCAAGCACTCTTATCCTCTCGGTGGGGGCGATTCGCACAAAAATGTATCCAGCAAACAGGGGCAGGTCGACTTTTGCGGTAGTACGGTTCTTCCATCGTTTGGTGGCGCTATACAGCGGCAGGAAGGTTTCAATTTCCTTCACCCGGAGATGTTGGGCGACACGTTTCTCATGATTAGTGGCCGTGTAGACCGCGAACCAACTGCGCATTCCGCTGGAGATCGATAGAGTTGTCATGGGTCCCTCGCCGTCATTTTTGCTGAATGGATCGCTAGACGACTTTATTCCTGGGTTTCGAAGTTGATTGCCCGTGCAAAGCCAAAGCTTCGCCGTCCCCGGTTAGCAGGGGAGTAGCGAGTAGGGGAGGAGGACTACCCACCAGGAAGTCCATTTAAGTTCCTGTCAATTTTCTGACGCCCTCGTGCCGAAGGCGTGGGGGGGGTGATAGTCCTGTTTCAGGCCGAGACGATCAGCAATCAGGATCGCCCAGCAATCATGGGAGCCTAGCATCGGCTTTTCCATTTGTCAAGTATGTCTACTATTGTGCTTGTAATTAAAAGGCTCTGCCCCACGTGGAGGCCAAAGGCTTCGCCATCCCGGGTTAGCAGGCCTGTTTTCCTCAGTTGAGGACAGATGCCGACGCGAAAGACTAACTCGTCCTCCAAAATTATCGCGCCTACGAAGCTGCGCCAACGTCATTTGGAGTGTGCGTACGCCCCGGAAACACAACGTCGAACCAATGCCGGAAAGCCCAGCGCGAGGATTCTCGCCGCGCAAGGTTACGCCTTCGTTAAGAGAATAATAAAGTTGGATTAAAAACTCCCACATGGCATCGGCCTGTAACTTATTGGACTTGTGAGCGACCCGACACATAGGTAACAGATCGTACCGGACACATAGGTTACACTTTCTCCCTTTTTAAAAGGGGGGAAGTGATGCCGTGGAAGGAGTGTTCGGTTATGGATGAGAGAATGCAATTCGTG